>JAAUYE010039981.1_pt1 | contig 15963 bp, 12 predicted proteins | sample 7278081 | NCBI WGS metagenome assembly JAAUYE01 (sample SAMN14350131, study PRJNA611818) | marine sediment metagenome | isolation source: surface marine sediment (0.6m) | place: French Polynesia: Moorea | collected 2018-08
ACGCTTCATCGACCCGAGGACGCTCGCCAGAGTCAAGGACATGCCGCTGGTGGCCCGCAGCGTCGCCGAGGGTTTCCTGAGCGGCATCCAGCCCAGCCAGCAGCGCGGCGTTGGTATCGAATTCAGCCAGTACCGCGCCTACGAGCCCGGCGATGAACCGAAACGCGTCGACTGGAAGCTGTTCGCGCGCTCTGACCGCTATTTCGTGCGTGAAGCAGACCGCGAAAGCGAGATCGCCACGTGGATCGTGATCGACTGCAGCCGCTCGATGGCCCAGCGAAGCGAAAGCGGCGCCTGGGACAAATTCGACTATGCGCGTCACCTGGCCGCGACGCTTGCTTACCTCGCACAGCGACAGGGTGACCTGCCGGGACTGCTGATGCTGAATGACCGGCAGCAGCACGTCGTGCCGCCCGCCCCCGGCGAATACCAGTGGTACCGCATCCTCAAGGCGCTGCATGTGGTAACGGCCGAAGGACGCTTTCCCTACGACGCATCGACCTTGTCGCCGGTGCGCAAGCTGCAGCTGCCGAGTCTCGTTGTCGTGATCAGCGACTTTCACGAAACACGGGACGAGCTTTTATCGTTCATGCGCCGCGTCACGACTTCGCGCAACGACGTGATTGCCCTGCAGTTGCTGTGTGAGGACGAGACCGCGTTTCCGTTCCGCGGTGCCGTGAACTTCGAAGACCTCGAGTCCGGCGAACGCATACTGGTTTCAGGTCGAGCCGCCCGCGCGCGTTACCTAGAGGCCCTCGAGGAGTACGAGGCCCGCCTGCGGCAAACAATGGCGCAGCTCGATGTCGACCTCGAGGTCGTCGACATCGACCGGCCGCTCGACGCGGCCCTGCACGCGTTCCTGCAGCGCAGGCTGCGTATGAGGGCTTGAGTGGATCTGCCCGGCGCATGGCTGCTGCTGGCACCGGCAGGGCTTTTCGGTCTGCTGGCGCTCGCGATTCCCGTTGCCATACACCTGATCAGCCGCGGTCGCGGCCGCCGTGTCCTGATCGGCAACATCGAGCTCGTGCGCGCCGCACGGCAGACTCGAGTGACCTCGCTGCGGCTGACACAGTGGCTGCTGCTATTGCTTCGCGTGTTGATCGTCATCGTAGCGGCGTTGCTGCTCGCGCGCCTCGCCCTGCAGGGCATCGGGTCGGTTGATGAAGATGCCAGCTACGTCACGCCGGGCTGGTTGCGTGCGGCAAGCGGTGCCGAACGGGCAGAACTGCTCGATCCCGATGCTCGTGTCCTCACGGCCGGCTATCCGCTGGCGCAAGGCTATGAACCGGGAATCGCTGATCCGGACTATGACATCTGGCCGCTGCTGGCCGAGCGACTGAGCACGCTGCGACATGCAGGGACGGTTGACGTTTACACCGAGCCGGGCATTGCCGCTTTCGGCCGTCATCGACCAAAGCTGCCTAACGCGGTCAGCTGGCACGTGGCGAGCAGTGCCGCGGAGACCGAAGCGCCGGAGTCTCGGGGGCTTGTTATTCATGACCCCGCGCGGGCCGACGACGTCCGCCGCCTCGGACTTGCTCTCGCGGCATTGCAACGTCATCGTGTACCGCGGCTGCAATGGCAAGCCTGCCTGGTGGACGATGCCACTTGCACAGGCCAGCCACGGGACTGGGTTATGTGGCTGGCCGACGCTGAACCGCCGAACGACATCGCGCGCCTGTATCGGCCGCGAGGCGAAGCATGGCAACTGGCAGTAAGCGATCCGCGCTACCCGGAAGTCCTGCTGGACAGGGTGCTTGGCGAGGAACAGCGTCGTCGGGCGTGGCAGCAGATCCCTTTGGGAGCGGACGTGCTCTCAGCCGGCGCAGAGCCTACGGGGTCCATCCCCTTGCCCCACCGCCCGTGGCATCACTGGCTGGGATTCCTGCTGCTCGTGCTCTGGGCCTTCGAGCGGCTGCTGAGCGAACGGAGGCGCGCTGCCAATGCCTGATGCAGGCCTGAACCGCGCTTACCGCCTGTTGCAGGGTCGCCTGCGCATGCGACGTGCCCTCGAGGCGGCCGCGATTGCTGCATGCATTGCGGCGATCAGCGCGCTTGCCGGAACGAAGCTCGACGACACTGCCATCATTGCACTGATCGCATGGCTGGTGGCTTACCCGGGCCTCGGCCTGTTGCCCGTCTACCGCGTCATAACGCCGGCCGTGTTCGCCGATCACCTGGATCGACGCTTGCCGGGGCTCGAGGAGAGCAGCTACCTGATGCTCACCGACGCCGGGAAACTGGCACCCATGCGGCGGCTGCAGCGCTCCCGTGTCGCAGACGTGCTGCCGTCCCTGCTCGCCGATCGCGAGCAATGGCTACCGCCCGTGACGCGCGCCGCCACCCTTTGGGTGCTCGTTGCGGCCAGCCTCGTGATACTGCTCGCGGAGCCGATCAGGAGTGCCGTCATTTCGACGACGGCATCGATAGTCGCATCGCAAGCCGTGCCCGCCGAGAACAGGGCTGAATCGATGATCGCCTCGACCGAAGTGCGTATCGAGCCGCCCGCCTACACGGGCCTTGACGCGCGGATCACGGACAGCCTCGATCTCGAATTACCCGAGGGTAGCCTCGTGACGTGGCAGCTCAAGTTTCGGCAACCGGGCAGTTACGCGCTCGTCATCGGTGACGAACCGCCCGTGCCCATGACTCCCGGCGCGGACGACACCCACGTCGCACAAGCGCTTATAGAAAACACGAGCCTTTATCGCATCACGGAGATTGATGGCAGCGAGCAGGCACTTGTCTACACGCTGAGCGTCTCGCTCGACAAGCCGCCGCGCGTGCGCATCGTGGAGCCGGGCGAGACGGCGCTGTCGATCGAGCGCGGCGGGTCGACGCGCTTCGATTCGCTGGTCGAGGTGCGCGACGATTTTGGGCTCGGCGCCGTCGAGATTCGAGCGTCGGTCGCCAAGGGCTCCGGGGAAGGCGTCAAGTTCCGCGACGAGGTGTTCGATTTCGACACGCAAGCGGAACAGGACGCGGGCGAGTTCGTCGGCCAGGCGTACGGTCGTGCCTGGAATCTGCGTTCACTGGGCATGGAGCCCGGCGACGAGGTGTATTTCTTCGTCGTCGCGCGCGACAACCGCGAGCCGGAGCCCAACGTGTCGCGCTCCGACACGGTTGTCGTGCGCTGGCTGGACGAGGCCGCCGAGGTCATCACGGTCGGTGACCTCGCCATCGATGTAATGCCCGAGTACTTCAAGTCACAGCGGCAGATCATCATCGAGGCCGAGCAGCTCATCGCCGACCGCGACCAGATCGATGAAAAAACTTTCGCCGAAACATCGCGTGCGCTCGGGGAGTCACAGGCCGATCTCAAGAGCCGTTACGGCCAGTACCTTGGTGATGAATTTGGCGAGAGCCTGGACGGCGAGTGGGACCCGCCCGAGCTCGAAGATGAGTTGGAATCTGAAGACGAGCATGAACACCATGACGATCACGCAGACCACGGCGTGCCCGCCGAGGACGAATTCGGCAGCGCCGAGGCCTTGATCGCCCGATACATTCACGACCATGAAGCCGCCGACGTCGGCCCGATCACGTCCCGGAACCCGGTCGGACTCATGAAGCGCGCGATTGCAAAGATGTGGCAGTCGGAGTTGCACTTGAGGCTCTCCGAACCGGCCGAGTCATTGCCGCACCAGTACGCGGCGCTGGAGTATTACAACCGCGCGCGCGAGGCGGATCGCATCTTTACGCGGCGCCTCGGCTTCGAACCGCCTCCCGTCGCCGAAGACCGACGGCTGACGGGCGACATCGACGATGTGCGTAACAACCGCGTCGAGGAGGCCGCGGCAGAGGATCGGTCCGACGATGCTTTGTTCCGTGAGCTTCATGATCGGCTGTCCACGCGCTCGCCGACCGAGCCGTTCGACCCGGACGAACTCGAGCTGCTCGCGCTCGCCGCGGATCGACTTCAAAAACTGTCGTCGGATCGCCCGGCCCTGATAAAGCAGGCCGCGCGACTGGAGCAGCTTCGTGTCGCAGGCGGGCCGGCGACCGCAAACTGTGAAGACTGCGTCGCCGATGCGATCAGGACAGCCTGGTCAGTGCTGACATCGCCGCGTGCGATGCCTGTGCGGGGCGCCCGGCCTGTCGCCGTCGACGACGCGCTGATCCGCGACTATGCGGGGCTGGCGGATGAATAGCGCCGCAAACTTCCAGTGGAGCATCGAATCGCCGCTCGAAATCGTGGCGGCGCTGCTGCTGTCGGCAGTCTTCCTGGGCAGCGCGCTGGCCGCCAGGCGCCGACTCGATTCCCGTGCGCGGTGGGCCGGTGTGGCCGTTCTCAATGCGACGGCCTGTCTCGCGATTTTCGCCCTGCTTGCGCCGCCCGTGCTGCTGCGGCCCGCTTCCGACGCGGTGATACTCGTGTCCGAAGGCGCGCCGGCGGCCCGGGCGGTCGGCGCGAATGCCTACGTGGCGCCCGATGCCGGAGACTATGGCCGCGGTCCCGACTACCTGCTCGATCCCGGGCAGTTACCGCTGCGGGAGCCCGCGCTCGGCACGCTGTCCATACTGGGTCACGGCCTCGAGACCCCGCAATGGCAGCGCTTTCCCGACGATCTCGTCATTCGTTTCGACCCACCGTCGCTCAGTGGCCTCGTTGAAGCGGCCTGGCCGCGCAGCCTGACTCAGGGGGAAGCGCTGATCGTCACGGGACGTTACCTCGAGGACGCGTCGGCGAATGCATCGACCATAGAATTGCTGGACCCAGCCGGCGTTACCATCGCCGCGCACGATCTCCTGTCGGGCGATACGTTCGAATTGACCACCTATCCTAAGGCGGCCGGGCTGCTCGAGTACCGCCTGCGCGTCCTCGGGAAAGAGGGTGAGCTGCATAAGGAACTCGTGCCCGTGTTCGTTCGTTCCGGCGAACACCCGGTGCTCTATGTACTGCAGTCGGCGCCGTCGTTCGAGACACGTCAGCTGCGCAACTGGGCCGGCGACAGCGGCGCAACGATGGTGACCGATACCGTCATAACGCGGGACCGCGAGCTTCGACAGCGGATCAATGCCGACCAGCTCGCCGACAAGGGCCTGTCCCCGGCGCTGCTGGCGATCACCGGCCTTGCGGTCGTCGACGGCCGTGCCTGGGCTGGTCTCGAAGCGGGGCGTCGCGCGTGGTTCGAAACGGCCGTGCGCGAAGGCATGGGATTGCTGATCCTGGCCGACCGCGACCTGGCGGCCTACCTCGACGACAAGGACACGCTGTTGCAGGGCTTCGGCCTGGCCGAGCGAGAGCGCGACGAGGACGGCTACGTGCCGGTGTGGGAGAACTCTGAATCAGAGCAGCGGCTGCCGCTGCTCGGAATGGAGCTGGTGCAACGTGATGGCGCCGCGCTCACGCGCATTGAATCAGGCGAAGTGGTGGAGGCATACCGGAACTTCGGGCTCGGTCGCATAGCGTTAAGCGTGTTGCGCGAACGTCATCGCTGGCTGACGTCGGGGGACGAGGCAACCTACACGGCCTACTGGGCTCGCCTGATGGGTCGGCTTGGAAGACCGCGTCCGCTTCCCTACCTGTTGCCACCGGCCGACGACGACTGGCCGCGGCCACATCGTCTTAGCCGCCTGTGTGCCATGGCCGGCGATACCGACGTGACATTCGAAGTTGCCCCGCTGCAGGGCGAACCGGTACTGAAGCTCGGGAGCGCTTCGCCAGGTTTCGGCGGACCCCGCCGCTGCGCAGAATTCTGGCCGGGTCAGCCCGGCTGGCATCGCGTCAGTCTGTATGCCGACGGTGAACAGGAGAGCGAGACCTACTTCTACGTGTTCGGAGAGGACCAGTGGCAGATACACTGGCGTCACTCACGGCAGCAGGCGACGCTACGCCGCGCCTCGGCAAGCGCTGCGGGTAAAGCTGAGATGACACGAACGGCCCGTGTCGACATCAACCCCCTGTGGCCGTGGTTTATATTCATGATGTCGGCCGGTCTGCTTTGGCTCGAGCGCCGGCTGGATGGCTGAAACGCGAGCCATTGACCTCGGACGGCGTGCAGCGTAGCGTGGATGAGGTCATTGGTCTGCAATGGGCTGATGCTTCATCAAAATAAACAAGAAAAGGGGAATACGATGAAATTAGTTATGACTGCGATGATCGCAGTGCTGATGGTTTGCGGTACCGCTGCAATTGCCGATGAACAGACCGAAAAGGAAGTTCTGCAGACCATTCTCGACAGCAACGCCTACGCAAAATCCAACAACAAGGGCAGAGTGGAAGACTACTCCAAGGAAGGCGCTGTCGAATTCTGGTCGAGCGGCGGCATGATGCACAAAGTACACCCCGATGACGGCGCGGGCGAATTTGACGAGTACAACGTCGACGTCTACCACATCAAGGTAACGACGCTGGTGCCTGGCAAGGCGGCGGTTGCACATTACTACAGTCAGGGCACGATGAAACCCAAGGGCGCGCCACTAGTCCCGAACTACTTCACACGCGCTACCCAGGTATTTGTCAAGGAAGACGGCGCCTGGAAAATCCGTTCCTCGCATTGGTCCGCCATGCTGGGTGGTACAGGCACAACCCAGACGACCTTGCAGGAAGAAGACTGATACGTTGCCGAATTGCAGGCGGCCTGCCTGTATTAAAGGGCAGGCTGCCAGCATGGCGATCCGCCGCAGGAAAGCTACGCTTGATTGTAGAGACCAGCTAACTGGAGGTGACCCATGAGCCGTGACATCCGGATAGAGCAACAGCCGCCATTAGACGCCCTCGAGATCACCAGGAATGCGCCGATGTGGAAGATCCCCAAGCTGCTCAGCGAGGACTTCCCGCGTCTCGACAAGCACATCACTGCAAAAGGCGGCACTTGTACGGGCGCGCCCTACGTGCGCTACATGGAGATCGACTGGCAGCAAATGCGGAACTGCGGCCCCTTGAGGATGCTGTGGCTGATGCTGACATCGAAACAGCCGATGCGCATCGGCATGGCGGTGGAAGCGCCGGTTGAAGGCGATGGCGAGATCGAGGCCGTCGCGATCGAATCGCAGGCATACGTACGGACGATTCACAAAGGCCCGTACCAGAAGGTCGGCGATACCTACAACGAGATCGTCGACTGGGCCGAGGCCAACGATGTCGAGCTCGCTGACTATACGATGGAGAATTACATCAACGACCCGACGACCGTGGCTAAAGAGGACATCGAGACACTGATCCTTATTCCTGTTGTTGCTTCTTCGGGGAGCGCCGAAGACAGGCCAAGGTAGGCTTCCATAGCGCAGGGTTTCTGCACGGCCGCTCAGCCCTTCGCAAATTTCCAGGGATCCAGCTCAAGGCGCAGCTGCTCCTCCTCTTCGTGGTCGAGGCGAATCCACAACACCCTGGCGTCATGCGCCCCCTTCAAGGGAAGCTCATAGCTCGCCTCCCACGGCGTCTCACCGTAGACCGGCTCGGTTAAACTGGCCCGCGACACCACCTCGCCCTCAACGTCCAAGGTTTCCGCCACCGGCTCCAGGTCGCGCCATTCACCCTCCGGCTTCGATTTGTCGCGCGAGAGCCGGACGGAAAGCGTAACGCCGTCGACCGGACCGTAGACGTTGTGCAGGATCAGGCGAAGCAGTCCGCCTGCGCCCTCCTCTGGCCAGTACTCTGTATTCAGTCCGGTTTCGCCGACCAGGTCCCACCACGTCGACGCGGCGGGCTTGCGCTTTTTCGGCGGCTTGGCAGCCTTACCGCCGCGTTGCTTGAGATGGTCGGCAACGTCACCCAGCTTCATCTGCTTCAGATCACCAAACTTAACGAAGTCCAGCTTCTTGCGCGCAAGAGCGACGTCTGCCCCGGCGTCGAGCAGAACGTCGAGCAGCGCAATCCGCCGCCCGATCACCTCGCGCTCGGCATCCGGCGCAATGGTCATTTTCTTGACCATTTTGATCTGCGTCTTCTGCTTGCGCCTGGCCTCGGCGAACAGCTTCCCGAAGTTCGAGCCGTCTTCGTTCAAGAGATCGTTGTCGAAAGAGACCGCGCTCGCCCCAGGGTGCCCCAGATGCTTGGTGTAGTGAAACGCCATCTCGAAGCCGCCCGGTATCGCCTCGTTCCACAACATGGCTGACGTGCATGCCTCCCACAGCGGATTGAGCTCGGCCGTCACGCCTTTGTTGGGGTCGTGTCCTTGCGCCAGCATGCTGCGCACCGCGTCAATATCCAGCCACGCGCACCGGTAACAAAACAGCAGGCGCCGCGCGAACGCGTCGAGCTTGGCGACCTCGAGCAGCTGCGCCATCGCCTCGGGAAAGGAGAATGTCTCCCCAAGCAGGCGCTTGCCCGCGGGAAGCTCCGCCTCGCTGCTGCGCTCAAAAACGGCAAGGAAGTCGCAAAGCCCCTTCTCGCCGTGGGCATAGAAAGCAAGCTCGGGCGCGGTGAGACCGATCGCGTCCTTCACATTGGTTTTCGCGCCCGCGGCGAGCAGTGTTTCCATGGCGCTCGTATTGCCGGCCCGGCACGCTGTATGTAGCGGTGTACGTCCGTAAGCCAGGTGTTCCCCGAAGGAGTTCTCGAGATTGGCCTCCAGCTTCGAGATGGGCGCCTCGATCTCGAGCATTGCAACGGTATGCCTGATCGGCTCCTTGATGTTCGCGTCAACCGGCGCAGAGAACTCGAGTGAATCCGGATCCGAGGCCAGCAGCGCAATCACCTCGGCATTGTCGGAGAGGATTGCCACGTCAAACAGCGTCCGATTACGCGCATCGACCAGGCAGCGATCCGTCAATGCCGAAATTTCCGCGACCACGGTCGCGTCATGCGCCTCGATCTTGTCAGCCAGCTTCGTCACAGGTGGTGCATCGGCCATGTATCTCGCTCCCTGGGGGGAATGTTCCCATTTGCGACCGAATAATACTCCCGCGGAATCACACCGGACAGCATCACGGGTCTGCTCGGACGTGTTTCGGTGCATTCGCGTTGATAAGCGCGACCAAAACCGTACCATCGGCACACAAGCACGAATACTTGCCCACCCAGACACATGGCCAGGAAAAACAAGAATCAACCTGTCGAAGTGCGAATCGAGATCGATGGCCTCGACGTTTCCGCCGTCTCGACCCAGCGCAGTGTCGATATCGACCGCCTGCTCGAGCTCCGGGGTGCCGAGTCCTTCGTGTTCATCCCGTTGGCGATGCTGGGCAAGAGGGGAGAACGGCTGTTCGGCCGACCGGCCGCCATCGCCCGCAAGAAGTCGAAATTACCGGCGGGTGACTGGTACGACGGCGAACTGCGAAGCCTCGAAGACGGCTTTACAGTGCCTGGCGTTCTCGCATTCGATATTCGACGACGCACGGCCCGCGAGATTGCCGCCGCGGTAGGCGTGAACCAGTTTATCTGGGGGACGTCCGGCGCGCCCGTCGAACCACACGACGCCAGGATATTCGAGAGCGATGGCGACCACTCCTGGAAGGCGGCGCGGGCCCGCGCATTTGTCGGGCTGTCGGACATGGCGGCCTCGGCGCGACACATTGCCGCCTTACAAGTGGCGGTCGAGGAATCGCAGACGACGATGGATAAATTCTGGCGGCTCGTGGCCGTCGTGCTGGGTGCCGCGATCGCTGGAGGCGCGGTGAAGGCGATTCTTCTTGCGCTGCTGAACTCGGGTGAATCGACGTCGTGGCTGGCGACGACGATCAACGTCGTGTTTTACCCGTTCGTCATCCCGGCCGTTCTCGTCGGCATTTACCTGCGCGTGCTGATGCAGAGAGGCGAGGCGCAGGCACGCGATTTCACGACCGCGGAAGCAGAAGAAAACTGGATCAAGGTGGCGCCCCACTTGCTCGCCCTGTGGGCCCTGTGCTGGATCGCTGTGTTGCTACTCACCTGGCTGCAGTCTGTGCCGAGTGCCGACCTCGGCTTCCTGGGCCGCACAAGCGGCGTGACGACGTCGTTCATCATCTGCGTGTGGATGCTGCTGCCCATCGCCCATTCTCACGACGTCGAGACGCTGTTCAAGTCCGGGTTCGAATCGGGAATTACGGCGGCGGTATCCATATTCACGATCAAGCTGTCGCTGTACCTGACCAACCTGGTCACTGACGCATTGCTGGGTATCCTCGCGGGGATATTGCCGTTCGCGATTCCCGAGCGGCTACAGGAGATCATTAGCTCGATCATCAATTTCGGCGCAGAGGTGTTTTTCGTGGCTGTTTTGCTGGGTTATGCCTGGTCACGAACGCGGCAACAATTTATGCGCTTGTAAGCCGGATAATCCAATGCTCGCTACGGGGATGCGGGTCTCTGGAACACCAGGAAATGTTGCTGCGGAAGAAAGTCCTCGTTTCTCAGCCACCTGAAACCCGTCGCCGTTATCTCCTTACGTGCCTGCGCTTCCGTCATGTTGTGGAGCTTTCCGGAGGACCGTGGGTTGGATTCGCCGCGGTCTTCGACCACGATGAGATGGCCGCCGGGCTTTAGCGCTTTGTACATTGCCTCGCCCATCTCGCGCGGGTGCGAAAACTCGTGATAGGCGTCGACGATGAAGATCAGGTCGGCGCTCTGCTCGCCCAGGCCAGGATCGTCGATGCGACCAAGCAGCGTCTCGACATTGTCGACGCCGCGCTCGTGTTTACGCCGCTCGATCTCGTCGAGCATTTCCTGCTGAATGTCGACGGCGTACACAACCCCGTTTGGGACGCGCTCGGCGACACGAAAGCTGAAGTAGCCGATACCCGCGCCGATGTCCGCGACGGCATCGTCTTCTTCGACAGGCAGCGCTGCCACGAGCAGATCGGTACGCTCGTCTCGCTCGCGGCCCGGTCGGTCGAGCCGGTACATGCTGCGGTGGCTCATGACGTTCGCGATCTCGCGACCCATGTAGAACTTGCCGATGCCGTTGTACGACGGCGTTCGCGTCTCGTAGAACGGTGCAGGGTCGGTGCCGAGCGCGCCTGTCGTTGTGATCGTGACGAGCAATGCGAGTACGGCGAGAAGAAACATTTGTTCGGTTCTTGTTTTTGACATCGCGGCCTCCCGGATCGGGGATCTAAAACTCTCTGACCATCTAAATCGCCAGTTGTGCCGGTGCGGCCGCAACAAGACCCTCAACTATAGCTTCTTGATTTGCTCGCCTTCGCGCAGGCCGTCGAGGATCTCGATGTTGATACCATCGGACAAGCCTGTCCGGACTTCGCGGCGCTCGAACTGCTGTTCGGCAACCATCACGTCGACGTAGGTCTTGTCGTCGTCAAAAATCAGGTTGCCCTCGCGGATGGCCAGCACCTGGTCCCGCTTGTCGAGCACGATGTCGGCTGTCGCACTGTAGCCGGCCCGCAGGAATGTCGAATCCTTGAGTTCGATCGCGGCACGGATGTCGAACTTGACGGCACCCTGGTCCTGCTCACCCTTCGGGGAAATAAACTCGAGCTTGGCGTTGAACGTCTCGGCTTCGATGGCGCCAACCGATAGGATCAGGTCCATGCCCACCGCGATGCGGCCGACTTCGGCCTCATCGACGCGGCCTTCGAAGATCATCTCGCCCATGTCCGCGACAGTCGCAATGGTCGTGCCTTCGTTGAACATGTTGGACTCGATGATGAAGGTGCCTTCCTTGACGGGGATGTCGAGAACCATGCCATCGACCGTCGACTCGACGAGGTTTGATACGTTTCCGGATCGCTTGGCGGAGCCCTCGCGGATCAGCTCGAGATTGTTCTCGGCGGCCTCGAGTCGTTGCTGCACACGCCGGAATTCGAGTTTGAAGCGGTTGAAGTCGAAGTCCGAAATCAGCTGGTCCTCGAACAGCTCCTTGCGACGCTGGAGTTCGCGTTCGGCGTCTTCAAAGTCGATGCGTGCGGCTTCGAGAGCGGCTTCTGCATCGTTCAGCCGCACCATGTCGGGTATCAGGCGAATCTTCGCAACCAGTTCGCCGCGGCCGACACTATTGCCTTCTTCGAAGTACAGCTCGTCGACGACGCCGGGTACCTGTGACTTCAGTGCCACCTCGCGGCGCGGCACGATGGAACCTGTCGCTACGGTCTTGCGCACGATATCCGTGATGAAGGGCTCGTCGGTTTCAAAGACAACCGGTGGTTCCTGTGACTTGCCATACAGAAACATCACGGTGCCGAGAAAGGCTGCGACAAATAGCAGTAGCGTCAGTACGACGAAGAATTTCTTCATATTGTTGATACTCTCGTGTTACTCATCTCGAAGCGCCAGGACCGGGTTGACCCGGGCTGCCATGAGGCCCGGAAAGAAACCGGCGAGAATGCCTGAGAAGACCAGCACGGCGATCGCGGAAACCGCCACGCCGAAGTCGATTTCAGGGTTTGCAAAAAAGTCACTCTGCGCGCCGAGTTGCTCCATGGCCAGCGCTACGCCTTCGATCAGCAGCACGCCGCTGACGAGGCCGACGTAACCAGCGACACCGGAGATCACCAGCGCCTCCAGTATGATCATCCCGATGATCGACATCGGCTTCGCGCCCACCGACTTGCGAATGCCGATCTCACGGGTTCGTTCCTTGACGATGATCATCATGATATTTGCCACGCCGACCATGCCCGCGATGATCGTGCCGATCGCTACAAACCAGCTGAACCCGGCGATGCCTGTGAAGATGCCCTGCATTTCCCTGAACTCGCGCTCGACATTGAAGCTTTGCAACGCCTGGCGGTCGTCGGGTGAAATATGGTGCCGCGATCGAAACACTTCTTTAACGGCTTCCTCGGTTTCGCTGGCCGTAGCACCTTCTGCCGGAATGAAGCCGAACCAGTCGATACGGTTGGCCTGGTTGAACGTGCGCTGCGCCGTGCTCAGTGGAATGTGCAATGTCTGCAGCTCGTTGATCGCCTGTTCGCCCATGACGCGGGTATCGAAGACGCCGACGACCTGGAAGGGTACGCCGCCGATGCGAACATAGTCGCCGATCGCGTCCTCCTCGGGCGCGAACAACTCGTCGCGCACGCGCTTGCCGATCACAGCGACCTTGCGGGTGCGCTGCATGTCGATCTGGTTGAGAAACCGACCCTGCTCGAGAATGTAGGGCTTGATATCGAGAAACTCGGGGAAGTCGCCCATGATGGCGAACGCGACGGACTTGTCGCCGCGCACGATAGGCAGGGCCTGCCCGCTGAAGCGGTTGGCGACCTGCAGTCGCGGCGCGATGACACTCACTTCATCGAGTTGCCGCAGTGCCGCAAGATCGCCGTTGGTTAGCTGAATCGAGCGACCGGCATCGAAGCCCTCGTAAGGCACGGTCGTCTCCATGGTCCAGACGAACACGGCGTTCCTGGCGATATCGAAGTTCTGCATCGCGCCATTGCGGAGACCGTTACCCGCACCCAGCAGGATGACGAGCATGAAGATGCCCCAGAACACCCCGAATGCCGTGAGTGCGGTGCGCAGCTTGTGCTGCATCATCGTCAGCCAGATCTCTTCCCATTTGTCGAGATCGAACATGCTATTCGCTCCTGAGCGCTTCGGCGGGTTTGACACGCGCCGCTTTGAGCGCGGGCACGAGCCCGGCGAGTGCGCCGGCAACGATGAGGACGGCCAGCGCCGCCAGGGCCACGCGCAGGTCGATTTCCGGACGGTTGAAGAACTGCAGGTCCGCGCCGAGGGCGACCAGCGCCTTGTTGATGCTCTCGAGTAGCAACACACCGAGGACGAGCCCCGTATAGCCGGCGATTGTGGTGATGAACACGGATTCCTGCAGGATCATGCCAACGACCGAGGCCGGCGTCGCCCCGAGCGCCTTGCGTACGCCGATCTCGCGTGTGCGCTCCCGGACGATGATGATCATGATGTTGCTGACGCCGACAATGCCCGCCGTCAACGTGCCGAGACCAACAAGCCAGATGAAGATCTTTATCGCGAGGAACAGGTTGGTCACGCTGCGGTGCTGCTCCTCCTGGTTGTGCACCCAGTACGCGCCGTTGTCGTCCGGATGAACGGTCTGCCGCTGCTTGAGAAACTTGATGATATCGCCTTCCAGAGCCGCGCCGGACTTGCCTTCGGCAGTCGTCACGGCAAACAGTGTTACTTCGCGGCCCGTGTTGAAGATGCTCTGGAAGGTCGAGAACGGGATATAGATTCGTTGCGCCTGGTCCATTGCCGAGGACTCGAAAGAGAACACCCCGACGACGCGGAAGTTCACCCCCTTGATCTGCACGTACTCGCCGACCGGGTCGACGCCTTCCTCGAAGATCACGCCGGCGGCCTGCTCGCCGATGATGCACACTTTGCGCCGCTGCAGATCATCCAGCGGATTGATGGAACGTCCGTTGATGATTTCCTGCGAGACCTTGATACCGAAATATTCGGAGTCCGCGCCGAACACTGGGAAAGACGTTGCACGGTTTCCGTACTTGACGTCGAACTCGCCCGAAAGCTGGTTCTCGGGGGACATGAGGTCGATGCCGGCCACGTTCTCCTCGACGCTCTCGAGGTCTTCCTCGATGAACGGGTGCTCCCTGCCGGCCGGCATGCCCTGGTAAGCCATCGACGTACGGGCCGGTATGATCCAGATACTGTTGATGGCGTCGAGCAACATGTTCTGCTTCACGCCGTTCTGCAGCCCCTGGCCAGCGCCGAGCAGCAGTATCAGCATGAGGATGCCCCAGAACACACCGAACGCCGTGGCAAACGTCCTGACCTTGTTCGCCTGGATCGCCTGCAGGATCTCCTGCCACTGATCAAGGCTGAACATGGCTCGGGTCCGAGTTGTCATCGACGATCTTGCCGTCACGCATGTAGATGATGCGCTTGGTTTGCGCCGCGATTTCCGCTTCGTGCGTGACGATCAGTATTGTCTTGCCGCTGTCGTTGAGGTCCTTGAGTATCTGCATGACCTCGGATGAGGTGTGGCTGTCCAGGGCACCTGTCGGTTCGTCGGCGAGAATGATGCTGGGGTCCGCGATCAGCGCCCGGGCGATTGCAATACGCTGGCGTTCGCCGCCCGACATCTCGCTCGGTACGTGATCGGCCCTGTCAGCCAGACCCACCATCTCCAGGTACTTGACGGCGATCGCGTTGCGTTTGCGCCGCCGCACGCCCTGGTAGTAGAGCGGCAAAGCGACATTTTCGGCGGCGTTCTTGAAGGCGAGCAGGTTGAACGACTGGAATATGAAGCCGATGTGGCGGTTGCGCAGCTCGGCCGCGGCCGTCTCCGAGATCATGCTGATTTGTCGACCGTCGAGCGTGTAGCTGCCCTCGTCCTGATTATCGAGGATCCCGATGATGTTGAGCAAGGTGGACTTACCGGACCCCGACGCACCCATGATAGACACCAGTTCCCCGGGTTCGACGCCGAAGTCGATGCCCCTGAGAACATGCAGTGACTGGTTGCCCATTGGATAGGACTTGTGGATGTTCTCGAGGCGTAACATAGGGATTCTTTGTTCGTATTTTTCGCCGTTGCTATTTAGCGCGACTGCCATTGCGCACGAAAAGTTCCGCAGTACCACCAGTTAGATGCGCGAGGCTGCTCCTTGGATTACCGCCGTAGCGAGAAATCTGTTGTTGGTAAATAGTGGGTACAGATCAACGTTGCGGCAGTGCGCCGTGTTTCTGCAGCTCTTCGCCGATAAGGTTTGCCAGCTGCTGCGCACCGAAACTTGGCAAGGGTCGGCCATTCACGAAGTAGGTCGGCGTTTTGCTGATTTTCAGGAGGATGGCATCCTTCTTGTCCTGCTCCACGCGCACCAGGGCCTCGATAGAGTTCATGTCGGCCTCGAGCTTGTCCATGTCCAGACCAACGCTTGCAATGGCCGGCCCGATTTTCTCCGGCAGAACCGTGTGGTGTTGAGTCCACTGCGCTTGCGATGCGAGCAAGGCCTCCAGGGTTTCCCAGTACTTGCCCTGCTGGCGACTCGCCTCGAGCACTTTGACCGCATGTTCGGCGCCCGAATGGAACGCGACGTGGCGAACGGACAAGCGGATCTCGCCGGGCACCTGGGACATCCACTGTTTGACCATCGGATAGAACACAGCGCAGGTTTCGCACGCCGGATCAAGAAACTCGACGATAT
>JAAUYE010146222.1_pt1 | contig 15951 bp, 16 predicted proteins | sample 7278081 | NCBI WGS metagenome assembly JAAUYE01 (sample SAMN14350131, study PRJNA611818) | marine sediment metagenome | isolation source: surface marine sediment (0.6m) | place: French Polynesia: Moorea | collected 2018-08
GCCAAGAATGGCTCCCATCGATAAATCCCTCGTCCTTGGCCCCTGGCGCCCGGACAACGCCGACTTCGGCGCCGGCACGCTCCAGATAGCGCGAGGTTGCATCAAGAAAGCTGATGGCTACCAGCCAGCGCGCAAGCTGATCTCGGTATCCGACACGGCGCTTCCGAATTTCGCTGACGCCCGCAATCTGTTCATCGGCGATGACATCACGGCCGATCAGACGTTTCGCACATGGGCGGCTACGGGAACGGCGATCTATGAGGCCTCGGGCTCACCCCTGATCTGGACCGATGTCAGCAAGGTTGGCGGATATGCCACCATGACGGAGGATAGGTGGTCGGTCGCTCAATTTGGCGGGAACGTGTTCGCTACCAATCTGGCCAATGAGGTACAGTTTGTATCGGTGAGCTCGGGCGGTACATGGGCCGATGTCGGCGCGACGGGCATCCCGAAAGCCAAGTATCTGGCCGTAGTGCGGGACTTCCTCGTTTTGGGTGATATCGATGATCCCGTGGATGGTCGCGTATCCAATCGCTACCAATGGAGCCCATTCCGCGATCCATTCGGCGACTGGACCGACATCGCCACGCAGAGCGATAAGGCTGAGATCCAGGATCTTGGCGAGATCACCGGAGTTACGGGCGGTGAGTTTGGCACGATCCTTTGCCGCAACGGCGTCGGTAAGCTGATCTACACAGGCCAATCGCCCCTATTCTGGCAACAGGATACGGTCTCGAGGGAGATCGGCTGCGACTACCCGGCCAGCGTGATCCGTGTGGGGCAGATTACCTATTTTCTGAGCCGTGCGGGCTGGCATGCCTTTGACGGCTTCCAGGTGGTCGATATCGGTAGCGAATGGGTCGACAACTGGACCTTCGACGAGCTGCGCGCGGGACAGGAGTTTCGCATCTATCCCGGATGGGATCGCGATGCTGAAGTGATCCGTTGGCTATTTGCCGGGCAGGGTTCGCAGAACAATGTGCCGAACAGGTGCTTGATCCTGAAGCCCGATCTCGGCAAGCAGGGTTGGACCTACCAGGATGTGGACGCCTACGTGCTGGGCCAGTTCGTCACGCCAGGTTTCAACATCGATACGATGGACGCCACCTATCCAACGCTTGATGCCGATCTACCGCCGCTCGATAGCGTGTTTTGGCAGGCCGGCAACCCGATCGCGGGGGCCATCGATACGGCAGGCAAGCCGGCGACATTCGAGGGCGGTCCGGATGATGCCCAATGGGATTGGGCCGAGGGCCAGTTCGCGCCGGCCGCATTGCGCTCCAAGATTCTGGCATCGCTGCCGATCACAACGGGCGGGGCGCCTACGGTGCAGATCGGGCTCAGGGAACAGCTTAACAGCGGCGTATCGTTCGGAGCAGCCAAGATTCCCGAGGTGGACGGCAGCATTCCCCATCGGGACGAGGCGCGATATGTGACCATGCGCATGTTGCAAAGCGGAGAATGGGAGTCGGCGACAGGGCTCCAGGTGTCGGGCGTGACGACCGGGAGCCGGGGATGAAGACTGCGATTGAACTGGGCATCAAGGACGGGCTCGACAAAAGCACGCTAGCCGAAATGGTGCAGCGCATCGTTATGGCCATTCGTGAGCATGACGGAGAGCCGACCGATCCAAGCATCTATGAGCGCGTGCAAGCTCTTGAAGAGAGGGCCGAACGCCACCGCCGCCGCATTCGCTGGTTGGAGCGCCTTGCGCACTGGCATGGCTGGTTTAGGCCGGACCCGAACCCATGAGAACAGAACCCATTGCGGCTGTGTTGGTGGAAGGCGGCAGGTGGTTGCCATGGCGCAAGCGTCATGCCGCGGCAGCGATCAAAATCTATGCCAATGGCAAGGTCAAAGACCGCATTCTCGGTCATAACCGCAGATATGCGCGTCGCCAGATGCAGCGGCTGAAGCGTGTTATCGCCTTCTGATGCCGCTCGACTGGCTCAACCGCTTCACACCGACAGGCTTCCGCTATCCCCGTGAGGTCGCAGAACGCTGCAATTCGCTAGGGGATGCGGTTGCGGCCAGCGTGGCCTCGATCGAGAGCCGGCTGGATCTGCTAGAGACGATCATCCTTGATCTGGTGCCGGCAGCCTATGGTGGGATGACCCTGGCTAGTCCGCCAGTCGCTGGCAGCATCCCGACTGTGGGCTTTGCGGCGATCACTCAATACGACACGGTGGATATCACCGGCCGTGGCTGCACGTTCAACGCGACGAATGGAACGGTATCGATCAACACCAATGTGACCGGCGTATGGCAGTTCTCGTTTGAGTTCGCATTGTCCCACGATGAGAGCAATCAGGGCCGCGATTTCGAGTTCCGGTTCTTCAATGTCACGGATGGCACGCAAGAGGGCAACGCCATCTATATCCCGGTGGGGCGCAATCAGCCCGGCACGACGTGGGGCATCACATTCCTGGCCAATATTCTTTCGGCAGATGCTGGTAAGGAGTTTCGTGGCGAGCTCGGCAATGCGAGCGCTGCGATAAGCTTGGTGGAATTCGAAGCATTAAGCTTTGATGCACATTTCACCGATCGCCTAGGCGATCTGATCGATCCATTCACCGATTGATGATCGAATACGCCGTCTACGAGCACGCCTATAGCCTCTGCGAGGAGATGCTGGTCATGCTCGGCATCAGTGTCGCCGCTGTGTGGGCGCACGTCGTGTGGCTCAATCATTAATGGTCAAAACGGCTCGATCGGCTGGGCGACGCGATCATGAAGTGGCTGGAGGGGCAAAAGCCCTAACTTTGACCAAACCCTAACCCTATGCGATAAACGGGTTTCTACAGCCCGGAGGGTGTGGTTTGGCATTCGAAGACCAGAACCCAAACGAGACCATCTACCAAGATCAAGCGATCGGATCGGCCGGGCAAGCGACCACGGCGAAGCTCAGGGTGCAGATCCAGGGCGTCACCATCGGCGAAGACACTCTGACGCTGAATTTCACCGATAGCGTTTCAGGCACGTTTGACGCCACGACAGGCACCGCGACCATTCCGATCACGCCTGGCGCCCAGCAAGCACCGCAATGGTCCGTGGTGGGGCGCATATCGACCGGGATCGGTGCTCTTGAGAATATCGACATTGCGTTGCTCGAGGATGACACCACGCCAAGCGATGTGGAGCTGCTCGGCAAGCGCACCGGCGACGGCAATCTGGTCAAGGTGGGCGTGGGCAATCTGCCCACCGGTGGCGGTGGTGAGGTCAATCTCGGCGCCAATGTCGGTACGGGCATCGGCACGTTTGATGGCAAGGTCGGCGTCACGCTGAATATGCGCTCGGTGGTCGGCGAGGGCGTCATGGAAGTGGCGCTGGACGGCCAAGACATCGATCTGGATCTGAAGGACACCAGCCCAGGTCTATTCGTTGGGCGCGAGACTACTGGCGCCGGCAAGCCGACATTCGTCGTTGCCGAGACCTCAAGGCGCTTCCGGGCTGACTTCCAGAACAACATCGGCCAGATCACCGAGACGGGCACATTCACGCTATCAGGCGTGCGCGATGCGAAGCTGGCCGGTTCTCGTGGCCACTACAAGGCCATGGTCAAGTTGGAAAACCCGACCGTCGAGGGTGTTCTCCAGCTTCCCGATCCGGGCGATGCGCAGTTCGCTAATCTTGAGCGCGGTTTGTTCTGCCACATTCTCGTGGCCAGCGGTTCGCAGCCAGCGCGGATCACAGCGCTTGTGCCCAACACGTTGCGTGCGGGCACGGGCTATAGCGAATCAACAGTGCCGTTCAATCTGGATACGTACTATTTCGGATACAGTCAGGCATCGGCGGTTAGTGCCATCTATGAGCTCCACCTTGACGACGTGTGGCGCTTGGAAGGGCCGCTTCGGCAGAATGTCGGCGATGATCTGACGCTTGATGGGCCGCAACATGGCGGCGGCGGTACGCTTTCCGTCGAGGACGGCGGGGTGGAAGTCGTTGCGGCGGCTTCGACACTGAATTTCACTGGTGCGGGCGTTACGGCGTCGGACGCCGGCATGGGCACAGCGACGATCAACATTCCCGGCGCCGGGGCGGGTGCTGGAGCGTATGGCACCTACATCGTGCCATCCGGCAGCACGGGCGCGGCATTCCTGGCGGCTGTGAGCGCTGCGGATGCGGCCGGCGTCGGTGTGCGGCTCCAGGAGGGCGTTGCGTACAACTGGGGCGATATCGGCACGACCGATCTAACGGGCGCGACCAAACTGCACGTGTGGGGTCCGGGTCCGGACAAGTGCGATGTGATCGTTGGCGGCACGGCAAAGAATGTCGGCCAGCGGCGCTTGCGGTTGCATCGCGATACGCGGTGGGAAGGGATCACGTTCAAGGATAGCGCGCTGTGCTTCACATTCGAGGGCAACACCGGGCGCGTCGAGGAGACCGAGTTTATCGACTGCCGCACCAGCAACGTCGGCAACCTGTTGCACCACGAGCTGGATGTGACGCCCAGCGGCAGCATGAACCTCGGCACGATCCGGCTAGAGCGAGTGTTGTGCGAGAACGTCCGTGACGGCGTGCATTGCCGGCTCGGCGCTGGCGTGGGGGCAACCAACGTCCCGGTCGACCGGGTGATCATGACCGACGTGGTGGTCGACGACTGGCAGCGCTACGGGCTGAACATCGGCTATGACGGGCCGCCTACTGGGGGCAATTGGCCGACCGAGAGCCTCGCTCAGATCACGAATTGCATCGTCAGGAACAGCACCACGACGGTCGGGCCAGGCTTCGCCTTCGAGTTCACCGCGTGCAAGTCCGCGGAGCTTCATAACTGCTGGGCGCTCGACAACTCAATCGGCGCGGCGAACTTCGACCATGAGGCGTTCTACACGAAGAATTTCAGCTTTAAGATGATCGGCGGTGGTGCGATCAACCACGAGCAGCGGGATTTTCAAGGCATCATCGGACTGAAGGGTAAGGATACCGGCGTCGGCGACAATTCCGAGCTTGGTCATTGCCTGCTTTACGGCGTGACGGTCGTTGCCCCGAGCAGCCCGGACATCAACGCTGTCTTTATCCAGCGCGATAAGGTGACGATCGATAGCTGTTTCTTTGAGTGCGCCAACCTGAGCGGCTCAATCATCGGGTTCCAGAACGGCAACCCCATGCGCAACATCGAGATCGTGCGAAACAGATGCGAGTGCGGCGCGAACTTCAACCCTGGCATCGTAGCGCAAAGCGATGTTGCCGACCTGCTGCTGGAAGGCAACACGTGGATTACGCAGAATAGCGGCGCGCATCAGGTAATCCGCATCCTGAGCGGCTCCAGCGCCGGACAGGACATGGTGAGCCCTCGCATCCACAATGAGAAGTTCATCAGGCAGGGCAGCGGGGCGATGACAGCGATTGACGTGGATCCGCGCACGGGCGGTGTGATCTCCAATGTCGACATCTGGGGCTGCCACTTCTTCGACGTGACGCAAGCGTTGGAGTTTTCTGGCGACGAGACCAACGCTACCGGCACCCATCGCATCCGCGGCTGCCGGCACACGGGCCTTGTGCCCACCGTCGACACAGCGCCAAGCGGCGGCAACTTGGACAATGCGCTCAATACCTTCTAGGAGGCAGCTTTGCCCGATGATGTGATCTTGGAGCCAGGCGAGAGCGTTACAGTGCGCGCCAAGCCCGCCGAGACAGACCCGCCCGACCCACCAAACGGCGGCATCACAGACACCGTGAATGTCATCGCGTTCGGTGCCAAGGGCGACGGCGAAACGGACGACACCGCAGCCATCCAACGCGCTCTTGATGCTGGCGCTGGCAAATGCGTCCTGTTCCCGCATCGCGGTCCCTGGAAAACCACCCGCAAGGTACTGATCAAGGGGCCATGCCTTGTCATGGGCTACGGCGGAGCCAGGCTCGACTGGCATGGCGATGGCGGGCTTGGTGTCGGCGATGTCGGGAATATCCCTTATCTTCGCGTCGAAGGTCTGGAGATCAACAATCAGTCGGGCAATCACGAGGCCGTGGGTTTCGGCCTGAACAATCTCAGCAATCGCTTCTATGACGCCAGCCCCTACCACCGCATTGATGTGGCGGTGGTGCTCTACAACAAGTTCATCCGCTCCAAGGTGCTGCTCAACAATGGCACTCAGGGACGGACGTGGTTCAACAACAATCTCGTCGAAAGCCGTGATCTCGGGCTCTGGCCCTACGTCGTCGGCATGATGGACGAGGGGAACCACAACACTAGCAGCGACACGGTCGAGAACGGACTGTGGTGCTGCGAGAACATCATGCGGGCTGTGTGTGCGCGGCCGACCGGCAGCGGCTTCGGACAGGATAGCGACTTCATCAAATGCACGGGCGGCATGTCGCGGGTGCATCTGCATGGCAACAAGATGACCAACCTGGACCCCGAAGGCGTCGAGGCGCAGATCGATGTGTTCACGGGCGGTGGTCGCATGCTGGTCACAGACAACCACATCGCCAACATCAACTTCCACTACAAGCAGAACGGCGGTCATGGCGGTATGCAGGCGATCGATGCCTATGCCGGCCTCACCATGCACCGCAACTACCTGGATTGGACCAACTCGCACGCCGGCTGGTATCACAATCCGGCATTCATCCGCGGCTCCGGCTTCGTCGACGTGTCGCACAACTTCGTCAATATCAACACGGGCGGGCGCCAGGTCACGGCGTTTGTGTTCGTCAACACGGCCCCGCGCGAGCAGACGGGACTGGGCAGCGAAAGCCCGCGGCATTGCACCGTGATCGGCAATCGGGTCTGGCTCCGCGGGCGCAATGATCACCGCATGATGGACGTGCAGCCCAGCCAGTCAGGCGGACAGCCGGCGTACTACGCGGTGCAAGCCAACGTGATCGCTGATCCAGACAGGCAAAGCACGCCCACTGCCGATCTGCGCTTTTTGCAACACTCCACGATCGTCGGCAATATCTCGCCCAACAGCCCGCGCTGGAGCACGGGCACTGGATGTCAGAACATAGGGAACATCACCAAATGACGAACTTGGAGCACTGGCACGGCCCCGGAAGCGGCTTTCCTCCCCCGCTCACGTGGCAACAGCGTACGGTCAACACGATCGTAGTTTGCGCGCTCTTCGGCGTATTGCTGCTTTGCGCTATGACGTAACGCGCACAGCAATTCCCTCGACCCGCTTACCGTGCCGCCAGCCAGCCAACAGCCCGACCTTGCGCCCGTAGGCACGTTGCCAGTCCACAAGCGCACGAAACTCGCAATGCGCCACGCTGGCCTCGTCGAGCATGATGATGGTGCCGGGGCCCGGATCGAGCTCACACAACACATAAAGCGTTGGGCCGTATTCATCCGCGTCGAGATTGATGATCGTTGGCTCAAGACCATCCTCGGTGAATGCCGGTAGGGTATCTCGGAACCAGCCTTTGTGCAGCGTGCAGCGGGCATCGCCGATGGTTGGCGGCTCAGAAGCAAACTCGCCCGCCTCGAACGGTGCGCCTTCCTCGCCCGCTAAGCCCTCCCAAGCATCGAACCCATGGAACCTGCTGTCTTCATGCCGATTGAGCTGGAGCCACGTCTTCAGGCTTTCGCCGCGGTAGACGCCGAACTCCAAATAGGTGATGGCCGAGCTGGCCGGACATAGGTGCTCGAACATCTTGACGCGGCTGGGGAAGATAGGGAGGTGCGGATATTCGCCTAGCCACTGTTCGTAGCGGGCGTTCCAATTGAGCTTTTCCGCTGTCCAAGACCAATCGGGCCAGAGCTTTCCGAACCAGTGCCTTCGATCGAAAGCGCTAGCCGAACGCCTCGTCGCGGAAATGTCCATGCGATTTTGTGCCTTATTTGCCAAGGGGATGCAATTCCTGTAGGAATACTACACCTACGACGGAGTGAAATCATTGGCCCCAGTGTTGATCGCTGAATGCGAAGGCGGGATGTTTCGGCATTACCGTCCGCGATATGCCACCGCTCCGATCAAGGTCTACGCAAACGGTCGCATCAGCGATGCTTATCTGCCGCGGTTAGAACGAGACAAATATCGGCCGCGCCATGTGCGTAACCAGCGAAGGCGCGGTGGCAAGATAGCACTCGATAATTTTTTGAGGCACATTTGTGGTCTAAAAAATTATCGCGGCCAACTGCTGAAGCTCATCCCAAAATCGCATTCAGGTGAGATGCTCTATCGAGCTTGGGCCGCTCGACGGGGGTATTTCTGATGGCGCTGTTTGGGGGCGTAAACGTCAATAGGTCGCCAGGCACGGCGCTCGGTCGTGAAAGCATCAACGATGCGATCAGGGCAAATTTTCGCACATCGCCCATCCCGACTTTCCAAGGCAGCCTGGCGCCTGGGTTCACGCCGTTCCAGCAGCGCGCCTTTGACATTGCAGGATCTGCCGGCACCGACCCCACTCTCAGCGCCGCCCAGGGCTTTCTGCCATCGCTAGCTTCGGGCGGTCTTGTCGGCAGCGGGCCAGGAGCGGCCACCCTGGCCTCAGCAGCCCGCGGCGGGTTCTCGTTTTTGCCTGAAGCTCAATCGGCTCTGGACTTCAGCAGGGGCATCTCGGGAATCCCCGCGGGCCTAGCGGCCACGGCTGCGGGCGAGAACTTGGCGTCGCCGTTCATCAGCGGCGAATTCACGCGACAAGCCGAGCCGCTGATCAGGAGTTTCCGCGATATCCAATTCCCCGGCTTGCAAGGCGCCATCGGTGCCAGCGGCTTGACCGGGACCAGGCGGCAAGAGTTCCTCGAGGAGGATCTCCAAGACCGCGCCAACCGAGCGCTATCCGGGGTGGCGGCCGATCTGATCGGCAGAGAGCGAGGGCTGCAACAGCAAGCCCAGCTCAGCATCCCCGGCATTCTCCAGTCACAGCTCGGAGGCCAACTCGGTGCAATCGGACAACTTGGGAGCCTTGCGGGGCAGCAGGTCGGATTTGCTTCAACGGCTGATGCTGCACTTGCTCGCGACCGAGCCCTTGCCAGTCAAGTCGGTCTTGCGGCACCCGGATTTGCGACGGGAGCCTTGGGAGCGCAGATCAACCCGCTGCTGCAACTCGGAGGGCTTCAGCAACAGCAACAGCGACTAGAAGCGCTGGACGAGCAGAGACGCCTGACCGATCCGGCCATTCAGCGTGAGGCAGCCATCGCCAATGAGGTGCAGCGAGCAGCGCTGTTGGCAGGACGTGCACCAGCATTCCAGGGCAACCAGCCTAACCTTCAGCAATCGCCGAGCGCGCTTGGCGAGGGGTTGGCGGCGGGTCTGTCGCTCGGTCAGCTAGCAAGCTTGTTCTTTGGTGGAGGCAGCGATGGCGGTTAGACGCGCTGGACTAGCGGCGCCGGGCGTCATCCCGGCGCCATTCGCGAGCATGTTGCAGATGGGGGCGCCGTTTCAGAATGCGCCGCAGCCAGTAGCAGCGCCATCATCCGGCTTTGGCTTTGGTCGGCGCGATCCGCGTCTGGCCCTAGCCCTTGGTGCGGCCGGGCGTGGTTTTCTTGAAGGCGGATCTCGCGGCGGCCTAGGCATGGCGCTTCTCGGGGCCACATCGGCGGCGTTGCCAGCATTCGTGCGAGGGCAGCAGCTTCTAAATGAGCGCGCTGATGTGCAGAGAGAACGTGAGGCTGCGGCGGCGAAGCTGGCATCTGAGGAAGCGCGAGCTACAGCAAAAGGCCGATTGGAGCGTCAGAAGGCGGCCCAGGGCCGCTTTAAGACGGTTGGGACGGATCTGTTCGACGTGAGCGGTGCAGAACCTCGTTTGGCCGCACGTGGCCGGCGTGCATCTGAGCCCTTGGTACCGGTGTTCGACCCAGCGACAGGAGAGACGCGGTTCCGCACGCGTGCCGAGGCTGTCGGGCAGATGGCGCCGCCCAAGACGGGCATGGAAGTTGTGACTGACCCGGCGACGGGGCAGACCGTGGTGCGGACTGGCGTCACGCCAGGGCAGGGCACGGAAATCGGCACCAAGGGGCGCAACAAGATCGAAGACCAGATGATTGACCTCACTGCCGCGCGGCAGAGGCTGGGCAACATCGCAGCGTCGTGGCGACCGGAATTCTCGGAACTGCCGAATCAACTCGGCATGACGTTCAACGAAGTGCGGGACCGCACGGGAGTCGGGTTTCTTAGCCTCAACCCTGATCAGAAGGCAGCGCTCGCTGATTACAGCCAGTGGCAGCAGAACACGCGGCAAAACCTCAACAGGACGATCAAAGAGATCACTGGCGCTGCCATGACGGAAGGCGAGGCAGCCCGGATACGAGGCGAGGTGCCCAACCTCGAAGATGGCCCGACCGTATTTCAGGCCAAGATGCAAAATTCGATCCGCTTGACCAACCTCGCTCAAGCTCGACTGGCGCATCTGCGCAACCAAGGGCTGCCGGCTAGTGGCAATTTCGGCGGTATTGGCCTTGATGAAATGCCGGAAATCATCGACCGGCGCGGCGCCGAGATCGAGCAGCAGATGATTGCGCAAGGCATGGCGCCTGAGCTCGCTGAGCAACAGGCCATGGCGCAAGTGCGGCAAGAGTTTGGCATCTGATGGCGAAGTTTTCCGAAGCGCTTCTCGGCGGGGCTGCAACGCCCGATCCTGTTGCACCTGCCGGCAAGTTCTCTGGCGCTATTCTCGGCATGCCGCAACAGCAGGCCACACCAGCGCCAGCGCCCGTGCAGACCACGACAACGGGCGATTTCCTCCGCGGCGTGGGTGATACGGCGCTGTTCGGCTTTGCCGATGAAGCCGAGGCTGCGACCCGTGCTCTGTTCGGCCCGCGTACGTTTGCGGAAGAGCTACAGACGGCACGCGCCCGGCAAGAGGCTTCTGGCCCGGCTTTTACTGCTGGCCAGTTTGCTGGTGCTTTGGTCCCTGGCGCTGGAATTGCAGGGACCGCGGCTCGTGGTGCGAGTACTGCTGCTCGATTGGGGAGGGCCGCGCTTGGTGGCGCCGTGGCGGGCGGTGTCGGAGGTTTCGGTGCTGGTGAGGGTGGATTGCCTGGCGAGGAAGGGTCGCTCGCTGAGCGGCTTCCTAGCGCCGCTACAGGCGCAGCCATTGGCGCACCGCTGGGTGCTGTCGGCGAGCGAGTGGCATCTGGCCTGACGAAGTTCGCCGAGCGGCGTCTGGCGCGCGACATCAACCGACTTGATCCGGCGCGAACGGCTGATCTGACGCGCAAGGCGCGGGAACAAGGAATACAGCTCACGCCGGCCGAAGCGACCAATCTGCCCTCGCTGAAGGCGCAGCAGAAGGCGCTCGGCAACCTGCCTGAGACATCAGACGATCTGGCGGATTTCTATGCCGGTCGTGCAGAGGAGCAAATCGAGCCGGCAGTTAATAAGCTGCTCGAAGATTTCTCGCCATTGCAGGGTGCTGATGTCGTTGGATTGCGTGCTAGGGCCGCCGCTCAGGGCGCCATGGATGAAGTTGCACGCTTGCGTGCAGAGCAAGCCGCACCGCTTTATCAGGAGGCATTTGCCCAAAATCCGCAGGTTGATGTCGATCCGGTGCTTGATTTCATTAAATCCGAGATCAAGCGCTTCCCCGAAAAGGGGGAGGTTGCCAAGCAGCTCAACAAGTCAATGAATCTGTTGATGCGCTCCCAACAGGGACCGGTTTTCAGGCAAGGGCGTCTGGTTCCGAACCAGCAAGCGGCTCAGCAGATGGTGCCTGAAACCGCACTATCAAATCTGCATACGGCAAAAATGGAAATTGACCAGATGATCGAGGCCACCGATGCCGACAAGCGGCTAGGGCCTCTGGTCAAGGCGGAACTGGTCAAGGTTCGGACCAAACTTGCGGGGCAGCTTAACAAGGCCTCGGGACGATACGAAGAAGCGACCAACATTTATGCCGACATGGTGCCTGGTGTGGAGCGCGTGCGCGAAGGTGTGACGGGCATTATAGCGGGATTATCGGACACCCAAGCGCGCTTAGCCGCGTCGAAGATCTTCAACCCTGCGACGAGTTCGCCGGTCATGGCGCGCGAAGCCAAGCAATTGTTGCAAAAGCAAGATCCGCAGACGTGGCAGGCACTCAAGCGGGCATGGCTCGAGGATCGCTGGCTTACGGCCGGCAAAGAGACGTTGGAAGGCGGACCAAGGGTCAATCGTGGCGCGATCTTCCGCAAGAACATGCTCGGCGATCTGAAGCAAAAGGCCATGCTGAAGGCGACCTTAGAGCCGGACGAGTTCAAGGCTCTATCGGATTTGTCCGAAGTGCTGGAGGCGTCTGGACGGGTCAAATCGGTTGGCAGCGACACGGCTTGGAACCAAGAGCTCATGCGGGCGCAGCGGCAAGGAACATCCAGCATTCTAAGCCGCACGCTGCGACTATCGACGCCAGATGTTCTCAAGAACATCGCCGAGCGATGGGACGAGCGGCGCTTAGCGCAGCAATCCGAGCGCTTGGTCAGCATCATCACGTCACCGGACGGCATTCAGATGATGCGCGAGCTCAAACGGTTGCCGGCGCGCGATGTGTTCAAGCGGGCCGTGCTCGCGCAAACCCTGACATCCATGGGAGCGTCGGCCGCAACCGATGATCTGACCCAATGACCATCACGCTCCCCTATCCCACGCCAATCGCCGATGGCTACGATCCGGTGCCGGGCAACAACAACTCGCCACCGCCGACCGGTGCGCCTGAGGGGCAGGCCACGTCGACCGTCAATGATTCGATGCGCGACACCAAGGCGGCGGTGAATCAGAACTGGCAGAACGTCGAGGCCGTCAACAATGCGCTCGGCACCATGGCCGAACAGGATGCCAGCGCGGTCGCGATCACGGGCGGGACGATCGACGCGGCGGTCTCGGTAGCGCTGGCGGTGAACAGCACGCAGTTTGGCGGGCTCACGCTCCAGCAGCTCTACGATTTCATGTATCCGGTCGGCACGGTGGTCTATCGGGGCGATAGCGAGACGGCGCCGACGCCGCCAACCGGTGTCACGGCGACATGGGCGCTGTTCGGCGAAGGCAACTATCCGAAATATATCCAGACGGGTCAGGTGGTTGGCGAGATCTTTGGATCAAGCAACACCGATCCGGCCGGCGGCCACAATCACGGCGGGAACACGGGCGCCACGGCGCTAACCGAAGCACAGCTCCCTGCGCACACGCACGATACGACCGCAGTCGGCTCTGGCGGGGCAGGGACGGCAGCGGGCACTGGCATCGCCACCAGCGCCACGCCGATCACCAGTGACAGCACGGGCAGCGGCGACACCCACACCCACACGATCAGCAGCCAAGCGGACCACCAGCACACCTTTGCGCCGCCCTCAATTCGGGTGGCGGGATATATCAGAACGGCATGACCTACCAGCGCAAGGAGCAGATCGGCGATGCGGTGCTCTACCTCGGCGATTGCCTTGACGTGATGCCGGGGCTGGGGCCCATTGATGCGCTTATCTCCGATCCGCCCTACGGCGTTGGGTTCAAAGGCAAGGCATACAAAGGCAAAGCGCCAACGGGCGGCTATGAGGGCGATGATTGTGGCGATGTGGCGGTTGCCGGCATAAGCGCCGCTTTGGAGATGGCATGTCGGGCCCTTGTGTTTCCTGGAAACCGTCTTGCGTGGAGCTATCCAGAGCCAGCAGAAATCGGCACAGTCTTTTGCCCGGCTGGCGTCGGCAATGGCCGCTGGGGGTGGTCATGCAATCATCCAATTCTGTTCTATGGCAAGCCACCGTCTGGTGGATCAACGCCGAATAGCTTCACAAGCTTCGATGTCAGCGAGAGCAACGGGCATCCATGCCCTAAGCCGCTCAGATGGATGAAATGGGCGGTTAAGAAAGCGTCGGCTGAAAACGAGATAATCCTCGACCCCTTCATGGGCTCTGGCACCACGGGCGTAGCGTGCGCCAAGCTGGGGCGTCGCTTCATCGGCATAGAGATCGAGCCGAAATACTTCGACATCGCCTGCAAGCGGATCGAGGACGCCTACAAGCAGCCGGATCTCTTCATCGAGCGTCCCAAGCCCGTGCAGGAGGCCATGGCGCTATGACGGCGCGCTACATCACCAAGGCCGAGGTTGAGCGCTATGAGCGCGACGGCTGGAACGTGGTGCAGTTCGCAGGCCATCACGGTCGGTACTATCTGGCGTGGCGCGATGAATGATCTCCAAATCCCCATGATCCAGCCTGACGATGGCCTTTGGATCGTCGAGGAGATCACGTGCAACCGCTGCGGCCATGAGTGGATTGCCGTCTACCCGCGCGGCACCGAGGAATGCGAGTGTTCTCAGTGCGGCTATGAGCAGCCGACCGGGGCTGAGCAATGACAGCCGTTTGGAACGATCGCTGGTATTTGCTGGACTATCACGAGGTTCAAGCGCAGCTCATGGCCACATCGGCCCGTTTCGTAACGGTTCCGGCCGGGCGACGGAGCGGCAAGACCGAGTGCGCCAAGCGCTATCTGCTCGGCAAGGCCATGGATGGCACGCGGCACAATCCGAGCCGATTCTTTTTCGGCGCGCCGACCCGCCAGCAGGCCAAGGATATCTTCTGGCAGGACATCCAGGCGCTCTTGCCCAGCAAGATCATGAAGGGCTCACCCAACATCTCAGAGCTGTGCGTCAAGATCAGGAATTTTAGCGGCGGCGAGAGCCACATCTATGTGCATGGCCTAGACAAACCCGAGCGGGTCGAGGGGAGCCCATGGGACGGATGCGTGATCGACGAGATCGCGAATTGCAAGGCGGGAGCATGGCCGTTGCACATCCGGCCGTCGCTATCTACGCCGGGGCGGCCGGGGTGGGCGTGGTTGATTGGCGTGCCGGAAGGGAGGAATTTCTACTACGACATGCACAAATTCGCATGCTCGGATCAGAGTGGGGAATGGGCCGGCTATTGGTGGCCATCCGAGGATATCCTGCCCCAAGCGGAGATCGAGGCGGCGAAGAGGGATCTGGACGAGCTGAGCTTTGAGCAGGAATATCGCGGCTCGTTCATCACGTTTGCGGGGCAAGCGTACTATAACTTTCGGGCGGAACTGCATGAGGCACCGCTAGATTATGATCCCCAAGCTCCTCTCGTCCTGGCTTTTGACTTCAATGTTGAACCAGGGGTCGCAGTTCTTGGCCAAGAAATGGCGCTCCCGAACGGCCAATTCGGAACAGGCTGGATCGGACAAGTCCACATCCCCCGAAACAGCAACACACCGGCCGTCTGTCGCAAAATCGCCGAAGACTGGGGAGCCCATCAAGGGCCAGTGAAGTGCTATGGCGACGCCACTGGTGGCGCCAGACGCACCAGCAGCGAATTCGGCAACGACTGGCAGATCGTAGCGCGTGATCTTCGCCCGGTCTTTGGCGAGCGCGTAACGTTTCACGTGAAATCCTACAATCCGAGTGAGCGCAGCCGTATCAACGCGGTGAATAGCCGGCTGCGCACGGCTGAGGGTGTGGTCCACATGATGGTCGACCCGGAGAAATGCCCAGCGCTGGTCAAGGATTTCGAGGGCGTGACGTTGTTGGAGGGCGGCTCAGGCGAGATCGATAAGAAGGCCGATCCGAAGCTCTCGCACATCAGCGATGCGGTTGGTTACTATGTAGCGGAAGAGTTTCCTGTATCGCGGCGTGTGACTGGACACATTCCTAGCGCGGACATCGAGGCGGCGATCCATGCGTAGATCACGCCGAAGCTACGCATACCTTGTGTCTGCCCGCCTCGGCGACGCGATGGCGGCGCACATCGTCATGGTGTGGGTGGCGACCTATGTCACGGGCCAGGGCGGCGGGCGCAAGCTCGCCAAGGTGCGATTGCTTCGGGCTGAGCAGCACGCCGAGAACATCGATCGCTTCGCCGGCCGGCTCGAGGACCTGCACGACGAGATCGACGAGGGCCGCGGCGGCAAGTGGGACCATCTAGGCCAGCGCCGCGCCGAGATGTACGGCCTGGGCTGCGTGGTCGATCATTCCCGCAACAGCGCGTTTCAGAAGGTGCTGCGCGATCATCGGTTCCGGCCTGAGCTGATCCAGATCATCAACAACGACAGGCTGGACGACTGGTCGCCGCAGCGAATCGAC
>JAAUYE010024724.1_pt1 | contig 15949 bp, 12 predicted proteins | sample 7278081 | NCBI WGS metagenome assembly JAAUYE01 (sample SAMN14350131, study PRJNA611818) | marine sediment metagenome | isolation source: surface marine sediment (0.6m) | place: French Polynesia: Moorea | collected 2018-08
ACCGTGCACGCGGGCAGGAACGAACTGCGCTGCCATCATTGCGGCGCCACGCGCGCGCTCGATACGTCCTGCCCGGAATGCACGGGCAACATGCGCGCACTGGGCGAAGGCACCGAGCGACTCGAGCATCGGCTCGCCGAGCGCTTCAGTAGCCGGCGTATCGTCCGGATAGACAGCGACAGCATGGCGAGGAAAGGCGCTATCGACGAGGCGCTGGATCTCGCGACGCGTGGCGACGCCGACATTCTCGTTGGCACGCAGATGCTGTCGAAGGGACATCACTTCCCGAAGCTCACGCTCGTTGGCATCGTCAACGCCGACCAGGGACTCTTCGGCAGCGACTTCCGCAGCGACGAACGGCTGGCGCAGTCGATCGTTCAGGTTGCGGGCCGTGCAGGCCGGGAGGAGAAGCCCGGCCAGGTCCTGATCCAGACGGCATTTCCCGAGCACCGCTTCTGGCAGCGACTCATGGACGGTGGCTACGCGGGCGTTGCAGGCGATGTGCTCGCGGAGCGACGCGCGTCCGGGTGGCCACCGTATTCGCGGCTCGCACTGCTCCGCGCATCGGCGCATCGGCGCACCGATGCGGTGAGCTGCCTCGAGGCCGCGCGGGCGGCAGCCCTGGCTCTCGAACTGCCCGCGTTGCGAGTACTGGGCCCGGTCGATGCGCCGCTCCTCAAGAAGGCCGGGCGCTTCCGCGTCCAGCTCCTTCTCGAGAGCCGTGATCGGGCCAGCCTGCACCGGGCCCTCGCTCATGTGCGCCAGACACTCGAAGACAAGCCCGAGGCACGCCGTGCCCGCTGGTCGATCGACGTCGACCCGGTTCAGCTATTCTGATTCATATTGCGGCCGGTTCTCTTGTAGAATCGCGCCCTCCCTGGCGCCCAGAACCACCCGACCCCATGAAAGCCATCGTCGCCCGATCGATTGCCGGCGCACTCGACAAGCTGCCTGATCTGAAAGCGCTCGCCGGCGAGCTCGACGCATTGTCGACCGTCGAACGGACGCGTGACGCCAGTCACGGTGATTTCGCGAGCAATATCGCCATGCGGCTCGCCAAACCGGCGAAACAGGCGCCGCGCAACATTGCTACGACGATCGTGGAGGCGCTCGAGCACGGCGACGACATCGATCAGGTCGAGATCGCCGGGCCGGGCTTCATCAATTTCCGCCTGAAGCCGGGCGCGTTTCACCGGGAACTCGAGACCATTCTCGAACACGGCGAAGCCTATGGCCGGCAGGCAGGGAAGGACGGCCCGAGGATCCTGCTCGAGTTCGTCTCCGCCAATCCGACCGGGCCGCTGCACGTCGGCCACGGGCGGCACGCCGCGTTCGGCGCGACCGTGGGCAACCTGCTCGAGGCGGCGGGCTACCCGGTGTACCGCGAGTACTACGTCAACGATGCAGGCCGGCAGATGGATATCCTGGGCGTCAGCGTCTGGTTGCGTTTACTCGAGGCTGCCGGCATCGAGTTGGATTTCCCGAGCGCCGGTTATCGAGGCGAGTACATCCGCGATATCGCCGCCGCGTACCCCGGCGAATTGCCCGAGGTCAGCGCAGAGGCCCTGCTCGACGGCGTACCGGCCGATGCCGGGCCCGACCTCGAATCCGACACGGCTGACGAGCGCGCCGCCAGGAAGGCGACGCGTGAGGCCTACGTCGAGGCACTGGTCGGGCGCGCGAAGGCCCTGCTTGGCGCCGACGGTTTCGACGCGCTGCGCCAGTACTCGCTCGAATCTATCCGGGCCGATATCGAGGACGACCTGCGCGAGTTTGGTGTCGAGTACGACAACTGGTTCTCCGAGCAGAGTCTCGAGAAGACACGGCGGACCGACGCGGCGCTCGAGGTGCTCGAGGAACGCGGCGTCCTGTACAGGAAAGACGGCGCAACCTGGTTCCCGGCGACAGATTTCGGCGATGAAAAAGATCGCGTCGTCGTGCGCGACAACGGCGTCAGGACCTACTTTGCATCGGACATCGCCTACCATTTCGACAAGCGGGAGCGCGGCTTCGATCACCTGATCGACATCCTCGGCGCGGATCATCACGGCTACGTTGCGCGCGTGCGTGCCGGACTCGAGGCAATGGGTTACGCGGGGGACGATCTCGAGGTCGAACTCGTGCAGTTCGTCACGCTGTACCGGTCCGGCAAGAAGATGCAGATGTCGACGCGAAGCGGTGAGTTCGACACGCTCAGAAAACTGCGCGCGGAAGTTGGCAACGACGCGGCCCGTTTCTACTACGTCATGCGCTCCAACGACCAGCATCTCGATTTCGATCTCGACGTCGCGACTTCGCAGTCGAACGACAACCCCGTGTACTACATTCAGTACGCTCACGCGCGCGTCGCCAGCGTGTTCGGCAAGCTTGCCGACCGTTCGCTGACCTGGGACCGGGACAATGCGGCGGCCACGATGTCGAACCTCGTTTCCGCACAGGAGAAGACGCTCATGACGGCGCTGTCGCGCTATCCCGAGATCATCGAGCTCGCCGCCGAAAACCGCGCGCCACAGCACCTCGTGCACTACCTGCGTGACCTCGCCGCCGACTTCCACAGCTGGTACAACGCCAACAAGTTCATCGATGATCCTGACGAGCTGCGCGATGCGCGGCTGGCGCTGGCTTCTGCCACGCGCGTCGTCATCGCGAACGGACTCGGTATCCTCGGCGTTTCCGCGCCGGAGCACATGTAGGACTCGCTCGCATGGCGAAGAAGCGCAAGCGGAGCTCGGCCCGGACCTCGTCGAGTCGTAAACGGAGCCGCTCGCGGAGCCGCAAGCACGAAACACCGGGATGGCTCTGGGGCGTCTTCGGCCTTGCCATCGGCCTGTCCGTTGCGGCAGCGGTCTACGTCAAGGATCGTCGCGTCGAGGCGCCGGCTACCGCTCGCGCCATCAACGACCCGGCACCGGTCGCCGCGACGCCCAGTGCGATAGACGACAACGGCGAGACGCGATCACGTCGCGAGTCTGCCGACCCGACCGAGGCGGCAGGCAACGGCGAGCAGCGTTTCACCTTCTACGAGATGCTGAAGCGCTCCGAGGTCGTCGTGCCCGACGAACCGGCAGCGCCGGGCAGCAGCAAACCCGTCGCCGTTGTCGAGCCAGGCACCTATGTGCTCCAGGTCGGCAGCTTCAGCACCGCGGAGGATGCCGACCGGCGCCGCGCCGAGCTGGCCATGCACGGCATCGAGTCGCGCATCCAGAGAGCCTCCGTTCACGACAGGATCTACTACCGCGTGCGCATCGGGCCGACCGATGACCTCGATGAGCTCAACATGATTCGCAGCCGCCTCCTTGCGGCAAACATAGACGCCGTCCGACTGCGTGAAGTGGACTAGGCGCTATCCGGCACTGGCCGCCCTCGTAACGCTCGGCGCCTGCGCCACGGCGCCGTCACCACCAGTCCCCGACGAGGCTGCAAGCATCGAGCCGGATGCCGCGGAGGCGCCGCCGCCCCCGCCGGAACCCAAAGCACCAGCGGAGCCCTTACTCGACGACGTGCGCGTAAGCATCGCCATGGTCGGCGACATGATGCTTGGCACGGATTTTCCCGAGAACCATTTACCGGACGACGACGGCGTGAGCTTCCTTGCTGACGTGGCGCCTGTGCTCGCGGCCGCGGACCTCGCCGTCGGCAACCTCGAGGGGGTACTCGCCGACGGGGGCGAACCCGCGAAGCAGTGCAAGAATCCACAGGCGTGCTACCTGTTCCGCTCGCCGACGCGATACGCAGCGCTCTACCGGCAGGCCGGCTTCGACATGCTCAGCCTCGCCAACAATCACGCGCGCGACTTCGGCGAGGAAGGCCGGGACAGCACGATGGCGGCTCTCGACGCGGTCGGTATTCATCACTCGGGCCGCGAGGGCGAGTTCGCGAGTTTCGAACACGGCGAGCTCAGCATCGCGTTCCTGGCTTACGCCGTGACGCGGAATTCGAACCTGCTGTTCGACTACGAGCTCGTCGACACCACGGTCCGGGAGTTCGCGTCCACCCACGACATCGTCATCGTGTCCTTCCACGGCGGCGCCGAGGGCCAGGGCTACACGAAGCTGCCGTTTGCCGAGGAGGAGTACTACGGGGAGCCACGCGGTGACGTCGTGCGCTTCGCTCGGCTGGCCGTCGACGCCGGCGCCGACATCGTGGTCGGTCATGGCCCGCATGTCATCCGCGCCGTCGAATTGTACAAAGACCGACTGATCGCCTACAGCCTAGGCAACTTCGCAACCTATTACGGCATCAGCGTCGCCGGCATAAAGGGTATCGCGCCGATTCTCGAGGTCACGCTGGACGGGAGGGGGCGCTTCCACGCAGGCCGAGTCGTGTCGACGCGGCAAATCCGCCCGGCCGGCCCGGGCATCGACCCGGACGGCGAAGCCTTGAAGATGCTGAGTTCGCTAAGCCGGCAGGATTTCGGCAACCCCGGCGTCGTGTTTCACGACGACGGCCGCATCGAGGCCGTCCCGCGACCCTACGTCAAACCGCAGCCAGTCGATCAGGAATCGTCTGCCGCACCGACCGACTTGAAGTCGACGCCGAGCGAACGCAGCTTCCGGTAGAGGTGCGTCCGTTCCATGCCGACGCGCTTCGCGAGCTTGCCGACCTTGCCGTTGCAGAGCACGAGCTGCTGCTGCAGGTAGGCACGCTCGAACTGTTCGCGTGCTTCACGTAGCGGCAATGCCAGGAGGTCCTGCTTGACCAGCGGTTCGTCGCCCGGCTTGGTGTCGGCGATCTCCGCCTCGACTTCGTCGAGCCCGATATCATCGTCGGAGCCGGACAGGAGCAAGCGTCGCACCATGTTCTTGAGCTCGCGGACATTGTCCGGCCAGGGATAATTCCGCAGGCGATTCTGCGCAGCGACGCTGAAACGGCGGAAGGTCAGTCCTTCGGAATCGACCAGCTTGTCTACGTAATAGGTAAGGAGCTCCGGCACGTCCTCGGCATAATCGCGCAGCGGTGGTACGCGGACGCCGAGCACATTGAGCTGCGCGACGAGATCGCGACGCAGATCGCCACTGTCGATCAGCTGTTCGTAGTCATCGTCGACCGTCGCCACGACCCGCGTATCGAGACGGACCGGGCTGCTGCCGCCGACACGGCGGTACTGGCCGTCCTCGAGCACGCCCAGGAGGATGCGCTGGCCGGCCGCGTTCAGGTCCGACAACTCGTCGATGATCAATGTGCCACCCGCGGCGCGGTCGAACACGCCTGACGTCACCTCGCCGTCATCCGCCTCGCGCCCGAGCAGGCGTTCCTCGACGTTGCTGTCGGTCAACGACGCAGCCGTCACGCTGACCAGCGGACCTTCTGCGCGATTGCTCAGGGCGTGCATGTAACGCGCAAAAGCGCCGCGGCCCGTGCCCGGCTCGCCGCGCAGGAGCATGGGCGAGTTGTGCCGCGCATATTGCTGCACCCTTTCCCGCAGCTCCTTCATGAGCGTGCTGCGCCCGACGGGAGTCAGGAGGCTCGGCAGGAGCTGGGCCGGCGATGCCTTCTGCTTGCCGGCCGAATCGAGCGCCCCTTCAACGGTGCGCAGGAGTTTCGCGAGCGAGAGCGGCTTCTCGACAAAATCGAAGGCGCCCAGGCGGGTGGCCTCGACGGCCGCGTCGACCGTGCCGTGACCGGACATCACGACGACGGGGCAGGTCAAATCGCCGGTCTCCGCCCATTCGCGCAGGAGCGTGATGCCGTCCTTATCGGGCATCCAGATATCGAGGAGCACGAGATCGAAGCGCACCGCTTCGCGAGCGTCGCGCGCCTCGGCCGCATTGGCGGCCACGGTGACCCCGTAGCCTTCGTCGCTGAGAATGTCAGAGATCAGTGCGCGGATGTCCGCTTCATCATCTACTACGAGTACCTGGCTCACGCCCTTTCCCTCCTTTGCTCCCGCTGCCGCGGTGCGCGTGCGATCATCGCTTCGCGTGCGGCTTCATCGACCGGCAGCCTGATGCTGACGACCGCGCCGCCTTCGTTACGATTGCTCGCCCGAATGGTGCCTGCATGTTCTTCTACGAGTTTCTTGACGATGGCGAGACCCAAACCCGTTCCCTTCGGCTTGGACGTCACGTATGGATCGAATACCTGCGAAATAGCGCCCGTGTCGAAGCCGGGGCCGTTATCCTCGACGCGAATGTTGATCACGTCGATTCCTTCGAATTCACCCGCACTCACCGAGACTCCGATCTCACCGTTGTTGCGCGTCTCGAGCGCTTCGGTCGCGTTGCGCAACAGGTTGTGCAGTATCTGGCGGATGCGGCCCGCGTCGGCCTCGAGTCGCGGCATCGTCGGATCGACGTGCAGGGAAATCGTCACCTTGCTTTCCTGGGCGCGATACAGATCGACGATTTCGTGGGCAAGATCCGCCACATCGAAATCGGCAATCTCCATATCGGGGGCGCGCGCGTAGTCGCGAAACGCGTTGACCATGTCTTTCATCGATTCGACCTGCTGCACAATCGTGTGCGTCGCCCGGTCGAGTACCTGCGCATCCTCTTCGGTCATCGTATCGAGGTACTTGCGGCGCATGCGCTCGGCCGATAGCTGGATCGGCGTCAGCGGGTTCTTGATTTCGTGGGCGAGGCGACGCGCCACCTCGCCCCAGGCGGCATCGCGCTGGGCCTGCAGCAGCGCCGTAATGTCGTCGAATACGACGACATACCCGGCCGGTCTGTCCTCGTCGCCGGGCAACATCGTGCAGGCGCAGGTCAGGACACGGCGCCCGACCTCGCCACGCAGCACGATCTGTTCGCGCCACTCGGTTTCGCCGGCAGCGAGATGGACGCGAGCCACGTCGACGAACTGCTCGAGCAGCGGCTCGTTCCTTGCAACATCGACGAGCAATTCCCCGACACGGTTCTCGAGGTCGACATTGAGGATAGCACCGGACGCCTGGTTGGCCGTGCGAATGCAGAGATCCGAATCGAGCGCGACGACGCCGGTCGACAGGCGGGCAAGGATCACCTCGAGGTTACGACGCTCGGCCTCGACGAGTGCCTGGCTCAGTGATGCCTCACGCCGGGCAGACGCCAGTCGCTGGGTCATGTCGTTGAACGAACTGACGAGGAAGCCGATCTCGTCTTTGGCCGGCTGCGGCAAACGCATGTCGAAGTCGCCCTTCGCAACAGCCCGGGTGCCGGCGACGAGATCCTGGATGGGTGCCACCAGACGGCGGGACAGGATAAACGCGCCATAGATCGCGGTCAGGAGGCTCAGGAGCAGTACCACGGTCAGCGTCAGCGTAAATGTGCTCTTCAGGGGGCCGCGCAGGAACACGAGCCGTTGGTATTCGGTCTGCGACGTTTCCACGCTGTTGGCCATGCGGCCCAGTCGTTCGGTTACCGGGAAGTGCGCGAACAGTATGCCTTTGGGCACGGTACTGCCCGGCTCCGCAACCAGCCACGCCGTTCGAATCTCGTAGCCGCCATCATCGAGCGGATCCAGGCTCACGAAGGGGCGGTCCTGTTGCAGCTGCAGAATAACCTCGTCGGTCAGGGGCCGCGGCATGGTACCGGCCGGGCCTTCGTTACTCGTAGCGATGATGCGGCCATTGTCACCGAAGAGCGTCAGCTCGCCGGCCCCGCTTTCGCGCCTGAGCTTCGAGAGTTCGAAGAACAGTTGCCGATCGCCGACCTGGCCGATCCTGCGCGCCATCTGCCGCGTCGCTACGAGATGTTCGCGCTGCCGCATGTCGAGCACGGCGTCCGTCAGGTCGAGGGCGTTATCGAGGCCTTCCTCGATCTCGACGTTGAACCAGGTATCGATGCCCTCGTTGATGAACTGCATCGAGAAGTAGAACACGACGAGAAGCGGCAAGGCAGCCAGGCCGACGAACATCGCGACGATGCGTGCCTTGAGCTTCGCACCGGGAACATGCGTCCGGTATTCGCGTACGAGCCGGCCGAGGTTGCCGGCCATGAGCAGAAACAGGATCAGGACACCGGCGATGTTGATGACGAGCAGCACGTTGTGCAGCTCGTTGAATTCGTCCGAGTTACGCGCCGTCTGCGACAGGAGGAACAGCGCCGACAACGCAAGCCCGACGCCGGCCAGCGCGAAGAGCGTCACCATGATGCGCTTTAGCGTTCGAGCGACCATTCGAACCACTCACTCTTGAGCTGCCACTGCGACCGCCAGAAAAACAACAGCCGCAAGGGAGCCGGATACTGCTGCGTCTGCAACAGGGCGCGCATCCGGACGCGATAGGGTTTGCCGGCAACGAGCAGGCTGTCGTCGATCAACGGCAGCTGGTCGACGCGGCCGAGAAAATTGAGCGCGGAATACAGCGTCGCAAAGGTTTCCTGCTCGCCGCTGTTCAGGTTCCGCACGACGTAACGCTGGCTGAGCGGACGGTATTCGAGTTCGAAATCCACGGCGAGCTCGGCATCGGTGCTATCCGGCACGAAGCGCTTCACGCGGATGACCTGCGACTGCAGCTCGATCCGGAGCGGCACGCCGCTTTCCAGCGCCTCGAGAGCCTCGCTGGATAAAATGAGCTGCAGGCGCGCGTCGAGCCGGTGCACGCCGTCGACGAGCGTCGTGCCGGCCGAGCGTACTTCGAAGTAGCCCTCGCGGACGACGTCCTCCTGCGCGCCGGCCGGCGCCGCCGTCACGAGTACCAGTAAGGCCGTGGCCAGCGCCAATCTTGTCGTTGTGGTGTACATCAGCCGCGCTGTTCCGGCGTCGTGTCCTGACGGGCTTTGGCAAGCCCTGCGTAGTAAAAGCCGTCCATCCCCCGGGTTCCCGGCAACAATTGGAAACCCGGCCCTCTCGGCTGCATTAGAGCGCGGATGTTGTTATTTGGCAACAGGCTTGACGGCCGCGCGTCATCGGTTTTTTCGAGAAAGGCGGCGACGACCGCCTCATTCTCGAGAGCGAAGACCGAGCAGGTCACGTACAGGAGCATGCCGCCTGGCTCGAGCAGGGGCCAGAGCGCCTCCAGGAGGCGCGCCTGTGTCGCGGCGAGCGCGGCAATGTCGCTGTCCCGGCGCAGGAGCTTGATGTCCGGGTGGCGCCTGATGACGCCGCTCGCCGAGCAGGGCGCATCGAGCAGGATCCTGTCGTAAGGCCGGCCATCCCACCAGTCGTCCGTGGCGTCCGCCGCGGCGGCATGGAGCCGAGCTTCGAGGCCGAGGCGCTCGAGGTTGTCGGCGACGGCGGTGAGCCGCTCGGCATCGATGTCGACCGCATCGAGATCGATCGCATCGCCCCCGAGCTCGAGCAGGTGCGCGGTCTTGCCGCCCGGCGCGGCGCAGGCGTCGAGCACGCGCCCGGCACCCTCGGCAAGCAGCCAGCCCGCTGGAATCTGCGCGGCACCGTCCTGTACCGATACGTGACCGTCGGCGAAGCCCGGCAGCGACGTTGCCGCGACGGGCTCGGTCAGGAGCACGGCCTCGGGCAATCCCGGCACGATCGCGAAATCGAGCTCCGCGGCCGCCAGTTCGCCCATGTATTCTGCAACGCTGACCGCGCATGTATTTACGCGCAGCCACATCGGCGCGCGCTCGTTCGCGGCCTCGAGTATGTGTTGATAGCCGTCCGGCCAGTCGGCACGGAGCCTCTGAATCATCCAGTCCGGATGGTTGTAACGTGACGCATCGCTTGCCGGCTCACCCTGTGCCATGTCCTCGCGAATAAACCGTCGCAATACGGCGTTGATGAGTCCGGTGTAAGGCTTCAGTTTGAGCGATCGCGCCGCGTCGACCGTCGCGGACACCACGGCATGGGGCGGGATGCGGGTGCCGGTCAGCTGATAGAGCCCGACCGCCAGGAGCGACTCGACGATGCGATCGCGGCGCCGGGGCCGCCGATCGAGCAAGCTGTCCAGCCATTCCCGCAGGCGAAAGTGGTTTCGTATCGTGCCGAACGCGAGATTCCGAAACAGCGCCCGGTCATCCATGCGAAGCGTGCGCTCCAGTTCGCGGAGCTCGGCATCGAGCGAGCGGCCGCTCTCGACCACGGCGTGCACGGCCTTCGCGGCGGCTGCGCGGACCGGGGCGCCGCTCGCGGTACTCATTCGGTCTCGAAACGAGCGCCGCCAAGGTCTCCCTGGCCGGCAAACTCGGCGCCCGTCACCCGGCGCTTGCCCGGGCGCTGCAGGGTATCGATGTTGAGTCCATCCTCGCCGCAGGCAACGCGGATCCCGTCCCGGCCCGCATCGAGCACCGTTCCCGGCTCGCCCCTTAGCCCTGCCTCGGGATGGGCCGACCAGATCTTCACCGCTTCACCGTGTAGCTCGGACCACGCGCCCGGCACGGGATTGTAGGCACGAATCTGCCGATCGATGGCCGTCGCCGACTGGCGCCAGTCGATCCTCGCATCTTCCCGCGTCACCTTGCCGGCATAGGTCGACTGCGCGTCGTCCTGCGGAACGGCCTCGAGGCGGCCGGCAAGGATGTCGGCCAGACTGTCCGCCAGGAGTTCGCCGCCGAGCGATGCGAGGCGGTCGTGCAGCGTGCCGGCCGTCTCGTCGGCGCCAATGGGAATCTCGGCAATGGCGTAGACCGGTCCCGTGTCGAGGCCGGCTTCCATCTGCATCAGGCTGATACCGGTGACGGCATCGCCGTGACGTATCGCAGCCTGGATGGGCGCCGCACCGCGCCAGCGCGGCAGTATCGAGGCATGCACATTGAGACAGCCGGCGCGGGGAATATCGAGGACGGCCTGCGGCAGGATCAGGCCATAGGCGGCAACCACGAGGACGTCGGCGTCAAAGGCAGCCAGGGTCTCCTGGATATCCGGGTCGCGCAAGGTGGCGGGCTGCAAGACCTCGATGCCGTGCTCGACGGCCAGTTCCTTGACCGGACTGGCCGTGAGCTTCCGGCCCCGACCCGCCGGGCGATCAGGCTGCGTCAGAACGGCGATCGGCCGCACGCCTGTGGCGAGCAATGCCGCCAGCGACGCGCGCGCGAAGTCCGGCGTGCCGGCGAAGAGCACTCGGGGTGCGGTCACGGGCGCGGAAACCGTGGCGGGATCAGGCGACCTGCGCCTGCAGCCGACGTTCTTTTTCGAGTCGCTTGCGAATACGGCCGCGCTTGGCCTCTGAGAGGTAGTCGACGAAGAGCTTGCCGTCGAGGTGATCCATCTCGTGCTGAATGCAGATGGCAAGCATGCCGCAGGCCTCTATCTCGACTTCCTGGCCGTCGCGATCGAGAAAGCGGACGCGGATGTGTTCCGCCCGTTTCACGGGCTCGTAGAACCCGGGCACCGAAAGGCAACCCTCATCCGACGTCGTAACCCCGTCCTTCTCGACGATCACCGGATTGATCAGGGCATGTGGTTCCGACTGATCGCTCGACACGTCGGCGACCAGTACCCGCTCGTGGACGTCAACCTGCGTTGCCGCGAGCCCGATACCGGGGGCGGCGTACATCGTTTCGAACAGGTCGTCGATCAGCGTCCGGATGCGGTCATCGACCGCTGCTACCGGCTGTGCCCTGGTGCGCAGTTTCGGGTCCGGGAATTCCAAAATCTTGAGTTTTGCCATAATACGGAAGTGGGGCTCGTTTCGTCTGTCGGCGAGGATTATCCGCCAAGTCGGCCGCGAGAACAGCCGTGCCGCTCTACGCGATTTCTGTAAATGTGCGCTAAATAATTGACTTTATTAAATATGATGGTCGACAATTCCCGGCACGAACAGGGCCGGGATTCGCGTATTCGGGCCCGAAATGTGACGTAATTGGCAGCCACACCGGTCGCTAGCGGACATATTATAGCAACGCCCGAATTCTCAAGGCCCTAAGGGCCAAAAAGCGAACGTCATCGAGGGAGCTCTAGCCACCCATGTTTCCAAGCAAACCCGAATCCAGGCTGCCGGCCCGACTCGCCGCAGCCCTCGTCGCCGCGGTGCTGACCATGACGGCCGGCACCGTGTCCTCGAGCGAACCCCCGGTGACCGCTACGGCCATCGTCGCCAGCACAGTCGCTCTGCAGGCGCCTGCGCTGGCGCCTGACGCGCCCACCGAGTACGTCGTCCAGGAAGGCGACACGCTCTGGGACATTGCCGGCACTTTCCTGCGCGATCCATGGTTCTGGCCGGAGATCTGGTACGTCAACCCCGAGATCGTCAATCCGCATCTCATCTACCCGGGTGACGTCCTCGCACTTGTCTATATCGACGGTGCACCTCGGGTCACGACGGCCCGGGGCTCGTCACTGCGGCTGTCGCCGCAGGCGCGCATAACGCCACTGGACGAGGCCATTACGAGCATCCCGTTCGAATCGATCGCTGCGTTCCTGACCGGTGGCAAGGTCGTAGAGAGGCGAGAGGCCGACAGGCTCCCCCACCTGCTCGAGGTACGCGGCGATCACCTGATGGCCTCGGCCGGCAACGACGTCTATGTACGTGGCGTCGAGGGCGATCCGGCGGGCACGCGTTACCTCGTCGTGCACATCGGCGATGAGCTGCGCGACCCGGACAACAACAGGGTCATGGGCTATCACGGGCTGCTCGTTGCCCAGGGCACGTTACGCCGTACGGGCGATCCGGCAATGGTCGAGCTGACGGCAAGCAACCAGGAAGCCCGCCGCGGCGACCGCCTCGTACCTGCGACGGTCGACCTGCCGCTGAACTTCTTCCCGAAAGCACCGAGTACACAGATCGACGGCCGCATCATGGCGGTCATCGGCGGCGTGACGCAGATCGGTCAGTACCAGGTCGTTGTCATGAACCGCGGCACGACCGACGGCCTCAGCGAAGGCGATGTCCTGACCGTATTCAAGGCGGGTGAAAAGATCCGTGATCGTTTCGCGGGCGGTAGCGTGCAGCTTCCCGACGAGCCGGCAGGTACGGTCATGATCTTCAAGGCGTATGACGAGATTTCCTACGGCCTCGTCATGGAAGCAACGGAGCCCCTGCACATTCACGACGCGGTGCGAAACCCGATCTAGTTTCGACCCTGACCAGGAATGACGAACGGCGCCCGATGGGCGCCGTTTCGTTTTGAAGGCGGCGAAAACCCGTCAAGCGCAGCGATTGAGGCGCCCGGCGACATCCCGAAACGCTTACTATCGTCAGGTCATCCTTGCGGACCCGTGTATGTCGACTACGCCAAGAAACCGGGTTGCCATGTCTCTCGCCTGGCTTCGAACCGACGAGTACCGCGCACTGGTCCGCCACTTCGGGTCGGCGGAATCAGTTTCCTCGGCATCGTCCAGCGCGCTCGAAGCGGCCGGCCTGGCATCAGACAAGGCAAGACTGCTTGCGCATCCCGATGAGGACCGGCTCGGACCTGTTCTCGACTGGCTCGACGCGGAGGACCAGTCCCTCCTGATCGTCGACGATGCAGCCTATCCGCCGCTTCTTAAGACCATCAAGGACCCGCCGCTGTGCCTGTATGTCAAAGGGGCGGTGGACGCACTGGCCTTGCCGTCACTGGCAATCGTCGGCAGTCGTAACCCGACGCAAGGTGGTCTCGCAAACGCCAGGGAGTTTTCACGGCACCTCGCAAGCATCGGGTTCACGATCGTCAGCGGCCTTGCCGAGGGTATCGACGCCATGGCGCATGAGGGCGCACTCGAGGCGTCCGGGACGACCATTGCGGTCATGGGAACCGGGATCGACCGTGTCTACCCGGCGCGTCACCGTGATCTTGCGCATCGCATCAGCGCCTCCGGCGCACTGATTACCGAGTACCCTCCGGGCACGGCGCCGAAGCGGCAGCACTTCCCCGAGCGCAATCGCATCATCACCGGCCTCTGCCTCGGTACGCTCGTCGTCGAAGCGGCGCGCCAGAGCGGCTCCCTCATTAGCGCGCGGCTCGCCGCCGAGCAGGGGCGGGAGGTCTTTGCGATCCCGGGCTCGATACATAACGCACTCGCCCGTGGCTGCCACCGACTCATTCGCGAAGGCGCCAAGCTCGTCGAGACCGCCGACGATATCCTGGCCGAACTTGCCCCGCTCGCGTCGCACCTACTCGAAGAGCACCAAGAAAGCGCAGTGGTTGATATGGACGTCGACGTTGGCACCGAAGAGCACCAGAACTTGTTAAATTCGATAGGCTTCGACCCGGTATCGGTCGATGAGCTGTTACCAAGATCCGGTTTGACGATCGCGGAGCTTTCCTCCATGCTCTTGATCCTGGAGCTTGAGGGAAGGATCGAGAAGCTGCCCGGCGGTCGCTACGCTCGATTGTCAGACGCTTGAGCCGACTGCATCAGGACCATTGCCTTTCACAGGAGCCGCTCCAGGCATGAAGGAAAACGTACTCGACGTTTTGATGTACCTCATCGAGACCTACGTCGACACCGAAGACGAACCCGAGCCCGACCAGCACGAACTCAGAGACGAACTTTCCCGCGCCGGCTTCGCCGATCCGGAGATCGATCGTGCGCTCGACTGGCTCGATGGCCTGACCGATCACCAGGACAACCTGGTGTTCAATCGGTCGTCCGGCGAAGGCACGCGCATCTACAATGAAATCGAACTCGAGCGACTCGACGCCGCCTGTCGCGGGTACATCCTGTATCTCGAGCAGATCGGTATCCTGTCGCCGCCGCAGCGGGAGATCCTGATCGACCGCTTGCTTGCGCTCGATGCACCGGATATCGACGTTGACCAGATCAAGTGGGTCGTCCTGATGGTGCTCTTCAGCCAGCCAGGACAGGAACTCGCGTACGCGCGGATGGAAGACCTGGTCTTCGATGAAACGACCGGGCTGATCCACTAGCCCGGCCCCGCCAAGTCGCTTGTCCGCCTGTCGATACACCGGTATCGGCCGTCATGCTGTGTCGCCTGTTTCTTGACACGCCCCTGTGAAATCTGTAATTCAACCGCGGCATGACCCGCGGTTTGCTGTCAACGACGCATTATCGAAGCTGAAGGTATGTCCAAGAATCTCGTCATCGTAGAGTCGCCGGCCAAGGCCAAAACCATTTCCAGGTACCTTGGGAAGGATTTCGATGTGCTCGCCTCGTACGGACACGTACGCGACCTGGTTCCCAAGGAAGGCGCCGTCGACCCGGACCGTGACTTCGCAATGAAGTACCAGGTCATCGAACGCAACGAGAAGCACGTCAATGCCATCGTCCGGGCGCTCAAGAAAGCCGACGCCCTGTATCTCGCGACGGACCCGGACCGCGAAGGCGAGGCCATTTCCTGGCACCTCATTGAACTGCTCAGGGAAAAGAAAGCGCTCAACGACAAGGACGTGCATCGCGTGATCTTCCACGAGATCACGAAGAACGCCGTGCGCGATGCCATCGAACATCCGCGCGGCCTGTCGGGTGACCTCGTCGGAGCCCAGCAGGCGCGACGCGCACTCGATTACCTCTTCGGTTTCAACCTGTCGCCGCTCCTGTGGCGCAAGGTCGCGGGCGCGAAGTCGGCGGGCCGCGTGCAGAGCCCGGCGCTGCGTATGATCGTCGAGCGGGAACTGGAGATCGAGGCGTTCAAGGCCCGCGAGTACTGGTCGATCGAAGCCGACGTCAGCAAGGACGAGCAGCCCTTCGTCTCGCGCCTCGTGAGCTACAAGGGCGACAAGGTCGAGCAGTTCAGTTTCGAGAACGAAGAGCAGGCGCGCGAGGTCGAGAAGACGCTCCTCGACGCCGCTGCCGGCGAGCTCACCGCGGTCACGGTCACGAAGAAACAGCGCCGGCGTAACCCGACCGCACCGTTCACGACCTCGACGCTGCAGCAGGAAGCGTCGCGCAAACTCGGTTTCAACACGCAGCGCACGATGCGCGTCGCGCAGAAACTCTACGAAGGCATCGAACTGCCCGGCGAAGGCCAGGTCGGCCTGATCACCTACATGCGCACCGACTCGGTCACGCTCGCCGACGTTGCCGTTGCGGAAATACGCGACGTCATTGCCGAGCGCTACGGCGCCGAAAATGTCCCGGACGAGATCCGGACGTTCAAGAACAAGTCCAAGAACGCACAGGAAGCGCACGAAGCCATCCGTCCCACCACGGTCCGGCACGTCCCGGACGAGATCAGGGTGTCCCTCGACGATGA
>JAAUYE010027696.1_pt1 | contig 15947 bp, 16 predicted proteins | sample 7278081 | NCBI WGS metagenome assembly JAAUYE01 (sample SAMN14350131, study PRJNA611818) | marine sediment metagenome | isolation source: surface marine sediment (0.6m) | place: French Polynesia: Moorea | collected 2018-08
GAGAAGAATAAGGATGGTAGCTATACGCCAATCAGGGACTCTCAGCTATTGCAGATTGTTCAACAAGTGGCATCTTCAAACATTCCTAATGCAGTTCGAGTATCTAATGCTGTGTACACGGCATACAGTTACCGATCTAACAACAGAGGTGATGCCCAGTCGTATGTGTCTATCGCATTCTTCAGGGATCAGAAGAAAGGCCTTGGTCAGTGGAATAAGGCCTATGAGTGGATTTACCAGAATGCTTGGAAGAAAGGTATAAGTGTTGAAGAAGCTGCTTCAAACCTTGATTACGATGCTCAGCAGCACTATATGAACATGGAGCGTAAGATGACTGCAGATACGCTGAAGCCATTCTACTATGGCCAGCGACTGGAGACTATCAAGGATACGCTGACTGATCCGGATACTAAGCAGAAGCGAGACGTTGAGTATAAGAACATTATCCAGGAGCAGTACAAAGAGTCAATGGCTCCAATACTGCCTATCTGGGGTAAGCAGATCTCCGGCTTTGACTGGATGCTCCAACAATTCGAAAAGGGGGTTGACGTAATCTCCACGGATGATACCGTTAAAGTAGGGGAGTTTGACTCGGTCGAAATAGGAGCCGATGACGCTGCTACAGCCAAGGGCATCCGAAGTGGTATTCCTACCAAGAACCTTCGATATCCTCAGGTTCCTGCCAAGATGAAGGACAAAGCAATTGCCGGCACGCAGTTGCAGAAGATCATCATGAGTAACCTTGTTCCAGGTGGAAAGTACCTGGTTGGTAACTTTACAATGAATGCAGAGCAGATGACTGAGTTCTACAATGATGTCTTTGCCCGCAAGATTAAGAACTCTCACGATAAGGTGCTCAAGAAGCTGAAGCTTGACACGCTTCCTGATCCATCACAGATCAGATCTATGTCAGGACCAGAGAAGGTTGAATTCCTTCGAAACCTGCGTGCCGTAATCAAAGAGTCAGTGGTTGCTCAGGGTAAGCCGGAGTCACTGATTGAGGCACTGGATATTATCAGAGAGTTTGAAGACAATGCGACTTACGATCTTGGACTAAGCTTCGATCCTTATTCACGACAGTATCAGAACATCCTGAGCTCTATTGTGAATAGCAATGTCATTAACCAGGAACTTCCCGGTGGGGCGATGGTGAACATGGCCGATTTAAGCATCGAGACTGATGACCAACTTAAGTTTATCAGTGTAGATCCTAAGACCGGTAGAACACTTCCCGCTGAAGTAGCTATGCCACTTAGCCAGGCACGTACTATTGGCGTAGGCTGGGGAATTAACAATGAAGCTGGTGACCCTACAGTAGATGAGAAAGGTAATGTGATCAGGGAGAACTTGACTGAAGAGCAATTGAAGATGCTTGACATTGTGCTGTATAGGATTCCTACACAGATGAAGTCATCAGCAGTTCCCGCTGTCATTAAGCGTATTCTTCCTGACTCGGATGGAGCTAAGATGATCCTACCGGGTGAGATGACTACGCAGGCAGGACTCGACTTTGACTTCGATAAGTCCTTCTTCATGATGCGTGAGACCGGTAAGAACTCACAATACCTGGATATAAGATATCCAGACAAGATGAATAGTAAGCAGCTCAACAATGCGTTGTTTGATGTACACTGGGGAGTTCTTACTGATTCTAAACACTTTGAAGAGCTTGTTGCTCCTATTAGTTCTAAGACTCATGATCAGCTGCTCAAGACAATACCTACAGATCCAGAGCACGAAGTAGATACAAGTAATGTATTCAGCCCTGTGGCTAATATCGAGATGGAGGGTCTTGCCAAGTACTCGCATATCATGCGTGGTACATTCAGTAAGTTCGCAGGTGGTCATAACATCATGAACAGCTTGAGGCTGATTGCTGAAGGTCAGGGCAAGAGTATCAATGACTTCATTAGCACACGTACTCCAATTAGGATTGACTCCGGCCAGCAAGGATACAACTATGATGAGTTCGGTAGAGACCGAGATTCTTCTGGCCTCATGATATCTGAGAATCACACAGAGAACTTGAACTCTGCTCTTGACTCGCAGAAAGACCCTAAGCTTGGTAAGCTCAACACTTCTGTATTCAACTCGTTCGCTACAGGCTATATGATTGACTTGGGTGTTCCTGAAGTTGTAGTTAAGAAGTTCATGAACGCACCAATACTTCGTAAACTATCTCGTAAGTACTTCGAGCTTGGTGGCACGCCAGACGTAATGTATCAGGCAGTCGGGCTGGTTGCCCGGGAGAATGGAATCTATGGCAAGTATGCTTCCATTAGGAAGGCCAAGGCAAATCCGAAGAACAAGTTGTCGAACTTGAAGGTGAACGAATTACTTACAAGCAATCCAGATCTTGATGCCAGAATGCTAATTGACTTCATTGACTACCATCAGGCTGGTACTCGCATGTCGAAGATCAATGATATGCTTAGCCCGGAAACGCAGAAGGTAGCTGATGCTGCAGCAATGCGTGGTTGGGAAACTAAGATGGCTCCCAATGAAGATTCACCTATCTATGTGAACCAAGATCTATTTAGTATTGATAGTAGTCCAATGCCTAAGCTTGCGGCATTCCACAACTACGGTATGCGACTGCAACGAGATATCCTTGATGGCCTATTCCCATACTTCTCGCCTTACTACAATGAAGTTATTGACCGGGTCAAGGAGAGACAAGGTATTGAAAATAGGGCAGACTGGGCAACTGATGATACGCTACACCGAGCAATGGATACTGTAGCGTTATTCAAGACAGCTGAGGAGAAAGGCCTCGATGTACTTGATATGATATCCAAAGGATTCAGAGACAGGGTTGCTATTCACAAGAAGAAGGGTAAGGAGACTATCGTTGATCGCTTCGATGCAATGATTGCCAAGTATCCATCACTTGCTGAGACTAACGCGTTTGTGGCGTCTCTGGTCAAGGATGAATTCAACTATCGCAATGCAGCCAATCTACTTGAGTTTCCGAATGTATCAGACAATACTGAGGTGAACAATGTAAAGGCTGCGCTTAAGGACTTATTGTCCGGAAGCGACGGTGGAATTGAGTTCGATAATGCTGAGATCAAGCAGTTCGGAGAAGATCTTATCGCCTATATGGTAGGTACTTCTGGGTTCTCCAGGAACAGTCACAGCTTCGTGATGATGGTACCTACAGAGTTCTGGAGTGAGTCAGGCATTGCCGGACTTCGAAGAGAGGCGGATAGAATGGCCCGCAGCAGATCGCCACTACCAGTGGAATCAGATCCTGTGGCCGAGGTCATCTTACGACACATAGGCCCTAACTCTGACATCGTGCCTAATATCATGGTAAGAGATACTATGCTTCGCACGGTTAAGTATGAAGGTGAGAATGTAACCGTACTTGGTGTACCACTTCGTAACAAGATTGTGAAGAGGAACAAGAACAACTTCTCTCCGATGATTATCAAGAGCTACAATCCTAAGACTAAGACGTATCAGTTGTATAAGAGAGCTGATAACTTCTCGATCAGCAGCGCCAGCATTGGCTACATACCTGTAGCTACTTTCGGTGAGAACAACAGGTCTCATGAATACTTCAATAGCTATGCTTACACTGAGTGGGCAGATAGTGAAATAGATCCAGCTACTCAGGGTGATGTAGCTGTTGTTACTGAAGCTGAAGCTATGGCCATGGCAGTGGATGAAGGACTCTTAGATGCCGGAATGTTTGAGGACTTCCAGGTTGAAGAGGGTGACATCCCTGGCGGCCTTTACTCTGACCAGGAGATGAGTGAAGGACCAATAGATCCTTCCGATGAAGTAGCGCCTCCACTGAATCAGATGATGGCTCTTGATGGCACTCAGCTGACTGAAGAGGTGAGCCAAGAAGTGAACGATAAACTCGATGCATTCCTTGCCAACAACAATATCTCTACAGAGATAGTGGAGAATATGCAGGAAAGGTTTGGAATGAATGTAGTCGGTGTTGCCGATGTACTGAATCAGGCAATCTACTTGGCTAAGGGTAAGGAAGGAATGCTTTCTAAGCCTGAAGAGGTAGCGCACATTTACATTGAAAGCACCCTGGGTCAGAGACAGACTGAGGCTATGATTGCTGCAGTTGAAGGTACACAGGAATACGAAGATGTACTGAAGAACTACAGTAAGAAGTACGGCTACGATGACTACAGACTTCGCAGGGAAGCTGCAGCCAAGATCCTGGCCAAGCGTCTTGCAGATCCAGAGACCTCTAAGCGTCAGGCAACTACTAAGCTCGGCCGGGCTATTGAAGCATTAGTGCGATTCTTAAAGCGACACTTCTCTAAGATGGACCCATTTGCTATAGCTTCAGAAGCTATACTTGATGGGACGATCTTAAAGAAAGGCAATCGCTCAGCATCCAAGATGTTTAACCTTAATATGGATGAGGCAGATCTGTCTACTGCTGACATACCTATTAATGATGAACTATTCCATGATGAAGCTGACCGCCTTGTTAGTGCAGCTCAAATGGAAGACATGCATATTGTCGATGAGTATGCAGTAACCAGTGAAGAGGAGGACATTATGCAGAAGCTTAGTGCTGAGACTCAAGGAAGAATCAACTTTACTGAGGCTATTACTGCGATCAAAGTATCCTTAAAGCGTAAGCGTAAGCGACTTTTGAGAATGTATGACAGAGCTGAAGAAGCTCAGGAGACAAAGCAGATACTTGATAACTTGTCAATTTCTGGGCAACAGTCTCAAATGATAGATTACCTTCAGCATGTTCACAGCAAGCTTAAGGCTATGCACAAGACCTTTAATATCTATAAGAATAGAGATGTCTTGTCTAATAAGGATCTGATGGAGTGGGATCAGGAGATTAAGTCTTTTGAAAACATCAAGTACATTAGCGACTTTGTTGTAAATAATGCTGATAAGGCTGATAAAGGTATTGTCGAAGAGGCACATAAGGTTCTTGGAGAGATTGAACATTTGAGGTCTACGCTAAACACAGCTATTTCCGGAGAAGTTATACAAGCTTCTTCTAAAGTACTTCAGGCACTTACTTCACAGAAGATGAGTGTTGACCAGGTAATCCGTGAGATGAGAGTAGCTCCTAAAGATGTGAGCTTCATCAGCAAGTGGATTCGTCCGGGTGCTGATTCTGCTGACTTGCTGGTACGTATGACGCAGAAGATAATCAATGATGCTAAGCACTACGCATGGCAAGAGTTCATTGACATGTATCGAGGTCCTCTCGGGCTGGAGAATGCCAACCGTGACTATGAGAAGTGGATGAGCGATAATGGCATTGACGCCTCTGATATGAAGAAGCGTAATGAGCAGTTCATTACACTGGAAGGAGATACCTGGTATCTGGTCAACGAGAAGAGCACTGGCGAAGGTAAAGACAAGTACGACGCGTTGATGAAGCTGGATGTAGCAGATCCTCGCAGAAGGTACTATGATACCTTAGTCCAGATGTATATCGGAACTCAGGAGCAGACTGCTAAGCTTCGCAAGAAGCAGCCATTCGGCTATAAGCTTCCTCAGATGCGCAAGACTAATGTCGAACGCATGACTACTGCTGGAGAGAGCGCTCTTGCTCGTGCCAGCAAGTCAGTGAAAGAGTTTGTCCAGGATTTATTCGTATCCAGAGCTGATGATAATGAAATGGGCATGAGGAATCGTGAGCAATACGAACGAGATGAAAATGACAATATCGTTAAGGATGTGCCGATTTACTACCGCAATAATGAGCTTTCTTCTGACGAGGTTTCGTTAGACATTGCAACAAGTATCGCGGCTTCTACAAAGAATCTGCTTGAGTATAATAGACTTAGTCAGTATAAAGCTGAGCTCTGGGCTATTGAGAAGATTGCCAATGAGCGCAAGGTAGCTCAGACTGAGACTACTAACAGCTTCATCGGTAAGGCTAAGCTCAAGTTATCAAGCCTTGGTGTACCTATCACAGACAAGGGTAGCGATAGTAACATTGCTCACCAGATTGAAATGATCAAAGATCAGCATCTCTATGGTGAGAGCAATAAGAAGGCTACTATGTTTACTATCGGTGGCAAAGAGTTTACCTGGAACAAGCTATCAGATGTGATCAGTAAGTTATCTTCTTCGAAGATCATGATCTTGAACCCTAACATTGCGATCAGTAACGTGTTTACTGGAGAAGCAATGATGTTGCAAGAAGCCATGTCAAGAAGATACTTCACTATGGCTGATTGGAGAAAGGGCGGATATATGCTTGCTGCCAACTATGGGCCAATGGTTGCTGACCTGTATAGCAGGAAGAAGCATAGCAAGATGGGAGCCTTTATGGAATTTTTGAACTTGGACAACAACTTCAAAACTGCTTATAATAAGCTGGGTCAGAAGGGATCTATGAAAGGACATGCTTATCAGGCATTTGCTTCTACTTCTCGCATTTTCCAGGATCTTGGTCAGACTGCTATCGACATCCAGACTGTTGGCGCAATGTCCAATGCAATTAAGGTACAGGATTCAGAAGGAAATGATATATCACTCTATGATGCCTTTGACCTGGTTGATGGTAAGATCAAGATGAAAGAGGGTCTTACCTATGAAGGCAAGCCGCTTGATGAAGGCGATGGCAAGGGCCAGATCTATCACTTGAGAGAGAAGATCATTAAAGTAGGTGAAGGTATGCATGGTATCTACAACAAGCTTGACGCTCCTGCATTTGCTGCCAGTGTTGTAGGTCAGCAGGTAATGTTCATGAGAGGCTGGTTAGCATCTCAGATCTTCAGAAGATTTGACCGACGCAGATACCAGGAGAGATTGGGCGAGTACGATGAAGGTACTTATATCTCAATGCTTTCGACAATTAACAATATCTTCCACGAAGATGGTCCATTCTTTACAGCCGGTAAGATTAAGGCTGTTTTGGGTGCTGGAGATCCTGATGTCATGTATTTGTCAGAAGCAGAGCGACAGGAGTTTGAGAATGATCCTGAAGGTAAGGATAAGCTGATAAAGGCTCGTCAGGCAAATGTCAGGAAAGGCTGGGCTGAAATCTCAATGATTGCAGCTATGTATATCTTCAATGCCCTTATGTGGGACGATGAAGAAGAGCCTGATTCCCTGGCATATCAGATAGCCAAGTATCAGGCCGTTCGACTTGAGCGAGAGATCTTCTTCTATAATCCTGGTGACATGATGGAGATTGCTAAGAACCCTACTATCAACTTCTCTGTTGTTAAAGATGGATTCAAGATTGCCGGTATGATGATGAACCCTGTTGAATGGGGTGCTGAAGTTGCATCCGGATCTCACAAAGGCGACAATAAGCTATGGCATACACTTCGCAAGAACGTACCTGTACTTACTCAGGTGAAACGTCTTGAGGACATGAACAGAGCGATTGACGCTATCGAACAAGGATTTAGATAATAGTTAGACTACTCGCTCAGTGCGAGTGAAATGAATTTGCTCCTGTAGGCGTTGCCTGCGGGAGCTTTTATTTCGCGTAATTCTATCGACACGATTGAACGGAGTCCATCCTTGTGCAGTATAGATGTACTTAGTAAACTCCTTCTCACCCATGTTCTTTTGATACTTAATATCACCGAGAACAGGCCTCGCTGGGTTCACCCATCGTGGATATCGTATGTGTCCTTTAACTGGCATGACTTAGGGCGCTGGTGCCGTAACTGGTTCAACTAATTCTCCGGCATACTCTGCGCACACGCAGATACCGTCAGTTGGCGATTGTAGGCAATTGTCTGGTTCATTGGATTGATCTGTACCATAGGTGTCCAAGGCTATAGTGATAGCCTCTGAGGCTGAAGTAGCCTCCACCTCGTAGTGGACGTTATTTATGGTCACGTGGAAGATCATCATAGGACTAAGGTAACGTAATTATTGTGAGAATTCCAAGCAAATGGTGGTAAAAAAAAGGCGAGGGTATTGCCGATCCCCTCGCCTAACTGTGTGTGTAGCTATGTGTGTAGCTGTGTGTGTAATTAGAGTATGAACAGTAGTATTATTAGATCAATAAGTAGTGCTCCAAGAGCTACAATCACCCAATCCCAGACATTAAAGTCGTAGGTTAGGTCGTTCCAATATTCTAAAATCTTCATATTCCCGTATTAACACATTACCGGCAATGCTTATGAGCCCGTACTTCCAAAACCTCCTTTGTCTCGGTCAGTCGGGCTAAGTTCTTGTACGAACGTAAAGTAGGTCTTCTCGACCCGATGGCAGCTTCCTTGTGCTACCCTGTCGCCAACGTTAATGAGCTTCACAGCACCTGTCGTGTTGTGAAGGATCACACTAACTTCGCCTCTGTAATCAGAGTCGATAGTCCCGGGCGCATTGGCTACCCGTAATCCCGTCTTAAGGGACATACCTGATCTTGGACGGATTCTCATTTCCCATCCATCAGGGATTCCTACAGCAAAGCCCAGGGGTACTAACTTAGTCTCATCGGGACCAATTTTTACTTCCTGTGCTGCATAAAGGTCAAAGCAAGCGGCACCGTCTGACCCATATTCGGGCATCCGTGCATCGTCTCGCATTCGTTTCAATTGAATGTTCATAAGTGGGTGGATTAGTTCAACTTACGCTTCAGCCACTCAGTCAACTCTTCAACAACGAAGAGGACGAACCCGAATATTGCGTACATTATAACTATGGTTCCAATGGCTATCAGCAACGTTTTCATAGGGTAAATATATGTCAATATCCCTGATATTCCTCCAATAAAGCGTGCCTTTCAAAGCACCATTGGCAAGGTTCTGCATCCCAGTCACCGTTGCCATCCTGGAATGGAATCGTCATTGATCCATCACAGTTTGGGCAGTCAGCAACTTTGAGCAAAGCCTCTAAAGCAAGCACTCCCTTCTTAATATCCTCTTCCATTATAGGATCTACCGGAATGCGCTTGTTGGCCAGGTGTTCCTCATGTGCTACTATCTTCGCTCCGAGGCTCTTGTATTTAGGTAAACTCATTTTCCTCCTCTTATTCCTGATCCATTACATTGTGGACATAGCTTCTTCTGAGCATGAAACCCGGAAGGTACTTGTCCACTACCATGACAATGTTCACAATCAACAAGCCCGGCAGGCTTGCTTTTCTCACGAAGCTCACGAAGAGCTCTGACTTTATTCAATAGATCTATGATCAGGTCAGCGAGATAAGCATAGGTGCAATTCTTTAACTGCCAAGCAGTTGGAAACTCGCCCCTGTTAATCATCTCGGTCACCTTTCGCTGACGAGCCTCGTACCCACCTTCCATGAAGTCGATACGCTCATTCAGCCTCTCAGCTTCCAGGTCATGCCACGCTAATGCTGCTTCAGCATAGTCGGTGAAAGACTTGTAATCCTTCTCCTGTGGCTTAGGGTCTCCAAATAGCTTAGTCATTACCACTTACCAATTTTAGACCACAGCTCTACGTCTTCAGTAACATCATTGATTCTGAATATTGCAGCTCCTTCTTGGAAAAAGCTTACAGTTACAAGCGTGTAACTATCGTGATCCTTGTTGTTACGCTGTTCTTTACAAACACCATAGTTCAGGTTGTTATTCATGTGATGAATAGCATCACTTATATTAGTCATCATGCCGGTCTTGTTAATCTCTTCAGCGACCAGCAATTGCATACTTCTACGTAGCATCATCTTTTCCATCGTTTAATATGTCAAACTCTTTCTGCCATTTCTCGGCTTCCACTTCAATCTCAACAGCATCGTGTAGCGAGAACTGATCTCCCAGTTCGCTAACCCTGTTGTAGCATTTAGCAAAGGCTATCATCTTCTCCCAATCTGTGTCCCAGATCTTTCCTTGACCAGCCATTGCGTAGGCGCCCTGAAGCACCTTGAACTTGCCCATCTTATAATCGGCATAGCACTCGTTGTCTTTAAAGTCAGCTCGCTGATTATGCTTCAGCCATTCATCCTTGACATGGTCTCCCCAATCAAGGAAGAGTTTTGTCAACTTCTTAGGATCTTTCCACCATTCGTTAGGAAGACCATCTTGCTGTTTATTGAACCAATCTATAAAGACTGTTCCTGTTGTCTTATCTTTACTCATCACATTTCTGGTTTAGGTGGTGGAGGAACATCCCAGGATGCATCGTCAATAGTCTTACGCATCTCCTTATACTTCTCCTCCGTCATTACTACAATAGGAACCTTGCTGGCATAGTGGAAGTAGATCTCTGCTGGATTGTCCTCGAAATACTTCGCAAGTATGTCGATTGGCTTCTCCATCGCTCTCTCAAGCGCTACTTCAACACAGTCAAAGTGCACTGTCTCCCACTGATGCTTTCCGCATATCTTACACTTCGGATTCGCACTCATAGCATTCCAATTCCCATGCAGTCTGGACACATGTGGCTGTCGTCACCGTCTTTTACGACAGTGCCAGTAGTCCCGCAGCGCTCACAAGGTGTGCCACGCTTCTTTATGTCTTCGATCTGCTCGTTCAACTTCCTGGTGTCCATTTCGCTTGACAAGACAATGCTCTTTAATTGCTCGATTTCCTTCTTGTAAGAAGTAATCAAATTCTCCTGAATCTTCATTGCTGTCTTGTGAGTGAACTCCAAGTCAGAGATAAGCTTATGCAATTCATCTGTCAAGTGATCCATGTACACCTTACGTGCACCACCGGTACGCCAGGGACTTCCCAGTCCTCCACGTGGGCCTCGAACAAGGATTAGCTCCTTACTCGTTAACCACCTTCTTATCTGATCCTTTGTCATCTAATCGGTTCCTAATGTGTATCTTGTAAATGTACTCGTCGTCCTTAATGCCCTTCAGAATAGATCCATAGTTGTGGATGATCTTCTCTCGGCACTCCTCGCAGATATCCATCTTCACAGCATCCAATCGTTTATTCTCAACATTGATTACTGTGGTGGTCATATCTACCCACTCTTCGACATCTTCGTTGCATCCGTAGATGTCGCACACGAACTTATTGATCCTCACTGGTTCCTAATTCAATGTGTAACTTGTTCAGCATTGCTTGAAGACTATCCAGGTTCCTGAATGTCACGTCAAGAGCATAGTTTGCTTCCTCAACAAAGCCTTCAGGCTGCCTTACTTTCTCATCAGCGCTATCACGCTCTGGTACAGGGCCAAACATGGCCTGCATAGCTGATTCGCCTCTTCTTTCAAGTTCTGCCGACATGCTTGCCAGCTTGTCCATCTTGCTCATCAGACCTCTAAAGTCTGGTGTGTGTGGCTGCGGCTTAGTCGCTACAGCTCTTATCTCTTGCTGCGCTCTGGCAGCGGCACTATCTTGTGCCTGATCTAATAATCCCATTATAGTCTCTGTATAAAGTTCTCCATCTTTTGTACAAGGGTTCCAAGATCAGCTTCTTCGAAATGCTGTTCGCCCCTTGTGTTACCGTTCCTGAATGAGATACTTGCAGTCCATTCGCCTTCTAAGCCTTCTCTCCATGGCTTATTCCAGTGCATGTGCATAGCGTGTATCTTACTACTATTGAACGGATCATTCAATTCACTCGGGAGACTTTTCCCGAATCCTAATAGTTTCATTGATTTCCTCAAATTCTATGTACTGATAATGTTTCAATGCTGTATTCAATAGATCCAGCGTGTGTGCTTTGGTCGCAAATGGACTAAAGCCCCGATTACGCTGCATCCATTCCATCTGCACTTCCCTGGTCAAGGGTAAATGCCCGGGTATGCCCTGGATATGAATGGTCGTTAAGTCCATCGTACTCGCAGGTTGCCCGAACATCGAATCAACACCTTGTGTGATCCAGACCTTACGATCTCCAAGTCTCATGTAATCGTTATTTAAGAAAAAAGCCCCGATCTTAAAGACCGAGGCTCCTTGTTTAAGCTAACTTAATCTTAGTTAGTCATCTTAGCGATGATTTCGTTGTACTCCTCTTCAGTGAGTTCGCTTGGATCGTAGTCATCAGCATTGAAGTTTTCAATACCAAGTGCTTCTACAGTTCCAGCAACCCAAGGCTGACGGCATACATTAGGCTCGCAGCTGTCGTTGAAGTGGATGAGTTTACCCTTCACGTAGTAAAGGGGCCACGCAGGAAGAGGAATCTCTCTGTACTGAACAACACCATTAGCCGACTCTGCTCTTAAGTATACGATGACGGTGTCATACCAATCATCTAAGCAATACTTAGCATACGCATAGTAGTGGTCGTGAGCGAAGCCAATTGGCGAGAAGTAGCCGGTGCTTGGGAAGTAGATACCTCCTGAAAGCTGACCTTCTTCGTGGCCAAAGTCGCCACAGATGTTATAGAACGCCCATACTTTGAAAGCAACACACTTTTCGAACTCAAAGATCGACTGTCCGAAGAAAGGAATGTCTGCAGGACACCAGCAAAGCAAGTCTGCCTGAGTGACAATCTTCTCACCGTTCTTGATCTCGAAGTCAAATGGTAAAGCTTTCTTAACGAATGGAGCAAAGTCGCTACCAGCTTCTGGAGTCATGTATAGAGGCTCATCATCTGCATCTAACATGGCCAGTGCACTAACTGTATACGTGCCGGGAGTGGTATGTGGTAGCTGAATTTGGAACTTGCCTAAGGCTGGGAACCACTTTGGCTCCAGTACAAAAGCTTCTCCATTCACAACAATGTTGACCTTTCTGATTAAGGAAAGATCGCCACAAGTAGGAAGAAGGTCTTGTGGGTGAAGAACAGTGGTGTTCATTCGTCCGCCTTCATTTCCAGTTTCAGTTTCTGGCGCATCAAATACACCAAGTTCGATGATTGCTCCCGATTCCGGGGCAACCTCATTGTTGTTGCATGAATATGCAACGAGCATGAATGCTGCAAGCATTCCGAGTAAACCAAGTTTTCTCATGATCATGTGATTAGGGTTTAAAAAATATTTCCACCCTAAGTTACTACCCAACTGGTTAACAGTCAAGCTACTCGTGTAAATTCGAAGTAGCCGATCATGAATAGGAATAGGATGAGGCAGACGATCAGTATTGCACTGAAGAATATCCAGAATATCTTGATCATATCCGACTGCATCCTAATCTTCTCTTTCAACTTCCGGTTCTCCTCCCATATGTCGAAATCGTAGCTCATAGTGCTAAAAAATGTAGCGTATAGTACACCACGGTATGATAGTCCGATGCAAACGTTTGAAGTCACTAATATAGTCATTCTTGAACTGACGCTTGTACCGAATATTGTTTTCCCCATTGTTGCTTTGCTTGACTTCCTGGATGTCAGGATTCCATAGCAGCTCTTCTCCTGACAAGGCATGCTCAAGGTTATACTCGTGCTTCCCTTGACTGTGTGTCAGGAAGATCACTTCCGCCTTGACATTACCCCAATACTGGTAATCTATTAGATCCCTTACTTGTTGGAATAGTCTGGCATACTCTTGCAGCCAACCATCAGTAACGATGACTGGTGAGAAGTTCAGGTGCACATCATAGCCTGCCTCGATAAACGGTCCTACTGCCTGAAGACGCTCTTCGATTGTAGAGGTCTCAGGTTCTAACTGATCCGAATATACTTGAGGCATGAGGCTGAACCTTATCCTGACTTTGCGCTCAGGGTTGTACTCAAGTAAGTCATTGTTGACATACTTAGTGGCAAAAGTTGCTTTGGCCCGAGCGTGTGTCTTGAAGAAGCCAAAGATTAGCTTCCAGTCATGGTACTTGGCGTGCAGAGCAAAGTCTTCATTACAGCTAATGTCGTAAGTGATATACTCCGGATCAGTCTGATTCGGCTTGTCCACTACTTCAAACATGCTATGATGATCAATCTCTGTCAACAGATGTGTCGGGTTCTTGGCTATACTAAGTCCATTGGGCAGGTGTCGCTTCATGTAACAGTAGCTACAATCGAATAGACAGCCGTAGCCGAAACTTGGACTAATGAAGTCAGAGGATCTACCGGAAAACGTGATTTTCATCGCCTTCCGGTTAACCTTCTTTACTACTGTCATGCCTTCGACATTATTTCGATAACCTCTTCACCTAAGTCAAGTATGTCAGCATACACTTGCTTGAGGTCAGGATTTTGCTCGGCTTGTATCCTCTTTTTGAAATCAATGATTTCACCGTTGAAGATATAACGGCCATCCTTGCTGACATAGATCGTACCCATATCAAAGTGGACGCGTGTTACAATGTAACTCTCCTTGTGCTTAGTGGAGATGGTAATGGTTCTATCTTTCTTCATCAAACTGTGATTCTAAATACTCGATTAGATACTTCGCATAGTCAGGGATGAACTGATGTCCACGATATGTGAACACCAGTACTTTATCCTTGACTGCTTTACTATAGGTCCGCTTGAACTCCCGCAGCATGTCGGGAGTCCAAGTGACCTGGTCAACAGTGTGAGTCTGGTCGTTACTCAATCTTCTTGAGTTTCGCCCAAATCGTATGATTCTCCTCATCTGCTACTGTTTCCTCATCAGCCAGTGTAAATTCTACCTGACCGAGTTCTTTGGTCACATCTGTATTGCGTCCAATCCATGAGATCTTCTTGGTGCCCTGCTTTTCAAGCAGCACATGACCAAACTCGTTCTCTGGCTTTCTCGCAATTAACAGCTCTGATCCAAACTGTCCGAAGACCACATAATCCTGTGATCCTTCAAGACCAATCATTTCAGCAAGGTGTGCAGATATTCTGACATAGCCTTGCTTACCTACAGTTAGGTGACTACCACCTACTGCCTTTCCTGCTGAGAATCCTAAGATCTTAATCTTTGGGACATTCTCTCCTACGTTGCTTCCAAACATGCGTCTAAAATTCATCTAATTTGTTGGTGTCAAACCATTGTTCAACAATATTCATTGCAGCTTCATACTCCTGCTGTGCAATAGCCATCCATGCAGGGTTAGGTCTAATCAGGTCAGAGAGAAAAGGCTTACTGGTTTCCAGTACAACGAATTCAAACTTCACGTCATAGTCCTCCTTATCCTGTTGGAATAGCCAGGCTTGAATAGCCTTACGGTAGAAGTTCTCCTGGAAGAAGTACGCATACTTGATATAATCTCCTGAGTACGAAACCTTCTCGATTATACCCGTCTCAGGATTGGGGCGATAAGTATACCCAGCAACAAAGTTCTCGATCTTACCAGATGTGGTCTTCACGTCAATCCCTGTTGCTACTTTCTTCTCATCGTCTACTACCAGTATGTCAATCAATGCTTTACATGAGTAAAGGTCTTGATAGTCAAACCTGATAGCGTGCTCCCTGTATGTCGTCTTTCCTACGGGGTCTTCTAATACCGGCTGTTGCAAGCCGTGCAATTGGACACTCTTGATGACCGACTGAATCTTTTCTACCTCGTTGCCAGTGACAACGATCTTATCTTCAGCCTCTCTCATGAATAGCCAATAGCCGTGTGCAGCATCACGGAACTTTGTAAAGCGAGTCTCTGCCTTCCAGGATTGACCCCAGCCTACTTCTTCGCAGACCATGTGGATCTCGCGCTCATGAGTACGTAGCTCATCAGTGCGTTCCTGTCCAGTATCCTTGACAAGATTGTACGTCTTCTCCGCAATAGTCTTGATGGTATCACTCATCTCGAATTCAGGCTTGAATACGAAACGTGTGTGATCCTCAACATACTTGTGAACAAGTGTACCGAATCTCATCTCGGGTGACTCTACCTTATCCAGCTCCTTATTGAAAGCTGCATTGAGTCGTGCTACATTGCCACCCCACATGGGCATGGCGTTCTTAAGCAGTGAAGAGGATAGGACTGGCCTACCCGCTTCATCATGCTTGAAATTGAAATACTCTTCTTGAGTCATGTCTTAATAGTTACGTGAATTCCTGCGTCTAATAGAAACCTCTGGATTCTATCGGCATGAACACGATAGAAATCCTTCTCTACCCAGCAGCCAGTGTCATTGTTTACACAATAATCAAAGGCTGCCCGGAAGAGTTTATCAGCATTGGACTTGATGATCTTAGTCTTACCGAAGTTCATGAGAAGCTTGCCGTCCTGTGGGGTTAATACCCCAGGCTCACTTTCTCC
>JAAUYE010076322.1_pt1 | contig 15868 bp, 8 predicted proteins | sample 7278081 | NCBI WGS metagenome assembly JAAUYE01 (sample SAMN14350131, study PRJNA611818) | marine sediment metagenome | isolation source: surface marine sediment (0.6m) | place: French Polynesia: Moorea | collected 2018-08
AGCAGGCGGGGGTCGACGGCCGGAGCCGGGGTGGGGCGCGCGCTGGCGGGCCGGATCCGGGGTGCCGTGGCCCCTGTCGTTGGCTCGACGCCCGGCGGCGCCGGCGCGACGACCTGCGCGGCGGCGGGCGTGAACTCGAGCCGGAGCGAAGGCCCCTCGCCCTCGATGCGAACCTCGAATACACCGCCCGCGCCCGTCTGGTAGCGCGTGCTCTCTCCGCCCTTCGATCCCGCCGCGACCTCCGCCGCGAACTGCGCCACCCGGTCGGCCGGGATCGCTGGCATCGAGAGCGGGCGCCGTTCGTCGGCGAAGACCAGCTGCGGCGCCGCACCGGAGGCGATCACGAGCCCCCGGGCGCGCTGGCTCGCAACGAGGGCCAGCAGCGAGTCGACGACGAACGGCGCCCGCTCTCGATGCCAGCGATCCCGCCCGACCGGGTGGCGGAGTTCGCCGCGGAGGTGGCGGCGGGAACGAACGGCGGAGAGAGCACGCGCTACCAGACCAGCACGGGCGGTGTATTCGAGGTTCGCGTCGAGGGCGAGGGGCCTTCGCTCCGGCTCACGTTCACGCCCGCCGCCGCAGAGGTCGTCGCCCCGGCGCCGCCGGGCGTCGAGCCGGCAACCGGCGCCACGGCACCCCGGATCCGACCCGCCAGCGCGCGCCCCGCCCCAGCTCCCGCCGTCGACCCCCGCCTGCTCGTGCTGCTGCAGCGCATGCAGAGCGAGGGCGCCTCGGACCTCCTGCTCTCGAGCGGTCTTCCGCCGCGCATGCGCGCCGCCGGGGTGCTGCGCGAGCTCGACGGTCCCGTGCTCGACGACGACGAGATCCTCGCCCTGCTCGAGTCGGCCGTGCACGACCTCGCCGGCGAGCGGCTCGCCCAGCGCGGCAGCGTGGACCTCGCTCTCGAGCTGGCGGGCGATCCCGACAAGACGCGCTTTCGCGTCAACTTGTTCCGGCAGCAACGGGGGCTCGCCGCGGCACTTCGCCCGATCCGCCTCGATCCCCCTACGCTGTCCGAGCTGAACCTGCCCGAGGACCTGACCGAGCTCGTCGCGTACGCGAACGGGCTCGTGCTGGTGACCGGTCCCTCGGGATCCGGCAAGTCCACGACGCTCACCGCGCTCGTCGAGCACGTGAATCGGCGCGCGCCGCGCCACATCGTGACGCTCGAGGACCCCATCGAGTACGAGTACACACCGCAGCGAAGCCTGATCCACCAGCGCGAGCTCGGCCGCCACGTGGACGGCTTCGCGAGCGGGTTGCGAGCCGCGCTGCGCGAGGCCCCCGACGTCATCCTGGTGGGCGAGATGCGCGATCGCGAGACCATCGCGGCAGCGCTCACCGCCGCCGAGACCGGGCACCTCGTGCTGTCCACCCTGCACAGCGCGAATCCGTGGATGGCGGTCGACCGCATGATCGACGTGTTTCCGGGCGAGCAGCAGCCACAGATCCGCACGCAGCTCGCGGGGGTGCTGCGGGCCGTCCTGTCACAGCACTTGCTGGTCTCCACCCGGCCGCCGCTGCGCCTGCCCGCCTACGAGAAGCTCATCGTGACGCCAGGCGCCGCGAACCAGATCCGCGAGGGCAAGGCCCACCAGCTTCAATCGACGATCCAGACGGGGCGCGACGACGGCATGGTGTCGCTCGAGTCGAGCCTGGCCGATCTCGTGCGCGCGAAACGCCTCCATCCCGAACGCGCCCGCAGCCTGACGCGGGACTCCCAGCTGCTCGAGGCGCTCGTGCGCGGCGTCCGCTAGCGGTCGCGAGCCGCAGTCGATCGAAGCGCCGAGGGGCTCGGTTCGCCTGCTGCACGGCTCGCGAATCCCTCCTGGCGTGCCAGTGAGCTCGATCGAGAGCTCACCGGAACCAGTTCTGGACTTCGAGCCCCTCGAATCTGCGGAAGTCCTTCGCGTTCGCTGTCACGACCACGAGCTCGTTGACCCGTGCGATCGAGGCGATCTGGCCATCTGCTGCCGACGGCGGACGGCCGCGTTTGCCGAGCCGGGCGCGCTCACGGGCATGCCAACTCGCAGCCGCCTCGTCGTAAGGGAGGATGGGGAGTGAGCCTCGAACGGCTTCTTCGAGGTACGCTTCGAGCGCACTCCGCTTCTTGGATGCCGGAAGACGAGACGCTCCAAATTGCAGCTCGTGCCATACGACCGAGCAAGTCGCCAGCTCGCCGTCGTGATCCGAAAGCGCTCGAAGGACTCGCTCGCTCGGTGCCGACCTGATCGGCTCGGAGAGTACGTTCGTATCGAGCAGGAAGCGAATGCTCAGAGCGCCACCTCCCGGCCCGGAGACTCGTCGCGGAGCCCCTCGAACTCATCGTCTCCGATGCCGAGTGACTCGACATCGAGTCGCTCTCGAACCCTTCGGGCGGCCTCCATGAACGAGGGCCGCTTCCCCGTCAGCATCAGGTATTCGGAAGCGGAGAGCAGCACAGCCACCGACTCGCCGCGACGCGTGATTTCGATCGCTTTGCCCTGCTCCGCACGCTTGATCAGTCGAGCGAAGTTCTGCCGCGCTTCCGCGACCGAGACCTTGGTGGCCGTCACTGCTCTACCCCCTGGTTGTACATCCAGATGTACATGTTAGCGAGCCACGGCAGGTCTGCCACCAACCTGAGGGTCGGGAGTTGTGGCCCAGCTCCGCTGGGCTTCCTCGCCACCGAAGCGGGCTCGCGAGTGACGGCGCCGCACTGCACTCGCGGACTCTGCCAGTGCACAACGAAAGATGGAATCCAATGCCGGAAGCGAGAAACTGTCTGGACCCATGCGTCATGGGGCACTCCCAGCCCCGATCTCATCCGTCATCCAATCGTCGTAGCGGATGTCGGGATGGACTTCGTAGCCAGCGAGGAGGAACGGATCCGCGTCGCCGCACGCGCGGCGCAGCGATTCGGGCGCGCGGCCTGCGGGCACGCGCCAGGGGGCGAGCGGCGTCTCGATCCAGCGCGTGGCGATCCGGTTGTACGTGCGCTCGGACTCCCAGGCGTTGCGCACCAACAGCACCTCGAGGAGACGCACGCCGAGCCCGTTGCGCGCCGGGTCGATCTCGAGGCTCGGCTTTCCGGCGCTCTCTCCAGGCAGGGTCCCGCTGTCGTAGCCGTGGGGGCCGAGGTCGTCGACTCCGACGAGGTTCGGGATCCGGTAGCCGGGAATGGGGATGCCGAGGAACTGGGCCCGGATCTCGGAGCCGAAGGCGCAGCACGGCCGCAGGGGCTGGCGCGCGCCGCGTTCGTGTCATCACCTCCCGCATTCCAAACGAGGTCGAGCAACCCTTCTCCTTTGCAGTGTCTGATCTCGTCTCGCTCGTTGACGCCCCCTGCCATGACCGCGAGAATGCCGGCGACCCCTGGCGCGGAGTCGCCTGACCGTCATCGGAGTCGAGAAGCACGTGGAACTCGAGACCCGTGCCGCGTGGCTGGCGCGCGTGGCCTTGCCGCTTGCGCTCATCGCCGCCTGTGCTGGTCCGGGCATCCGGACCGGGAAGCCGGTTCGGTTCACCGGGCCGCCTTCGCAGCCCGTGGGTGAGGAGTTCCCCAACTGGCCCATTCCTCCCGTGACCAGAGTCGAAGAGCTGGTGGAATTCGACCGCGAGCCCTACGACATCGTCGCGCGAAAGGGCGCCGGGGGTGGAGTCACGGGGGCGGCCAAGTTCCACATGCAGTGGGACCACCTGGGCCAGAAGGTCGAGGTCAAGGCCAAGCGGGCGCCCGATGGTCGACTCGATGGCTGGAACAACGCCCCGCGCAAGGAGATTGCCGCCGACGTGATCCAGCAGCTCTTCCTGGACCCCGTCGACTTCGTCGTACCGACTGCGGGCGCGATCTGCATCCCCATGGACGAATGGGAGGAGTCGCACGGGACCTCCAGGCCCAGCTACCCCGGGATTCGCTGCGTGGTGGCCACCTTTTCGATCTGGCTCCAGGACGTCACGGTTCCGGATCGGCTCTACGACGAGCCGCGATTCCTGACCGACCTCCCTTACGCCTGGCACCTCGCCAACTTCAACATCCTGACGTATCTGATCAACCAGCGGGATGGTCGGACGGGGAACTTCCTCGTCGCCAAGGACGATGCGCGTCGGATCGTCTTCTCGATCGACAACGGTGTGACCTTCGGCGCGAAGGTCTACAACTGGTTCTTTCCGTGGACGTACGCGTGGACGAAGATCCGGGTCCCCGCGCTGCCACGGCGGTCGGTGGATCGCCTGCGGAAGCTCCAGCGCGAAGAGCTCGACGCGCTGCTGGTGGTGGCCCAGCTGGAGCTGAACTCGGAGGGCGTGCTCCTGTCCGTGCCTCCCGGCCCGGTGATCGACCCGAACGAGGGGGTCTCGATCGAGGGCACTACCGTCCAGATGGGCCTCACGAAGAGCGAGGTCGACGCCGTGTGGAGCCGGATCACCCGGCTGATCGAGGCTGTGGACGAGGGCAGGATGCCGGTCTTTTGAGCGCGGAGCGCGACTCCGGAAGGGCCTGTCGAGCGGAGCTCGTGCTGCTGGCCGCAACGCTGCTGCTCGGTGGCTGCGCCACGCTCCAGCCCCTCCCACGGCAGGCCTATGGCGACGACCCGCGCGCACTCTTCGACGGCCTGGCGCCGGAGCTGAAGACCACGAAGGTGGACGTCCTCTACGTGACCGACCGCGTCCGCGAGCGGGACGGGGACGGAAGCCACGGCTACGGCATCGGTCGATCGCCGGCTCTGGCCTGGGGCTCGGCGCAGGTGGAGCTGGCAGAAGATCTCGAGTGGGACGAGCTCGTCGACTGGACGCTCTCGCGGTCCAAATCGGTTCCGTCACCCGAGCCCCGACTGCTCGCGGTCGACGAGCGCGGACGCTTCCCGCCGAGCCCCTATGCCTATCGCGTGGACGATCGTGGGAGCCCGGTGTTCGACCCAGCGGTCATGGCGCAACGGGACCAGGCAGTGTCGGCCCTGCAGCGGGAGGTCCGACGGCGCCTCGATCGGACGCACCGAGAGGTGCTGCTGGTCATCCACGGCATCAAGGAAGACCTGGAGTGGTCGGTTGGGGATGTGGCCGTGTTCTTCCACCTCTTCGCCCGCCGCGGGGTGCCCATCGTCTACTCCTGGCCGTCCGGGCACCCGGGCCTGCTCAGGGGCTACTCCTACGACCGGGAGTCGGGGCTGTTCACGGTCTTCCACCTGAAAGAGCTGCTGCGCGCGCTGATCGCGATGGACGACGTCGAGAAGATCCACATCGTCGCCCACAGCCGTGGAACCGCGGTGATCACCGATGCCCTGCGCGAGCTGATCATCGAGCAGCGAGCGGCTGGCCTGAATCCCCGCGAAGAGATGCGCCTGGCCAACCTGGTCCTGCTGGCGGCCGACCTCGACGTGGAGGTGCTGGAACAGCGCGTGGATGGGGAGGCGATGGGCCCGGCTGCAGGTCGCCTCACCATCTACGCCAGCCCCGACGACACGGCGCTGGCGGCCTCCGAAACGCTGTTCAGCAGCGATCGGCGGCTCGGCCGGATGTCATCCGACGAGCTGACCGAGCGGGATCTCCACGCGCTGCGACGGGAGAGCAATCTGGACCTGATCTTCTACGAAGGCTCGGGAGGCGGCGTCTTCGAGCACGAATACTTCTGGGTGCCGGCCGTGGCCGCCGACCTGCTGCTGTTGCTCGAGGGAAACGAGGCAGGCGCCGAGCACGGCCGACCGCTGACGCCGTTGGCGCCGAACGTATGGAAGATCGGGAACGACTACCTCCAGTAGAGGCAGGCGTTCGTCTCCAGCGGACGGCCGGGCACGTGGGGCGCGAGGCCGTGAAGGCCGTCGTCGCGCATCCCGAGCTCGAGCTCGTGGGCGCCTGGTTGGTCGGGGGATCGACGGGGGAGCGGGCGGGCGGGCGGGTCGGTCAGGATGTCGGGCCACAGCTGGGGCCGTCACGCCGGGTTCGCGGAGTGGCGTTGGTACCTGGCTGGCACCTGGGCCGAAGATCGACGCGGCGAAGCCCACGCCGAAGCCAACCTCGAGCTGCTCCCGGGACGCGGCGAGGTGTCGCCCGATCGGAAACGGATCCCCGAAGCCCCCGGCGGCATGTGGAAGACGCGCGCCAGGTCGTCGCGGCCGAGGAGTGAGCGGGTGAGGGAGGGCCTGGCGTTCTCGCGCATGGCCCATTCCGACCGGGGGGACTGGAAACCCATCCTCGCTACGATCGGGGGCGCGATGCGCCGCCTCCTGCGCCCGCGCGATCCGGACGCGAGCGCTCGGTAGCCCGCATCCTGCCAGACTCGAGCGCCCGAGGAGTGCCCCCGTGTGTCCCCATCCCGTCGTGGACGACCTCACCACCCGCCGGCTCGAGAGCCGCGACGTCGATCGCTCCTCGGTGGGCGCCTGCGATCTCCTCGAGCGGGAGCCCGCGGCCGTCGTGCTGCGCACCACCTCGCAGCGCTGGCGCAGCCCGCGCTGGCTGGCCGAGGGGGACGACCTCCAGAGCTTCCTGCCCCGAGAAGGCGCCGAGGGGCGCCTGCGCATCGACGCGGTGGCCAACGACGCCTTCCGCATCCGCTACGCCGAGGGCGAAGCGGTGCCCGAGAACATCACGCCCATGTGCATCGGGGCGCCCCCTCCACCCACTCGGGTGGAGATCCATGAGGGCGACGGGCGGGTCGGCTTGCGCACCCCCGGGGCGCGGCTGGACGTGGCCCTGGCCCCGCTCCAGCTGCGGGTCCACGACGAGGGCGGGCGCTGTCTCACGGAGATCGGCGGTCCCGAGAAGAACCACCTCCACGTCTGGGACGCCTACAACACCGGCATCTGCCGCACGCGCGACGACCGCCCCCTGGCCGTCGAATGCTTCTCCCTGCGCCCCGGGGAGGGCGTCTTCGGCTTCGGAGAGAAGTTCCTGGCGCTCGACACGGTCGGGCAGACCGTGGATCTCAACATGGTGGAGGCCACGGGGACCACCACGCCGCGCAGCTACAAGAACATCCCTTTCTTCTGGACGACCGGGGGCTGGGGCGCCTTCCTGCATCAATCGGCCCGCATCACCTGCTGGGTGGGAAGTCGCGCTGCCGCGGACCTCCAGGTGGCGGTGGAGGACGACTTCCTCGACTACTACCTCTTCGTGGGAAGCCCCAAGGAGATCCTGGCCCGCTACACCGACCTCGCCGGCAGGAGCGCCATGCCGCCGCGCTGGAGCTTCGGCTTCTGGCAGAGCAAGATCTCCTACCGCTCCGCCGAAGAGGCCCTCGAGGTGGTCCGGAAGAACCGCGAGCACGCGATTCCCACCGACGTGCTGCACCTCGACACCCACTGGTTCCGCGAGGACTGGCGCTGCGACCTGGAGTTCGATCCGGAGCGCTTCCCCGACCCGGGTGCCTTCACGAAGCAGATGGGTGAGCTGGGCGCCAAGGTGAGCCTCTGGCAGCTCCCGTACATTCCGGAGGGGTCGACCCTCTTCGACGAGCTACTCGCGGTGGATGGCTTCGTCAAGACCACGGACGGCGGTCTCTACGACGTCGGCATCTGCTACACGCCGGGCTTCTCGGGACGCGTCGGCTGCATCGACTTCACCCACCCCGATGCGGTGCGGGTCTACCAGGTGCACCTGCGGCGCCTGTTCGACCTCGGCGCGCGCGTGATCAAGGTGGATTTCGGCGAGCAGGCGCCGCTCGACGGCGTCTACCACGACGGCACGCCGGGCCACCGCATGCACAACCTCTACCCGCTCCTCTACAACCGGGCCGTGGCGGAGGTGACGGAGCGGGCCACCGGGGAGTCGATCATCTGGGCCCGCTCGACCTGGGCCGGGAGCCAGCGCTACCCCGTCCACTGGGGCGGGGACAGCAGCGCCAACTGGCACAACCTGGGGCCCCAGATCGCGGGGGGGCTCTCGCTGGGCCTCTCGGGGTTCCCGTTCTGGAGCATGGACATCGGGGGCTTCCTGGGCGAGGCGAGTGGACCGCTCCTGGTGCGCTGGATGCAGGCCGGCGTCTTCTTCTCGCATCCACGGATCCACGGCACCGGCGACCGCGAGCTCTGGAAGCGGGACCCCGAGACCCTGCGCATCTGCCGCGACTACGTACAGCTCCACTACCGCCTGCTTCCCTTCCTGTGGGCGACCGCACGCGACTGCATCGAACACGCCCTGCCCGTCTCTCGGGCGCTGGTGCTCGAGTTCCCGGACGACCCCACCACCCGGAGCATCGGCGACCAGTGGCTCGTAGGCGACGCCCTGCTCGTGGCGCCGATCCTCGACGACGCGGGGCGCCGCCGGGTCTACCTGCCGCAGGGCGGCTGGACCGACTGGTGGAGCGGCGAGCGGACCGAAGGCCCGCGCTGGATCTCTGTGAAGGCCGACCTGGCCACCCTGCCCCTCTGGCTGCGCGACGGCGCGGCGATCCCGCTGGGCCCGCCGATGGACTACGTGGACCAGCGGCCCCTCGACGCGCTTACGCTGCGCATAGCACCCTTCCGCGAGGAGGGATCGCGCGAGCTACGGATCCCCACGACGGACGGGGACCTCGTCGTGCACTACGCGTACGCGGAAGGACGCCATCGGGTGGACGCACCGCCTGGCCTCGAGGTCGCGCTCGAGGTGGTCGGTCGGCAGGCGCCGGCCATCGACCTTCGCTGAGGAGCTCCTGCCGTTGCCGCCAAGCAGAAGCCCCGCGCCGCGGCTGCGCGCCGCGCCGGCGGCCGGCGAGGCGGTGGGCCACGAGCACCGAGCCGAGCGCGAATAGCGCGGCTGCTGAGGGCTCGGGGATCGGCTCGGGCCCAGCGCCCGTCACCGCCACCTTCCCGTCCCGCACGGCCGCGGTCGGGATCGGCACGCCGAAGGGCGCGGACAGGATCACGTCGTTCAGGTCGAGCGCGCTCGTTCCGCCCCCGACCGTCTCGAAGAGCACGCTCGCGAGGACCCCCGCGCCGCTGGCCCCGGTGGGCAGGAGGGTGGCCTCCGCGAAGCCCACGCTCGTGGTGCCCACGTCGTTCTCCACCTCGATGGTCGGAGCCCGCAGGAAGCCCCCGCTACTCACCGAGAGCGCCCGCAGCACCGCCGGGGCGAAGTCGAGGTCGAGCTCGAAGGCGTTGAGAGGTGTCACGGGATCGACGCCGGAGACGACGATGTCGACGCTGAACTGCGCCGGCGCGGCCAGCGTGAGCGTGTCCTGCACGCCGGTCGTTGCGGGATCCAGATCCACGGCCACGACGGGCAGGGCGCGAGCCGTGCCAGCCGCGAGCGCCAGAGCCGGGATCAGCAGGAGTGTGCGGGTCTTCATCTCGGTCTCCTCCTCCCGCGCCCCCCGTCGGGACAGGATACACCCGGGCCACACCTCACGGGGCGGTGACCGTCACCGGCTGCACCGCCGCGTCGATGGGCGGGAAGCCCGGGATCGTGGCCTCCACCGTGGTCGCGCCCGGGGCGAGCGGCATGAACACGAAGCTCGGCTGGAAGGCGTTCGCCGGGAGCTCCACGGTGATCGAGGCGCCGGCGCTGCCGTTGTCGCTCACGGTTCCCACCCCCCCGTCGCTGCTGGTCAGGGTGAGCGCCAGGGGCGGGTCGTTGGCGGCGCTCACGCCCTGGATCGAGGACAGGCCCGTGCCGGCGGCGTTCGGGAGGCCGATGAGCACGACGAAGGCGTCGTCCTGGCCCACCTCGCGCGTGCCCGCCAGGAAGGCGAGGTCGAGCCCTGGCTCCACCACCGTGATCGTCCCCGCGCCGGGGGTGAAGCCCGGAGCCGTGGCCTCGATGGTGGCGCTGCCCGTGCTGCCCGCCACGCCCTGCACCGTGTAGGACGCGCTGTCGCTGCCGTCCGGCACGAGCACGTCGATGAAGGCGGAGCCCGGGGTGTTCTGGTCGGGCGCCACGAGGGCGACTCCGGGATCGCTGCTCTCGATGCGCACGAGCACCCCGCCGTGGTCGGCGACGTCGAGCTCGGCCTCGCCCGCCGTGAACTGGAGGCCGGCGCCGATGGTGCGCGAGAAGACCGAGATCCCGGGCGGGTCGACCTCGATGTCGACCGAGCCGGCGTTCGTGGTGAGGAAGGTGGGGATCGACGCCGTGACGGTCGTGGGTCCGGCGGCGAGCGGCACGAAGGTCAGGAAGGTCTGGAACTGGCCGGGCTCGGGTTCGACCACCACGGTGCCGGCCGTGGTGCCGTCGGCGCTGAGCTGGCCGACGCCCGGGTCGCTGCTCTGCACGGTCAACACCAGCGGGGACGGGTTCCCCGCGCTCACGTCCTGGAGGGAGGCGAGGCCGAGGCCGGCGCCGTCGGGCACGCCCGTGATCACGAGGAAGACGTCGGGGGTGCCGACCGAGGCGCTCGCCGACAGGGCGGAGATGGCAACCCCGGGCTGCACGACGTCGACCGTGCCCGTGCCGGCATCGAAGCCCGGCGCCGAGACCGTGATCGTCGAGCTCCCGACGCGGTCCGCCACGCCCTGCACCACGTAGGGCACGTTGCGGGTGCCGTCGGGCACGAAGACCTCGATGAAGTTCGCTCCCGCGCTCGTCTCGTCGGGGGCGATCTGGGCCACGGCGGGCAGGCCGCTCTCGATGCGCACCAGCACGCCGCCGTGGTTGGAGACGCCCAGGGTCGCGACGCCGCCGAACTGGAGCCCCGCGCCGATCGTGCGCGAGAAGGTGGAGATGTCCGGAAGGTCGATCGAGACCTCCTGGGCCGCGCCGGCGAAGCCCGGAAGCGCGGCCGAGACCTGGGTCGTGCCTCCGCCCACGGAGCTGAAGACGAGCTCCGCCGCGGAGACGCCCGCGCCGAGCTCGACCTCCACCGCTGCCGACGCGCTGCCGTCGCTGCGCAGCAGGCCCACGCCCGGCTCGCTGCTCTCGACCCGCAGGAGCAGCGGGGGCACGTTGGCTGCGCTGGCACCCTGGAGCGAGGAGAGGCCGCCCACGGGATCCGGCACACCGAGGAGCACCTGGAAGACGTCCTCGACGCCGAGCGGAAGCAGGGCCTCCAGCGCGACGATCGCCAGGCCCGACGGCACCACCGTGGCCGTCGCGCTCCCGTCGCTGAAGCCCGGCGCGGAGGCCGTGATCGTCGTGCTGCCCTCCGCGCCGGTGACGCCCTGCACCACGTAGTCGATGCTGCCGCTGCCGTTCGGCACGAAGAATTCCACGTAGGCCGAGCCCGGGGTGACGGCATCCGGCGCGATCAACGCGAGGCTCGGGTCTCCGCTCTCCACCCGTACCAGGACGCCTCCGTGGTTCGAGACGTCGAGGATCACGGATTCTCCGGACTGCAGCCCCGCGCCCACGGTGGGGATGGTGACGGCGAGGCCCGGCAGCGGGTCCACCTGGACGAGCACCGAGTCGGGCAGGCTGTCGAGGCGGCCGTCGTTCACGACCAGCTCGAACTCGTACACGCCTTCGACGTCGGGCAGGAGGCCGGGGCTCTCGGCCGCGGGGTCGGAGAGCTCGGCCGTGCTGCCGGCCGGTGTCTGGATCACGCGCCACAGGAAGCCGAGCGGATCGCCGTCGACGTCGCTGGACCCGCTGCCGTCGAGCGTCACCGGTGTGCCGAAGCTCACCCGCTGATCCAGGCCGGCGTCGGCGATCGGGGGCGAGTTGTCGGTGCGGACCACCGTGGAGTTCGGGCGACTGTCGAGCATGCCGTCGCTCACGATGAGCTGCACCAGGTAGTTGCCGGGCAGGTCCGCGGTGAAGCGCGGCGTCGGCGACGCCGGGTCGTCGAGCGTCGCGGCGCTGCCCGAAGGCACCGAGGTGAGGGCCCAGGAGAACTCGAGCGGGTCTCCGTCGACGTCCTCGGAGCCGGAGCCGTCCAGCACGACGTCGTCGGTCACGAAGACGGTCTGGTCCTCGCCCGCGTCGGCCACCGGTGCCGAGTTCTCGGTGCTGAGCACCACGCTGTCGGGCGCGCTGCTGACCATGCCGTCGTCCACGATGAGCTGCACCACGTAGGTGCCGAGCTCGTCGACGACGAAGGTCGGCCGCTCCGCCTCGGGGTTCGAGAGCTCGGCCGCGCTGCCCGGAGGCAGGGCGATGAAGGACCAGCGCAGGTTCAGGACGTCGCGGTCGGCGTCGCTCGAGCCGGTCCCGTCGAGGGTGGCGATCTGCGTGCGCAGGACCGTCTGGTCCGGTCCGGCGTCGGCCACGGGCGCCGAGTTCACGGTGTCGATGGTGACGGTGTCGGGCAGGCTGTCCACGAAGCCGTCGTTCACGATGAGCTGGGCCACGTAGGTGCCGGGCAGGTCGGCCACGAAGGTCGGGAACACCGAGCTGCGGTCGTCGAGACGGGCGAGGCTGCCGGGCTGCACGGAGACGAGCGACCACTCGAAGCGCAGCAGGTCGCCGTCCACGTCGCTGGAGCCGCTGCCATCGAGGAATACGGTGTCGCCCACCTCGACCGTCTGGTCGGGGCCCGCGTCGGCGACCGGCGGCGCGCTGGTCGTGTCGAGCGAGACCGTGTCGGGCGCGCTCCGTGCCCGGCCGTCGTCGACGACGAGCTGCGCCACGTAGGTCCCGGGCACGTCGACCACGAACTCCGGCAGGACGGCCGCGGGATTCGACAGCAGGGCGGCGCTGCCGGGAGGTCGCGCGGTGAAGGACCACTCGAAGGCCAGCAGGTCGCCGTCGACGTCGCTCGAGCCGCTGCCGTCCAGGGTGACGGTCTCGCCCACGAGCGGCGTCTGGTCGGGACCGGCGTCGGCCACGGGCGCCGAGTTCTCGGTCAGGATGGTGACCGTGTCCGGGTCGCTGCTCTCCTGGCCGTCGCTCACGATGAGCTGTGCGACGTAGGCCCCGGGCAGGTCGAGCTCGAAGGTCGGCATCACCGCGCTGGGATCCGACAGCTCCGCGTCGCTCCCCCGCGGCGCGGAGGTGAGCGCCCAGGCGTAGCTGAGCGTATCGCCGTCGACGTCGCTCGAGCCGCTGCCGTCGAGGGTGGCGGTGTCGCCCACGGGCAGCGTCTGGTCGGGGCCCGCGTCGGCCACCGGGGGCGAGTTGAGCGTGGTGACGGCGACCGTGTCGGGGGCGCTGTCCTCGCGTCCGTCGTTCACCACGAGCTCCGCCACGTAGGCGCCGGGCTCGTCGATCACGAAGGTCGGCATGGGGAGGGTCGGGTTCGAGAGCACCGCGCGGCTGTCTGGGGGAGTCACGCGAAGCGTCCAGGAGTAGGTCAGCGGGTCGCCGTCCACGTCGCTCGAGGCGCTGCCGTCGAGGGTCACGGTCTCGGTCACGAAGGCCGTCTGGTCGGGCCCGGCGTCGGCGACCGGCGGCGAGTTGAGCGTCGTGATCTCGGCCTCGTCGGGGTCGCTGTCGAGCTGGCCGTCGCTCACGACGAGCTCGGCCACGTAGCGGCCCGGCCGATCCACCTGGAAGGTGGGGAAGATGGCGTTCGGGTCCGACAGGACGGCGCCGCTCCCGGGCGGCGCGCGGAGCGTCCAGAAGAACTCGAGCGGGTCGCCGTCCGGGTCGCTCGACGCGCTGCCGTCGAGCCTCACGGCGTCGCCGACGCGGGGCGTCTGGTCGGGACCGGCATCCGCCTGCGGCGGTGCGTTCGGGTCCACCAGGATCACCGTGATCGCATCACTGCCGGTCCGTCCCGCGGTGTCCCGGGCCTCGGCGACCACGTCGTTGGGGCCGGGCAGGAGTGGGACCTCTGCCGAGAAGCTCTCGCCGGAGACGTCGGCGTCGACCCCGTTCACCGTGACGGTCGGGACCTCGTCCCCTCCGATCGGGAACCCGCCCTGGCCGAAGGCCGCCACCACGAAGCCGAGGTCCCCCATGTCGACGTCGCCATCGCCGTCGGTGTCCGCCGGCCGGCAGGGAGCGCCCGAGGACGCGTCGACCGTGCCCGCGACGAGGATGGGGCTGCGATCGAAGACGGCGCCGTCGAGGGGATCGTCGATGACAACGACGGGCGGCTCGATCGCGCGGCCGAGGCAGCTGGCCACGAGCGAGACGTCGAGGATGTCCACCCGGCCGTCCCCGTTCAGGTCGGGGTCCACCTCCTGCGCCCCCGCGGCCCCCGCGGCGAAGACGAGGGGGGCCAGCAGCAGCCACGCGGCGGCGCGGCGAGTCGCCCCGCCCGCGTCGCTGCGCCGGTCGGTCCGGCGATCCCTCGGGGAAGCCGGAACACCACACCCGGGCTTCGCGAGAGCCCGGCGCTTCTGCGATCTCGTTCGCGTCATCCAACCCGACGGGCGTGAGAACTCGTGGAACAATGTTCCTCGGCCGTGCCCCGCGGGTGGAACGAACCTGAAGGGCCGCTCGGAGCAGCGCGCGATTCTTTGGCACAAAACCCGGAACCTGGCTGGTACCTCGAGCCGCCGCGCCACGGGCGAGTCGGGCGATTGTGTAGGCTCCCACACATGGCCACGAACCTCGATCTCGACCCGGCGCTCATCGTCCTCCCGACGTGCCCGAGGTCGGTGCCCTCGAGCGAGCCCTCGAGGACGGCGATCTCGTCACCACGACGGGACTCGTCTACCAGGAGCTCCTGCAGGGCTTCCATGGACCCCGGGACCAGGAGGCGATCGTGGCCCACTTCGGCGCCCTCCCCTTCCTCGCTCCCGATCGCCACGACCACTTCGAGGCCGCCCAGCTCCGCAACCGGGCACGCCGTCGAGGGGTCCAGGTCGGCACGATCGACGCCATCCTGGCCCAGCTCTGCATCCGCTACGAGCTACGGCTGCTCACCACCGACGCGGACCTCGCACCCAGGCCGAGCAAGGACCCCATCGGAACGGATGGGTGGCGAATCGAGGTTCGCCCGACGGTCGGCCTACGCGAACAGGAGATCTCGATGATTGATGCAAGGAAGCCAGGAATCGCAGCCGTAGGCGCAATGCTCGCGACGGCGGTTTGCGCAACCGCTGGCGCGCAGCAGCCGAGTTCGACCCTCCCGCATCCGGCGGGCGCTCCGTCGGCGTTCTACACCTGGAGTGGGGAGGTGCCGCAGTCCGCAGGACAGCTCCTACGGAAGGAGCCGCTCGAACAGCGTCTGCGGCTCGAGAAGAGCAGTGATGCAGTTCGTTTCCTCTACTCCTCGGAGAGCTTCTCGGGAAGTCCGATAGCCGTCTCCGGGGCGGCGTTTCTCCCTCAGGGCGATCCGCCGACCGGCGGATGGCCGGTCATCGCCTGGTCCCACGGCACGGTCGGCATTGCCGACCTGTGCGCTCCATCGTGGCGCGGGCGATCACCGCGCGATGTGAGCTACTTGAACTTCTGGCTCGAGAACGGCTACGCGATCGTGGCAACCGACTACGAAGGGCTCGGCACTCCCGGCCCGCATCCGTATCTCCACTGCAAGGCTGCGGGGCTGGGAAACATCGACGCCGTCGCTGCAGCACAAGCACTGGGATGGCCCCTGTCGAAGCAGTGGATCGTGGCCGGCCAGTCGCAGGGCGGCCACGGCGCGCTGTGCACGGGAGCCTACGCGGATGAACGCGCCAATGGGGTCGAGTTCCTGGGGACCTTGGCCACGGCACCGGGCGTGAGCTTCCTCAAGGCGTATTCCGGAGAGCATCCCGAGCGCGATGGGCCGATGCGATATCTCGGGGTCGTCCTTCTGAACGCGCGCGGAATGGAGACCTTCACTCCGACGTTCAGTGCCGAGGTCGCCCTGACCGAGAAGGCCCGATCGCTGATGCATCGGGTCGATGAGACCTGCGTTGGAGAGCTGCTCGAGGAGGGCGCCCGGCTCGGCCTCAGGACGTCGACGACGTTCAACACGATGCCGTTCTCGGAGACTCCGGGTGTACGCGATGCGGTCGTGCACATGGAGATTCCGGCGGGTGCATTGCCGGATCCGGTCCTGATCGGTCAGGGCACGGAGGACTCCATGACTGCTCTGCCTTTGGCGAACGCATACGCGAAGGAGCTCTGCGATGCGGGGACCGCGCTCACCTATCTCGTCTACCCG
>JAAUYE010032469.1_pt1 | contig 15863 bp, 7 predicted proteins | sample 7278081 | NCBI WGS metagenome assembly JAAUYE01 (sample SAMN14350131, study PRJNA611818) | marine sediment metagenome | isolation source: surface marine sediment (0.6m) | place: French Polynesia: Moorea | collected 2018-08
ACCGGCTACCCCACCGACATGCTCGACCTCGACCTCGACCTCGAGGCCGATCTCGGCAGCGACACCGGCAAGCAGGCCGAGACCTTCGCCGCCATTCGCGAGGCCTGGGACATCCCCCGCGACGAGAACCTCAAGCTTCGCGACTACCCCACCCTCGGGCACGCCATCGGCTTCGTCCACGCGAAGCGCCCCGACCTCGCCGGCCAAGCCACATCGGCGGAGGCGGCGACGGCTCCCGAGACCGCGCCGCAGGCCGTGGCCGATGAGGCCGCCGCCACGACGCTGCTGCGCGGCGACGACGAGGCGGCGGCCCGCGTGGTGCGACGGGTGCCCGTGCCGGTGCTCCGTCCGGCCCTCGGGCTGTGCAAGGAGACCGGCGTCCAGCTCGGCGCCGGCAGCCGCGTCGCGGTGATGCCAGACCGCGGGGGCGTGGCCCAGGCGCTGGTGCGGCGCCTCGAGAAGCGCGGCGTCGAGGTGCTGCTCTTCGAGGACGAGCCCGATGCCGCGACCGTGGAGAAGCGCTTCGCGACCTGGAGCGAGGCGGGACCGGTGAGCGGGCTCTTCTGGCTGCCCGCCCTGGACGCCGAGCCGCCCCTGGAGGAGCTCGACCTCGCCGGCTGGCGCGCCGCGCTCGAGCTACGCGTGAAGGGCCTCTACACGGCGACGCGAACCCTGGGCGACGGCTTCGGTGGTCCGGGAACCCTCCTCGTCTCGGGCACCCGGCTGGGCGGACGCCACGGCATGGACGACGCGGGCGCCACGGCCCCCATGGGCGGCGGCGTCTCGGGCTTCACCAAGGCCTACAAGCGCGAGCACGGCGATTGCCTGGTCAAGGTCGTCGACTTCCCGGCCACCCGGAAGACGGCCGAGCTGGCCGATCTGCTGCTGGAGGAGGCGCTGCGCGACCCCGGCGCCGTCGAGATCGGCCACGTCGAGGGCGAGCGCTTCACGGTCGCTCTCGAGGAGCCCGAGCGCACGGGCGAGGGCCTCGCGCTGGGCGGCGACAGCGTCTTCGTGGTGACCGGGGCCGCCGGCGGCATCGTCTCGGCGATCACCGCCGACCTGGCCGGCGCCGGCGGGGGCACCTTCCACCTGCTCGATCTGGTGCCCGAGCCCGACCCGGCCGACGCCGACCTGGCGCGCTTCCGCGACGACCTCGAGGGCCTCAAGCGCGAGCTGATGGAGCGGCTGAGGGCACGAGGCGAGCGCGGCACGCCGGTGCAGGTGGCCCGCGAGCTCGGCGCCATCGAGCGCGCCCACGCGGCCCTGTCCGCCCTCGAGGCGGTGCGCGCCGCGGGAGGCGAGGCCGTCTGGCACGCCGTGGACCTCACCGACGGCGAGGCCGTCGCCAAGGTGGTCGAGGACATCCGCGAGCGGCACGGACGCGTCGACGTGCTGCTCCACGCGGCTGGCCTCGAGCGGAGCCGCAGCCTCGCGGACAAGCCGCCCGAGGAGTTCGCGCTGGTCTTCGACGTGAAGGCCGACGGCTGGTTCAACCTGCTGCGCGCCCTGCGCGACGTGCCGCTGGGCGCCACCGTGGTGTTCAGCTCCATCGCCGGACGCTTCGGCAACGCGGGCCAGACCGACTACAGCGCGGCGAACGACCTGCTGTGCAAGTGGACCTCGCACCTGCGCGGCGCCCGGCCCGAGACCCGGGCCCTGGCCGTCGACTGGACGGCCTGGGGCGACCTCGGCATGGCAACGCGCGGGTCGATCCCCGAGATCATGGCCCGCGCCGGCATCGACATGCTGCCTGCCGCGGCGGGGGTTCCCATCGTGCGCCAGGAGCTGATGGCGGGCGCCCGCGGCGAGGTGCTGATCGCCGGCGCGCTGGGCGTCCTCATGCAGGAGTGGGACGAGCACGGCGGCCTCGAGCCCACGGCCCTCTCGGGCCGCGCCCAGGGCCCGATGCTCGGCGAGACGCTCTCGCTCGGCGTACACGACGGCCTGCACGTGCGCACACGGCTCGCTCCCGCCGAGCAGCCCTTCCTCGACCACCATCGCATCGACGGAACGCCGGTGCTGCCGGGGGTGATGGGCCTGGAGGGCTTCGCCGAAGCCGCCGCGCTGCTGCTGCCCGACTGGAGCCCGGTGGCGCTGGAGGACGTGGGCTTCCTCGCACCCTTCAAGTTCTACCGCGACGAGCCGCGCGACGTGGAGCTCCTCGCCCGCTTCGCCGAGGCGGGAGACGAGCGTATCGCCCGGTGTGCGCTGGTGGGCCGCCGCCAGCTGCCGGGGCAGGAGGCTCCCCAGGAGACGACCCACTTCCGCGCCCGGGTGCGCCTGGCGCGGGCCGCGCCCGAGGCCGCGCAGCACCCCGTCCCGAAGGAACCCGGCGGCGCCACGGTGGAGGCCGCCGACGTCTACCGCGTCTACTTCCACGGCCCGGCCTACCAGGTGCTCGAGTCGGCGTGGCGCGACGGCGACACCGTGGTGGGACGGCTGGCCGCGGCCCTGCCCCCCAACCACAGCCCGGAGGACCAGCCCCTGCGCGCCGCCCCGCGTCTCGTGGAGCTCTGCTTCCAGACGGCGGGGATCTTCGAGATCGGCACCACCGGCAGGCTCGGGCTGCCCCAGCGCATCGACCGCGTGGCGCTCTACCCGGCCGCGGCGGCGCCCGCCGGCCCGGTGCACGCGCTGGTGACGCCGCTCGGAGACGGCCGCTTCGACGCCACGGTGATCGACGGCGTCGGCAACACCTGCATCGAGCTCTCCGGCTACGCGACGGCCGCCCTGCCGGCGCCGCTCGAGGACGGCCTGGTCGCTCCGCTGCGCGGCGTCTTCTCGTGAGCTTCCAGCGCGTCGCCATCGTGAACCGCGGGGAGCCCGCGATGCGCTTCGTACGCGCGGCGCGGGAGTGGAACCAGGAGCGCGGCGACTCGCTTCGCACCATCGCGCTCTTCAGCGAGCCCGACCGCCGCGCACTCTTCGTGCGCGAGGCCGACGAGGCCTTCGACCTCGGCAGCGCCACCTTCGTCGACGAGAAGGACGGCCAGCGCAAGGTCCGCTACCTCGACTACGCGGGCCTCGAGCGCGCGCTGCGCGAGACCCGCGCCGAGGCCGTCTGGGTGGGCTGGGGCTTCGTCTCGGAGCACGCCGACTTCGCCGAGCTGTGCCGGGAGATGGGCGTCGTCTTCATCGGGCCCGACCCGGAGACCACGCGCCGGCTCGGCGACAAGATCGCGAGCAAGAAGCTCGCCGAGGAGGCCGGGGTGCCCGTGGCGCCCTGGAGCGGCGGGCCGGTGGCGAGCCTGGAGGAGGCGCGCGCGCACGCCGAGCGCCTGGGCCATCCGCTCATGGTCAAGGCCACCGCCGGTGGCGGCGGACGCGGCATCCGGCGCGTCTACGGGCCCGACCAGCTCGCCGAGGCCTTCGAGAGCGCGCGCTCCGAGGCGCTCAAGGGCTTCGGCGACGACACGGTCTTCATGGAGCGTCTGCTCGACGGCGCGCGGCACGTGGAGGTGCAGATCCTGGGCGACGGCCAGGGCACCACCTGGGCACTCGGCGTGCGCGACTGCACGATCCAGCGGCGCAACCAGAAGGTCCTGGAGGAGACGCCGTCGCCCGCACTCTCGGCCGACCAGCACCGCGAGCTCTGCGAGGCTGCCGTGCGCCTGGGAAACGCGGCCGGCTATCGCAACGCCGGCACGGTCGAGTTCCTCTACGACCCCTCCGCGGGCTTCTCCTTCATGGAGGTGAACGCGCGCCTCCAGGTCGAGCACCCGGTCACCGAGGAGATCACCGGGGTCGACCTCGTGAAGCACCAGATCCACGTGGCTCGCGGCGGACGGCTCGAGGGCGAGCCGCCCGCGCCGCGCGGCCACTCCGTCGAGGTCCGCGTCACCGCCGAGGACCCGGAGCGCGGCTTCGCCCCGGCCCCCGGCGTGATCGACCTGCTCCGTCTGCCGGGCGGCGCCGGCATCCGCGTGGACACCGGCTTCGCCGAGGGCGACTCCATCGCGGCGGAGTTCGACTCGATGCTCGCCAAGGTGATCGCCTGGGGGCACGACCGCGAGGAAGCGCTGGCCCGCCTGCGGCGCGCGCTGCTCGAGATGCGCGTGGCCGTGCGCGGCGGCGCCAGCAACAAGGGCTTCCTGCTCTCGCTGCTCGGCCGCTCCGAGGTGCTTCGGGACGAGGTCGACGTCGGCTGGCTCGACCGCATCGCGGCCCGTGACGAGCACCTGCCCCGGGAGCACGGAGACGCGGCCCTCGTACAGGCCGCCGTCGAGGCCTACGAGGCCGAGTTCGCCGTCGAGCAGCTCCAGTTCCACGCCACCGCTGCGCGCGGCCGACCGCGGCTGCGCGAGGAGGTGGGGCGCGCCGTCGAGCTGCGCCACCGCGGGGTCGGCTACAAGCTCCGCGTCCACCGGCTCGGACCGGGGCGCTACCGCATCGAGGGCGAGGGTGCCTCGGTGGAGGCGCGCGTGGAGCGGCTCGGCGCTCTCGAGCGCCGCCTCCACGTGGGCGAGCACGACTGGCTGGTGCTGACCCACACCGACGGCCTCGACCAGCTCGTGGAGGTCAACGGCATCCCGCACCGGCTCTCGCGCGACGATGCCGGCGTCGTGCGCGCGCCCTCCCCGGGCGTGGTGCTGGCCGTCGACGTGCACGAGGGCGACGAGGTCGCGCCCGGCGACCGCGTGGCCGTGCTCGAGGCCATGAAGACGGAGCTGCCCGTGCTGGCGCCCTTCGCAGGCCGGGTGCGCGAAGTGCTGGCGGCCCCGGGCAGCCAGATCGATGCCGGCGGAGCACTGCTCGCGCTGGAGCCGCTCGAGATCGAGGAGGAAGCCTGGTCCGGCGAGCGCGTCGACCTCCGCGTGCTGGAGCACGCGCGCGAGGACGACGAGGAGGAGCGGGTGCGCACGCTGCTCGCGGAGCTTCGCGGCCTCGTGCTCGGCTTCGACGTCGACCCGGGCGCGCTGCGACGCCTGCGCGAGGAGTACCAGCGGCTCTGCGAGCTGCTCCCGGCGGACGATCCCGAGCTGACGAGCGGGGAGGACGCCATCCTCGCGGCCTTCACCGACATCTGCGGCCTCTTCCGCCGGCGCGGCGACCCCGAGGACGTGACGGAGACCGAGCGCCAGAGCCCCGAGGAGTACCTCTACGTCTACCTGCGCTCGCTCGACGCGGCGGGCGCCGGCCTGCCGGCCTCCTTCCTCGAGCGCCTGCGCCGGGCCCTCGCCCACTACGGGGTGCGCGAGCTCGAGCGCCGCCCGGAGCTCGACGAGGCGCTGATCTGGATCTGCAAGGCGCACCAGCGCATGACGCAGCAGGTGGAGGTGGTGCTCGACATCCTGGCGCGTCGCCTCGATCACCCCGCTCCCACCCCGCCCGACGCCGAGGGCCGCGGGCTGCTCGAACGGATCGTCGGCGCCACCCGGGGACGCTTCCAGGCGGTGAGCGATCTGGCGCGACAGGTCCGCTACCGGCACTCCGACGCGCCGTTCTTCGAGGAGGCGCGCGAGCGGGTGCTCGCCGAGGCCGAGCGACAGCTGGCCACGGCGATCTCGGCCCAGGGCGAGGCCCGTGAGGAGGCCATCGAGGCGCTCGTCGACTGTGCCGAGCCGCTGGTGAACCTGCTCACCGCCCGTTTCGCGGAGGCCGACGCCGCCGCGCGCTCGACCATGCTCGAGGTGCTCGTCCGCCGCTACTACCGGGAGCGGCCGATCGAGGGCCTCGAGACGGACGAGCTCGAGGGCCGCGCCGTCGCCACCACCCGCTACCGGCACGAGGGCCAGCGCCTGCACGTCGTGGCGGCCTGCGCCGCGTGGGAGGACCTCGCGCGCGCGGTGGCCGCCCTGCGCCCGAAGCTGGCGGCGGTTCCCGAAGGCGAGGACGTACTGATCGACCTGTTCCTGTGGCGCGACGCCCACGTGGAGGCCGACGAGACCGAGCAGCACCTGCAGCGCTGCTACGCGTCGGCCGACTTCCCGCGCCCGGTGCGTCGGCTCGTGGCCGCGGTGGGAGCGGCCGGCTACGGCGACGGCATGGCCTCGATGCAGCACTTCACGCACCGGCCCGACGAAGACGGCAGCTTCACCGAGGAGACGCCCTACCGGGGTCTCCACCCCATGATGGGCAAGCGCCTCCAGCTCTGGCGCACGCAGAACTTCGAGATCTCGCGCCTGCCCTCCATGGAGGACCTCTACCTCTTCCACGGCGTCGCGCGCTCGAACCCCAAGGACGAGCGACTCTTCGCCTTCGTGGAGGTGCGCGACCTGACTCCCGAGCGCGACGCCGACGGCCGCATCGTGCGTCTGCCGCGTCTCGAGATGATGCTGCACGAGGCGCTGGCGGCGATCCGGGTCGTGCAGTCGCGGCGCGCCGACCGCGCACGCCTGCACTGGAACCGGGTGCTGCTGTACGTGTGGCCCGTCCTCGAGCTCTCGGCCGAGGACCTGCGCGCCCTCGCCCACCGCCTCGCTCCCGCCACCGAGGGCCTGGGTCTCGAGAAGGTCGTGCTCCACGCGCGCATGGCGCGCCGCCCGGGAGAGGAGCCCCGCGTCACCATCATCCACTTCGAGAACCCGGGCGGACGCGACATCGCCATCCGCTACGACGAGCCCGGAGCGGAGCCGATCCGCCCGCTCTCGGACTACGCGCAGCGGGCCATGCGCATGCGGCGCCAGGGCCTCGTGTACCCCTACGAGCTGATCCGCATGCTGACGCCGCCCTCCGAGGCGAGCGGCGCGGAGTTCCCGGCCGGCGACTTCACCGAGTACGACCTCGACGACGCCGGCCAGCTCGTCGCCGTGGCGCGGGATCCCGGCCACAACACCGCCCACCTGGTGGTCGGCATCATCCGCAACGAGACCGCCAAGCACCCGGAAGGCATGCGGCGCGTGCTGATGGCCAGCGACCCCAGCCACGAGATGGGCTCCTTCGCCGAGCCCGAGTGCCGGCGGATCATCGCCGCGCTGGAGCTGGCCGAACGCGAGGGCCTGCCGGTGGAGTGGTACGCGGTGTCCGCCGGCGCGAAGATCGCCATGGACTCGGGCACCGAGAACCTCGACTGGACCGCCGCCGCCCTGCGCAAGCTCGTGGAGTTCACCCAGGAGGGCGGCGAGGTGAACGTGATCGTGCCCGGCATCAACGTCGGCGGGCAGTCGTACTGGAACGCCGAGGCCACCATGCTGATGCACACCCGCGGCGTGCTCATCATGACGCCCGAGGCGTCGATGGTGCTCACGGGCAAGCGGGCGCTCGACTACTCCGGCGGCGTATCGGCGGAGGACCACCAGGGAATCGGCGGCTACGACCGCATCATGGGCCGCAACGGCCAGGCCCAGTACTGGGCCCGCGACATCGGCGACGCCTGCCGCATCCTGTTCCGCTACTACGAGCACAGCTACCGGGCCCCCGGCGAGCGCTTCCCGCGCAGCGCCGGCACCGCGGACCCAGTCGACCGGGACATCAGCACCCACCCGCACGGCAACGGCGAGAGCGCCGGCTTCGACCAGGTGGGCGAGGTCTTCTCGGTGGAGAAGAACCGCGAGCGCAAGCGGCCCTTCGAGATCCGCTCGGTGATGCGCGCGGTGATCGACCAGGACCACGAGCCCCTCGAGCGGTGGCGCGACATGTTCGAGGCCGAGATCGCCGTGGTCTGGGACGCCCATCTGGGCGGCCACCCGGTCTGCATGATCGGCTTCGAGTCGAAGAACCACCCGCGCCTGGGCTACGTGCCGATCGACGGACCCGAGCAGTGGAGCGCCGGCACGCTCTTCCCGCTCTCCTCGAAGAAGGTGGCGCGCGCCATCAACGCCGCGAGCGGCAACCGCCCGGTGGTGGTGCTCGCCAACCTCTCGGGCTTCGACGGCTCCCCCGAGTCGATGCGCCGCCTCCAGCTCGAGTACGGCGCCGAGATCGGCCGCGCCGTGGTGAACTTCCGCGGGCCCATGGTCTTCTGCGTGATCTCCCGCTACCACGGCGGCGCCTACGTGGTGTTCTCGCGCACGCTCAACGACAACCTGGAGGTGGCGGCGCTCGACGGGAGCTACGCCTCGGTGATCGGCGGCGCTCCGGCGGCGGCGGTTGTCTTCGCGAGGGAGGTGGAGGCGCGCGTCCGCAGCGACCACCGCCTGGCCGAGCTCGACGACGAGATCGCGAAGGCCGAGGCGCGCGAGCGCGGCCGCCTGCGCGCCCGCCGGCACGAGCTGCTGGAGCGCGTGCGCTCGGAGAAGATCGCCGAGCGCGCCGAGGAGTTCGAGCAGGTGCACAGCGTGCACCGCGCCCAGCAGGTGGGGTCGCTGCACCACGTGATATCGGCCTCGCGGCTGCGGCCCTACCTCGTGGAGGCCATCGAGCGCGGCGTCTCGCGCGAGCTCTCGGCGCCCGACACCGCGTAGCCCACCGAACTCCGCTCGCCTGCGGCTCGCGTCGCTCCGCGCCGTGAAAGAGCTACGCTGGCCCGAGGCGCGGGACGTGATCCGCGCGGTTGCGGAGCTCGGGGGGAGCCCGCCGGGACCGGCCCTCGGCGCGGAGGCATCTTCCCGTAGCCGATCTTCCCGCGGCAGAGCCCGAGTCCGGAGGCCGCCTCGTGACGCCTTGGAGCCGAAACATGCCGTTCACCCCCGCCACGCCGCCCGCCCTCGGGGGGCCGGCCCTCGCGCGGCCCTTCGCCCTCGCCCTCACCGTCGCCCTCACCGTGATGCTCCTGGGCGGCTGCTCGAAGCCGTACTTCGAGGTGGACGAGGCGGTCCGCTTCGAGGACGGGACCACCCGCTTCGTCGCCTTCGCGCAGGAGAAGCGGGGCTGGCTGCTGGGCGGGCTGGAGGACGTCGACGTGCGCTTCCTCGTCGACGGACAGGAGGTCGCCAGCGGCGTCACCGACGAGCGGGGCTTCACCAAGGCCATCGCCGACGTCGACGGGCAGGCCGACCGCTTCGAGGCGACGGCGCAGATCGGCGGAGAGACCTTCCAGGACGAGGCCGAGCTCGTCACCTGGCGCAGCGACCGCGTGATCGTGGCCTGCGACATCGACTCGACGATCTCGCAGACCAGCCTCTCCGCGCTCTTCTTCGACGAGATCGACGACACCTCGATGCCCATCCCCGACTCGTCCGAGGCCCTGACCGAGCTCGACCCCGACTTCCAGATGCTCTACGTCACCGCCCGGCCGCGCTTCACGCTGCCGAAGACGCGCCAGTGGCTCGTGCAGCACGGCTATCCGCCCGAGCCGGTGGTGACCTCGCTCGCCCCCCGCGACGCGCTCGGGCAGACGACCTACAAGACGCGTACCCTGAGGAGCCTCCGCAAGCACTACCGGAACCTGCTCATCGGCATCGGCAACACCGACATCGACGCCGAGAGCTACACCACCCACGACATGCTCGTGATCCTGGTGCAGCCCAAGGCCCCCGTCGGCCGCGACGGCGACGTGCTGCGCTTCCAGAGCTGGAAGCAGATCCGGACCTTCTTCGCCGAGAACCGCAGCGTGCTGCGCGACCCCGACAAGCTGCGGGCGGCCATCCGCGGCGAGGTGGAGCTGCGGCTCCCGGCCGAGACCGCTCGCGGCCCTTCGTCGGAGGGCTGAGGAGGCCGACCCGGGTCTCGCTCCCCGCGACGACGGGACCCGTCGTCGGCGCCGCGGAGTATCTTCGTCCGATGCGCCGGCACGACGGGGCTGCCAGGCTGCAGGTGGGCCGACGCCGCAGGCCCGCACGGAGCCTGGCGGCGGCGCTCACGCTCCTGGCGGGGCTCGCGCCCAGCGCCGGGGCCGAGCCCCCGCCCGAGCCGGGCGCGTCCTTCGGCGGCGCCGTCGCCGCCTTCCTGGACGGCCTCAAGTCGAACCGCTTCGGGAGCTTCTACCTGAAGCTCCGCCCCCGCTACGAGCACGCCGACATCGAGGGCTTCGACACGGGCAACGCCCTCACGCTGCGGGCGGTGGCCGGGTTCGGCAGCCGCCCGTGGCACGGGCTCTCCTTCCTGGTCGAGGGCGAGGGGATCGCCACGGCCGATAGCGACTGGTACTTCGACGGGACCGGCCGGCCCAGCGGCAAGTCGTTCATTCCGGATCCCTCCGGCATCGACCTCAACCAGGGCTACCTCCACTACGAGCAGGCGGAGTGGACCAGCCACCTGCGCGTGGGGCGCCAGCGGCTGATCCTCGACGACGCCCGCTTCGTGGGAAACGTCGGCTGGCGTCAGAACGAGCAGACCTTCGACGCGGCGCGGCTCACCACCGGCCTGGGTCGCCGGGACCTGCACCTCACCTACGCCTTCCTCGGACAGGTGCTCCGCATCTTCGGCAACCGTGGATCCTCGGCGACGCGCAACTTCGACTCTTCCTCGCACCTGGTGAACCTGCGCTGGTCCGCCCTCTCCTCCCTGAAGCCGACCGTGTTCGCCTACCTGCTCGACTTCGACGACTCCCCGTCCGACTCCTCGAACTCCTACGGGCTGCGCGTCACCGGAACCCTGCCCCTCGACTCGGCCTTGAGCGTCGAGTACTCGGCCTCCTACGCCTTCCAGACCGACGCGGCGGACAACCCCGACGACTACGAGGCGCACTACGCCTGGGTGCAGGGAGCGCTCGCGCACGAGTCGCTCGGCGCCTTCGGCGTGGGCTTCGAGCTGCTGGGCAGCGACGACGGCCGGGCGCGCTTCCGAACGCCCATCGCCACCGTCCACGTCTTCAACGGCTGGGCCGACGTCTTTCTCGACAACGGCGGCGACGACGGTCTGCGCGACCTCTTCGTGCGCGTCCTGCCGGAGCTCCCCTGGAAGCTCACGGGCGAGCTCGCCTTCCACCACTTCTGGTCCGACCAGGGCGGACGGCGCCTGGGCTGGGAGGTCGACGCCTACCTGGCCCGTCCCCTGTCGCGCTTCGTGACGGTGCTCGCGAAGATGGCCTACTTCGACTCCTCGAGCTCCGCTCGCCCCGACGTCACCAGGGCCTGGCTGCAGCTCACCTTCGAGTTCTAGAGGCGGTCAGCGGCAGACGTCGCCACCGCTCAGACGATGGATGGCGGCGCAGGCATCGACCCGGCCGATGGCGGCGGCCCCGCCGGGAGGCGTGTGCGCCGTCGCCGCCAGCAGCTCGCCGATCTCTCCCGAGGAGAGGTCGGGTGCGCGTTCCAGCAGGAGGGCCGCGGCGCCCGACACGTGGGCCGTCGAGAGCGAGCTGCCCGACAGGAACCGGTAGCGCGCACCCGGCGCGGTGGTGAGGATCTCGGCGCCCGGAGCCGCCAGGGCGAAGGTCTCCCCGCTCCAGTCCCTCGACGGGACGGCGCCCTGCTCGTCGCTCGCCACCACCGCGATCACGAAGCCCAGCGAGGCCGGAAAGGCCGGCCGGCGGGTGTCGTCGCCGGCGGCCGCCGTGATCACCACCCCGCGCTCGTGGGCCGCGGCGAGCAGACGCGTCAGGAGCCCGTCCTCGGGACCGGCCAGGCTCAGGTTGAGGACCCGGACGCCGGAGCCGACGGCGAAGTCGATGGCCCGCGCCAGCGTCCAGCTGCTGCAGAGCGCCGGGCCGCCCGCGGTGTCGCCGTGCCAGCAGGCCTTGGCCACCACCAGCTCGGCGTCGGGCGCGATCCCGTAGATGCCCTGCCCGTCGTCGGCGCGAGCGGCGATCACTCCGGCGACGGCCGTGCCGTGCTCGTCGCTCGCGAAGGAGTCCTCGCCGCCCTCGACGAAGTTGCCGGTCTCGGCGACCCGGCCGGCGAGATCCGGGTGCTCGGTGTCGACGCCCGTGTCCACCACCCCCACGCGCACCCCGCGGCCCGTGGCCCAGCGGTGGGCGGCGTCGGCCCGCAGCGTCTCGGCGCCGTGCTGGAAGGACGCATAGGGGTCCGAGTGCACGCTTCCCAGGCCCTCGAAGCGCTGGTTGCCCTGCACGAGCTCCACGCCGGGCTGGGAGGCGAGCTCGCGGGTGAGCCCCTCGACGTCGCGGTCCGCGGGCACCTCGTACACGATGCAGTGAACGTCGATCGAGGGCAGCGGAAACGCGCCCACGAGCCGGATGTCGTGGTGGACCGCGAGCTGGCGCGCCATGTCCGCGCGCAGCGCGGGCGTGACGAGCGGAACCGCGACGATGATCTGCCTCGGCTCGAGCTGCACCGGGAGATCGCTCGAGGCCGGGGACGCGGCGCGCGGGCCGGCGCAGCCCGCCGCGCCCGTGAGGCCTGCGGCACCCGTGAGCCCGGCCAGCAGCAGGAGGGCGACGCGGGGGCGACGCTCCGCGCGGCTCACGGAGGCGGCGGCCCCAGCGGCTCCGCGAGCCGCACCCGGGGATCGGCGCGCAGCGAGGCGACGACGGCCTCGAGCGACGCGCCCTCCGCGAGTGCGACCGTGTAGACCCCGCGCGCCGTAGGCCCGGCGACGATCGAACCCCCCGCGGCGCGGAGCAGGGCGCGGAGCTGCGCCTCGGTGGCGTCCTCCGCGAAGACGATCTCGAGGCGCGGACCCGGAGCCGCCGAAGCCTCGGCCCGGCTGAGCGTGCGGTAGGTCGACGGGGCCGGGGCGGTGGCCTGCCAGAGCACCACGCCGGCGAGGCCCGCGGCCAGGGCGGACTGCGCGGCGAGCACCCAGCGAATGCGCGCCGGCTGGCCGCGCCACGCGCTGCGCACGCGCACGCCGAGCCCCGGCGCCTCGGCCGGGGGCGGCAGCCGGTCGAGCAGGCGCTCGAGCTGGCCGGGCGGGGGCTCCCACCCGGCGTCGTCGGTGAGGTGCACCGCGTCGAGCCCGTCGCGGCACAGCGCGAGCTCCTCGCGGCACTCGGCGCAGCCCGTGAGGTGTCGCTCCACGAGGGCGCGCTCCTCGGCCTCGAGCGTGCCGTTGGCGTGCCAGGGCAGCAGCGCGAGCACCGCCTCGTGGTCGCTCCCGCCCGTTCCTTCCTCACGTTCCCGCACGGGATCCTCCTCGGGCCGCGACACCGCGCTCCAGGGAGCGTCTCAGCTGCTTGCGTGCGTGGAACATGCGCGTCTTGACGGTGTTCACCGGGCAGCCCAGGACCTGGGAGATCTCGGCATAGGAGCGGCCCTCGAAGAAGGTGAGCTCCAGCACCGCCCGCTGGTCGGTCGGCAGGGCCTCGATGCCGCGGGCGAGCCGGCGGAGCTGGTCCCGCTGCACGACGGTCTCCTCCGGGTCGGTCACACGCTCCGGGGGATCGGACATGGCGCTCTCGGGAGGTGGCCCGACGGCGCGAAGGTGTCGGCGCGAGCGCTCCATCACCTTGAGGGCCTTGCGGTGCGCGATCCCGAAGAGCCAGGTCGAGACGCGCGCGCCGGGGTCGAAGGTCTCCGCCTTCTGCCAGACGACCAGCATGACGTCGTCGAGGGCCTCCTCCACCAGGTCGTGTCGGCGCAGCAGCTTGAAGAGGTAGCCGCCCAGGCGACGCGCGAAGTGCCCGTAGAGCGCCTCGAACGCCGCGCGGTCCTGCCGGGCGATGCGGCGTACGAGCTCACGTTCCTCCTCCTCCGCGGCGGCCCCGCGGCCCGCGGACCGGTGGTGCGTCTTCGAGGGCATGTCCCGTCTGCGCTCCCCCGGACCTGCCGGCCTGGCCCGCTGTTCGGCGCTCTCGGAGGGTAGATCCCCCGGACCCGAGGGGAGGTTCAAGCGAAGTTCCCGCCCGCCGGATTCGCCCGGGACGGGGCGGGGCGACGGGACCTGGCGCCCCGGGCGACCGCGCCCCCGGAAGCCTACCCTGACGCGCGAACCGCCGGGAGCGCGCGGGAGGCGCAGGCGCGCAGCGGCTCGGGGTGGAGAACTTGTCGAGAACGCGAGCCTTCGTCGCCGGAGCGGCCTTGCTCGTCGCGCTGCTCTTCGCGGCGAGCACGCTGCGCACCGTGCCGCCGGCGGGGCTCGAGGTTCCGCGCGCCGCGCCCCTGGCGGAGGATCCGGTCGGGATCTCGCGCCTCTGGGCCTGGGGGATGTCCGCGTTCCTCGACCTCAGCGCCCTCGCCGGCGCGCAGTCGGGCACCGTGGCGATGTTCGCGCGCGACGGCCAGGTCACCTTCGCCACGGCGGCGGGCCTCGCGGACATCGAGCGGGGCCGACCCATGCGGCTCGACACGCGCTTCCGGCTGGCCTCGGTGACCAAGGCCTTCACCGCGACCGCAGCGATGATCCTGATCGAGGAGGGGCGGCTCGACCTCGACGACCCGGTCGCGCGCACCGTCCCGTCCGCCGGTCGCCTGCGCGTGGCGACCCGCCACGACTTCGACGAGCACGGAGCGATCCCGACCGTGCCGCTCGACCGGCCGCTCACGGTGCGGCACCTGCTGACCTTCACCTCCGGCATCGGCAGCGACGACGAGGACTCGGACCTCGGCATCCTCTGGAAGGACCGGAACATCTACGACGGAGCCGGCTCCCTCGCGCTCCGCGTGGACCGCATCCTCACCGCGCCCCTCTTCGAGCAGCCCGGCGAGGTGTGGCGCTACGGCTGGTCCACGGACGTGCTCGCCCGGGTCGTCGAGGTGACCGCCGGCGAGCCCTTCGGCCGCTTCGTCGAGCGGCGCATCCTGGAGCCGCTCGGCATGTCCCGGACCGAGTTCCTGTCGCCCGGAATCGACCGCTCGAGCCTGGCCGCCGTCTACACCCAGGACGAGCGGCGGAACCTCGTGCGCGTCGACATGAGCCAGCGCGACGCCCAGGACTGGACGCCCGGCGGGAGCGGCCTCGTCTCGACCGCAGCGGACCTCCTGCGCTTCGCCCTCATGCTGTGGAACCGCGGCAGCTACGACGGCGTGCGCATCCTCTCGCCGGAGTCCGTCGAGCGCATGACCACGCCGCAGGTCCGGAGCGGCGTGCTGGCGAAGGAAGGGATCGAGGGGCTGGGCTGGGGCCTGGGTCTCGCCGTGGTGGTCGATGCAGACGCCACCCCGATGATCGACCGTGACGGGGACTTCTGGTGGTCGGGCTACTACGGCACCCACTTCTTCGTGAGTCCGAGCACCGGCCTCGCGGGCACGATCCTGTCCCAGAACCAGCCGAGCTACTACAGCCCGCTTCCCTACGCGGTACATCTCGCGCCCGCCTTCGCTTTCCTCGGGCTCTGAGCGGTCAGAAGTTGACGGCGACCGGCCCATCGACGGGCGCGGGCTCGATCTTCTCGAAGTAGGCCTCGAGGGCGGCCTCGTCGAGCGTCTCGCGCTCCAGAAGGGCGGAGGCGCTCTCCTCGAGGAGCGCGCGGTTGCGCTCGAGGACGCCGACGGCCCGCTCGAAGGACGCGTCGAGGATGGCCCGCACGGCGTTGTCGATCTCGCGGGCCGTCTCCTCGCTGTGGCTGCGCGCACCGAGGCCCGCCGCCCCGAGGAAGCCCGGGCTCTCGTCGGCGTAGGTAGCGCTCCCGAGCTCGGGCACCATCGCGTAGCGGGTCACCATGCTGCGCGAGATCTCGGTGGCGCGCGACAGGTCGTCCGCAGCGCCCGTCGAGAAATGCCCGTAGATCACGTACTCGGCGGCCCGCCCGCCCTGCAGCACGTCGAGCTTGCGCTCCATCTCGTCGCGCGTCATCAGATAGCGGTCCTCCGTCGGGCGCTGGAGCGTGTAGCCGAGGGCGCCGATCCCGCGCGGGATGATCGAGACCTTGTGCACGGGGTCGCTGCCCGGGTGGGAGGCAGCCACGAGGGCGTGACCCATCTCGTGGTGGGCCACGATCTCCCGCTCGCGCGGATTCAGCAGGCGGTTGCGCTTCTCGAGTCCTGCGACGATGCGCTCGATGGCCGCCGTGAAGTCCGCCATCCCGACGCGCCGCGCGCGGCGGCGCGTCGCGACGAGGGCCGCCTCGTTCACGAGGTTGGCGAGGTCGGCGCCGGTGAAGCCCGGCGTGAGGCCGGCGAGCTTCTCCACCTCCACCTCGGGCCCGAGCTCGATTCCCCGCAGATGCACCCCGAGCACGGCGATGCGTCCGCTGCGGTCGG
>JAAUYE010201728.1_pt1 | contig 15814 bp, 12 predicted proteins | sample 7278081 | NCBI WGS metagenome assembly JAAUYE01 (sample SAMN14350131, study PRJNA611818) | marine sediment metagenome | isolation source: surface marine sediment (0.6m) | place: French Polynesia: Moorea | collected 2018-08
CCCCCCCCCCCTCTCCCGCCCCCCCGGGGGCGCGGCCCGGGGGTGCCCCGCACGGCGCCACCGCCCCGGGGGGGGGGGGGGCCGGGGGGGGGGGGGCGGGGGGCCTCGTCCAGGCCGACGCCGTGGAGACCGCGCTGCCCTTCGCGTCGAGCTTCCGGTGTGGAGGCCGTGCCGCCGCCCTCGGCGTGCCGCCGGCCTTCGTCGTCTGCTTCTTCCTGGCGCGCGCCTTCGAGCGCCGGCCGCTGCTGGGCGCCGCCCTGGCCTCGCTCGGTGCTCTCGCACTCGGCGCCCTGACCGTCCACGCCAGCTGCAGCGGGGGCGGGCCCCTGCACCTGCTGCTCGGCCACTGGCTCACGCCCTTCGCCGCTGCGCTCGTGCTGGCACTGCCGCTCTCGCTGCTCGCGCGTCCGCGGCGCGGCTGAGGCGGCCCGAGCCCGGAGGCGTCGCCGGACCGGGGCCCTGCCGTTACCGTCGCGCGTCATGGTGCTCCCCGGACGCTTCTGGCTGATCCGCCACGCCGAGTCGACCTGGAACGCCGCGGGCCGCTGGCAGGGCCAGGCCGATCCGCCGCTCTCGGAGCGGGGCCTCTCGCAGGCGGCGGGGCTCGCCCGGGCGCTCGCGGACCAGGGAATCGAGGTGATCGTCGCGAGCGACCTGGCCCGCACGGCGCAGACGGCGGGCATCCTCGCCCGCGCGCTGGGCCTGGAGCCCTTCCTCGAGCCGGGCCTGCGCGAGCTCGATGCCGGGAGCTGGTCCGGCCTCGGCCGCGACGAGATCGGCCGCCGCTTCGGTGACGACCTCAGCGGGTTCGACTCCGGTGATCCCGAGGCGCGCGCGGGAGGCGGGGAGTGCCGCCGCGAGGTGGCAGCGCGCGTTCGCCGCGCGCTGCGCGGCCTGGCCCGGGAGCACGCCAGGCGGCGCGTGGCCGTGGTGACCCACTCGGGCGTGGTGCAGTCGCTGCTCCCCCGGCTGCGCCTCGGCCACGCCGAGTGGCGCGTGGTGGAGCTGGCGTCCGTGCTGCGCCCTTAGAGCCCTGGCTCCTCATTCCTTCGGGTTCGCGCGGGCGATGGCCTTCAGGCACTCGTCGAGGTCGTCCGCCTCGTCCCGGTTGGAGAAGATCCGGCGGATCGGCACGTGAACGATGCTGGTCATGAAGCCCACGACGGTGCCCACCACGTCGCCGGCGCTCACGCCGACCACCTGCACCGGGTCCTCGTTGATCTCCGCAAAGGTCCCGCTCGCGTGCACCGGGGTGGCGACGCTGAAGAATTCCGGCTCCTTGGCCTCGGGCTCGAGGTTCACGCGCACCGTCTCTGCTCGGAAGTCGATCTCGGCCTGGCCCGTGACGGTCATGTTCGTGGTGTCCAGCATCAGCGTGTGCTGGCGCATGACGCCGTCCTCCATGTCGAAGAGGCCCACCACGCAGTTGATGCGCGACTCCTCCCCCGAGTCCACCGCCGGCAGCACGGCGGCGACGAGGTTCACCGCCCAGAGGTCGATCAGGCTGGCGTCGATGTTCTCGGGAAAGACGGCGAAGTCGAAGTGCCCGTTCGCGTTGGCCATGAGCCTCCGTGCGTTCGGGGCGTTCGCCTTGAGCGCGACGTCGAGGCCGAAGAGCCCGCCCATGTCCGTGGCCGCGTCGACGCGTCGCGCGAGGATGCCGTAGTCGAAGCGCTCCACGGAGGCCCGGACCTCGCCGGCGACGCCCGAGCCGCTGGGCTCGAGCGACGCGAAGAGCGTTGCGGTGCCGCCGGGCACCTGCAGCTCGAAGGGATCCAGGCGGAAGCGGCCGCCTTCCAGCGACGCGGTGAGGCGGCCCTGGCCGAGAGGGTCCTGGCCCGACACCACCTCCTCGACGGCCACGTCGAGACGGGCGTCGAGAGCGTTCATGACCTCCGGGCTCAAGATCGCGGCGGGGCGCTGGGGCTCCTCCGGCGCCTCGCCTTCGCCCGGCCCGACGGCGACCTCCTCGGGCGCGGGCTCTTCGCCGAGCGGGCTCCATCCCGTCGTGTCGAAGTCGTCGAGCTGCACGGTGGGCGAAGCCAGCGCCACGTCGATGCGGGGCCGCTCCCCCGTGACGGCCTCGAGCGTGCCCTCGAGCGTGCTCGTGCCGACCTTCACCTCGATCCCGGCCCGGTAGCGTCCCCCCTCGAAGGCCTCGAAGGCGCCCGTGAAGGCGTGGGGCCCCCAGCGCGGGAGGTCGACGCCGACGAGGGGCTCCAGGCTCTCGAGGCTCTCGCCGGAGATCGAGACGTCGACCTGGCCGAAGCGGCGGCCGGCCGGAAGCATCGGCACCGCCGCGGACTCGTCGGCCGCGGGCTCGCCGAGCGAGATGGGCTCCTCGATCCGCGTCTTGACGGTGAGGTTCGTGTCGGCGACGTCGAAGACCAGCTCGAGGGGCCAGGGCTCCTCCCCGCTCAGCAGGGCCGTCGGAGGCCCGCCCGAGACCGCCACGTCGTAGCGCGCGTCGCGTAGCTTTCCCGTGATGCGCACGTCCAGCGGGACGTGGGTCCCCAGCGTCCCGTCGAGGTCGGCGAGCTCGAAGACGCCGCTCTGCCCCGAGAGCGCGTCGCGGTGGTCGACGACGATGTCGGCGAGGTGGAGCCGCTCGACGGTGATCGAGCGGATGAAGAGGTCCTTCAGGACGAAGGGCTTCTCCTCGACCGGGTCCTCGCCGCTCGTCTCCGGCTCCGCATCGGGCAGGCCGAGCAGCCAGTTCACCCGCGCGTCCGCGGTCCGCTCGAGCACGACCGACACCCCCTGCGCCGTGAGCTCGCGAATCACGGCATTGCCCCAGAGGATCGGCACGACGCCCACCGTCAGCCGGGCCAGATCCATGCGGGCGAACTCGCGCGAGGGCCACCCCTTCGGATTGCCGATGTGGAGCCCCTGGATCTCCACAGTGGGAGACCAGGTGGGCACCAGCACCATGGAGCCCTCGAGGGTGACCTCGCGGTCGAGCGCCGTCGAGGCGAGGGTCTGGGCGGGAACGCGAAGCGGCTCGAGATCGACGTGGATCCCGATCGAGACCACCACCACGAAGGCCGTCACGAGGAGGGCGACGGCGACGGCGAGGCCGATCAGCAGCCGACGGAGCAGCGCCTTCACGGCGGCCGAATCTACCACGGAGCGGGCGCCGGGTGGCGCGAGGGAGCGGATCCGCCACCCTCCGCCCCGAGGGAGGCGCGGTGCAGCGCGGGTTGGATCCGGATCCGGGGCAGGGGCACAACGCAGGAGTCGCGCGGCGCCGTGCGCGGAGCTTCGTGGCGGCGGCCGCGGGTCTGCTGGTGCTGGCGGCGGACGCGCCGGCCGAGCGCGCCTGGGAGCCCTTCCGCTCGGAGGTGGGTCGCTTCGCGGTGCGTCTGCCCGGGCCCCCGGAGCAGCGCCGGGACTCCCACGCGACGCTCGCCGGACGCGTCGAGTCGGCCGAGTATCGCGTCGACGACGGCTCCCTGGAGCTGCGGGTCGAGCTGCACGACGTGCCTGCCGTGGCCGGCTGGCTGCTGTCGGACGGGGCACTGCTCGCGCGCGCCCAGCAGGACCTCCTCGCGGACGACCGGGCCCGGGAGGCCCGCGACGAGTCGGCCGAGGTGCAGGGTCATCCCGCGCGCCGGGTGCGCTACCGGCTCGGTGGAGGAGATGGACGGGACGGCCGGGCGTTGCTCGTGCTGGTGGGCGCGCGCCTCTACATCCTGGCGGCGCTCCACCCGCCGCACGTGGAGGCGGATGCGGCCCTGGATCGCTTCTTCGGCTCCTTCGAGGTCTGGCGGTAGGTCTCCAGGGCGCTGCTAGTCGCTGCCGAGCCAGGCCAGGGCCTCGTCCATGGCGCGGAACACGCGGAACTCGGCCGCGGACTGCTGGCGCAGCGCCTCGTACATGCGGGCCACGCCGAAGGCCGCGTCTGCGGGCGCCACGAAGGCCACGCGAACGCCCTTCTCTGGACGCGGGCCCGCTGCGAACAGCTCGGCCACCTGGCGGACTGCCGACGAGCTGGCCTCCCGGAGCTGGACGTCCTGCGCGTCCACCAGCTCGTGCAGCCCGGGCCGCTTCGCCGGATCGTCGATCATGCGCTTCGTGGTCTCGAGCAGCTCCTCGTCGGTCAGCGCTCCGCGGAGCGTCACGATGAAGATGCCGAGCTCCTCGTCGACGCGATACGAAATCGGCAAGGGCTTCCGCTCCCGGTGGAAGGCCGCGAGGGTAGGCGATCAGATGCCGATCGCACTCAGCGCGTCTGCGATTCGGCCCACCGCCGCCGTGAGCGAGGGATGGGACTCCTCGAAGTGATCCGCCGCGCTGCGCAGGCGGTCGGCCAGCGATTCGTGACCCTCGCGACGCTCCTCGCTCTCGAGCATCGACTCGATGTCGGCGGCGATCTCCTCCAGGCGCGCGCGCGTGTCGGGAGCGAGCGAGTCGCTGCGCTCGAGCTCCTGGCGCATGCGCAGCAGGTCTTCCTTCAGGCGTTCGGTCTCCAACGGCGGTCTCCTCTCAGCGGTCCTCGACGGCCATCGGCGCGATCGGCGCGCGATCGGCGAGCAGCAGCACGCGCAGCCCCTCCCCGATGACCCAGACGTCGAGGAGCAGGATCAGGCTGCCCATCGAGGCCAGGAGCCACTGCTCCCGGAAGTTCTCGAGATAGCCGCGCACCTCGCCCAGCATGGCCAGGATGGTGGCCACCCCGACGAAGACCATCGGCACGAGGGTGTAGGCGACCGGCTTGCCCAGTCGCCGCAGCCACACGGAGACGACGAGGAGCGTCACCCCGGCCACCAGCTGGTTGGTCGTGCCGAAGAGCGGCCAGAGGATCAGGCCCCCCTTGCCGCCTCCCTCGGTCACCGCGAGCAGCAGGGCCGCGCCGATGCCGAGGGCGCCCGCCGCGTAGCGGTTGGTGAGCGGACGCAGGCCCCAGTCCTCGGCGAGCTCGGCGATCACGAGGCGCTGGATGCGCGCTCCGGTATCGAGCGAGGTGGCGGCGAACGCGATCACCATCACCGCGATGAAGGTCTGCGCCGTCTCGAAGGGGATGCCGAGAGCGGCCACGAAGCTCGCCCCCCCGTCGACGAAGGCGCCGAGCTTCTTGTCGAGGCCGGAGGCGGCGCCCCAGCTCTCGTAGTGCGCCGACCACTCGCTCGTCGTCGCGAAGCCGGCCGTGGCGGCCAGCACGGCCAGCATGCCGAGCGTGCCCTCACCGAGCATGCCGCCGTAGCCGATCGGACGTGCGTCGGTCATGCAGCCGACCTGCTTCGAGGTGGTTCCGGAGGACACCAGGCCGTGGAAGCCCGAGATCGCTCCGCAGGCGATGGTGATGAACAGGAAGGGGATCATGGGCGGCGCGCCCGGCGGGCTGGGGTTCACGACCGGAGCCTGCACGGTGGGGTGCAGCACGATCAGCCCCAGGGCGAGCAGCGCGAGCCCCGTGACCAGCTGGTGGGAGTTCAGGTAGTCGCGCGGCTGGAGCAGGAGCCACACGGGCAGCACCGAGGCCACGAAGGAGTAGAGCAGCAGGATCCACACCCAGGCGCTGACCGACACGTCGCGGAGGGCCGGGAAGGCCTCGGCGAAGTCGTTGCCGACGAAGATCGCGGCGAGGAGCAGGCCGTAGGCCACCAGCGAGGGCACGAAGATGCCGACCCGGCGCCGGTAGACCAGCCAGCCGAGCGCGAGGGCCACCACGATCTGCACGTTGATCGGGAAGATCGCTCCGGGATTGCTCTGGAAGAGGGTGCCGATGATGAAGGCGAAGACGGCGAGAACGATCCAGATCAGGAACGAGACGATCAGCAGGAAGAGGGTGCGGACCCGGGGCCCGATCACGGCGCCGGCCACCTCGCCGATCGAGCGCCCGCGGTGGCGCAGGCTGATCACCAGGGCCGCGAAGTCGTGGGCCGCCCCCATGAAGACGGTCCCGAGCCCCACCCACAGCAGCGCCGGGAGCCAGCCCCAGATCACGGCGATGGCCGGCCCGACGATCGGTGCGGCGCCCGCGATCGAGGTGTAGTGGTGCCCCCAGAGCACGTGCTTCTGCGTGGGGACGTAGTCGATGCCGTCCTCGTACTCACGGGAGGGCACCGGCTCCGCCTCGGACAGCTCGAAGATCCGCCGCGCCAGGAAGCCCGAGTAGTAGCGGTAGCCGAGGGCGAAGATGGCGAAGGTGAGAGCGGCGAGAAGGGCGGCGTTCACCGTTCAGCTCCGCTGGGGCGCGCGCGCACCGTTCAGCTCAGGCTCTCCGTGTCGAAGGGCACGGCGCCATCGCCGCGCAGAACGTTCTTGAGGATCTTGCCCGCCGGGTTGCGGGGCAGGGGCTCCTCGGTGAACTCGACGAACTCGGGCACCTTGAACGAGGCCAGCGTGGCCGCGACGTGCGCCTGCACCCCGGCGGCGTCGATCGAGGCCCCGGGGGCGCGCCGCACGATGGCCTTCACGCGCTCGCCGAACTCGGGGTCGGGCACGCCCACCACCGCCGCCTCGTCGATCTCGGGATGGTCGGCGAGGCAGTTCTCGATCTCGGTGCAGTACACGTTCTCGCCGCCGCGCAGGATCATGTCCTTGGCCCGGTCGACCACGAAGTAGAAGCCGTCCGCGTCGCGGTAGCCGAGGTCGCCGGTGTGGAGCCAGCCCTCGCGCACCGCCTCGGAGCTCGCCTCGGGACGGTTCCAGTAGCCCGGGGTGACGGTCGGCCCGTAGATCAGCAGCTCGCCGAGCCGGCCCTCGGGCAGCTCCTTGCCCTCCTCGTCGACGATCTTCATGTCGAGGAAGGGCAGGGGGCGCCCGATCGAGGTCTTGCGCCCGATCAGATCCTTCCCGCCGTTCATGGTGGCCACGCCGTGGGTCTCGGTGAGCCCGTAGGCGTTCGTGAAGGAGGGCTCGACGGGCAGGACCTCGCGGGCCTTCTCGATCGTCTCGGGCGGCGTCGGCGCGCCGCCGAAGGAGATCGCGCGCAGACTCGAGAGGTCGTAGCGGCCGACCTCGGAGTGGTGCACCAGGCGGTGGAGCATGGTCGGGATGGCCCCCCAGATCGTGACCTTCTCGCGCTCGATGAGCTGCATGGCCTGCTCCGGGGTGAACTTCCCTTCGATGAAGACGAGCTTGTAGCCGGCCGTCATGGCCGTGCAGAGGTTCGAGTGGAGCCCGCCCACGTGGAAGAGGGGCGAGGCGAGCAGGCCCGCGGGCTGGCGGCCGCTCTGCTGGGCATCGGCGAGGGGGTTCGGTCCGCCCATGGCCATGCCCAGCACGTTGGTGAAGAAGATGCCCGCGACCTGGGCGATCGTGCCGCGGTGGGTGGTGATGCAGCCCTTGGGTCGGCCGGTGGTGCCCGAGGTGTAGAACAGGACGAAGGGGTCGTCCTCGTCGATGGGATCGGTGGGCATCTCGTCCGAGGGCACGAGGAGCTCCGCGATCGGGGTCGTTCCCTCGGGCGGGTGGTCGCCGATGTAGAAGACCCTCTCGAGGCTCTCGAGCTTCCCGAGCAGGGGCTCCACCCGCGGAAAGAGGCGCTCGTCGACCACGAGGTAGCGGCTGCCCGAATCGTTCAGCCCGTACTCGATCTCGTCGGTGGACCACCAGCCGTTCATGCCCACGCCGGTGCCACCGACCGCGCTGGCGCCGAAGAGCGCGATGATCCAGTCGGGGCAGTTGTAGGACAGGATCGCCAGGCGGTCTCCGTGGCGCAGGCCGTGCCGGTCGCGCAGCGCCGCCCCCGCGCCCCAGACGAGGCGCCCGAACTCCCCGTAGGAGATGCGCCGTTCTCCCTGCACGAGGAAGTCGAGCTCGCCGCGCTGGGCGACGTTCGCGACCTTCTCGCGCAGGGAGCGCTCACGGTTCTTGAAGATGCGGATGGGGCGGCCCTGCATCGTCTCCTCGACGACCTCGAAGGGCCCGCCCGGGCCGGTGAGACCGACCACGGTTTCGTCGTAGGAGGGCGGCATCCGGGGAGCCTACCAGAAGGCCCCCACAGAAGGCCCCCAATCCGGGGCGGGCCGGCCCCTTCTCGCGCGACCGTCTCGCGCGACCCCGTTGAAGTCGAGCGCGGTGCCGCTCACGCCCGGGTGCCCCGCGCCGGGCGGACTCAGAGGCCGACGTGGAGGGGCCCTGCGGGCCCGAGCCCCGTACCCAGGGCGATCCACCCCACGAGCAGCAGCGACCAGGCCACGCCGAAGGCCAGCGCGTAGGGCAGCATGAGGGCCACGAGCGTGCCCACCCCGGCCCGGGGCACGTAGCGCTGGACGAAGACGAGCAGGATCACCACGTAGGGGTTGAGGGGCGTGATCACGTTGCTGACCGAGTCCCCCACACGGTAGGCGGCCTGGGTGAGCTCCGGGCTGATCCCCACCTGCATGAACATGGGGACGAAGACCGGAGCGAAGAAGGCGTACTTCGCCGACATGGAGCCGATGAAGAGGTTCGCGACCGCGACCACGCCCACGAAGCCCGTCACGAGCGCTGCGTCGGGCAGCTGGGCCCGCGTGAGCAGCGCCCCGCCGGTGAGCGCGAGCATCTCGCCCAGGCCCGAGTGGGCGAAGGCGGCGATGAACTGGGCGGCGAAGAAGGCGAGCACCACGTAGGGCCCCATGCCGGCCATGACCTCGCCCAGGATGCGCGCCGCGTCCTTGTCGCTGCGTATCGCGCCCGTGGCGGCTCCGTACACGAGCCCGGGCAGGAGGAAGCCCAGGAAGATGAGCGGCACGATCACGCCGACCCAGCGCGGAAAGCGGCCGTCGCTGCCGTGGAGGGGAGCGCCCGGAAGCCAGGTGGCCGCCAAGGCGAGCGCCACGCCGGCCGCCGTCGCCGCGAGGGCGAGGCGCAGGCCGCGTCGCTCGGCCGGCGAGAGGGCCTGGACGTCCGCGCGCTCGGGGGCAGCCTCGGGCGGGCCGCCCTCCTCGGGCGGCTTCCGCGAGAGGCGGGGCTCGACCCAGCCCGCGGTGACCGCCCAGCCGACCCCGGTGAGCAGCAGGGTCGACACCTGCATGAACCAGAGGTTCGCGGTGGCGGCCACCGCGTAGTCGGGGTCGACCAGGTGGGCGGCCTCTTCGGAGAAGCCCGCGAGCAGGGGATCGAGGCTGGTGACAATCAGGTTCGCGCTGAACCCCGCCGAGACGCCGGCGAAGACCGCCGCGAGGCCCACCAGCGGCGACCGTCCCACCGCCGCGTAGAGCGCGGCCGCCACCGGGGGCAGCACCACGTAGCCGGCGTCCAGGCCGATCGAGGACACCACGCCCAGGAAGAAGACCGTCGGCGTCAGCAGGCTCGCGGGAACCGCCAGCAGGCTGGCCTTCAGCAGCGCGCCGATGAACCCGCTGCGCTCCGCGAGTCCGATGCCCAGCATGCCCACGAGCACCACGCCGAGCGGCGGGAACTCGACGAAGTTCTTCACCATCGAGCGGAGCAGCCAGAAGATCCCGTCGCTCGTGAGCAGGCCCACCGCACGCACCGGGACGGTCTCGACCTCGCGGGTGATCTCCCCGGTGACGCTGTCGACCACCTCGCGGGTGACGGTCTTCTGCACCGTCCAGTCGAGCGCGTCCGCCACCTGCGAGACGACCACCACCAGCACGGCGCCCAGCAGGAAGAGGGTGGTCGGGTCGGGGAGGGCGTTGCCGACGCGCTCGATCCGGTCGAGCCAGCCAGTCCGAGGCGAGGCGCGAGGCGAGGCCCGCGGCGAGGCCGGGGGCTGGCTCACGCACCTTCCTTCGCACCTTCTTTCGGGGTCGGGACCCCGACGCCGAGACGGCGGTGGATCGCGATCACGAAGCAGACGCCGAGGCCGCCGCCGGCGAAGTTCAGCACCACGTCCGACAGCGAGCCGGTTCGGGCGGGGATCAGCGACTGGCGCAGCTCGTCCGCCGCGGCCACGGAGACCACGATCAGCAGGGCGAGGCCGACGGTGCGCAGCAGGGGCTGCTCGAGAGAGAGGCGCAGCGCGCGGAACGAGAGCACCGCGAGCACCGCGTACTCGATCACGTGGGCGGATTTGCGGACGACCTCGTGCAGGTCGCGGAGGTCGCGCGGGCCGAAGTCGGGGAAGAGCCAGCGGAAGACAGGGCTCAGCATGCCCGACGTGGCCCGGGCCGAGAAGCTCTCGCCGGACAGCGTCCAGATGACTCCGATGCAGACCAGGACCCAGAACCACGCCCACGTCACGCGGGCACGCGCGCTCATGCCTTCCCTCCGCGCCCAGCCGTCGGGTGGCGCCCTCGGAGTGTACCGGGCTCCCGCGGGCTCATCGGCTCCATCGGCTCTGTCGGCTCTGTGGGCTCTGTGGGCTCTATCGGGCCGCCGGGTCCGCTCCTTTCGGTCGGGCGGTATCCTCCCGCGTCATGGCGCTCCGGATCGGGCTCGTCTTCGACCTCCTCGGCACGTGGCCGCGCGAGCCCGGCGACCCCTCCGATGTGGACGTAGAGTTCGAGCCCGAGGCGACCGTCGAGCTGCTCGAGCGCGCGCTCGCTCACCTGGGCCACGCGGGCGTGCGCCTGGGGAGCCCTCACGACCTGCTGGCGCGGGTCGGCAAGGGGGAGCTTCCGGCGCTCGACGCGGGCCTCAGCATCGCCGAGGGCACACGCGGTCGCGACCGCGAGGCCTGGGGACCCGTCCTGCTCCAGATGGCGGGAGTGCCCGTGCTGGGCTCCGACGCGCTCACCCTGTCGGCCACCCTCGACAAGGCCTGGGCCGCCACCCTGGTGGCGGCGGCGGGCGTGCCGGTGGCGCCGCAGGCGCTGGCCGCCTCGGCCGACGAGGCGCGTTCGATGTCGCTCCCCGCGCCGTTCCCGCTGTTCGTGAAGCCGCGAGGGGAGGGCACGGCCAAGGGCATCGCGCCGACCTCCCGGGTGGAGGACCGCGAGGCCCTGGCGCGCGAGGTCGAGCGGATCGCGCGCGACTACCGCCAGCCCGCGCTGGTGGAGGCCTTCCTGCCGGGCCCCGAGTACACGGTGACGGTCGTGGGCAACGACCCGCCGCGCGCGCTGCCCGCGCTCCAGCGCGCGCTCGAGGCGGAGACGGGCATCGGGGTGCACGCCCTGGAGCGCCACCCGGCGCCGGCGGGGGGCTGGCACCACGACCTCCCCGGCTCGCTCGACGCCGGGCTCGAGAACACCCTGGGCGACCTCGCCGTCCGGGCGTACTGCGCGCTCGAGTGCCGCGACTTCGCTCGCGCCGACTTCAAGCTCGACGCGAGGGGCGACGCACGATTCCTCGAGATGAATCCACTTCCCACCTTCGACCCGGAGGCCTCCTTCGGGATCCTGGCGGAGCTCGAGGGACGGGCGCCGCACGAGCTGGTGGCCGAGGTGCTGGCGGGTGGGCTCCGCCGCCTGGGGCTCTCGTGAGCACCGCCGCCGCCGGGTTTCCGGGCCGCGCGGCGGTCGATCGGGCGCAGTGGCGCGACTGGACCTGGCAGATGCGCCACCGCATCCGCAGCGCCGCAGACCTCTCGTGCTGGGTCTCGCCCAGCGAAGACGAGCGGCGGGCGATCGACGAGCTGGCCGACCGCTTCCACTTCGTGATCACGCCCTACTACGCGTCGCTCATGGACCCGGAGGACCCGGAGTGTCCGATCCGCCGGCAGGTGGTGCCGCGCACGGCGGAGCGGCGCGACCCCGCCGGCCTGGCCGACCCGCTGGACGAGGTGGCGCACTCGCCCGTGAAGAACGTGATCCGCGTCTACCCCGACCGCATCGCCTTCTGCGTGAACAACGAGTGCGCACTCTACTGCCGCTACTGCCTGCGCAAGCGCATGGTGGGCGAGCCCGGGTGGGCGACGAAGAAGCGCGAGCTGGGGGAGGCCCTCGACTGGATCCGGCGCACGCCCGAGATCCGCGACGTGCTGCTCACCGGGGGCGATCCGCTCGTGTACTCGGACGACCGGCTGGAGTGGCTGCTGGCCGAGCTGCGCTGCATTCCGCACGTCGAGATCGTGCGCCTGGGCACCCGCCTGCCGGTGACGCTTCCCTTCCGGGTGACCGCGGACCTGGTGCGCATGCTCGAGCGCTACCACCCCGTCTGGGTCAACACCCACTTCAACCATCCGGCGGAGCTCACCGAAGAGGCTCGCGAAGCCTGTGACCGGCTCACGCGCGGGGGGATCCCGGTGGGCAACCAGAGCGTGCTGCTGCGCGGCATCAACGACGACCCGGTCACCATGAAGACCCTCTGCGAGGGCCTGGTGCGGATGCGCGTGCGTCCCTACTACGTCTACCAGGCGCAGCTGCTCGAGGGCACCGCGCACTTCCGGGTCCCGATCGAGCGCGGCCTGGAGATCTTCCGCGGCCTGCGCGGGCGCACCAGCGGCTTCGCGATTCCCCAGTACGTGCTCGATACCCCCCACGGAAAGGTCCCCCTCCAGCACCCCTACGTGAGGGGTCGCGACGGGGACGACATGGTCGTCGAGACCTGGGACGGCCACCTGTGGAGGGAGCCGAACCCACTTGAGCGATGAGGCCGTAAGTCGCGCCAAGGCCTCGCGAATTCCCTTCGTCGCCGCGCTGCTGGCGGGGAGCGCGCTCTTCTCCGGCGTGCTCGGCGTGCTGCGCGAGGCGGTGCTTGCGAGCTTCCTGGGGGCCACGCCCGAGGCGGACGCCTACACCGCCGCCTTCCAGATCCCCGACATCCTCTTCCACTTCCTGTCGGGCGGCGCCTTCGCCGTGGCCTTCGTGCCCTTCTTCACGCGGGTCCGCGCGGAGCGCGGGGGCGAGGATGCGGAGCGCGTGTTGGCCACGGTCTTCGGCACGATGACGGTGGTGTCCGTCCTGGCCACGGTCGCGCTGTGGGTCACGGCCGAGCCCCTGGTGGCGCTCCAGTTCCCGCACTTCTCGCCCGAGACCCGGGCGCTCACCGTGCGGCTCACGCGCATCGTGCTGCCGGCGCAGATCTTCTTCGTGATCGGCGGCGTGGTGCGCGCTGCGCTCATGGCGAACGACCGTTTCGCCACACAGGCGCTGGCGCCCATCGTCTACAACGTCGGCATCATCGCGGGCGGCCTCTTGCTGGGCCCGGCGCTGGGGGCCGAGGGCTTCGCCTGGGGCGCGCTGGCGGGCGCCGTGGTGGGGCCCTTCCTGATTCCGCTCTTCGACCTGCGCCGCGCCGGCCTGCCCCTGGGCTTTCGCTTCGCGCCCCTCGACCTCGACTTCCGGGCCTACTTGTGGCGGGCCGCGCCGCTCATCCTGGGCCTGTCGCTCCTCACCGTGGACGAGTGGTACGACCGCTGGTTCGGCCAGCTGGGCGGCGAGGGCGCCGTGGCGAGCCTGCGCTACGCCCGCCGCGTGATGCTGCTGCCCGTGGCCATCGCGGGCCAGGCGGTGGCGACCGCCGCGCTTCCCGCGCTCTCGCAGCTCTTTAGCGAGGGGCGGCGCGAGGAGCTCGACCGCGTGCTGCTGGCGACGCTCCGGGCGACGCTCGGCCTGGCGGTGCTGATGGCCTGCGGTGCCTTCGCCGTGGCCGAGCCCACCGTGGCGATCCTCTTCGAGCGCGGGGCCTTCACGGCGGACGACACGGCGCGCGTGGCGCGGCTGCTGCGCGTCTTCGTCTTCGCCATGCCGGCCTGGATCGTCATCCAGGTGGCGGGGCGCGGCTTCTACGCCCGCGAGGACATGTGGCGGCCGATGCTGCTGGGCACGACCGTGGCGCTTCTCGCGGCGCCTCTCTACTGGGGCCTCGCCCGGCGCTTCGGGGCGGAGGGCGTGGCTGCGGCCGGGGCCATCGCCATGACCGCGAACGCCGTGGCGCTGCTGTGGATGCTGCGGCGGGTCCACGGCGGTCCGCGGCTCGGGCCCCTCGTGGAGACGTTCGCGCGCGCGCTCCTGCTCGGAACGATTGCGGACCTGGCCGCGGTCCTGGTGGTCGAGGCCGTCGACGGGCCGGCGCTCGTGCGCTTCCTGGCCGGAGGGGTCGCCTTCGCGATCCTCGCGATTCCAGGAGTTTGGGTCGTAGGAGATGAAGCGATGCGTGAAGTCATCCTCGGCCTCCTCCGGCGCCTGCGGGGGAAGCGTGAGTCGTGAGTAACGCCCCCCAGCTGCTCTGGGACTTCGCGATCGACCGGGGCGGGACCTTCACCGACTGCATCGGGGTCTCGCCGCAGGGGGTGGTGCACACCGCCAAGGTGCTCTCCTCGGACACGGCACCCGTGGAGGGCATCCAGCTCGTGCTCGCGCGCGCCGGCGAGATGCGCGAGGGCGATCCGCTGCCGCGCTGTCGCGTGCGTCTCGGCAGCACGGTGGCGACGAACGCTCTGCTCGAGCGTCGCGGCGTGGCGACGGTGCTGGTCACCAACCGCGGGCTGGGCGACGTGCTTGCGATCGGCACCCAGGAGCGCCCCGAGCTCTTCGACCTCGAGATCCGCAAGCCCGCGCCCCTGCAGGACCGGGTCGTCGAGGTGAGGGGCCGCGTCGGGCCCGCGGGCGAGGAGATCGAGGCCTTCGACCCCGTGGCGGCGCGCGCGGGGCTCGAGGAGGCCCGGCGGGCCGGGATCACGTCGGCGGCGATCGTGCTGATCCACGCCTACGCCTGGCCCGAGCTCGAGCTCCGCCTGGCCGATCTCGCGCACGAGGTCGGCTTCGAGCACGTGGTGACCTCGCACGAGGCGGCGCGCGAGATGGGGCTGCTGGCGCGCGGCGAGACCACCACCGTGGACGCCTACCTGACGCCCCGGCTCCGAGCCCACGTGGCCCGCCTCTCCGAGGCGCTCCCCGGCTCGCAGCTTCGCTTCATGCAGTCGTCCGGAGGCCTCACCGACGCGGCCCACTTCCGCGGCCCCCAGGCCCTGCTCTCGGGTCCGGCCGGCGGCGTCGTGGGCGCCGCGCGCGTGGCCTCGCTCGCCGGCTTCGACCGGGCCCTGGGCTTCGACATGGGCGGCACCTCCACCGACGTCTCGCTGATCCGCGACGGCGAGGTCGACCGCAGCTTCGAGACGCTCGTGGGCGGCGTCCGCGTGAAGGCCCCGATGCTGCGCATCCACACGGTGGCCGCGGGGGGCGGCTCGCTGTGCCGCTTCGACGGCTTCCGCCTCACCGTGGGGCCCGAGAGCGCGGGCGCCGACCCCGGACCGCTCTGCTACGGCAGCCCGACCGCGCGCGAGCTGGCCCTCACCGACGTGAACTTCACCCTGGGTCGCGTCCAGGCGGATCGCTTCCCCTTCGACCTCTCGCGCGAGCCGGTGACGCGCGCCCTGGCCGATCTCCAGGAGGCGCTCCACAAGGCCGGCCACGCCCTGGGGCCCGAGGAGATCGCGGCGGGCTTCGTGGAGGTGGCGAACGCCAGCATGGCGCAGGCGATCGCGCAGGTGTCGGTGGCGCGCGGCATCGACCCCCGCGGCTGTGCCCTGGTGGGCTTCGGCGGGGCGGCAGGGCAGCACGTGTGCGCGATCGCCCGCGAGCTCGGGATCCGCACGGTGCTGCTCCACCCGATGGCGGGCGTGCTCTCCGCCCACGGCATCGCCCACGCCCCGCTGGCCGCCGACGCGCAGCGCGACGCGGGTCGCGTCGTGCTGACGCCGGAGCTTCCCGCCAGCGTGCGCGACATCTTCGCGTCCCTCGAGCCCCGTGTGCGGAGGGCGCTCTCGCAGGAAGGGGCCGAGGCGGCGGCCGTCCGCCTGGAGCGCGTGCTCGACCTCCGCTACGCCGGCACCGAGACGCCGCTTCCCCTGGCGGAGCCCGCGGACGGAGACTGGGAGCGGGGCTTCGCGGCCGAGCACCACGCCGCGCACGCGCGCGGTCACGATCTCGATGGGACGGCCCGGACGCGTGTAGCCGAAGCGCGCGTGGTGCTCGGCCGCGAAGCCCCGCTCCCAGTCTCCGTCCGCGGGCTCCGCCAGGGGAAGCGGCGTCTCGGTGCC
>JAAUYE010050187.1_pt1 | contig 15785 bp, 10 predicted proteins | sample 7278081 | NCBI WGS metagenome assembly JAAUYE01 (sample SAMN14350131, study PRJNA611818) | marine sediment metagenome | isolation source: surface marine sediment (0.6m) | place: French Polynesia: Moorea | collected 2018-08
ACCGGTTTCCGGGCATCCGCGACGAGGGTTTCGACCTGCTGCCGATGATCCGGCAGGCCTGCGCGATTAAAAAGGGCCAGAGTGACTCGGCTCTGGGTATTATCGCGTCGGCCTGGACCGCGCCCGCCTGGATGAAGGATATCGAGGACTGGTACCGCGACGGCAGCGGCGGCGTGCTCAAGCCCGAGTACGAATCGGCTTACGCCGCTTACCTGGTCAGGTATCTCGAAGCCTACCGGCAGGAGGGTATTTATATCCGCGGCCTGACCCCGGTCAACGAGCCGCTCGGCAACAGCGGCCAGTGGGAAAGCATGCACTTCAGCGCCGAATCGCAGCGCGACTTCATCAAGCATCATCTCGGCCCTGAGCTGGAACGGGGCGGTTTCGGCGACGTTGAACTATACATCCTCGATCACAGCCGCCCGGACCTCGAGCACTGGGCCGACACGATTTATTCCGATGCCGACGCGGCGCGCTACGTCAGCGGCGCCGCGGTGCACTGGTACGAGAGCACTTTCAAGGTTTACGAGGACGTGTTCGAGCGGGTGCACGCAAAGTACCCCGGTTTTTCGATCATGCACACCGAGGGCTGCATCGACGATCTCGGCACGGATGCGCCGCCCGGCGTGCTCGATCCCGCCGGCTACAAGGAATCGGGCTGGTTCGATAACGATGCCTTCTGGTGGAACGACAACGCCAGCGACTGGGCCTACAGCGCGACCTGGGACGGCGTCATCGCCGAGGATCATCCGCTGTATACACCGGCGCATCGCTACGCGCGCAACATCATCGTCAGCCTGAATCACTGGGTTAGCGGCTGGATCGACTGGAACGTCGTACTCGATGCGCAGGGCGGGCCGAATCACGTCGGTAACCACTGCGGCGCGCCGATCATGATCGACGTCGATTCCGGGTACGTTTATTACACGCCGATTTACTACCTGCTGGCGCAGTTCAGCCGCAGCATTCGGCCGGGCGACCGGGCGGTGCAGGTGGATGTGTCGCGCGGCGGCCTCGGCGACGACGATATTCACGCCTGCGCGTCGGTTAACGCCGATGGCCTGTTGTCGGTGCAGGTGTTCAATACGACCCGGCGGCCGCTCGATTTCACGCTGCGAATCGGCGCGCAGCGGGCGCAAGCGACGATCGCCGCCAATGCGTTGCAGACGCTGCGCGTGCAGTTGAACGGAGCGTGAAGCTATAGAGCACTAGTGGAAAACAGCGACCTTTTGGATTGTTTGAAAATAATTGGTTTAAGTTGAAGTGTTAATGTTGGTTATTAGAGTTGGGAGTTCGCTTTTATTGACTTTGCGATCCTGCTTGGGCAGACTGCTATATAGCATAAGCCCGGGTTGTTCGAAACAATCCCAGACCGGTAAAACTAAATCGGCGGGCATAAAAAAGAAACCGAAGTGGACATTGTTAAACGTGTTTTGGAGAGCGCATCCGGCCGCGACCCTGCGGTCGGCTTGTCCTCGGCTTACTGATTTTCAGATCGGCCATACCAGACAGAGTGAGGGGTGGAATTATGGCGAAGCATAGTTGTGTTGCTGTGCGAAAAAAACTCATCGGCGTCGTTGCCGCATTCGTTCTGACCTTTAGCGGCAGCGCGGCGCAGGCGGCCTTCGAAAAGGTCACGACTTACCAGGATGCCAACGGCTGGAAACTCCAGGTCGAGGGGAAAGACTTTTACGTCAAGGGATTCGTCTGGGGGTATACGCCGCGCGGTGAAAACTATACCTATAACCTGTGGGATCAACCGGAGGAACTGGTCAAGGCGGTGCTCGATCACGACTTCGGCCTGATGGCCGAAGCCGGCGTTACCGCGAACCGCTCGTTCACGATCATCCCGCCGAAGTGGGTGACCTATATTTACGAAACCTACGGCATCATGTCGGTGATCAACCCGCTGATGGGCCGCTACGGCGCCAGCATCGACGGCGTCTGGGTGCCGTTTACCGATTACTCCGACCCGAGAACGCGCGAAATTCTGAAACAGGAAGTGTTCGATATCGTCGAAACCTACAAGGACGTGAAGGGCGTATTGATGTTCGCGCTGGGCAACGAGAGCAACTACGGCCTGTCCTGGTCGAGCTTCGAGATCGAGGACCTGCCGGTCGGCGAACAAAACCGCGAAAAGGCGAAGTTTCTGTACAGCCTGTTCGGTGAGACCATTCGCGAGGCCAAGGAGATCGCGCCCGATCACCTGTTCACCATCGTCAACGGCGATATCCAGTACCTCGACCTGATCGCCGAGTACGCGTCCGAGATGGACGTGCTCGGCATCAACGCCTATCGCGGCATCAGTTTCGAGGACAAGGAGAACGACATATCCATGTGGCGCGACGTCAAGGAGGGATTCGACCGCCCGATCGTATTCATGGAGTTTGGCTCCGATGCCTTCAACGCGCGCGACTTCGCCGAGGACCAGGCGGCGCAGGCGAGCTACCTGCGCGGCCAGTGGCAGGAAATCTACAACAAGAGTTACGGCAACGGCGAGGAAGGCAACGCGATCGGCGGTTTCGTCTTCGAGTGGCGCGACGAGTGGTGGAAATACAAGCAGACCGAAAACCTCGACAAGCAGGATCGCACCGCGTCCTGGGCCAACGGCGGTTACAAGTTCGACTTCGTCGAAGGCCAGAACAACATGAACGAGGAATGGTTCGGCGTCGCGCGTCTTGGCGATGTGCTCGATAACGGCGTCTACGAGGCCGAGCCGCGCATGGCTTACGACGTACTCAAGCAGATCTGGAAAACCGATCCCTACGAAGCCTCGCAGTCCGGGGTCAACGAAATGATCCGCGACATCGATATGGATGAAATGGAGTTTCGCGCCGATATCCGCCAGCTCAAGATCGAAAAAAGGGAAGACGACAAGTTCCGCCTCGCCGGCGGCAGTTTCGAAGGCGAAATGTTTCTCCAGGGTCTCGACAGCGATATCGACGAGGACGGCGAGAACGGTTTGACTTTCGAGGACGGTCAGATGCTGTTCCTCGATTTCGACTTCCAGCCGACCAAGCGCATCCGCGGCGACTTTTCGATCAACCTGCTCGCCAACGTCGCCGACAGCCGCTTCGAGCAAAGGTACCAGGACCGCGGCCGCAGCTACACGGTCGAGGTGCTCGAAACCGAGGTGGGTTCGGTGGACGATACCGGTACCGTCCGCATCACCCGCGAGGAACTCGATATCGACGATAACGAGCGCATCGAAATCTACGATTTCCAGGCGACCTACGAAGACAACGACTTCGACCTGAACTTCTTTTACCACGTGCCGCGTTATCACTGGGGCTACGAAGGCGATTTTTACGGCCTGCTGCGCGAAACCACCGATTTGACCGGCGAAAACGGCCAGGATATCTGGAACGCCAAGGCGCCCTACGGCGTCGAGTACGTCGGCAAAACCGATCTCTACGGTCTCAAGGTCGTTGCCGGCCCCGAGGTTTACTGGGGCGCCAACCCGAAGATCATCGCCAAGTACCAGTTCGGTGACCGATACCAGTACGCGGTGGTCGCGTCCGAGGATCTCGCCCGCCGCGACGATTCGTCGTCGGCTACCGAGGCCACCTCGGTGCAGACACGCGAACTGACCTTTTACGCAAAAAACAGGCTTTCCGATAACTCGACGCTGGAGTGGGGCGGTATCGCCGCCAACGGCCAGAAACACGGCGACGAATACGATCGTCTCGAGGGCGGCGAGATTCGCGTCGATAAAATCGAAACCGAGGATATGCTCGGGGTCAAGGGCAAATGGACCTACAGCGGTTTCGACGGTGCAGAGACCTACGTCTCGTTGAACTATGCCGGCCTGGTCGCCGACGGCGGCAACCCGCTGCGCGAATGGGGCACCGAGCTGCCGCTGACGGAGCTGGGCAACAAGAAGGAAATCGAGGCCGGTGTTCGTTTCGACATGGCGCCCTACACGATATATCCGCGGGTTCTTTACCGCGAAAACATTGTCGACGCCAACGACGAGAACATCGACCCGGTGACCTCGGGCACGATCCTGAGCCCCGGCCTCGACGCGCGTAACACCGACGAGGATCCGTTCGCGGTGCTGGATAACCGCGAGGCGACCTCGGCGGAAATCTTTTTTACCTACGATACGACCCCGTCGTCCTGGTTCTACCACTGGAACGCCGATTTGATCGAGGATGCGCCGCTGGCGTTCAACATCGGCCTGACCGCAACCAGTTACGGCACCGGTACCGACTCCTACCTGTTCTTCTTCGAAGAGGGGAGCACGAACCTGCCTTTCGGCGCCGGCCTGGAGGAGGAAGACGTCTGGATGCTGAAGAGCAAGTGGATCGTGAATCCGAACCGGGCGCTGAGGTACATCGCCGATGTTCACCTGGGCAAGAAACAGTCCACCGGGCAGCCCGACGAGGAAACGGTCGAATTTTTCGGTCTCTCGGGCAAGGTCGTCGTCGACAAGAAGCATATCTGGGAGGGCTCGGTCAAGGTCGACGACTTCGGCCCCTACGATTTTCAGCGGCAGTTCAACATCGTCTACCCGCTGCAGCTCAAATTCGAATATGCGCGCCTGCTCGATGCAATCCTGGACGAAGACAAGTCGAGCAAGATCGGGGTCAAGTTCCTGTACCGCGAGCTCGACGAGGATTCGCCCGAGGATATCTACCTGGATGGCGAAAACGAGTACGAGTTCGAGCTGCAAACCTACTTCAAATTGGCGTTTTAACGTTGAGCATATAGATTGAGGAAACAGTTATGACAAATCCAACAGTGACTCATGCTCACCCGGTTCAATCCAGAATATGGCAGCTGCTGCTGGCCGCCTTGTTAAGCTTTTCACTGGTGGCCTGCGGCGAGGTCGACGACGACGACGGCGACGAGCGCAGCAGCGTGGCGCTGCCCACCGACGATACGATTCCGCTCGATTTGTATTGCAAGGACATCGGCCTCTTCGGCGAAGACTGCGTGCTCGACGACCCGGCCAATCCCTATGCCCGCTCGATCGTTACCGAGGACACCAAGTTCGACCTCGACGCGGATGCGCCATCGGCCACGGCCAAGTTTTACCTTTGGGCAACCGCGCTCGCGCGCGGCGCCGGCAACCCGGGCGAAAACCAGTTTTACGTCGGTCTCTACCTGCATCAGATGTGGGCTTCGAGCAACAGCGAACTGACCCGCCTGCAGGCGCTCCGGGCCTACCGCTCCTATCTCGATAATTATTTCGATACGATCCTGTTTTTCGAGATCCCGGTAGACAGCGGAGACTTCGTGCCGCAGGACGTCAATACTTTCGTCGGTCAGATGCTGTTCGATCCCACCGATGTGACCAACACCTTCACCAGCACGCGCCTGTTCAACCCGGATCCCGCGGTCAACCGGTTCGAGGCGTCGATCGAAGTTGGCGAATGGGGTTACTTCTGGGACCAGACCCTCGAGATTTTCACCAAACAGCCCTGAGCGCGGGCGCCGGTATGAGGGTAACTTTGCGGGCCCGAATACGTAACGGATAACCCTGATGAAGTTTCCGCGGGATTTTATCTGGGGCGCGGCCACGTCCAGCTACCAGGTCGAGGGCGCCGCTTACCGCGACGGGGGCGGCGAATCGGTCTGGGATATGCTGGGACGGATCGAAGGCCGAATCGCCAACGGGGATAACGGCGACTTCGCCTGCGATCACTACCACCGTTATCGCGAGGACATCGACTTGATGTCCGATATCGGCCTGCAGGCTTACCGCTTTTCGGTCAGTTGGCCGCGCGTACTGCCGGCCGGCACCGGCGCGATCAATCGGCAAGGCCTCGATTTTTACAACCGGCTGGTCGACGCGCTGCTGGAAAAGAATATCCTGCCGTGGCTGACCCTGTTTCACTGGGATTTTCCATACGACCTGTATTGCCGCGGCGGCTGGCTCAACCGCGACAGCGCCGACTGGTTCGCCGATTACACCGCGCTGGTCGTCGACACGCTGTCCGACCGCGTGACCCACTGGTGCACGCTCAACGAACCGCAAATCTATATCGGGCTGGGTCACCTCGAAGGCCGTCACGCGCCGGGCCTGCGAATGGGATTCGCCGAAACCCTGCGCGCGGCACACCACACGCTGCTCGCGCACGGCCGGGCGGTGCAGGTCATACGCGCCCGGGCCAGACGGGATCCGTTCATCAGCGCAACCCATGCCGGCAGTTTTATTATTCCGGACAGCGAGAATCCGGCCGACGTCGAGACCGCGCGACGGCTCAATTTTTCGGTCGGCGAGAAAAACTTTCACAACAATACCTGGTTTTCGGATCCGATGGTGCTCGGCCGTTACCCGGAAGACGGCGTGGAACTGTTCGGCCGCGACATGCCGGATATATTGCCCGGCGATCTCGAAACCATAAGCCAGACGCTGGATTATTTCGGCACCAATATTTACAGCGGCCGCTATGTCCGCGCCGGCGGCGACATCGGTTTCGAAATCGTGCACCGGGAAAACCAGGGTTACACCGAGATGGGCTGGCCGATAACGCCGGAAGTCATGTACTGGTCGCCCCGGTTCTTTACCGAGCGTTATGATCTGCCGCTGGTAGTGACCGAAAACGGCATGGCCAGCGCCGATGCTGAACGGGATGGCGTCGTCGACGATGAAAAGCGCATCGAATTCCTGCGCGGCTATCTCGGTGAATACGCGCGCGCGATCGCGGATGGCGTGCCCTGCATCGGTTACCTGCTGTGGTCACTGCTCGATAATTTCGAGTGGGACGATGGGTATGCCAGGCGTTTCGGTATGATTTACGTCAACTATGAAACCCAGCAACGAACGCTCAAGGATTCCGCCTACTGGTACAGCCACGTGATCGCGGCCAACGAGATTCCCGTGTCGCATTCACGTACCTTGCCGGCGGCGGTTTGAGCGATCGAAGTCTTAACTATCCGGATGATGTATTGGGTTCCGATTAATCAGACATCTTTTGCTGCCGGGGCCACCGTGCGAGCGGTTGGTATTCAAGCGGTCAACCAGTCGTCGTTTTCGTAAACCACGATCAGGCTGGGCCCGGGGTGTTCGAGCGCGGCCCGCAGCGCGTGGCGCAAATCGTCATTGCTTCTGGCTACGCTGCCGGGGCAGCCGAAAGCGTCGGCAAGTTTGACGAAATCGGGCGCCTGCGGGTGCACCCCGATCTCGGCGATACCGCGCTTGCGCATGCCGTCGCGAATCATCGCGTAACTCCGGTTGTGCCAGATGATGACCGGGATCGATAGTTTTTCCTCGACCGCGGTGGCGAGCTCGTTGACCGTAAACATGAAGCCGCCGTCGCCGACCAGCGCCACCGCGATGCGCTCCGGCAGCGCGATCTTGCTGCCGATCGCGCCGGGCAGCGCGCAGCCGAGGGTGCCGAAACCGGCCGGGTAAAACCAGCTGCGCGGCAGGTAGGTCGGCATCGCCGCGGTGCCGGTATAGACCAGCTGGGTGATATCGCCGAACAGGATCGCATCGTCGGGCAGGGCGGCGCGCAGCGCGTGCAACAGGGTGACATGCTGGCGCTCGACGTCGCTGAAATCCGCTGCCTGGGCGCGGCGCACGGCGTCGAGCCCGGCGGCGGCTTTCCCGGCGTCGGATTTGAGCTCGCGTACGGCCAGCGCGGTGAGCAGCTCGACGCAGGACAGGCGCGCGTCACCGAGAATTGGCACGTCGGCGGGAAAGGCGTCCCGGAAGCGCGCCGGATCGATATCGATGCGAATCAGCTTGCCGTTGATTTCGAGATCGTAGATGAAACTGTCGGCCTCGGCGATCTCGGTGCCGATCGCGAGCACGACGTCGGCCGCGGCGAGATACCGCTGTACCGCCGGGCTGATGATGCCGCCGCCGAGGCTCAATGGATTGCGGTCGGACACGATGCCCTTGCCGGCGTTGCTCGCGATGACCGCGGCGCCGAGACGGTTGGCGAGCTCGGTGACGCCGGCCGCGGCCAGCTGCGCGCCGCCGCCGACGACGATGACCGGCTGTTGGGCCGCGGCGAGCAGGTCGGCCGCGGCCTCGATTTCGAACGGCGCCGGCGCCGGCAGTAACGGATTCGAACGCGGCTGCCAGTTCTCCGCGACCGGCAGCTCGAGTACGTCCAGCGGGATCGAGATATGCACCGGGCGCGGCCGCTGCGAGCGGAATACGCCGAAAGCCTGCGCCACCAGTCCGGGAATCTCCATCGGATCCAGCACCATTTCACTGAACGCCGTGATCGGCCGCGTGATCGCGTTCAAATCGGTGGTTTCGTGCAGGCGCCCCCAGCCCCGGCCCAGCGACGGGCTGTCGTTGGCGCTGGAAATGATCAGCATCGGAATCGAGTCGGCGTAGGCCTGGCCGATGCCGGTAGCGGCATTGGTCACGCCGGGACCGGTGATCAATACGCAAACGCCGGGCTCGCCGCTGGCGCGCGCGTAGCCGTCGGCCATGAAACTCGCGCCCTGCTCGTTGCGCGGCGTCACCGCGCGCAGCCCGCTGTTTTCGATGCCGCGGTAAAGCTCGAGGCTGTGCTCGCCGGGAATGCCGAACACGTCTTTTACCCCGTAAGCCTCGAGCAGGCGCATCAACGCCACGCCGCAGGTCTGACTCATGATTTGTTCCTGAACGATCCCCTGAATCGCGATGCTACGTTCAGTCGCCGAGGCTCGTCAATCGATTCGATCGCGATTAGAATCGGGCCATGTCCGATAAGGTCGAAGATTTACTCGAGCAGCTCGAAGCCGTGGTTGGCCGCGCCGGGATTCTGCGCGGCGACGGGCTTGCCGGGCGTAGCGCCGGCATCTGGTCGAATCGGCCGCTCGAGGCGCTGGCGCTGGTGCGCCCGGCCAGCACCGACGAGGTTGCGCGCGTGATGCGGATTTGCCATGCCGCCGGGCAAAGCGTGGTCCCGGCGGGCGGCATGACCGGGCTTGCCGGCGGGCACGAGTCGGGCGCCGCCGATATCGTGCTTTCCACCGAACGCATGAATCGCATCGAAGCGGTGGACCCGCGGGCGCGCACGATGGTGGTCGAGGCCGGCGTCATCCTGCAAAACGTGCACGAGCGCGCGGCCGAGGACGGGCTCATGTTCGCCCTCGATCTGGGCGCGCGCGCATCCTGCACCATTGGCGGCAATATCGCCACCAACGCCGGCGGCGTGCGCGTGTTGCGCTACGGCATGACGCGCGAGCAGGTGCTCGGGCTCGAGGTGGTGCTGGCCGACGGCAGTGTCGTGTCATCGATGTTCGACATGCTGAAGAACAACACCGGCTACGATCTGCGCCAGATGTTCATCGGCTCCGAAGGCACCCTCGGCATCGTCACGCGCGCGGTGCTGCGCCTGCGCGAGGCGCCGCTGGCCACCGAAACCGCGATGCTCGCGGTGCCGTCCTGGGACAAGGTCATGGAGCTGCTGCGATATTTCGACGCGGCGCTGCCGGGCGCGCTGGCCGCGTTCGAGGTTTTGTGGCGCGACTTTTACGCGCTCAATACCGGCCAGTATTCCGATATCGATCCGCCGCTCGATACCGCGGCGCCGTTTTATATTTTGCTCGACGTATTCATTTCCGATCCCGATCGCGGCCGCGACAATCTCGAAGCGCTGCTGACCACCTGCCTCGAACAGGCTGAAATCGTCGACGGTACGCTGGCGACCTCCGAGGCCGAGCGCGCGCGCCTGTGGTAAATCCGCGAAAACTTCGAGCCCGAGCAGCGCAGATACGAGGTCATGTTCGGTTACGACGTCAGCCTGCCGATCGAGCGCATGCCGCAATACGTGGACACGGTGCGCGCGAACCTGCGCGCCGATCATGCCGACGCCGAGGTATTCGCCTACGGTCATATCGGCGACGGCAACCTGCATTTTTCGATTTATCCCGCCGCCGCTAATCGCGACACGGTCGACGAAATCGTTTATTCCCCGCTGAAGGCGCTGCACGGTTCGGTTTCCGCCGAGCACGGCATCGGTGTCGAGAAGAAAGCCTATCTCGGCTATACCCGCAGCGCCGCCGAAATCGAGCTGATGCGTCGAACCAAGCTGATGCTGGACCCCGCCAACGTTCTTAATCCCGGCAAACTCTTCGACCTCGAGTAATCGCTTTATATGAGTGGGATATTTCGGTAGTCTGGGCCACGCAATCCATTCGAGGGGGTGAATAATGGCAGCAACGAAAAAGGCAGTGAAAAAAGCCAAAAGCAGCGCCAGCAAAAAAGCGGTAAAAAAGGCGGCGGTTAAAAAAACCGCGGGGGTGAAAAAGGCGGCGATCAAAAAGAAGACAGCGCCTAAAAAGAAAGGCCCGGCAAAAAAAGCGGCGCCGAAAAAAACCGCGACCAAGCGCAAGGTTGCGGCGGACAGCCGCAAGGCGTTGATGAAAAAAATGCGCGAAGATTTGAAAGCGACACGCGCTGCGCTGAAAAGCGCGCGCACGGCGGCACGCGAGGAATTGAAGCTCGTGCGCGCGGCGGCGAAAGCGGAAATCGATGCCCTCAACGAAAACCTGAAAGCCGCGATGAAGCGCGAGCAGGCGTTGATAAAAATGGGTGAGAAAAAAGCGAAGATGATGATGGCGGCGGGCCAGCGCTGGGAGAAACAGCAAATCGCCAAAATCAGGAAGCTCACGGCCAGGAAAAAGCCGGCCAAATCCTGAACGCGGGCCGCGGGCGCCCGCGCCCCGATCCTGACACGCGCCGCGAACGTAATTGCGGATGAAAATAGACTCGCTTTACGTTAAGTTAGGCGGGTTGTCCTTGTGCATTGCGGAGCCGCCGCATCGCAATAAAAAACTCTGAAACCCGGGAGAAAAACCGATGACTCATATCAAATCGACCATTCTGGTTACCGCTGCCTTACTGATGCTTCCGCTCGGCGCGAGCGCCGATTCCTGGAGCTGCCGCCATGATAACGACGTGCGCGAAGTGCACATCGAGCGTACCGGCTCTGGCCCCGTACCCTGCCAGGTTGTCTACAAGAAACTGACCGAGGGCGTCGAAGACCAGGTCCTGTGGAATGCGCAAAACCAGCTTAACTACTGCGAGGAAAAAGCCACCGAATTCGTCGCCAAGCTCGAAGGCTGGGGCTGGACCTGCGTCGAAACGATTCAATAACGGATCGAGCTAACCTCCGTCTCCGGTAACGCCCGGCCGCTGGCGCGGCCGGAATTTCGCTGCGGCCCGGGGTCCGCGAGATAACTGCTATTTAAACTTGTTCACAGGACCATCGATGGGACCCGCGTTACCGTTTGTTATCCTGCTCGGTCTGTCGGTGTCTGCCGTCGCGGCCGAGGACCCGGATCAGCTGCTGGAATTTACGCGTGACTCCTGCCGCGGCTGGGAAGCGAGCAAGGCGCCGGCTGCCGGTTATGCGCGAGGCGGTATCAGCGAAGCTCCGATCACCTTTCGCGAAAGGCGTATCGGTACGCGTTATCGGCTCGACTTCGCCGCAAACCTGCGCTTCGAGCTCGACGTTATCGAGCGCGGCGGCAGGGCCTCGCGCTTCGTCGGTTCGATGTTCAACGATTTCGGCGATCCGCTGATGCTGCTGGCGCTCGATCACGACTGCGAGATACAGGTCGCGCGCCGAATCAGTTACAACATCCACGGCCAGGCAATCGAGATAAGCTCGCTGGATCAAAGCCTGGCGCCGCGCGGAGAGCCCGAACCGCTGAATCCGCCGCTCGAATTCCTCGAGCGAGGCCCGGGCGAAGGTCTCAGGCATCCCGGCGACGCGCTCCCGCTGCGTGTCGGTATGATCGATTCCGGGGTTAATTACCTGCTGCCTGAAATCAACCGCCGGCTCGCGCGCGACGAAGACGGCGACCTGGTTGGCTACGATTTCTGGGACATGGACCAGCAGCCGTTCGACGCGCACCCGGTCGATTCCGGATTTTTCGTGCAGCGTCACGGCACCCGCACCGCGGCGCTGCTGCTGCGCGAAGCCCCCGGTATAGAGCTCGTACCCTATCGTTACCCGCGCCCTGACATGTCGCGCATGCAGGCCCTGGTCGAACACGCCGCCGCCAACCGCGTCGATATTATCGGGATGCCGCTCGGCAGTAATCGCATCGAGGACTGGACCGAATTCGCCGACGCCGCGCGCGCGCATCCGCGTATTCTGTTCATTGCCTCCGCCGGCAACGACGGCCGCGATATCGACGCGCGGCCGGTGTACCCGGCGGCGCTCGATCTCGACAACCTGCTGGTGGTGACTTCGGCGGACGATTTCGTGCGGCCCGCGGTGCGTACCAACTGGGGGCCGATTTCGGTTGACTACCTGCTACCGGCGGAACGTCTGGTCACGCTCGATTTCGACGGCAGGGATACCCGGGTCTCGGGCTCGAGTTACGCGGTATCGCGCCTGACCGCTCTGGCGGCGCGGATCAAGTCGTCGCGCCGCGACCTGCGCGCCGCCGATCTCGTTGCCGAGTTGCGCGCGCGCTACGGCAATATTACCGCCGCCGCGCGGCGCTGGGTCGGCGTCGGTTATATCCCGGACCCGCTGGCCGGCGCCGCGCCGGAAAAGCGGCCCCTGCCGGCGCTCGGGATCGACTCGCCGGCGGGCGAGGACGGATTCGCGCTGCCGCTTGACCTGCTCGTGCTCGACCAGCGCTGGACCCGGCAACGGGTCGAAAAAGCGGTGCGGCAGGCATACGCAATTCTCGCGCAATGCGGCGTATCGCCCGGCGCGGTCTCGCTAAACGTCGTCGACGGCGCCGACTATCTGCGCGATCTTTCCACCGGCAGCGCGCATACCCTGCTGGCGGCGCGCGACAGCGCTCGCGCCACCGTGGTGTTCGCGCGCGACACGCGCATGCAGGACCCTTTTACCGGCGAAGCCTTCGGTCTTGCCAATACGCGCATGCGGCCGTGGCTGGAAAACAGCGTGTGGCTGATGCTCGACGTCGACGACCCGGGGATCGCACTCGCGCACGAGCTGTTTCACGTGCTTGCCAACAGCGGCGCCCACGTCGAGGGCGAGGCCAACCTGATGCAGGGCAATACCCGCCCCGACAGTACCGCGCTGACCGCCGAGCAGTGCAGGGAGCTGCAAATCGTGGGAACCGAGAATGGATTGCTCGATTAGGATCGATTCAGCCATGTTGTTCGAATTTAACCCAAATGAGGGATGCATCATGGTGGTCGAATCTGGTACAAATTAACCACAAATTGTTAAGGGTAATTGTTCCAGCCTGCAATCGGGCGTGAATTCCATCATAACGGTTTACGGGGGGTGTTATGAGAAGGGAAGTATCCAGACTGTTCGGGTCTATTGTCATTGTTTTCGGTTCAATCTTCGCCTGCCAGTCGGCCGGGGCCGCGATAGTGCCCGGATTGATTGACGATTTCGAGGATGGAACGCTGGGCGGGTGGGCGCCGCCGAAGGCTAATACCAGCAACATCGCCGGCGGACCGGCCGGTTCTACTCGTGCGCTCGAAATCAGCTCCGCTAACCGGCTTGCGGCGTTCGATGCCGGCACAGACATCAACGGCGCGATCGACTCGGCCGTGACCGCGATCGAGGTCGACATGATGCGTCTCTCCGACGATGTCGCTCCGCTCGAAATCCGGCTCGCCCTGTTCGGTCCCGGTACGGGTAATCGGTGGACGTCTACGCTTGCGCAGACCCTTGCGGGCGACGGTCTGTGGTCGACCTACAGCTTCAGTATCCTCGAGGCCGACCTGACCCAGGTCGCGGGTGCCGGCAGCTACGCTAACCTCGTCGGTAACCTCAACCGAATCATGTTCCGTCACGACGTGGGTGGCCCGAGCGCTGGGGGTACGATGGTAGATCTCAGCGTCGATCCTTTTTACATCGATAACGTCAGGGCCGTGGCCGGGGTCCCGGCAATACCGGTGCCGGCGGCGGTGTGGCTGTTCGGCACCGCGCTGCTCGGTTTGATCGGCTACGGCAAGCGCCGCCGGGCGGCATAGTTTCGGCAGTTATCTTTCCCTGGCTGCTCCGATCGGATCCTGGCCGGGGCGCGGGTCCGTTAATCAGGCGAAATGATCCAGCATCGCCGCGCGCACGCGCCAGGCCTGGCTTTCGCCGACTTCCTCGATATCCGTCTGTGTCACCACGTTGCCACATTTGACCGCGCGGCGCAGGCGGACATCGCTGGCGAGTCCGATCGGCAGCGCGCCGGCGGCCACGCTGGCCGCGGCCGGCATTAGTTTTCCCCAGACCGTGTAACCGCCTTCGCCGTCGAGGATTTCGCCGGCGCCGAGATCGCGTTTCGCCACCGCGACGACGTCGCCGTTGAAACTCACCGGGCTGCCGGTGGCGCGGCCGGCCAGCGCCGCGGCGAGAATCGAAATATTCAGCTCGAGCCCGATCAGGTGAAACGGCTTGTACATCGCGGAGTAGCGGCCGCTGTCGTCGGTGTTCATGCCGTACTGGCGAAAACAGGCCGCGCTGTAATCGTTGGGCGCCTCGAACACGCAGTAGACCCCCCAGCGCAGGTCGCGCGCTACCGCGTCGCCGTTGCGCTCCAGGCTGGAAACGACCTCGACCTGGCCGTCGAACTCGAGGCTGCCGCCGGCCTTGCGCGGGCGCAGCACCTGCGCCAGGTCGTCGGCGCCGCAGGGCGGAAAGGCGAGGCCGTCGCGCGGCACTTTCAAATCGGCCGCGTTGGCGATTGCGGCCATTTCGATTGCCGACTTGGTGCCGTCGAGAAACGAGTTGAACATCTGGCTGCGCATGCCCGCGGCGGCGGCCTCTTCGGCACTGAGGCCGTAGTGCGACCAGACCGTGTCCGGCGTCGAGGCATGATACTCGGGCAGGTACTTGGTGCCCTTGCCGGCGGCGACCACGCGGAAGCCGCAGCTGCGCGCCCAGTCGACCATTTCCATCGTCAGCGCCGGCTGATCGCCGTAAGCCATCGAGTAGACGATGCCCGCGCGGTCGGCCTGCTGTTTCAGGTAGGGCCCGGCCAGCACGTCGGCCTCGACGTTGACCATGACGATGTGTTTGCCATGTTCGGCCGCGAGTAATGCGTGTTTGATCCCGGCGGCCGGATGCCCTGTGGCCTCGACCACGACATCGACGTCATCGGCGCCGATCAGCGCCGCGGCGTCTTCATCGAAACGGCAGGCCGCGACTCTCGACGCGTCCCAGCCGACTTCGCGGCAGCGCGACTGCGCCTGCGCGGGATCGAGATCGGCGATGCGGGTTACCTCGAGTCCCGGTGTGGTCGGCGACTGCGCGAGAAACATCGCGCCGAATTTACCGGCGCCGATCAGGCCGACGCGGACCGGACTGGCGTCGGTTTCGCGCTGCAGCAGCGATGCGTACAGGTACATGATTCTGCTCCCGAACGCTCAGGCGACCAGCTCGGCCAGGGTGTCGTCCGGCAGCGGTTCGATCGGGGTAAAGTCGCGGTGGGCAACCCATTCGGGGCGCTTGAACTGGCGAATGTGGTTGTCCACGTGGCATAGCGACAGGTAAACGATGGTGCGATCCATCGGGCTGATGTTCGGCGGGCTGGCATGTACCAGCAGGCTCGAAAACATCAGCACCGAGCCGGCGTCGCCGGTGGGCGCGACGCAGCCGCCGCGCTGGTATAGCCGGGTTACGGTTTCGCGGTCCAGCGTCCACAGCGGGTAACTCGTGGTTTCGAGATCGTGGCCGGCGTCGATCACGCCCTGCTTGTGGCTGCCGGGAATGAAAATCAGCGGGCCGTTGGCCGCGGTAACGTCGTCGAGAAACACCGCGATATTCATCGCCCGCGGTTCCGGCATCAGGTCGTCGCGCGCCCAGGTGCCGTAATCCTGGTGCCACTGCCAGACGTCGCCGTCGAAGGCGGCCTTGGCGTTGACCTTGTACTGGTGCATGTAAACCGGC
>JAAUYE010009310.1_pt1 | contig 15728 bp, 18 predicted proteins | sample 7278081 | NCBI WGS metagenome assembly JAAUYE01 (sample SAMN14350131, study PRJNA611818) | marine sediment metagenome | isolation source: surface marine sediment (0.6m) | place: French Polynesia: Moorea | collected 2018-08
ACATCGGCGCAATAGCGGAATTCATTCGCCCGTCCGTTGAGTCCGTGCTGGCGAGTGATCAGGACGCAGACGCTGACGACATCGTCGAAAAGGCCGTGCGGGCCAATGTGCGCGCGTCGGCTGAGCGACTGCGGCACGCGTCCGACATCATCGCAGAGCTGGAACGAGACGACGGCCTGGTCATCGTTGGCGCAGAATATTCGCTCGAAACGGGTCTCGTCGATTTCTTCGACGGAGTACCGGCATGAGCGGCAACGCAATGCTCGAATCCGACCGCCTCACGCTGCACGAAATGACACTCGGCGACGCCGGGCTCATGCTGGCCATCTGGAACGACCCGGCATTTGTTCGCCATGTTGGCGATCGCGGCATCCGAACGAACGAAGCGGCGGAGGAGGCGATGCGCCAGGGAATCCTGCGTCTCTACGAGGATTACGGTTACGGCCCATTCCGGATTGCGCTCAAGGACTCGGGGGAGGCCATCGGCATCAGCGGCCTGTTCCGACGCGACGGCCTCGACGATCCGGATATCGGTTACGCGACGCTGCCTGACTATTGTGGCAAAGGGTATGCCTATGAAGCCGCGTGCGCCGTTATCGAACACGCGAAAACGGTGCTCGGGCTTGAACGGCTAATCGCGATCATCTCGCCCGAAAACGCGGCATCGATCCGCCTGATCGGGAAATTAGGCTTCGAGTTTGAGAGAATGCACCGCATGCCCGACGATGATCACGAAGTCGGCATCTACGGCAAGTCATTGAAAAACAACGGATAGCTGCAGATGGAGTTCTTCCAGAACGACGGCGCACGAACCGGCCTTTATTTTGGCGCGACATCGGGCGTGATCACGACGATCGGTCTGATCACGGGCCTCAATGCCGGCACCCGATCGGTGGCTGCGGTGCTTGGCGGAATCTTCGTCATCGCCGTGGCGGACGCGATGTCCGATGCGCTCGGCATTCACCTTGCCGAGGAGGCCGACCCGAACACGACGACCGGCCACGTCTGGGCGGCGACGATTTCGACGTTCCTGAACAAATTCATTTTTGCCCTGAGCTTCGCGGTACCGTTGCTGCTATTGCCCCTGGATACCGCCGTTGTCGCGTCGCTGCTCTGGGGCATGCTCGTCATCATCGTGCTGAGCTATTTCCTGGCCAGGGCGCAGAATGCCCGGCCACTGCATGTCATCGGCGAGCACCTGGGCATCGCCGTGCTGGTCGTCGTTTTGTCCCACTTCATCGGCGTCTGGGTCAACCAGACTTTCGCCTGATGGCCGCGAAGAAATTCAAGTCGAAAGTCGATCGCTGGATTCTCGTCCTGATTCTCGTCGTCATCGTTGTGCAGGTGGTCGCGATTACCGCGGCGGTCAACGAGGCCGGCGAACCCGGCATGATCACGAGCCTGATCCTGACCATGATCGGCGTCGTCGCGCTGATGGTGTGGCTGCTCCTCGGAACCCACTACACGGTGGACCGCGGTTTCATCCGCGTTGTCTCCGGCCCCTTCCGCTGGAAGGTGCCAATCGACGAGATTACTTCGATCAGGGAAACGCGCAATCCACTGTCGTCGCCGGCGCTGTCTCTGGACCGGCTCAGCATCCGCTACGGCAAGCGGCGGCGCATCATGATTTCTCCGGCCGACAAAGCCGGTTTCCTGAAGGCGATTGGTTATGACCTCGATGATTGAAGGCGGCTGCGCCTGCGGCTCGTGCCGTTACGAACTGCATGGCGCACCCATGATCGTACACGCCTGTCACTGCACGGACTGCCAGCGCGCCACCGGGGCGCCTTTCGCCGTCAACATCTGGACCGAGGCCGAAAACGTGGTGCTGACGAGTGGTGACCTCAAGTCCGTCTTGCTCGAAGGCGGAGAAAGCGGCAAGCCGTGTGAGATATGGGTATGCGAAGCCTGTGGCACGTCCCTCTGGAGCCGCTACCACGCATCGCCCGGCAACTGCCGCTGGGTTCGTGGCGGGACGCTCGACGACCCGGCGAGCATCACACCCGATGTGCACATCTGGACGCGCTCGAAGATGCCGTTTGTGACGTTACCCGACGACGTTCCCGTGTTCGAGAAGTTCTACGATCTCAAGGAAGTCTGGTCGGCTGAGAGCCTGGGCAGACTCAGGGCTAATATCGAGGCACATGCCCGGTGAGCCGGTTGCAGCACATCGAGAACCAGGAACGTCCGCGGCGGGGAGCAGAATGATGAGAAACGAAGGCCGTATCGACTATGTCGAAATACCGGCAACGGAAATCGACAAGACGCGCGCATTTTTTGAGCAGCTGTTTGGTTGGGAGTTTCAGGAATGGGGTCCGGACTACTTTTCCTTTAACGACGGCCGCCTCGACGGCGGGCTGCGGCGCGCCGAGGAAGCCGCGCCGGCCAGTGGTGTGCTACTGGTCTTCTACAGCGAGGATCTCGAGCGTGACTACGAGCGTGTCAAGGAGCTCGGTGCGACCATCAGCCAGGAGATTTTCGAGTTCCCGGGCGGGCGACGCTTTCACTTCGTCGAACCCGCGGGCACCGAGTTTGCCATCTGGGCCAGTGCGGAAGAAGAATAGGGAGACCGCCCAATGCATGTACAAATCGACCATCCCTGCGTGCAGCACAAGCTCGCACTCATTCGCGACATCGAAACCGGGCACAAGCGCTTTCGGGAACTCGCGACCGAGATCACCCAGTTCCTGTGCTACGAGGCGCTAAAGCACATCAAGACGAAGGAAGTGGATGTCGAGACGCCACTAGCCACGGCCAAATGCCACAAGATCGACACCGATATCGTGGTCGTGCCGATACTGCGGGCCGGCATCGGCATGCTCGAGGGAATCCTCGAACTCGTGCCGACGGCTCGGGTCGGATTCGTCGGCCTGTACCGTGACGAGGAAACCAAGCAGCCTGTCAGTTACTACGAGCGCTTTCCGCCGCAGGTGAAGGGCGGTACCTGCATCCTGATCGACCCGATGCTGGCGACGGGCGGGTCGACCGCCGCCGCGATCGACGTGCTGAAGAAAGAAGGCGCCGGGAAAATTGTCGTGATCTGCATCGTCACCTGCGAAGAGGGTTTGAGCCTGGTGGAGGCCGCGCATCCGGACGTACCCATCTACACGGCCTCGATTGATGAACGGCTCGATGAAAACAAGTACATCGTCCCGGGGCTCGGAGACGCGGGAGATCGCCTATTCGGGACCTCGCACTAGGAGTATCATGAGGGTGCAACAGACCCGGGAGGTCTGGCATGGCCGAGAACAAGACACAACCTACGAAGGCGCGCGTCGGCGATTTTCTGAAAACCGTCGACAACCCCACGCGGCGGGCGGACGCGAAGAAAGTCCTGGCCATGATGCGGCGCGCCACCGGCAAACGAGCCACGATGTGGGGGTCGAGCATCGTCGGTTTCGGCAAGTATAAGTACCGTTACGAGAGCGGCCGCGAGGGCGAGTTCATGCTCACCGGCCTGTCGCCGCGCAAGCAGAATCTCGTCGTCTATGTCATCCCCGGGTTCGAGCCCTTCAAGGCGCAGATGAAAAAGCTCGGCAAGCACAAGACCGGCCGGTCATGCCTGTATATCAACAAGCTCGAAGATGTTGACGAGAAGGTCCTCGAGAAACTGATCGCCGACTCGGTCAAACTGATGCGCAAGCGCTACGACGTGAAATCATGAGTGACACAATCAAGACAAAGCGACTGGAAGGCACCCACCTGATTGTAGAGACCAGCCAGGGAACGACGATGTACGATTCGCGTTTCCTGGTAGCGGCGCTGTTGATCTACATCGCGCGTGGCAGTGGCACCATCGAGCCGGAAGAGTCCGCCAAGATGATCGACCTGATCGAGGAACACTTCCACATGGAAGGTGCCGAGTCGCTCGAACTGCTGACGCGCGCGATGTCCGAGATGGCTGAGAACCCCGAGCTCGGTCAAGCGCTCATCGAACTGGCCCCGACCTTGTCCGAACAGGACAAGGAGGACATCGCGGTAATGGCGCTCAAGGTCATTGCCGCCGATGGCCGCCGCCAGGTCAGCGAGATGGAAAAGTTCAGCGAGGCTGTCGAAGCGCTCGAGATCGCGCCGGACGCCGTGCACCGTGCGTTCGACCGCTATTTCTCGGAGACGATGCCCGGGTCGTAGCCTGGTCATGGGGGGTGCGATGCATCGGGACGAATGGACCCTGCGCGCGGTGGTCGAAGCTGATGTCGACTCCCTGATGAACTGGTTCCCAACGTTCGAAGACGTCGACGTCTGGGGCGGTCCGTCGTTCCGTTATCCATTTACCCGCGAATCGTTCTTCGAGGACATTCACTGGGGGCGCATGGCTTCATTCGGCCTGTTCGATTCTGACGGCCGGATGGCGGGATTCGGGCAGCTTTACGACCGCGACGAGCGCATCCACCTGGCCAGGCTGATTGTCGATCCCGGGCGACGTGGTCTCGGCCTCGGTCGCCGGTTGGTCGAGATGCTCATGGCGGCTGGGAAGGACCTTTACCCGCGCGACGAGTATTCGCTGTTTGTGTACCGGGCCAACGAGCCGGCTTATCGCTGCTATCGAGCGGCGGGCTTCGAAGTCGCTGACTATCCACCTGACATGCCACACGCGGACGTGTGCGACTATCTGACGCGCCCCGCCTGACACTGGGAGACCTGATATGCACCGCAGCCGACTGGCCGGATTCATGATTGACAGCAAGACCGACGACCTTGAGACCGCGGCCGAGTTCTGGAGCAAGGCGCTCGGCTACGCGGCCGGCGAGCCCGAGGATGGCAAGTACGTCAAGCTGGAGACGCCCGACGGCGAGCCGTACATCGAGGTGCAGAAGGTCGGCCATGCGAGCCGGGTGCACCTCGACATCGAGTCGGATGATGTTGAAGCGGAAGTGCGCCGGCTCGAGCAGCTGGGCGCAAAGCGCGTCAAGGCCGTGCGCACCTGGGTAGTCATGGAGGCGCCCGATGGCCAGCGTTTCTGCGTGACGCGTCACGGCCACAAGTACTTTGACGAAACAGCCAATCGCTGGAACGAAGAAGGAGAACAACAATGACAAACGAACTGATGAGCCTGACCTGGGTGATTACGCTCTCCGCGGTCATGTGGGTTCCTTACATTCTGAACACGATCATGGTGCGGGGACTCAAGGATGCCGTCGGTTACCCCGACGACCCGCAACCGCTGGCGCCCTGGGCGGAGCGCATGAAGAAGGCGCACTATAACGCGGTCGAGAACCTCGTCATGTTTGCGGCGCTCGTGCTGGTGCTCAACGCGCTCGAAATCAGCAACGCCACCACGGTCATGGCCTGCAATATCTACTTCTGGTCGCGCCTCGTACACTACCTCGTCTATTCGGCCGGCATTCCGTGGCTGCGCACACTGTCGTTTTTCGTTAGCTGGCTGTGCGTGATCGCACTGCTGTGGCAGTTATTCTGAGCCGAATCCGCCGCCGCCAGGCGTTTCAATAACGATGGCGTCTCCGGCCTGCAACGACGCTTCGTCGTTGCCCCGGAGCTCTTCGACTCCACCGCTGGCACGCTCGATCGCGTTGCGGCCACAGTCACCCGGTCGTCCGCCGTCCAGTCCGAACGGCGGCACGATTCGGTGCGAAGTCAGCATCGTCACGGTCATGGGTTCGAGGAAGCGTAACTTGCGGACGACACCATCGCCGCCACGATGCCGGCCTGAACCGCCCGACCCGCGGCGAATCGCAAACTCCTCGTTGCGAACCGGAAATCTCGACTCGAGAACCTCGGGATCCGTCATTCGGGTGTTGGTCATGTGGCTGTGCACGGCGCTGGTCCCGTCGTGATCAGGGCCCGCCCCGGTCCCGCCGCAAATGGTCTCGTAGTTCTGGTGCTCGGCGTTGCCATAAAAGAGGTTGTTCATCGTTCCCTGCGAGGCCGCGAGCACACCGAGCGCACCGAACAACGCATTGGTGACAGCCTGCGACACCTCGACGTTGCCTGCCATGACGGCCGCCGGATACTCCGGACTCAGCATCGACGGATGGGGGAACACGAGTTGTAGCGGCTTGAAGCAGCCCTCATTGAGCGGGATGTCATCGTCGACCAGGGTGCGAAACACATAAAGTACGGCGGCTTTCGACACCGAGACCGGTGCGTTGTAGTTGCCCGCGTTCTGGTCTGAGGTGCCCGTGAAGTCGATCGTCGCGGTGCGCGCTTCGTGGTCAACCGCAATGGCTACCCGTACGTTGCTGCCATCATCCATGGCGTTATCGAAGCGGCCGTCATGCAGCCGGTCGATGACTCGCCGGACGCACTCCTCGGCGTTGTCCTGTACATGATCCATGTAGGCATTGACGACATCGATGCCATAGTGCGCGACCATCTTGCGCAGTTCGGCAACGCCGGTCGCATTGGCGGCAACCTGCGCCGTCAGGTCGGCGATATTCTGTTCGATGTTGCGGCACGGGTACTTGCCCGAGCCGAGCAGGGCGCGCAGTTGCGGCTCCCGCAAGCGCCCGTTTTCGACGAGCAGGAAGTTATCGATGACGACGCCTTCCTCCTCGATGTGCGTGCTGTCGGGAGGCGCCGAGCCGGGCGTGCGGCCGCCGATGTCGGCGTGGTGGCCGCGCGACGCGACATAGAACAGGGCCTTATCGCCCGATTCGTCGAATGCCGGCGTGACGACAGTGACATCGGGCAGATGCGTGCCGCCGTTGTAAGGTGCATTCAGCACGTAGACATTGCCAGGGCGAATCGTTTCGCGGTTGGCGTCGATAACTGTGCGTACAGAGTCTCCCATGGACCCGAGATGCACAGGTATGTGTGGCGCATTGGCAACGAGTTCACCGCGTGCGTTAAACAGTGCGCAGGAGAAATCGAGTCGCTCCTTGATATTCACCGAGTAGGCTGTGTTCTGTAGCGTCGCCCCCATGTGCTCGGCGACGGACATGAACAGGTTGTTGAACACTTCCAGCATGACGGGATCGACGTTCGTGCCGACGGCCTCGGTGGCCTTGCGTTCGAGGTAGCGCGTCAGCAGGAGGTGACCGAGCTCGTTCACGGTGCCGCGCCAGCCGTGCTCGATCACGATCGTACTCGTCGCTTCAATGACCACGGCCGGCCCGTCGACTGACTGCCCAGGGGCCATGGCGCTGCGGTCATAGAGCGGTGCATCGCGCCACGCGCCGCCGGCATACAGTCGAATCGTGTCGCGTGGCGCAGGCGAGCCATCTCCAGCCGGCAACCTGGTTTCGGCGTCAGCAGTTGTTTCGCCATGCCCCACGGCCTCGACGGACACGGCTTCCGCGATAAGCGCGCGCTCGGGAGATGTGAATCCGAATCGGGCAAGGTGTGCCGCCTCGAACGCCGCCAGCATCTCCGGGCCCGGCCCCAGTTCCACGAGCAGGCTGGTATCCGTGCCCTCGTAGCGCAGGTGGACCTTGCGGGCGATACGAAGGTGGCTGGCATCGACGCCCTGCGATTGCAGTTCCTGCTTTGCCGCCGTCTCGAGCGCTGCGCAGCGTTCCTCGATGGCCCGTTCAATACTAAGCTCGTCGAACGCCAGGTCCAGCTGGGCCTCCCGCATTGCCCGGATGTCGGCCAGCCCCATGCCGTAAGCGGACAGGACGCCGGCCAGCGGGTGCAACAGCACGCGGCGCATGCCGAGCGCATCGGCCACGAGGCAGGCGTGCTGGCCGGCCGCGCCGCCGAAGCCGTTGAGCACATACTCGGTCACGTCGTAGCCGCGCTGCACCGAGATCTTCTTGATGGCGTTCGCCATGTTGTCGACGGCGACGCGCAAAAAGCCCTCGGCGATGGCTTCTGCCGTGATGGTCTCGCCCTGCCTCGCCGACACTTGCGCGGCCAGGTCGGTAAAGCCGCGCGTGACCACATCGTGATCCAGTTTTTCGTCGCCGTTCGCGCCGAAAATGGCCGGGAAGTGATCCGGCTGGATCTTGCCGAGCATGACGTTGCAATCGGTTACGGTGAGCGGGCCGCCGCGCCGGTAGCAGGCCGGTCCCGGGTTTGCCCCGGCGGACTCGGGCCCCACGCGGAAGCGCGCGCCGTCGTAGGCCAGAATCGATCCGCCGCCGGCTGCAACCGTATGGATACGCATCATCGGCGCTCGCATGCGAACGCCGGCGACAAGCGTCTCGAAGCTGCGCTCGTATTCGCCGTCGAAATGGGTTACGTCGGTCGAGGTGCCACCCATGTCGAAGCCAATGACCTTGTCGAAGCCGTTCATCGCGGCCGTGCGGGTCATGCCGACTACGCCCCCGGCCGGACCCGAGAGAATGGCGTCCTTGCCCTGGAACAACCGGGCGTCGGTAAGCCCGCCGTTGGATTGCATGAACATGAGTTTCGGGCTGCCCCTGGTGTTGTCGCCGAGATCGCCGGCAACCTGGTCGACGTAACGGCGCAGGATCGGCGACAGGTAAGCATCGACGACAGTCGTGTCCCCTCGGGACACGAGCTTGATCAGCGGGCTCGTGGCATGACTCAGGGAAACCTGTTCGAAACCGATTTCTGTGCAAACGTCGCCGATGAGGCGTTCGTGATCCGGGTAACGGTAACCGTGCAACAAGGCAACGGCGACGGCGCGGATGCCGGCATCGTATGCCTGCTGCAGGCGCTGGCGAACACTTTCGACGTCGAGCTGGCGCAGGACTTTACCGTCCGCAGCGACGCGCTCGTCGGCTTCGATAACCCGCTCGTACAACAGCTCGGGCAGACGGATGTCGAGCGCAAAAATTTCGGGCCGCGCCTGGTAGCCGATACGCAACACATCGCCAAAGCCCCGCGTCGTGACAAAGACGACCCGGTCTCCCTTTCGTTCCAGTAGCGCGTTCGTTGCAACGGTCGTGCCCATCCGCACCTGTTCGATAGTGTCGGCCGGCATGACGCCGTCGGGGTCGAGACCGAACACGTCGCGAATGCCCTGGGTCGCCGCATCGCGATAGCGCTCAGGGTTCTCGGAGAGCAGCTTGTGGCTGATGAGGCGACCTTCAGGACTACGCGCCACGATATCGGTGAAGGTACCTCCACGATCGATCCAGATCTGCCACATCGTGGGTGTGTTCACCGCAGGCTGTCCTGCAAGGCCTCGAGTTCGGACCAGCGCTCGATGCGCTGTTCGAGCAACGCCTCGGCCGTGGATAACTCCTTGAGTTTATCCTGCACGAGCGCCTGGTCCTGGGCGTAAAAGTCGGGCCCGGCAACGGTTTGCTGCAGTTCGGCAATCGTGGCCTCCAGGGCTTCGATTTCGGTGGGCAACTGGTCCAGCTCGCGCTGGTCCATGTAGCTGAGCTTCGTCGGCTTTTGCTGTTTACGGCGCTCGACATGTGCCTGTTTGCGCCGTTCAGCGGCGAGCCCGAACGGGTCGTCGATCTCCGCAAGTTCATGCCCGCGACGCACCCAGTCGCTGTAACCGCCGACGTACTGTTGCACCTTGCCGTCCTTCTCGAACACGACCGTGCTCGTGACGACGTTATCGAGAAACTCGCGATCGTGGCTGACGACAATCAGCGTGCCTGTGAACTCGACGAGCTTCTGCTCGAGGACCTCGAGCGTCTCGATGTCGAGATCGTTGGTTGGCTCATCCAGAACGAGGAAGTTGGCGGGCCGGGTAAGCAGCTTCGCGAGAATCACGCGGTTGCGCTCACCCCCCGACAGCGCCTTGACGGGCATGGCGGAACGCTTCGGGCTGAACAGAAAGCCTTTAAGGTAGCCAATGACGTGCCGGTCCTTGCCGTTGAGCTTGATGTAGGTGCGGCCCTCGCCGACGTTGTAGGCGACCGACTTCTCGAGGTCCAGGTCTTCGCGCAACTGGTCGAAATACCCTACTTGCAGATTGGTACCGAATTTTACGGTACCGCTTTGTGGGACGAGATCACCGATTAGAATACGCAGCAGCGTCGTCTTGCCCACGCCGTTGTTGCCGATCAGGCCAATGCGGTCACCGCGGTTGATCTTGATCGTGAAGCCATCGATAACCCGCGTGTCGCCGTATGCGTAGCTGACGTTCTTGGCCCGGATCACCTTGCGGCCGGACTGTTCGGCTTCGTCGATGTAGATGCGCGCTTTTGCGTCGGGCTTGATGCGCTCCGAGAACTCCTCGCGCATCTGCATCAGCGAGCGCACGCGCCCCTCGTTGCGGCGACGGCGCGCCTTGATGCCCTGGCGGATCCATTCCTCTTCCTGAGCGAGCTTCTTGTCGAATTTCTCGTTGGCCGACTTTTCGTCGTCGAGCGCCTTCTCCTTGCGGCGGAGAAAGTTCTCGTAGTTGCCCGGCCAGCTCGTCAGCTTGCCGCGATCGATTTCGAGGATGCGGGTCGCGAGTCGCTGCAGAAATGCGCGGTCGTGCGTGATGAAGAGCACGGATCCGGGGTAGGAGTACACGCGGTCCTCGAGCCATTTGATCGTCGCGATGTCGAGGTGGTTCGTCGGCTCGTCCAGCAGCAACAGGTCGGGCTTCTGGACGAGCGCCTTGGCCAGCGCGACGCGGCGGCGCCAGCCGCCCGACAGCTCGTTCATCTTCTTGTCCGCAGGAATCTCGAGGTCCGAGATCGTCTCGTCGACGCGCTGTTCGATGTGCCAGCCATCGTGAGCGTCAATCTTGGCGTGTAGCGCCTCGAGTTCACGCAGGCCATGCTTGTCGAGTTCGAGCTGCGACTGCTGCTTGTAGGTTTCGAGCAGCTTTTCGATGTCGGTCAGACCGGATCGCACGATGTCCCGTACGGGCATGTCCATCGCCTCGGGCAGGGTCTGTGCGAGCTGGCTGACAATGAGGTTATTGCCGCGGACGATTTCGCCGCTGTCATGCTCGAGTTCGCCGGCGATCAGCTTCAAAGTCGTGGACTTGCCCGCGCCATTGCGCCCGATCAGGCACACGCGTTCCCCGGGCTCGATAGCGAGCTCGGCCTCGCGCAGGATGACCTGGTCGCCGAACGCCAGCGTGACTTCGTCGAAGCGGATCAATGCCATGGGCCTATTGTAGGAGGCCGCCCCAGCGGGCGATACTGCTTTTAACGGGAGACAAACATGAGCGAAGAAAAACTCGTCGACATCGAAGTCAAACTGGCGCACCAGGAGCAGCTGCTGATCGACCTGGACAAGGTCGTCACCGACCAGCAGGCCAGGATCATGGCGCTCGAGGAGCTCGTGACGACGCTAATCGAACGCGTCCGCTCGATCGGCGAGGGCGGCTCGGATGCGCCGCAGGACGAGCGGCCGCCGCATTATTGATTCGCGCCCCTGGGGCGCTCCCGCGGGAGAATCCATGAACAGACTGCAGGTTGCCTGGATCGCGATATTCACGACCGTGCTGATCTGGTCGGGCATCGGCCCGCACGACTATCCCACCTGGTTGCTGGAAGTTTCACCGGCCATTATCGCGGCCGCCATACTCTGGTATACGCGCGAGCGTTTTCCGCTGACGCGGCTCGTCTATATCCTGATTCTCATCCACTGCATCATTCTCATGATCGGCGGGCACTACACCTACGCGCTGGTGCCGCTGGGCGACTGGGTGAAGGAAGCGTTCGACCAGACCCGCAATAACTATGACAAGCTGGGTCACCTGGCGCAGGGCTTTATCCCCGCGATGGTGGCGCGCGAGATCCTGATCCGGAAGAAAGTCGTCAACTACCCGGGCTGGCGCGACGTATTGACGGTCTGTGTCGTGCTCGCGATCAGTGCGTTTTACGAGCTCATCGAGTGGTGGGTGGCGCTGTTGTCGGAGGAAGCCGCCGATTCATTCCTCGGCACGCAGGGCTACGTCTGGGATACGCAGTCCGACATGTGGTTCGCGCTGGTCGGCGCGGTCCTGGCCCTCGTGTTGCTGAGCCGCATGCACGACAGGCAGCTCAGTGAGTTCATGGAGGCGGCTCACGGCCAGTAGTGGCCAATCCTCGTAGCTATTTAAGTGCGTCGGTTACGGTCGCGCTCATTGATGCTGGAAAAGCCACTACAACGATTCGCTTGAGAGCCAATGCATTGTCAATTCCCCACGGGCACTGCTCTATCACCGTCAGCAGGGTCGCCACAACGAGTGTAGAGACGACATAGGTGCTAATGACTCGAATCACGAACTGCGTCCGATACTCAGCAATGTATCCCTTGTAAAAATTAAAATAGACAAACGTCGCAATGAACAGAATCGAGATCATCGCGATCGCCAGAATATTGGCGACAGGAAGGTCGCTGCCCAGGTTCCACGCCTCCTCGGTATAAGCCGCTGGTATCGCCAGAATAGATGCGCCAACAACGGTCTGCAGCGCGTCACGCAGGCGAAATTCCACCATGAGTGGCTTCACGACCCGCTGGACGACCTCGCCCGACTTGTCGAGAATTGGGATTACGCGATGCAGATAGCCATTTCGTCCAAGCCTCTGAATACTAACGTCAGATGAAGTGGCATCAGTTTCTCTGTCGTTCATAGAGCATCCTCCTGGTTGCGGCCCGTGGCTGGGCCGAACATCGGGCTGACTGGCTAGCGCACGATATGCCAGTTGGTCTGCCGGCCCGCTAGATAGCGCACGGTCTCACCATCGAAACAGGCGCTTTGCTCGAGCTTGATCTGAACCAGCTGGCCGTCCCATTCGGGCACTGGTGCTTTGATATTGCCCTCAATCGCGTAGCACGTGTTCGCGTGCAGCGGCCAATCGCCTTGCACTGGCGTACCGTCCTGATCATCCCACATGCCGATCGTCGGGCCAGGTGCATGCCCGAAGAAACCGATCGGGTGTGTATACACGCTGCATTCGATGTCCTCCCTGGCGCACTCGGCGCGCGTCGCCGCCGTGATCTCGTTGCCCGTGCGGCCAGTGATGAACTCGTCGGTTAACAGGTCCTGCCAGCGGTTGCCAACCTTGAGCGCGTCGACGATGCCCTGCGGGATTTCAGTTTCGCCGAGTCTGGCTACATAGCCCATCTCCTGCGTGTCGGTGCACAAGCGCAGGTAGCAGATACCCACGTCGGTGTGAATGACATCGCCGGCCTGGATGATGCCGCTCTCGCCGCAGAACGCGCTGTCGCTGTCACAGGCTTGTCCAGCACGTTGCGCGTTGACATAGGGCATGAACCAGGTGGGTAGATTGAGTTCCGCGAAGCGCTGCCTCAGGTACCAGGCGACGTCATCGGTCGTCGTCACACCGGGCGTGATTACGCGGCTCGAGAACGCCTCGGCGATGACGTTGCGTGCGAGGCTCACCGTGTGCGCATACGTTTCCATCTCATCCTGCGTGCGCGTCTCCGCCCACCGCACGACGAGGTCTTCCGCCGACACCAGGCGATCCGCATAGTCTTCAGGCAGCACCTCGAGCAGGCGTTGATGCAGCGCGTGGGTGAGCCCATCGGCGACCGGCCAGTCGCGGGACACGTTAATGCCGATGCGTTCCGGGTTGCGCGAGACGATGAGTTCGCCCAGCGCCTGCCATTGCGTATCGAGGTCGCCGCCCTCCCAGGCCGACTCATACGGACCGCCAAGCGGATAGCGGTTGACGGTCAAGCGGTCGACACCGTCGTCGGTGCGATGAAACACGAGCATCGTTGTGCGGCGCGCCGCGAACGTCGGCTGCGGCACCACGGAGAAGTAGATGGGGTCCTCTGCGTACTCGCGGTTGAGGATGAGCCACATGTCGAGATTGGTCTCTTCCATCAGGGCTGGCAGCAGCGTGTCGAGGCGCTCTTCGAGGTGCCGGTTCTCCGCAGGCGGGCGGTCCCTGTATTCCAGCACGGCGCGAGGGCCGACAATTTCGCGCCCCTGATCCTGGGCCAGCGTCGCCTGGGTGGGTAACAGCAGGCAGGCAAGAACGGCGAGCTTACGCATGGAGAGACTCCTGAATCTGTCGTGAAACCCGGCATACTGCAGGAATGTGCCGCGCCAGCCAAGACGCGGCGTGGTCCGAGGGGTCCGGCCCTGTCCGCAAGCGGCAAGGCTTATGGTCCCAATGACCGGTATTGAGTGCGATTTCGCCCTTAGCGGTTGCGCGTCAGCGCATAGATTGCGAAGGACGCAAGCCAGTGGGAGCCCTCGTAGTGCTCGCTCGCGACGTGCGGCAAAGAAGCCGCCAGGTGTTCGGCCGCCAGCTCGCGAAACAGCATCATCGTCTCCTCGTCGCGGAGATGATTCGCGATGATGTAGAGGTCCCAGGCGCGGCTCAGGTTGAGTCCGTCGAGGTGCACGATCTTGCCATCAGTGCGGTCGCTGACCGTTGCCGGCACCAGGGCGTCAGTCCCGGAGAGGTCTGGCAGGAAGGCGTTGAGCCAGGCCGCGAATTCGCCGGCCGGCAACACCCGCGCCATCAGGGCGGCCTCCTCGAGGCACGGCGACAGGAAATCCTCGCCGCTCGGTTCCCAGGACAGGGGACACGCCCGGTCATCCCCGAAATAGCGCAGTGCGGACTCGGTCAGCACGCCGGTCAGATCGTCATCACCCGTTACCCGCGCGTAATCGAGCGCGAAAGCCAGCCCGAAAGCCGTGTTCGGGTGCACGCCGGTGCGGATCGGGTAGTACTGCCGCGGCAGGAAATCGACGTACTTGTCTCGAATGAGCGTGGTTAACGGCATCAGGTTGGCGCCCAGCTCCGCCCCCAGCGGGTCGTCCCACTGGTCCAGCTCGGCCGCGAGCTGCAGCAGCCAGGCCCAGCCGTAAGTGCGCTCCCAGCTGCCCGATTCGTGGTCGAAGTAGGCGACCTCGCCAATGATGTTGTCCGCTGTCAGTGATTGCCGGAGGCCTGCGACGATATCGTCACGCTCGGGCATCTCCGGAAACAGGGTCAGCAACTTCGTCAGCATCCAGTGACCGTGAACCGAGGAGTGCCAGTCGAAACAACCATAGAATGCCGGATGCAGTTCGCGCGGTTCCCTGAGGAATTCGGCGCTCTCGAGCGTCTGGTTGAGCTTGTTGGGGTATTCCCGGTGGATGCAGTCGAGCGCAATGCGCGCGAAATGCGATGCGCCGGCCTCGTTCAGGACCAGGGTCTGGCGGCTGTCGTCCACGGAGTACATCGGCATCGGCTCGGGCTCCTCTTCCTTGCTGCAGCCGCCAACGGCGCCGAGGACCAGCGCGAGGGCGATGGTTATCCTGGCGGTTGTGAATGGCGCAAACATGCGGCCAAGGTTACTGTAGCTATCCCCGTCGAATCCAGTTCGCGGAAACCTTGCCAGCCCGATGCGGTCAATAACCGCACGGCATTGATCCAGGAGACTCGCCCGTGCGAATGACCGCAAAACACCTGCTTCCGCTCATTATCCTGACGCTGCTTGCGGTGGGCCTCGTCGCGTCACAGGCGCGGGCGGACAGTGAGATTGCCAACCAGGTCGAGATTCCGTACGAGATGTTCCGCCTCGACAACGGGCTCACGGTACTCGTGCACACCGACCACTCGGTGCCGACCGTTTTCGTCGGCATGTGGTACGGCGTCGGGTCGGCTGACGAACCCGATGGCAAAACCGGCTTCGCGCACCTCTTCGAGCACCTGATGTTCCAGGGCACGGCCAACCGGGACGGCGAGTTCTTCACGCCGTTCACCAAGGCTGGCGCGACGGGCATGAACGGCACGACGAGCGAGGACCGGACCAACTACTTCGCCACGGTCCCGACCGGCGCGCTCGACATGGCGCTGTGGATGGAAAGCGACCGCATGACCTACCTGCTGGGCGCGGTGACGCAGGAAGCGCTCGACGAGCAGCGCGGCGTCGTGCAGAACGAGAAGCGGCAGCGCGAGAACCGGCCCTACGCGGGCATGTCGGACCGAATCCGCGCCGGCGTTTAC
>JAAUYE010087568.1_pt1 | contig 15701 bp, 15 predicted proteins | sample 7278081 | NCBI WGS metagenome assembly JAAUYE01 (sample SAMN14350131, study PRJNA611818) | marine sediment metagenome | isolation source: surface marine sediment (0.6m) | place: French Polynesia: Moorea | collected 2018-08
ACCAGGATGCCACTCCGATGCCCCGATGCCCCTGAACGCACATAGAAGCAGCAGATACAGGAACAAAAAGCTCTTTCCGAGTGCTGCTTTCTTACGATCAAAGCCCGCGCAATAGGAGCCGGTTCCGGGACCAGGCGAAAACCACGAACACAGCAGATGCCCGGCGTTTGCTTGCGCTGCCCTGGAACTGTGTGACCAGGATCGCGTACCGACAATGCGGAGAACCCAGGGGAACCCCGACCCAGTCGAGTCGACGTCTTTGCCTGTTGGCAACCTGGTGTTCTGGCAGCAGAGGCTGAAGCAACCCATTCCTATTCCGGAGAAACGACAATAAAAAAAGTCCGCGAGGACTCTTGCTATACGTCGGATCTTCCGAAGAGGATCACTGCGACGCCGTCTGCACTCCTATCTTCCATAAACGGGCAAACCACACCCGTTCAATCGTGCGGGGAACGCTATTGAATTCTCAGGAGGAAATTTTTTGCGCCGGTTGCGAAATCCGGTCTCGATCAGGCTCGAACGACAGCTATGGGGTAAATCCCCGAAATTTCTTGTCAGCGAATCGAGTTCATTGTCCCCGGATCCCTATTCTGACGGTATAATATGGTCGTATTTTCAGGTAATCATCGTTTCGTGCATCCTTCGACCCGCAAACCGTCCCGTCGCCCGAGCCTCGCAGTGTGGCTGGTGCTGGCGCTAAGTTCCTGTTTTAGCCAGGCCTGGGCTACGCATGGGGCCAGCGAGCCGAGCGACGGCACGGTCAACAGCTTCCGCTGGCTCGAGAATCCGCTGGTCCTGCCCGAGACCACGATACAACGACATCCGGCGGAACCTGTCAGCCTGTCCCGCTTCAAAGGCAAGGTCGTGCTCTTGAATATCTGGGCCACCTGGTGCCCGCCCTGCGTTTACGAATTGCCGGCGCTGGACCGTCTGCAGCAGCGCTTCGGCGATAAGAACTTTGTCGTCGTTGCCGTTTCCGTCGACCGCGACCCCGAGCTCGCGCGAAAAATGTTTTCCGACAGGCTCGCCCTGTCCCATTTGCAATTCTATTTCGAGCCCCCCGAACGACTGGGCAAAACATTTCCGATGGATGTGCTGCCCTCTAATTTCATCCTCGACCGCGAAGGCCGCGCGATTGGGATGTTGCGCAGCTATGTCGACTGGGACGGCCCGGCCGCAGACGAGTTCGTCGAGCGCCTGCTCGCCGGCACTCTGCCGCCCCTGAACTGAGCCGGTAAGGCAGCAGCGTCCTGCGGGTTTCAAGCCCCGCCGGCACGAGTGCCGCCGGGAAAAACGCAAAAAATTGCCGGCCTGCTGGAACAGGCCGGCGCGAGATAAAAACGTCCGCCGTCAAACTCAGTGCGACGGTTTCGGCTCCTGCTTGACGCCGCAGGTATTGATACCCAGCAGCGAGTAAGGCGGGCACCAGCCGATAGCCGCGGTGCCGAGCATGACGATACCGGCGACCAGGGCAACGATGCCGAGCGCACCCTGCAACCCGCCGATGAAATAGACCGCCAGCAGCACGATGCCGACCAGGGCGCGAATTGCGCGATCGATACTACCTACATTTTTTTGCATGACATTTGCTCCTGTTTGAATTACCTGCAGTGTAGGCCGATGCAGCGACAATGTCGGTGACAAAGTCACGCAGGCACAACATTCGGTTGCATTCAGGGCGGGAGACGATTATTGACGCGACAACTGTTCGATCGCCTGCCGGTCCGCAAGCAGGATACTGCCGCGGCCGGTCTCGATCAGGCCGCGCTGGACGAAGTCTTTCAGGATTCGGCTAACCACTTCGCGTGAGCTACCGAGATCGGCAGCCAGTTCGGCGTGGGTTACCTGCAGGCTAGTCTCGCCGCGCGCCAGGCAGCGGGCAAATATCTCCGCCAGGCGCACGTCGATTCGCTTGAAGGCCACTTCCTCGACGACCGAAATAATGCTCGCCAGGCGATGCGACAGCAAACCGAAAATAAACTGTTGCCATTGCGTCTCGGCGCAAATCCAGCTACGCACCTTGTGCGGCGATACCAGGATTGCGCGCACCGGCGTCTCGGTCACCGCCATTGCCGGAAAACTGTCCCCGTTCATGATACAGGAAGCGGTCAACACACAGGCCTCGCCAGCCTCGATGCGGTATAGCGTCACCTCGCGGCCACCGGGCGACAGCTTGTAAACCCGGCCGACGCCGTCGAGCAGCATCGCCAGCTGCGCGCACTGTTGACCCTCGTCGCAGATGGATACGTCGGCGGGTAATTCGACATAGCGGCAGGCCGCGTAAAAATCCTGCGTGAAGTCGTCGCCGGCGCTTGCCATGAAAGGAAAAAGCCGTTCGAACTCGTCTTGATGCTGTCGCGTTAGCATGCCTTATCCGGAGAAACCCTCGCATTCGATGACGACAATAGTGCCTGCCTTCCGCGCGCGATTCAAACCCTGAAATCAGCAAAATCAGGAGACAGACCCCGTTGTCCAAACGCCAGGATCCATCGAATGAACCGTGGCCGATCGCTGTTGTCAGGAGAGCCCGGGGTTCCTAACAAAAAAAACGGAGGAACCGGCTACCGGTTCCTCCGCCACTCGATCGGTAAAGTGCCGATGCCGGTCTGAGCTTACTCCCGGAATGCTTCAACCTCGATCTGCAGGTCCATGACGTCACCGATCCCCGGCGACCCGTAGTTGACGCCGAAGTCAGTGCGATTGATCGAGCCGGTTGCGTCGAAACCGCAAACCTGTTTCTTGTTGAAAGGATGTTCGCCGCAATTGATTGCTACCACTTTCAGGGTTACCGGCTTGCTAACACCCATCACGGTCAAATCACCCGTAACGGAAGACAGTGTATCGCCGTTCCAGTCCGATTTTGTGGACTTGAACGTGATCGTAGGATTTTCGACCGTGTTGAGAAAGTCGGGTGAACGCAAATGCTCGTCGCGCTTGTCGTGGCCGGTATCGATCGACGCAGCATCGATCTCGATCGTGACCGAGGCCTTCTTGCTACCAGGATCGTAAGTCATCGAGCCAGACTGCTGATTGAACTTGCCGCGCATCGTCGAAAAGCCCAGATGATTGATCGCAAAGCTGACATAGGTATGCCCCGGGTCAATCGTGTAGTTGGCCGCGAGCACGGAATTGAGCGGCAATACTGCCATAGCTGCAACGAAAAGAACTTTTTTCATATGTGACTCCTTATGGTTCATTTGATGTGTTTACAAAATGCCGCACGGAGGCGGAAAACGTTTAATACCCCGACGAGCTCGAAGCGCCCGACTGCCATACCCAGAAAGCAACCGCCAGCGCGATCACCAACCCGGGCACGGTATATACGAGCGCCGCGAGGAAACGCGAGCCCGGCTTCACCGGAATTAGCCCGACCGCAAGCGGTATCGCCGCAAGCGGGATCAGCGCGACCCATGGCATGCGCGCAAACACCGCCGCCGCAAGGCCGAACGAAGCCGCCGCCAGGATATACGGCAGGGTTGAAACCGTGCCGTCGAAACTTCCGGACCTGACCGCTTTGCCAGTCAATACCCAGGCCAGCAATACGCCCCCCACCGCGGCCGACATCGCAAGCGCGAGCTGGCCCAGCAGGGCGGAGGCTCCGGCAGCGGCCGACAACCCGACACCGAGTAAAAGCCCGAGGCCGGCGCCGTGCAGCCGGGCATCGTTCCCGGAAATGCGCGCGAAGGCCCAGGCAAGCCAGAGGACCAGCACCATCCCGCCGCCCAGGAACAGCAGAATGCCGGTAATATCCATGCGCGCGACCACCTTGCCGAAGACCCACAACAAGGCCAGTATCGTCAGCACCGGCGCAACCGCGCGCTGCAGTTCGATCCGCCGGATCACGTAGGGCGCTAACGCGGCAACGACCAGCGAGCCGAGCACCAGCAGGATAATTTTGCGCGTGCCGGTCAGGGGCGTCATCGTGGCACCGTTGATCATGCCCACGGAAATCAGGAAGGCGGCAAACACGGCGCATAGCCAGGCCGCCGCGGTGAACTTGCGCGTCCCGGAATACACTAGCAGGGAGGCGACAAACGGAATCACCGCGCTCTGGAATTCAGGTCTGTTGAGAAACTGGTCCATCAGTCGTAGGCAGGTCAGTGTTGATCAGGCTGTTCGTCTCTGTCGGCAATGCAAAATCCGGCTACCGGAAAATCTGCGCCCCAAGCGGTCGCGATCCCGAAGTCTAGCACGCTGCCCATTTGCATCAAATACTGTATTTTTGCGCCAGGCCGATTCAAATATGCACCAGCATGGTCTGCCCTTTTCAGGGCATTTCACGCCGCAACATCGGCGCCCGTTGCCGAATCCAAATCTTCACCGCCGAGCGCGTCTACCAGGGCTTTGATAAAGCCGGACAGCTCCAGTGCCATAATGGAGAAATCCACATCGAAGCGGTCCGCGGCGTCATCGCTTTCGATCTCGGAGGCCTGATCCTGCACCAGGTCGGAAAACCGCAGGCGTTTGACGATCAACTTCTCATCCAGCAGGAACTCGATACGATCCTGCCAGTTCAACGCCAGTTTACTGACATGCATACCGGTCTTCAGGTGGCCGCCAATCTCATTCGTCGTCAGGTCCTGGTTTTTACAACGAATCACACAGCTGATATCGGCATCGTCTCGCAGTTCGCATTCTTCGCCCAGCGCAAAACCCGGTGCGGGTCGCGCGCTGGCTAGCCATCCAGTCATGACATCGATCGGCTGGTTTTTCGAGGCCAGCGGAACGACCGGCAGCGATCCAAGCGCCGTGCGCAATTCTTCGACCAGTTCTTCAGCGCGACGGGCGGAGGCGGCATTGACCACCAGCAGGTTGTCGCGCGGTGAGATGTAGGCGTATTGCAGCGACGATCGGGCGAAGGCCCGGGGCAACAGGCTGAAAATAACTTCGTCCTTTAACGACCGCCGCTGTTTGGCCGGCAGTTTGCGCCCCTCGCTCTCCTCGATTTTCAACAGTTTCTCTTCCAGCGCCTCGTTGACCACCACCGCCGGCAGCAACTTGTCCTGGCGCTTGCAACAAACCATCAAATAACCATTGGTCGCATGCACGAACTCGCTAGCGTGACGGCCCAGCGGCGGCGTCCAGCCCGAACGGCTCGTGTCCTGGCTGCCGCAGGGCACGAAACTGTGCGCTGCTAGCCGCTGGCCGAGGGTTTCCGCGTCCAATTCGAATGGTTTGGTGAAACGATAAAGCTGTAAGTTTTTGAACCACATCGACGTTGTGTTCCTTAATCGGTAGACGAGCGAAATTTGAAGCTGCGCAGTCTACCAGCATCACATCGAAAAACCATCGCCCAGTTGGAGGACAGACCACGCTTTAACGCGAATCGTAACTGCCGGGAGGTAAATGTTTGCCCCGGTTAATCCGCAATCGGATAGCCCCTGGATTTACCCCTTTTTTTAAACCGCGCCTCCCTGCTAAAGGAGTGGCTACAGTGATGCCGGCCTCGGTTTGGACTCCGCGGCGTGACCGAACAAATGGGCAAAAATCTTCTCCTGCAAGGCTCCATGCAAAACACCGAGCTTGAACGAATGGTCGACGCCGGGTAAGACCTCGACACGGAAATGCTCCGGCATCCCGCGACTTCTTGCCACGAAATTCATTGTTTTGGCCCAGGTAAAGGCTCGTTCGAATCTGGTACGGCCCTGCATCGTATCGATTTTTTTCGATTTGTTCAGCCCCGGATCCCGGTCGGTGTCCCTGTCGCCTACGATTACGGTCATCGGCACACGCAGAAACCTCGAGCTGTCGAAGCGCAGGTTGGGCAAATCGCGGCACAGCCCGACACCATGCGGAAAGGCGTTTTCGCTTTGCGGCATGGTATACCAGCCGGCCGCCCCGATGACGACGCCGGCGACGCGCTCGGGATGCGCCATGGTGTAGCGGTGGGCGAACTGGCCTCCGCCCGAGTAACCGAACAGGTAAAGCCGATCGGTATCGGCCCCGGTCAGATACAATACTTCGCCTACCACGCGATCAAGAGCGAGGTCGGCGCGCGGACCGCGCCTGAGCCGACCGAGGCGCTGGTAGTCGGGAAACTGTTTCTTACTGAACAGGGGCGCCAGCACGATGACACCGTAAAGCTCGGCCACGGACGATAACAATTTAGCGTGCTGGCGGGCGTTGCGCGAAATCCCGTGGATGCTGACCATCAGCGGCGGGCGTTTACCGGCGGAGCGCGGCACGTAAAGGTAATATACCTGGCCATGACAACCGCCGAGGCGACGTTTGAGCACCTTGCCGACCTCGAGCCCGGATTCGCTCCGCTCGCGGGGATTCAGCAACTGCTCGAGCCGGGTGCCGGCGAGTAACAGGGGAGTAAGCATATTCGTAGTCTCTCTAGTCGTGTTGGTTTAGTTCACCACGGCAAGCGCGCTCTCGATTCCGTTCGCCAACCGCGGTGCCGGGGTCTGCCTGGTTGTCCTGGTTTCGCTCGCACCGAGATGCCATACCTGGTCCATCTTCGCCAACTGCGGACAGCGATGCGAAACCATCAAAATCGTACCCTTGTAGGCCTGCAGCACGCGCTGGACGATATCTTCCGATTCGTCGTCCAGGTTGGCGTCGGCCTCATCGAGCAACAGGATCGGCGGCGCGCCGAGAAGCGCTCGAGCGAGCGCGAGCCGGGCGCGCTGACCAACTGATAAATTGCGCCCGCCTTCGTTGATACGAGTGCGTAAACCCTGGTCCATGCCGGCAACCATCTCGTCGATACCGCACAATTGTATGACTTCCTGCAGTTGCTCACGGGTTGCGTGCGGATAGCGGTACCTGAGATTGCGCTCGATACTGCCGCGCAGCAGCGGTAGATCCGGTCCCACCATGCCGATACTTGCGCGCAGCGAGTCGAGACCGCACATGGCGACGTTCTGACCATCGATCAGGACGCGTCCCTGGTCCGGGTCCTGCAGCCGCGTGACCAGTCCCAGCAGGGTCGATTTACCGCTGCCATTCGGGCCCACCAGCGCGATCCGTTGCCCGCCCTCCGCGCGGCGCGAAAAATCGCGAATGGAATCACCGACACTGACGCGCTCGAACTTGATCGCACCCTGCCTGACTTTCAACTGCGGCGCGCCGCGCGGTTGCCAGATACGGCCTTCCGCCTGCAGGAACTGCAGGATTTTTTCCCGCGCCACGCGAGCGCCGCGCCAGTATTCGTGGACCCGCCCGAGATCGCGCAAGGCCGGTGCCAGCATGCCAACCACCATCATCGCCGAAATAACGGTACCCGCGGTGGCCTTGCCGCTGGAAACCTGCCACGCACCGAGCAATATGATTCCGGTAGTTGCGAGACCGACCACGGTCTCGGTGACCGCGCGCAGCTGACCGATCAGGCTGGCGCGGTGCAACATCGCGTGCTGTAGCCGGTGGCACTGCTTCTTCAGCAAGCGGCGCTCCCGCTGGCGTTGACCGAGCGCCTGAATCACCGCCAGTGCGCCGATTTTCTCGTTGATATTCGCACTCAGGCGGGAACGTTGGCGGCGGGCGTCACGCGATGCGTGCTCGAGCGCGCGCCCAAGCCCCAGCATTGTCGCTACGGCGCCCAGCATCAGAACCGCGATCAGGATCGCAATTGCAGGATTGAGGATACCCAGTACCAGCAGCGTCAGCGCGGTAGTGACGGTGGCCACCGCGAGGCGGGCAACACCGAGGCTAATCCATTGGCGCAGGGCGTTCATGTCGCCGATAAAACGCAACATCGTGGCACCCTGGCTGCGCCGCTGCAGGCTGCGTGGCGACAGTCGGCTTATGTGCGCGAACAGCTGCTGGCGCAAATCGAAAATATAGTCCTGGCCCAGCTTTTCGGCATCGACGCGTTCGCGCCAGCGCAGGGCGGCGTTGCAGACCACTATCAGGGCAAAACCGCCGAGGTAGTTGATCAGGTCGTCGTCGCCGGGACCGCTTACCGCGCTGATCAGGCTATCGAAAGCGTTCTGCATCATCAGCGCCATCGCGATAACGATGGCCGCCTGGGCGCTGCCGTTGACAATCAGCCAGACCAGGTAGCGTAGGCGCGGGCCTTGTAACAATTCGGGCAGTTGCATGGTTCTACGCCAGGTTCTGCTTGCTGTGGGCGGCCTCGCCGAACGCCACTTGCACGGAAATTTCCGCGTCGCTCAGCTGGTCGGTGGTGTAAACCGGCATGCTGCTCGCCAGTTCGGCTTCGCGCGTGGCCAGCGGCGACGCGGTCAGCGCTCCGCTAATGCCGATCAGCGGCAGTTCGTGCTGGTCGAGCCATAACTTTCCTGCCAGCGCCCCGGTGGCGTCGCCCGCGGTAAACAGTAACCGGTCCACCAGTCGGCGAAAGCAGTCAGACGCGAGCAGGCTGGCGGTTTCCTGCTGGAAAATGCCATCGGCGATTTCGAGCACGATCACGTCGGGTCGATGGCTCGTGAGCTCCGCCACCAGCGTTTGCATGACGTCCTCGAGGTCGTCTGGCGTCAGTCCGAAGGTAGAGGCATGACCGGCGTCGGTGAAATCGAGCACCGGTTGTGCACCCGAATCGATCATGAACCAGAAGTCGCCGCCGGCTCCGGTGCCGGTGATCTTGGCCGCCGCGACCTTCAGGCCGGCGCGGTCGAGCCCCTTGATCAGGTGAGCCGCGGTGGTGGTTTTACCCGCGTTCATCGAGGTTCCGGCAACCGCTACGGTTAGCGGCCGAGCGGCGGGCTCACGCCGTGGCAGGCGCGAATCACGCAGGTTGATGCGTTTGCCTTCGGCGTCGGTGACCAGGCCCACGGGTTGCAGCACCGTAGGTCGTTTCATTACCCGGTGCCTGGAATCCATTTGCGCCGCGATGCCGCCGGCGGCGACCAGGTGACACTCGCCGAGATCGAGCGGCATGCTGGCTTCGAACTGATCGGGCGCATAACGATTGCCGTAGCAGACGAGCACGCGGTCACCAATATGCATGCGCGCGCGGCGGCCGCAGGCCAACTCGAGACGGGTATGCTGGCCAATTCGCACCACTTCCGCCAGCAGCAGATCGCCGTGCAGCGGTTGGTGTTCACCGGTTAGCATACCGACTGCGCGGCCCAGATCGATGTTACGGGTAGTGTAGGCGCTTTTGGCCCGGTCGAAATCCGCGGGCAAAGCCGAAATACCGGTCTGATTGCCGCTGATGCACTTGAGGTTTTGTGTCGCTTTCAACATGGATATATTCTCCGGTTAATAGATTTTGGGAATTTTTTCCCATATCTGAATTTTGCGGAAATCCATGCCATGATGCTACGGGCGGAAGTTATGACTTACATCGCACGATAGTCGGATATTTTTCAGACCAAAGTCTGAAAAGCGCGATGTCGCGGGCGAATAGAGGGAACAATCTCGCCGGCTCGCCAGATCGACGGGCCTGGGCGCCTAGTCGTAGATCGGCAGCACGGCGGTCAGTTTCACGCCGATATCCCTGGAATCGCTGGTGATATGGAAGTCGCCACCCAGGCTTTCGACCCGTTCCCGCATGCCGCGCAAACCCAGGTGCCCGGGGTCGTTGATCTTGTCTCTGTCTTTCGGGTCGATACCCGGTCCCGCGTCGCTCAGAGTCAGGATCAATTGCGAATCGCGCACCGACACCCCGACGTACTGGCCGATGCCATTGCCGTGGCGAAACGCATTGTTGAGACCTTCCTGGACCAGCCGATAAAGGCAAATCTTGGTCGAATTGTCGAGCACTTCGGGCAATGCATCCAGCTTCCGGTTGACCGTCGTGCCGGTGCGTTGTTCGTGCCGCTCGATAACCTTGCGAATGGCTTCCCGCGCGGACTGGTCCTTGAGCTCGGGAATCACCAGTCCGGCTGAAAGGCCGCGTACCTCTTTTAGCGCGTGGTTCAAGGCGCCTCGAATCTTGTCGACGAGCATGGTATCGGGTCGCTCCGCCGCCGAGGCGTCGTCTTTGCCGTCGATGATCGAATCCAGCTTGAGCAGGGCAAAACCGATCGATTGTACCGGGCCGTCGTGCAGCTCCGAGCCGAGGCGGCGCAGGCTTTGCTCGTTCAGTTCGACGCCGCGACGGCTGGCCCGCCGGATGCGGCTGCGCTGGCTCTCGATCAGCTGGTGCGCGGTGCGCACGACCCAGTACAGCAGGCCGAACAGAATCAGGCCGCCGAGCAGGGAAACCATGGCCACCAGCGCGCGCCCCCGCTTCAGAGTTTCGAACAGTGCCCGGGGAGATTTATACAACTCGACCACGCCGATGACACGCTGCTGCTCCTGGTCCCAGACCGGGATGTAGCTCTCGACGAACTCGTCCACGTCTGCCGGCAGGAAATCGTGCTCCAGTTTTTCCTTCTCCCCCGCTTCGCCCTTGTTGAAAATACTGACACCCTGGTAGGCCAGTTCGAGTTCGTCGTTGTCGTCGAAGGTTTTGCCCACCAGTTCGCTGTCGTTGGACCAGATGATCTTATAATTCGCATCGAAAACGGTAGCGCGGAATACGTCGGGAATTCCGATGACGTGATCGAAAAACTCCTCGATCTCGCGTTTGTCCTCGGCGCTGGTGCTGCCGTCGAAATAGGCCTCGGGATTGTTGATCAGCGATACGCTCTGGATGAACTCGGTGCTGATGACCATTTCGCGCTGCAGCAGGTTTTGCTGCAGAAACGAAAAATAAATGTACCCGGATACCACGCTGATACCGATGATCGAGACGAACGCGGACAAGGCGAATATTCTGAGCAAGCCCCATCGCTGGATAAAAGTCGACAAGTGCATGATGATCGCCCCTAATTACGCCTTAGCCAGATGACAGGATCAGCGGTTAGCTTTTTGCGCGAGCAGGGCCGCTTCGACACGATTTTTCACCTGAAGTTTTTGTAAGATGTTAGTCATGTAATGCTTGATGGTTTTTTCGCTTAGGAACAGTTCCTCGGCAATTTCCTTGTTGGTCAGGCCGCGTTCGAGCGCTTTCAGGATGCTACTTTCGCGCTCGTTGAGCCTGTCGATGAGACTGCGCTCCTCGTCGGGTTTCTGGTTGTACGAATGCAGCAGGATGCTGCTCGCCAGGCTGGGCGTAATAAAGGTTTCACCGATCGCGACCCGGCGTACGATATCGATCAGTTCCTTGCCGCCGATCCCCTTGAGAATATACGCACTGGCGCCGGCCTGCAGCGCCGACATGACGTCTTTTTCATCCTCCGAGGCAGTCAGCATGACGAGCTTTATCGACGGCAACACCTCGTGAACATCGCGCGCCGCCTCGACGCCGCCGCCGGGCATGCTGATGTCGAGCAAAATGATATCCGGCATCTCCTCGTGCGCGATGCGCAGTGCGTCGTCGTAACTTTCTCCCTGGCCGACGACCTCGAATTCGGCGACCGCGGCCAGGGTGCTGCTGACACCTTCGCGCAGCAGCGGGTGGTCATCGATAACTACGATACTGATTGGCGCGGTCATGGGGCGTATCGGCAAAGCTCGGTAATAAAGTGCATTCGTGCGCGAATATAGCCGATCTCCCTGTTCTTTGATACTCCGATACCTTGCCTGTTAATTGAGACCCGGGGGAGCGTCTACCAGAATAAGTCGGTTCGACTTTCGGGTCGGACTCGATGAAGCAGGCATACCACCCCTCGAATTCCCCTCTTCCCGTTCGTTACTGGTAACACATCTCCGCGCCGGGCCAGGCCGTCTGCAGGAGATTCAGGACGGATTTCCTTGCCGAGATCTCTGCCCGGTTCGGCCAGGGAATATTCCACCGAATCGCGGTTGCCGGGAAACACGCGATTTTCCCCGGTTACTCCGCTACCGGAAAGCCCCTCGGCAGCAACACGAAAAGCCTGCCCTGCTGCTTCATCAGCCCCGCCAGCATTTCGGCTTCGTCGCCCCGGCCCCAGAACACGTCGGCACGAACGTGGCCCTTGATCGCGCCGCCCGTATCCTGCGCCAGCATGAGCCGGTCGAACGGCGACTGGCGCTCGTCCGGCAGCGTGGTCTGCAACCATACCGGCGCGCCCAGCGGGATGACGCTACGATCGACGGCGACGCTGCGTGCCGGTGTCAGCTCGACGTTGAGTGAGCCGACCGGTCCGTCCGCCTGGCCGTCTTTGAGTTCGAAAAACACGTAACTCGGGTTTTTCGCGAGCACCTCGTTCAGGCGCTCCGGGTTCGCTTTGAGCCAATCCTTGATCGTGAACAGCGTAACCTCGTCCTTCTCGAGTTCGCCCATTTCGATCAGAACCCGGCCGATGGATTGATAGGGGTGACCGTTTTGCCCGGCATAGCCTACGGAGACCGTGGTGCCGTCGGTGAGCTGAACCCGTCCGGAACCCTGGACATGCAGGAAAAACACGTCGACCAGGCTGTTCACCCACAAGATCTCGGCACCTCGAAGCAGCTCCGGGTTGTCGTGCAGTTGCGCGCGATCGTAATACGGCACGACTTTGTTGCCGACCAGCTTGCCGCGCAATCGCAGGCCCTTGAGCTGCGGATAAACGCCGCCCAGGTCGACGATCAGTAAATCTTGCGGAACGCCGTACAGCGGGTAGCGGAATTCGTCGGTCGGCTCCCGGCTGCCTTTTAACAGGGGCTCGTAATAGCCCGTAATCAGCCCCTCGGCTTCACCTCCCGTGGCGTAGACCGGGCGCACCTCGAAATGCGCCTCGAAGAATGCCCGGGCCTCGGCGTCGCTTAGGGGCCCGCTGTTCTCCGCGAGTTCGCAAACTTCCCGCCAGCGCACGTGGGCGAGCTTTTCGCAGCTCCTCAGGAACCCGTCCCACACGTCGCCGTGGTTGTCCGACTCCCAGTTCTGCAGGCTCGACCAGTCCACCGGGCTGCCGATGCCGGGCGGCCGCGTCGTGCAGGCGCCCAGCGTAAGCGCACACAGGAGGAAGATGGATCGTAAGCGGGGCACGGGGGAGATTTTACCTCGGGATACGGCGCAGCAGGCGTTCAGTCGCCGGCGGCGGCCAATACTCTGAGCTCGTCGAGGTCCGACTTCAACAGGTCGATGATCGAATCCAGATCGGCAATTTTTTGCAGCAGCATTTGCTCCCTGGTAACACCGGCCGCTGAATCGGGTACTTTCTGACTGCCCGCGATCAGCCACAACAGGGGCACGTTGAGCAGGCTGGCCAACATTTGCAGGCGGTTGGCGCGCGGATCCATCTTGCCGGTTTCCCATTTCTCGACGGTCGCCGGTTTGACGCCGATACGGTTGGCCATCGCTTTCTGGCTCATGCCCGAAGCCTCGCGCGCATTTTTCAGACGCTCTCCAAATAATACCTTTTCCATCGGGAACTCCTTGTTGAGATGGGCCCGCACCCTACCAACTGCGTTTTCGTTTTTCAACCCGGGCGTGTCGCTTGACGGACCCTCGCGCAGTTGCGATGCTGTTGTCCCATGAATTTCCCGTTGCCCGTTCTCGGTCTGCTCGCACTGGCCTCGATGCCCTTCGGCGCCTGCCTCGCGCAAGATGCTTCCGGCTCCCAGGACGAGATCCTCGAGCACGCCAACGAGCCCTGGACCGGTGATCTGGACGGCATGACGAAGCGCGGCTTCGTGCGAATCCTGACCGTCCACAATCCGCTATTTTTCCAGTTCGAAGGCGCTAGTAAACGCGGTCTGGTCGAGGAATGGGGCAAGGCTTTCGAGTCGCACCTCGCCGAGGAAATCGGCCGTGTGCGCTCGCCAACGGTAGTGCTGATCCCGGTCGCCCGCGACGAGTTGCTGCCCGGGCTGATCGAGGGCCGCGGCGATCTCGTCATGGGCAACCTGACGATCACGCCGGAACGCCAGAAACTGGTCGATTTCGGTCCGCCGATCCACACCGACGTCAGCGAGCTGGTCGTGACCGGCCCCGCAGCGCAGGGAGTCACCTCGTTCGACGACCTCGTTCAAACCGGTGTCTACCTGCGCCGCTCGAGCAGCTATTTCGAGCACCTGCAGGGCCTGAACGCCGAACGCAGCGCGCAGGGCAAGCCGCCGATACCGATCACCGAGGCCGACGAGAACCTCGAGGATTACGACTTACTCGACATGGTTAACGCCGGGATACTCGAGGCGGTGATCGTCGACAGTCACAAGGCGGCCTTGTGGGAGCAGGTGTTCGACCAGATCGAGGTGCACCGGGACCTGGCGGTGAATTCCGGCAGCCGCATCGCCTGGGCGCTGCGCAAAGGCAGCCCCGAACTGATGCGATCGATCAGCGCTTTCAGCGCGAAGGTCAGAAAAGGCAGCCTGCTCGGCAACGTCCTGATCAAGCGTTATCTCGGAGACGCCGAATGGCTGGAAAACGCGCTGGCAAGCGAGGATCGCGAGCGCTACGAAGAAACCATCGAAATCATCAAGCGATATGCAGCCCGCTACGACTTCGACTGGCTGATCATCGCCGCCCAGGCTTACCAGGAATCGCGCCTCGACCAGGACAAACGCAGCCCGGCCGGCGCCATCGGCGTAATGCAGCTGCTGCCGAGCACCGCGGCGGATGCGGCAGTCGGCATCCCCGAGATAACGAACCTCGAGAACAACATCCATGCCGGCGTCAAATACCTGCACTGGCTGCGCGAGACCTACTACTCGGACGCGTCGATCGCGCCGCTCGACCGGGCGCTGTTCTCGTTTGCCGCCTACAACGCCGGCCCGGGCAACATGCAAAAGGCGCGTCGGCGTGCACGGCGACTGGGATTCGACCCCAACCGCTGGTTCGGCAACGTCGAGATCGGCATGTTCCGCGCGGTCAGCGGCGAACCCGCCTCCTACGTGCGCAATATCTACAAGTACTACGTGACCTACCAGGGCCTCGAAAGATCGCGCCGGGCCCGCGAAAAGGCACTCGAAAGTCACCGCCAGGGAAACGCGTCGACCGCGCGTGCCTGGCTGGCCGCGGCCGCCCTGATCACGTTACTGCTTGTGTTCGGCTACCGTGCCAGGAAACGCGCGGCCGCATCGGGACCCTAGAGACACCGCGGGAGATTAGAGGATAGACCAGGTCTTTCGCTGGCTCGTCAGCGAGAGGGATCAGGCGGCGTCGGCGTCCTCACGCTGCAGCAGTTCGAGGACTTCCTTGCGCAAGTCGTCCGCCTGGTACATTCCACCGGGCGTCTCCGAGAGCGCTTGATACCACGGTTTGACCAGATCTTTCAGCGCTTCGGGATCGTTAGTTTCCGAAATGGTCTGATGCAGGTCCGCAATCTTGACCTTGTTGCCGAAGGTTTGCAGCGTGTTGCACATGAGGTCGCGCGCGGTGACGGTTATTTCGGTGACGGTCACGTCGGCGGTGGCGGCAGCCTTCTCGGGAGTGGCTTCGGGCGCAATTTCGACGAGGGTGGTTTCGGCCACTTCGATCAGGCCAAGCTCGAGCAGCCGATCGAGCGTCGCGTCGATATCGTCGCTCAGGGAAAGCTTTGCCAGCTTTTCGACCTCGTTTTCACCATTGACCAGAATCAGGACGCGTCGCTCCATCATGGAGAGACCCGCGGCATTGTCGGTGACTTCGTTCTTGCCATTTACCGTTTTGTCGTAAGTATCAACGTGTTTCATATCAGATCCTGTTTGCTGTTGCCGGCGAATTACAACACCATCGAAAGCTCGGTTTCGATGCATTCGAGGATTTCATCGTCGATGAACGGCTTGGCGATGAATCGGTTGACGCCAGCGGCCTCCGCCTGCTGGCGGTGCTTGGCCATGTTTCTCGACGTTATCATGAGGACTGGCAGCCCCGGCTGGTCGCTGGTGTTACGGATGTAGCTGACCAGGTCGAATCCGTTCAT
>JAAUYE010118391.1_pt1 | contig 15688 bp, 14 predicted proteins | sample 7278081 | NCBI WGS metagenome assembly JAAUYE01 (sample SAMN14350131, study PRJNA611818) | marine sediment metagenome | isolation source: surface marine sediment (0.6m) | place: French Polynesia: Moorea | collected 2018-08
GAATGCATCGGCAACCCCGTACGCGACGGGCTGGCCGATGCATTCGCTGCGCGGCACCGCCGCGGCGGCATCGGCGAAGGCGAAGTAACTGCGCGTCGCCAGCCGGCTCAGGATGCGGTTGGTCAGGCCGATGATCGAATTCTGTTCGTGCACGAACAACGGTATGTCGAGCAGCCACGCCATCAGGCCGCCGGGTCCGGATACGAAACCGCCCATCCCCAGCACCGCCTTGGGTTTGATCCGCCGCAGTACGCGCAACGCCTGCCAGCAGGCGCGCAGCAGCCGGAACGGCGCCAGCAGCAGGGTTGCGGCACCTTTGCCGCGCAATCCCTGAACGCTGAGCCACTCGATGACGAAATCGGCGGCCGGCACTACGCGCGCCTCGAGCCCGGCACGGGTACCGAGCCAGACGATTTTCTCGCCGCGCCGGCGCAGGTTTTCGGCCACCGCGAGCGCCGGGAACACGTGTCCGCCGGTGCCGCCGGCCATGATCAGGATCGGCTGTTGCTGCACCCGGTTCATGCGCGCTGCCCCTTGCGCCGGCGCGGCGCCGGCGCGTCGCCAGCCTCGTATTCGTAGTAAACCCTGAGCACCAGTCCGACCGCGAACGACATCGACAAAATCGAATTACCGCCGTAGCTGATGAACGGCAGGGTCAGGCCCTTGGTCGGCAGCGCGCCCATGTTGACGCCGATATTGATCACCGCCTGCAGCGTGATCAGCAGGCCGACGCCGTAGGCGAGATATGCGGCAAACGCCTGCTGTTTCTGCAACGCCATCCGCGCGATCGCAAAACAGCGCCAGGCGAATGCCGCGAACAGCCCGATCAGAATCGCCTGGCCGACGAAGCCGAACTCCTCGGCGAAAATCGCGAACATGAAATCGGTATGCGCCTCGGGCAGGTAGAAAAGTTTCTGGATACTGCCGCCGAGGCCGGCGCCGAACCAGCCGCCGCTGCCGATGGCGATTAGCGACTGGGTGAGCTGGAAACCGCTGTTGAAGGGATCGGCCCAGGGGTCGATGAAGGACGTGATCCGCGCCAGCCGGTAGGGTGAAGACACCGCCAGCAGGCCCATGATGCAAAGCGTCCCGGTCACGAACAGGAGAAATTGGCCGAAACGCACGCCGCCGAGGAAAATCATGCCGAGACCGGTCATCAGCAGCACCGCGGCGGCGCCGAAATCGGGTTCCATCACGAGCAAACCGCTGGCCACCGCGAGAATGATCATCGGCTTGACGAAGCCCATCGCGTTGGTTTGCACTTCTTCCGAACGGCGATACAGGTAACCGCTCAGGTAAATGACCAGGAACAGCTTGGCGATTTCCGACACCTGGAAGGTGAACAGACCGAAATTGAGCCAGCGCGTGCTGCCGTTGACGGTGTGGCCGACGCCCGGAATCAGCACGCAGCCGAGAAGGAAGATCGATCCCAGCATCAGCGCCATGCCGTTACGGTTCCAGAACACGAGCGGTATGCGGCAGGCAAACCAGAGCAGAGCCAGACTGAGCAATATCCGCAGGAACTGGCGCTTGGCGTAGTAGAACGGATCCTGGGTCTGCTGATCGGCAATGCCGATCGACGCCGACGCGACCATGACCAGGCCGACACAAACCAGGATTAAATAGAGCAGCAGGATCACGCGGTCGTATCCCGGGCCGAGATCGATTGGCGGCTGCGCGGTCTCGCCGCCGGTGCGAATTGCCTGGCTAGTCATCGGCCAGCTCCCCGACGCGCCGCATGAAATCCTCGCCGCGGCGTTCGAATTTTTCGTACATGTCGAAACTGGCGCAGGCCGGCGCCAGCAGTACGCAGTCGCCGGCTTCGGCCTCGGCGCGCGCCAGCGCGACCGCGGCGGCCATGTCGGCCACGCGCTCGATGCGCGTGCTGCCCTGCCAGGCCCGCTGCATCAAATCCGCGTCTTCGCCGAGCAGCAGCGCCAGCTTTACCTTGCGCTCGAGGGTTTCATTCATCACCGACATGTCGGCGCCCTTGGACTGGCCGCCGGCCATCAGGATCACCGGCCGGTCGCGGCCCTCGATCGACGCCTGCGCGGCGCCGACGTTGGTGGCCTTGGAATCGTTAATCCATTCGACGCCGTCGATTTCGGCCACCCACTGGCTGCGATGCGGGATGCCGCCGAATTGCCGCAGCGCCGCGACGATCGCATCGCGTTCGATCCCCAGCTGGCAGGCGATCGCCATCGCCGCCAGGCAGTTGGCCCAGTTGTGGCGTCCGCTGACGCGCAGCTCGTCGACCGCGATCCAGGGCTCGCCGTTGCGCCCCAGCCAGGTACCCCGGTCTTCACCGGGGCGAAACTCGGCCGCGGCCGCGGGGTCGAGACTGAAACAGACGTCGTTGTCGGCATGACGGGTAGCGGCGTCGTCAAGGTTGCTGACGCAACTGTCGGCGTTGCGGAAGATTCGCCGCTTGGCCTCGACGTAGGCGGCGTAATCCGGGTAGCGGTCGAGATGATCTTCGCTCAGGTTGAGCAGCGCGGCGACTCGCGGCCGCAGCGACTCGGTAGTTTCGAGCTGGTAGCTCGACAGCTCGAGCACGTAATAGTCGGTTTCGGCTTCGGCTTCGAGTAAATCCAGCGCCGGCGTGCCGATATTGCCGCCGACCGCGGCCCGCCGCCCGCCCTGAACGATCATATCGCCGACCAGCGTGGTTACCGTGCTTTTGCCGTTGGAGCCGGTTATGGCGACCGCCGGCTTCGCCGCGAGCCGGGCGAACAGTTCGATATCGCCGCAAATCCACTTGCCCGCGCGCGAGGCCTGCTGAATCCGCGGCTCGCGTACCGGCAGCCCCGGGCTGACCACGAGCGCATCGGCCCACTCCAGCAGATCTTCGCCGATCGCGCCGGAATGAAACTCGAGACCTTCGAACGACGACGACAGCTGCGCCAGATACGGCGGCAGGTCGCGCGTGTCCTGCACGCGGCAGCGATAACCGTGGCGCAGCAGGAAGCGCGCGACCGAATAGCCGGTCAGGCCAAGCCCGATGACCAGGTAATTCAGATCCGGCAGCGCTGCAGCTTGATGTTTCATGCCAATCATCACCGGATCTTCAGACTCGCCAGGCCGATCAGCACCAGCACCACGGTGATAATCCAGAAGCGCACGATGATCCGCGGCTCCGGCCAGCCCTTGAGCTCGTAGTGGTGATGCAGCGGCGCCATGCGGAAAATGCGTCGCCCGGTAAGCTTGAACGAGGCAACCTGCAGCATCACCGACACGGTTTCGACCACGAAGATGCCGCCCATGATGAACAGCACCAGCTCCTGGCGCACGATGACCGCCAGCACGCCGAGCGCCGCGCCGAGCGCGAGCGCGCCGACGTCGCCCATGAACACCTGCGCCGGGTAAGTGTTGAACCAAAGGAAGCCGAGACCGGCGCCGACCAGCGCGCCGCAAAACACGACCATTTCGCCGACCCCGGGCACGTAGGGAATGCCGAGATAGTTGGAAAAGTTGAAGTTACCGGTCAGGTACGCGAACACGCCGAGCGCCCCCCCGACCAGCACCGTCGGCAGGATCGCGAGCCCGTCGAGGCCGTCGGTCAGGTTGACCGCGTTGCTCGCGCCGACGATGACGAAATAGGTCAGCACCACGTACATCCAGCCGAGGTCGATCAGAATACCCTTGATGAAAGGCACGATGAGCTGGGTTTCGATCGGGAACTCCGCGGTATGGAACAGTGCCAGCGCCGCGCTCAGTCCGATTACCGATTGCCAGAAGTACTTGGCCCGCGCCGACAGTCCCTTGGAATTGCCGTAAACGATTTTCTTGAAATCGTCGACCCAGCCGATCACGCCGAAACCGATGGTAACGAACAGGACGACCCAGACGAAACGCGACGACAGGTCGCTCCACAGCAGCGTGCTGGTGACGATTGCAATCAGGATTAGCGCGCCGCCCATGGTCGGCGTGCCGGCCTTGGAAAAATGACTCTCGGGGCCGTCGTCGCGCACGTTTTGGCCGATCTTGTAACTACTCAGGTAGCTGATCATGACCGGACCGACGATGAGCGAAATGACCAGCGCGGTGAGCACGCCGAGAATGGTGCGCATGGTCAGGTACTGGAATACGTTGAATCCGCCGTAAAACTGGGTCAGATACTCCGACAGGCTATACAGCATTGGCTTCTCCCCCGTTGACCGGCTGCGTTAGCAAAGCCACCAGCCGATCCATCGCCGCCGCGCGCGAACCCTTGATCAGCAGGTTGACATCCCCGTGCAACTGCAACCGCAGTTCGTCCGCCATTTCCTCGGTGCTGTCGAAACAGCGGCCGGCGTCGCCGAATTCGGCGCTGGCGGCGCAACTCATTTCACCGAGCGCGAACATTTTTTCGACGCCGAGCTCGTGCGCGAGCCGCGCCGCCTGGCGATGGCGCTCGGGCGCATCGTCGCCGAGTTCGGCCATGTCGCCGAGCGCGAGCCAGGCCGAACCGGGCAGCGAACAAAGCACGCGCAGGCCGGCCTCGAGCGAATCGGGATTAGCGTTGTAACTGTCGTCGATGAGACGGCTTTGCGCGGGCCCGCGCAGCATTTGCAGCCGCCCCCTGACGCCGCCGAATGCATTCAGATTGTCCACCGCGTCGGCGAAATCGACTCCGGCCAGCAGCGCCAGCGAGACCGCCGCCAGCGCGTTGCGCACGTTATGCTCGCCGAGGACCTGGAGGCCGCATTCCCGGGTGCGACCCTCGTAGCTGAACGCGATCGAGAGGCCTTCGCCGCGCTGCGACCAGCTGGCGCCGACGTCGGCCTCGGCATCGAGGGCGCAGCCGAGCCGGGTTTGCGCCGCGCACAGGCCGCGCCAGTAGGTATATGCCGGCTCGTCCAGATTGAACACGGCCTTGTGCTGCGGTTTGCAGTAGGCGTAGAGCTCGCCCTTGGCCTCGACCACGCCCTGCAGGTCGCCGAAACCCTCGAGATGGGCGGCGGCCGCGTTATTGACGTAGACGATATCGGGCTCGGCGATTTCCGCCAGCAGCGCAATCTCGCCACGATGATTGGCGCCCATTTCGATAATCGCGAACTGGTGCTCGCGGCCGAGTTCGAACAGGGTCAGCGGCACGCCGATGTCGTTATTGTAATTGCCGCGGGTGGCGTGGCTGGGCGCTTCCGCGGCGAGAATCCGGTACAGCATTTCCTTGACCGTGGTCTTGCCGTTGCTGCCGGTTAACGCGATCACGCAGGGATCGCAGCGATGACGCCAGTCATTCGCCAGCCGCGCCATCGCGCGCTTGCAGTCGTCGACGACGATCTGGGCAATATCCAGCGGCAGGCGCCGCTCCACCATCGCCGCGCTCGCGCCGCCCTGACGCGCCGCGTCGACGAAGTCGTGGCCGTCGAAATTATCGCCGCGGATAGCGACGAACAGGCGGTCCCGGCAGGGCTGGCGGCTGTCGATGGTGACGCCGCTGAATTCGACCGGCGGCAAACCGGCCGCATCGACGCCGATAACGCTCGCCAGCTCGGTCAGCGACAGGCTAATCATGCTCCACCTGCAAAATCCGGCCGACCACGTGACGGTCGCTGAACGGGCGCCGCTCGTTGCCGATGATCTGTTCCTGCTCATGGCCCTTGCCGGCGATGACGACCAGGTCCTCGGGCGCCGCCTGCGACAGCGCGTATTCGATCGCCGCCTGACGATTGTGCACGACGCAGGCCTGTTCGGGATTCTTCATCCCGGCGAGAATTTCGCCGACGATTTTCTCCGGCGACTCGGTGCGCGGGTTGTCGTCGGTAACGATGACGCGGTCGGCGAGCTCCTCGACCGCGCGGCCCATGCCGCTGCGCTTGCCCCGGTCGCGGTCGCCGCCGCAGCCGAATACGCACCAGAGGTGGCCCTCGACATGCCCGCGGCAGGCCTGGAGGCAGGCGCGCAGGGCCTGTTCGGTATGCGCGAAATCGATCACCGCCGCGGCCCGGCCGGCGCCGCCGCTGAACTTTTCCATGCGCCCGGGAATCGGCTTCAGGTCCTTGACCGCGATTTCGATCTGCTGCCGATCGAGACCCAGCGCGATCAGCGTGCCGATGCAGGCCAGCGTGTTTTCGACATTGAAATCGCCGAGCAACGCGGTCACCGCGGTGATTTCGCCCAGCGGCGTCGATGCCACCACGTTTTGCCCGCCGGCGGTAATCTCGCGCGACTTGAGACTGACCTCGGAACCCCCTTCGCCGGCGGTCGAGTAGCGAATCAGCGAATCCGAATCCACCGCGCGGGAAAGCTGCCGGCCGAAGTCGTCGTCGGCATTGACGACGCGTCCGGAAAGCTCGAACTCGTGGAACAGCCGCGCCTTGGCCGCGGCGTAGCTCTCGTGGCTGCCGTGATAATCGAGATGATCGCGGCCGAGATTGGTCAGCACCGCGATATCGAAATCGCAGCCGTTGACGCGAAACTGCTCCAGCGCGTGCGACGACACCTCCATGACCACGTACTCGCAGCGCTTTTGCCGGAATTCGTGCAGCCGCGCCTGCAGGCTGACCGCGTCCGGCGTGGTCAGCGAATCCGGCACCAGGTCATTGGCGATGCCGTAGCCGAGGGTACCGATGCTGGCGCATTTTTTGCCGATCCTGGACAGCGCCTGGACCACCAGGTGAGTGACGCTGGATTTGCCATCGGTGCCGGTGACGCCGACGATGGTCATCGCCTGCGCCGGATCGCCGAAAAAGCGGCTGACGATAAACCCGTTGGCGCGCTCGAGCTGTTCCACCGGCACCCAGCAGGCATCGACCTGCTTCTGCAGCAGCGGTATCCGCTTCTGGCTGTACTCGTCGGCGCCGTCGTAAATCACCGCGACCGCCCCGGCCTTGACCGCGTCGATCGCATAGTCGATACCGTTGGAACTGATGCCGGGCAGCGCGATGAACGCCGAACCCGGGGTAATCTGAGCGCTGTGACTGGCGATGTTGGAAATTTCGAGCGGCGGCAGCGAGTCGGACGCAACGAAATCCGCGAGCAGATCCGATAGCAGCATTCCGGGGATTTGGTGTTTGACCATCATGCCCCCTCACCCTGGGTCTGCGCCAGCGCGGGTAAATCGTCCGGCGGCACATCGAGAATGCGCAACGCGTTGGCAATGACTTCCTGGAACACCGGTGCTGCGACCACGCCGCCGTAGTATCCGTTTTGCGTCGGCTCGTCGATCATGACCGCCATCACCAGGCGCGGGTTGGTCGCCGGCGCGATACCGGCGAACACCGAGACATAATCGTCTTCCTGGTAACCGCCGGCAATGCTTTTCTTGGCGGTGCCGGTTTTTCCGGCAACTCGATAACCCGGCACCGCGGCCTGCTGCGCGGTGCCCTCCGGACCAACCACCTCGACCATCATTTGCATCAGCTGGCGCGCGGTGGAGGCTTTCATCACGTGGCGCGAAATCTGGTTCGGCGGCGCCGCTTCGCCCTCCTTGCGCAGCAATGACAGGTCGAGCAGGCGACCGTTGTTGGCAATCATCGCGTAGGCTCGCGCGAGCTGGGTGATCGACAGCGACATGCCGTAACCGAAACCCATGGTCGCGTGATCCAGCGGCTGCCACTGGCTGTAATGACGAAAATATCCCGAGGACTCCGCCGGAAAGGAAACGCCCGACGCGCTGCCGAAGCCATAGTCGGTGAAGCTCTGCCACAGTTCTTCGCGCGCCAGCGACATCGCCACGCGCGACGCACCGACGTTGCTCGACTTGCGCAGGATACCGGCCGGATCGAGCACGCCGAAATTGCGCACGTCCTTGACCGGGTGGCCGCTGACCATCATGTAGCCCGGCGCGGTATCGATTTTACTGCCGCGATGCAGGCGGCCGCGGTCCAGCGCCGCCGCGAGGGTAAAAGGCTTGATTGCCGAGCCCGGCTCGAACACGTCGGTTAGCGCACGATTGCGCAGCTGCGCGGCCGCCATCGACTGGCGACGATTGGGGTTGTACGAGGGCTGGTTGACGATGGCGAGAACTTCTCCGCTGCGCGCATCGAGCAGCACCGCCGAGCCCGCCCTGGCGGCATGAAACTTGATTGCGCGCGCCAGGCTGCGGTAGGCGATATATTGCAGGCGCATGTCGATACTGGTGTAGATATCGTTGCCCGAGTTCGCCGCCTTGACCTGCGCCAGCTCTTCGATGACTTCGCCGCGGCGGTTGCGAATCACGCGGCGCTTGCCGGGCTGCGCCTGCAGCCAGTCCTCGTAGATGAGCTCCAGCCCCTCCTGGCCGCGGTCGTCGATGTCGGTAAATCCGACCAGGTGCGAGACCACTTCCCCGGCGGGATAATAGCGATGATATTCGCGCTGCAGATAGACCCCGTCTACCGGTTCAGCAACCGCGCGCGCGAAATCCGGCTCGAGCTGACGCCTGAGGTAAACGAATTCGCGGTTGGCGCGCTGTTTCAGCATGCCCACGGTGTCGCGGTAATCGAGGTCGAGCTGCCTGGTTACCTGCTTCAGCGCGTCGAGGTTCTCGAGAATCTCGGACGGGTTGACCCAGACCGAATCCACCGGCGTACTGATCGCCAGCGGCGTGCCGAAGCGATCGAGAATCGCGCCGCGGTAGGCCGGCGTTTCGATCGTGCGGATCTGGCGCTGCACGCCCTGGCTGGCGAGAAAATCCTGTTCGAAGATTTGCAGGTAGAGCGCGCGCCCGACCAGCCCGGCCAGCAGCGCCAGCAGCAGAAACAGGACCAGGTAATGCCGTGAAGCGAGAAATACCGCGGCGTGTTCGCGTTCGCCGATTCCGTGCTCGGTTTTCATTGCAGGCGCACCAGCTCGACCGCTTCCGGCAGCTTCATTTTCAAATCCTTGCGCGCACGCGATTCGACGTTACTGTGCGTGGCCAGGGTCGAATTCTGCAGCTGTAGCCGGCCCCATTCGATGACCTGCCGATCCTGCTCTTTCTGCACGCTGCGCAGCTCCGCAAACAATACCCGGCTCTGGTGCTTGACATAAATCACGGTCAGTGCGCTGCCGAGAACCAGAGTCAACAGCAGCGGGTACCACAGCTTGCCGTTCATCAGGCCGCTCGCTCTGCAATGCGCAAAACCGCGCTGCGCGCGCGCGGATTCAGCGCAAGCTCGGCCGTGCCGGCGCGAATCGCGCGCCCCACCAGGCGCAGCCTGACGACGGCCTCGACTTCGCTGTCGCGCAGCGGCAGCCCGCGCGGAATTTTCGGCCGGCTGCTGTGCTGTTTGAAAAAACGCTTGACCAGGCGATCCTCGAGCGAATGGAAGCTGATCAGCAGCAGACGCCCACCGATCCTGACGATATCGAACACCGTTTCGAAAAAGCGCTGCAGCTGCGCGAGCTCCTGGTTGACGTAGATCCGGATCGCCTGAAAGCTGCGCGTCGCCGGGTGGCGATTGTTTTTGGGACGCGGCACGCAGGCGGAGATTAACGCGGCCAGCGTGGCGGTATCCTCGATCGGCCGGGAGACCCGGGTCTCGACGATGCGGCGCGCAATACGCCGCGCGTGCCGTTCCTCGCCGAAATCGCGCAACACCCGCGCGATTTCATTTTCGTCGGCGCGCCCGAGCCAGTCGGCGGCGGTCTCACCGCGACTCGTATCCATGCGCATGTCGAGCGGGCCGTTCTGCTGGAAGCTGAATCCGCGCTCGGCGGCATCGAGCTGCGGCGAGGACACGCCCAGGTCGAGCAAAACGCCATCGATTTTCTCGAGCAGGTCCAGCGCCGCGATGCGCTGCCGCATGTTGGCGTAGTCGTCGTGAATAATGGTGACGCGCTTATCCTCTCCCATGTGCTCGCGCGCGTGCTCTATCGCCTGCGGATCGCGATCCATGACGATCAGGCGTCCGTTTTCGCCGAGCGACTGCAGGATCGAGCTGGCATGCCCGCCGCGGCCGTAGGTGCCGTCGACATAGTGGCCGTCGGGCCGAATCGCGAGGCCATCGATGACCTCGTCACGCATCACCGGGGCATGGACCAGGCTCATAAGGTCAACTCCGCCAGCGCGGCCGGCATTTCGTCGCCGGATTCGTCGCCGAGCCATGATTGCATCCGCTCGTTCCACAGGCCCTCGTCCCACAACTCGAACTTTTTGCCCTGCCCGATCAGCACCACTTTTTTACCGAGCTGCGCATATTCGCGCAGCGGGTTGGACAACAGCATGCGGCCGTTGGCATCGACCTCGACTTCGGTGGCGTGGCCGATCAACAGGCGTTGAATGCGGCGCGTGGTGGGATTAAAACTCGGCAGCGCCTCGATTTTTTCCTCGATTAGCTCCCATTCACCGAGCGGATAAATCAACAGGCAGGGCTGATCGGTATCGATGGTAACCACGAGCTGGCTATCGCAAATGGCGGCCAGGCGCTCGCGATAACGCGCGGGCAGAACGATTCTCCCCTTCGCGTCCAAATTGAGATTGGAAACCCCTCGAAATTTAAGCACTTGTTACCCGTTTTGCGCCACTTTGTGACACTTTCACCCACTTGACGACACAATATGGCTTATTTTCACCACAAGTCAAGTAAAAATGGGCTTAAAAACAGGGTGTTTTTCCAACAGCGTCAATAACTTAGCTTGCTTTCCTAAGATGCGCGCAGGAATAACCCAGCTAAATCCTGCGCTTATAAAAAATACTTAAAGTGAAATGTTAAGTTTTGCCGAATTTTGTGCGATTTTGCACAAAATCCCTCGATTTACCGAAGCGGAATAAATGGTCGTGACGTGGTCGATCCGTGCAGCAACCGGGCCAGGCGGTTCGCGCACGATCTCGATGTCGCGAGAGCCGCGAGAGCCGCGAGAGCAAGGCGGATTTTTCGGCCGGGCCGCGCAGGCGAGGCCCGAGCCCGGCTTCGCCTTTGGCTACGCCGGGCAGGCGCACATAAAGTGCGTGAGGGTCCTGCCAACAATTCCAACGCCGCAGTTGAGCCGCGCAGCAGGTTCACTATCCACTACATGGAAAGGCTCGCCGTCGCGAGCACCGCGAGAGCGGTGCGCAGCAGTTTCGCTATCCCTTGTATGGAAGTGCTCGCCGTCGCGAGCGGCTCAAATGCAAGGCGGAATTTTTGGCAGAGGCCCGAGCGCACATAAAGTGCGTGAGGGTCCTGCCAAAAATTCCAACGCCGCAGTTGAGCCGCGCAGCAGGCGAGCGAGTCAGCCTGTAAGCCGGGTTCTGTCTTGGATAATCATTCATCTGGACCGAAAGTCGCCAATCGGCCTCAAGCAACCAACCCGAAAACGGCGCGGGCCACGCCATTGTTTTCCTATTTGGTCTTGCTCCGGGTGGGGTTTACCCTGCCACGACTGTTACCAGCCGCGCGGTGCGCTCTTACCGCACCATTTCACCCTTACCAGGCGTCGCATTGCTAGGCAACGCTATGCCGGGCGGTATACTTTCTGTTGCACTGGCCGTAGGCTCGCGCCCCCCAGACGTTATCTGGCACCCTGCCCTGCGGAGCCCGGACTTTCCTCCAACCAGGCTTCGTTCGAGCTGCGCTCAAACTACGCCGGGTCAGCGATTATCCGGCTGACTCGGCGCGCATTATACCAGATCAATTGCGCCTGGTGGCGGTCGACTGGATATCGAGATGACGCTGGTTGCGGGGATTACGCTTAACTAGCCGGACTTCGATTCGACATGATGATAATGCAGCTGCCGCAGCAGGGTGAACTTTTCATCGCTGAGCAGAAAAGGCCGTATCTCGGCCAGCATTTGCTGGCGCTTGCTCGAATGGAACCAACGGTTCCAGGATTCCTCGCTGTTCCAGCGCGTGATGACGACATAGCGATTCGGGTGCCGGATGTCGACCAGCGACTCACCCGACACGTACCCAGGCGATATCGCCAGCTCGTTTAGCAGGCCGGTAATCGCCTGTTCGTAAAACTGTTCCAGCCCCTCGGCGATCTCGCGCTCGATAATTACCCTGATCACTGTTCAACCCTCCACGAATTACTCGAATGGCATCGGAATCTGTTCTCAATCTACACGGCAGCATATACAATCGCGCCTATAACACAATAACCCATGGAGGCCCGAGATGACCTGGCAACAACAGATCCTGCGCGTCAACCTCAGCACCGGCAGCTGCACCACCGAACCCCTGAACATGGAGTGGGCGAACCAGTTCCTGGGATCCCGCGGGCTCGGCAGCAAGTACCTGTACGAGGAAATGGACCCGGCCGTGGACGCGCTGTCTGCCGAGAATAAACTCATCTTCGCTACCGGCCCGCTAACCGGCACCATGGCGTCCACCAGCGGCCGTTACACGGTAATCACCAAGGGCGCGCTAACCGGCGCGATCGCCTGCTCCAACTCGGGCGGCAAGTTTGGCGGAGAGCTGAAAAACGCCGGTTACGACATGCTCATAATCGAGGGTAAGGCCGACAAGCCGGTCTACCTGCATATCGAGAACGACAAGGTCGAGATCTGCGACGCCGCCGACATCTGGGGCAAGACCGTGTGGGAAACCGAGGACATACTCGGCGCCAGATACGGCGACCCCCTGATGCGCTTTGCCGGTATCGGCCAGGCCGGGGAAACCCTCTGTCGCTACGCCTGCGTGGTCAATGACAAGCATCGCGCCGCGGGGCGTTCCGGCGTGGGTGCGGTGATGGGCTCCAAGAATCTCAAAACGATCGCGATACGCGGCACCGTCGGCACGCCGGCAGCCAGTAAAGAGGTTTTCCAGAAGATCACCGAAATCAACGCGCGCATGGATGACCGCGAAGGCATGGCGCGCGACGGCACCCTGGCGATGATGGACGTGACCAACGGCTTCGGCAGCCTGCCGACGCGCAACAACCGCAGCGTGCGCTTCGAGGGCGCCGACAAGCTCAATCCCGAGGCGATGCATACGCCCAACGCCAACGGCCATACCAATATCGTGCAAAACGGCGCCTGTTTCGGCTGCACCATCGGCTGCGGGCGCATCTGCAAGATCGATCCCGATCACTGGTCGGTCAAGGACCGCCCCGAGTACCAGGGCGCCTCCGGCGGTCTCGAATACGAGACCGCCTATGCGCTTGGCTCCGCCTGCGGCGTCGACGATATAGACGCGGCAACTTTTGCCGGCTTTATCTGTAACGAGTACGGCATGGATCCGATCTCGCTCGGCGGCTCCATTGCCGCGGCGATGGAGCTGTTCGACATCGGCGCCATCGACGAAAAAACGACCGGCGGCATCAGGCTCGAATTCGGCAACGCCGAGGCCCTGTGCCAGATTTCAGAGCTTGTCGGCAAGGGCGAGGGTTTCGGCGCCGACGTCGCCATGGGTTCGAAACGCCTGTGTGAGAAATACGGCCATCCGGATCTGTCGATGACGGTCAAGGGCCAGGAATTCGCCGCCTACGACGGCCGCTCCATGCAGGGCATGGGGCTGGCTTACGCGACCAGCAACCGCGGCGCCTGCCATCTGCGCGCCGACCCTTACGGCCACGATTTCGAAACCACCGAAATCGAGGGTAAGGCTAAAATCGTTGCCGAAACCCAGCGCGTTACCGCATTCATGGATTCCAGCGGCCTGTGCCTGTTTCCGGCCGGTTGCGGCTGGGGCATCGACGACTATTGCGAGCTGGTGGACACGGTCTGCGAAGGCGACTGGAGTTCCGAGGCGCGCATGGCCGAAACGGGTGAGCGCATCTGGAACCTGGAAAAACTGTTCAACCTGAAAGCGGGGCTTGGCAAGAAAGACGATACCCTGCCGAAACGCATTCTGGAGGAACCGGCCGACGTCGGTACCGGCAAGGGCCTGGTCTGCCGCCTCGATGAAATGCTGCCCGAGTATTACGAGATCAACGGCTGGGACGCCGAGGGTGTGCCGACCGCGGCGACGCTGCAGCGCCTGGGACTCGGCTGACGCCCGGCGATGGAAATATCGGTGACCCTGTTCGGCGGGCTGCGTCACTACCTGCCCGCCGGCAGCTCATTCAACAAATGCAGTATCAGCCTCGACGACGGCGCGAGCCTGGCCGATTTGCTAGGCAAACTGCCGATACCGAGCGAAAAGCCTTTCCTCGTATTGCTCAACGACGAAAAAGTGTCCGGCCAGAATTACGGCGATATCACGATCCAGGACGACGACAGCGTGGTTTTATTACCGCCGATCAAGGGCGGTTAGTCCTCGGGTTCGCGATGCCGGCAAGCATCATTCTTACCCTGTTACTGTTGGCGCTGGGCGCCGGCGGCGTGCAGGCCGCACCGGTTGACGAAGTCAAACCGAAGTGGCGTACGCCTTTCGACCTGTACCTGAATCCGCGCGAAGCCTGGCAGATGAAAAGCGCAAATCCCGACCAGGTTACGCTGATCGACGTGCGTACGCGCGCCGAAGTCAAGTACATCGGCATCGCCGACGCGGTCGATGCCAACATCCCGGTACGAATGCTGCGCGAAGATTATGCATGGAGCGAGAAATCGAACACCTATCGAACCCGTAAAAACGAAGATTTCGTGGCGGCAGTCGACGCGCTGCTGCAGCAACGGGGGCTCGGCCGCGGCAGCACCATTATCCTGATGTGCCAGTCGGGCTCGCGGGTTCCGATCGCCGCGCGCCTGCTGCACCAGGCGGGGTTCGGCAAGGTATACACGCAATACCAGGGTTTCGAGGGTTTAAAGGCGAGGCAGGGCCCGGACCAGGGCAAGCGCGTGGTCAACGGCTGGAAAAACGAGGGCCTGCCGTGGAGCTATAAGCTCGATCCGGCCAAGATGTATTTCAACTTCGCACCGCGCTAATCGCCAGCATATCCTCGGAGCAGGCTTTGCTCCGGATCAATTCCGCTTCGGCCAGAACCTCAGTCGCAGTTTTCGGTGTCGACGACCTCGCCGTCGGTATCGATGGTTTCGAGCCTGACGCCAAAACCCCACAGCCGGCGCAAGTGCTTGAGCACCTCGGCGCTGGTATCGGCCAGCGGCACGTTATTGTGCAGGAAATGTCGCAGCGTCAGCGAGCGGTCGCCGCGCACGTCGACGTTGTAAACCTGGATATTGGGTTCGTTCATACTCAGGTTGTACTGGTTCGACAGCGCATGGCGGATATGCCGATAGCCGGCATCGTTGTGGATCGAAGTGACTTCCAGCTCGCTGCGTTCCTCGTCATCGAGAATCGAAAACAGCTTGAAGTCGCGGATCAGCCGCGGCGACAGAAACTGCGAAATGAAACTCTCGTCCTTGAAGTTACGCATGGCGAAATCGAGGGTTTCCTGCCAGTCGGAGCCGGCGATATCCGGGAACCACTTCTTGTCTTCCTCGTCCGGGTCGGTGCAGATTCGCTTGATGTCGGTCATCATCGCGTAACCGAGCGCGTAAGGATTGATGCCGCTGAAATACTTGCTGTCGAAGTCCGGCTGCGATACGACGTTGGTATGGCTCTGGATGAATTCGAGCATGAAGCCGTCAGTTACCTTGCCGCGGTCGTAAAGCTCGTTCATGATGTGGTAGTGCCAGAAACAGGCCCAGCCCTCGTTCATCACCTGGGTCTGGCGCTGCGGGTAAAAATACTGCCCGATCTTGCGCACGATACGCACCACCTCGCGCTGCCAGGGCTCCAGCAGCGGCGCGTTTTTTTCGACGAAATAAAGAATGTTTTCCTGCGGTTCTTCCGGAAAGTTGGGCAGCTTTTGCTCTTCTTCCGCGGCCTCTTTCTGCGGAATCGTCTTGCGCCACAGGTCGTTGACCTGCGATTGCAGGTAAGCCTCGCGTTCGGCCTGGCGCTCCTGCTCCTCGCGCATCGATACCGGGTAGGGCCGC
>JAAUYE010077823.1_pt1 | contig 15687 bp, 14 predicted proteins | sample 7278081 | NCBI WGS metagenome assembly JAAUYE01 (sample SAMN14350131, study PRJNA611818) | marine sediment metagenome | isolation source: surface marine sediment (0.6m) | place: French Polynesia: Moorea | collected 2018-08
GTAAACATCTATCCACCCTATCTCGGGATGGGCATTCGCGTGCGGTCGTTCAGCGACGACTTCACTCGCTTTGAGGTCCAGCTGCGGCCGCGTTGGTACACGCGTAACCTGTTCGGCACGCACTTCGGTGGCAGCCTGTACGCGATGGCCGACCCGTTCTTCGTATTCATCGTCACAATGAATTTCGGCAAGGGCTATGTCGTGTGGGACAAGTCTGCGTCGATCGATTTCCTGAAGCCCGCCAAGGGAACGATTACGGGCATCTACGAAATCAGTGCAGAGCGATTGCGGGAGATGAAGACCGAGGTCGACGAACTCGGCAAGAACACCTTTCACTTCGAGGCCGACCTCGTTGATGAAGTCGGCGACGCCGTTGCGCGGGTCAGCAAGGAGGTCTATGTGCGCGCGAAGGGTGCCTCGCGTTAGCGACCTAGTCCTGCAGTGCCTGGAGTCGCTCCGGTGTTCCAATATCGGCCCATAGTCCTTCGTAAAGGGAGCCGGACAAGCGGCCGTTTTCCGCGGCTTCACGCAGCATCGGCGCCAGCGGGAAACGGCCGGGTTCGCAGCCATCGAAAAATGAAGGACGATACACCGCGACGCCACTGAACGTGAGACGTTGCGTCTCGCCGTTGCGAATCAGGCCGTCCTCAATATCGAAGTCCCCGCCTTCCCTGTAGTCCGGCGACGGCACCATTACGAGGTGGCCGACGTGTTCGTCGGCGAGCTCGATTCCCGGCACCGGCATGTCGGTGTATATATCTGCGTTCACCACGAGAAACGGTTCTGTTCCGAGCATTGGCAAGGCTTTATGTATGCCGCCGCCTGTCTCGAGAATGTTGTCGCCCTCCTGGCTATACAGCACGCTCAATCCATAGCGTTCGCCAGAGCCGACGCGCTCGACGATCTTGTCGCCAAGCCAGCCAAGGTTGATCACAACCGTATGAAAACCCGCCGACTGGATATTCGCGAGATGGCGCTCGAGCAGGCTCTCGCCGCGCACTTCGACCAGCGACTTGGGAACCTCGTCGGTCAAAGGCCGCAATCGTTCGCCGCGACCGGCCGCCAATACCATCGCCCTCATTGTTGCGCTTCCAGGCCGGGCAGAACCTGGCTCTCGATCAGGTCAATCAGAAACTCGAGTTCCTGGTAGCGCGGTGCAACGTCGACGATATACGAGAGCGTGCGCGGAATATCCTCGAGGTAACCGTCCTTGCCATCGCGATGGTTCAACCGACAGAAAATCCCCGCAGCTTTGATGTGACGCTGCACGCCCATCAGCTCGAAGTAGCGCCGGAATTGCTTTTCGGGTACCTCGTCCTGCAGCGGCGCGTCGCAGCCAGCATAGAAATCGAGCGCCCATTGCCAGATACGGTCTGCCGGCCACTTCACATAGCAGTCCTTGAGCAACGAGACGAGGTCGTAGGTGAGCGGTCCCTCGACAGCGTCCTGAAAATCCAGAATGCCGGGGTTGTCTTCATCCATGACCATCAGGTTGCGGGAATGGTAGTCGCGGTGCACGAATACCTGCGGCTGGTCGAGCGCATTCGCAACGAGCAGACCACACAGCATCTGCCATTCGCGCTCAGCTGCCTCTCCGAATTCGATGCCGAGGTGCGTACCGCACAACCAGTCGTGAAACAGCGAAAGTTCGAAACGCAGCAACTTCTCGTCGTAGGGAGGCAACTGTGACTGGAACGCCGCACCGTTCCGCTGCATCACGAGCAGCGCGTCGATTGCATCGCGATACAACATCGGCGCCTGCGACTTATCCTGCAGCAGCTCCTGCAAATACTGGCGCGTGCCGAGGTCGGTCAGTAGCAGGAATCCTTGTTCCATGCTCGCCTCTACGACACGTGGAGCGTTTAGCTTCATCGCCTCAAGAAAACCGGCAACGCGCACAAACGGCTCGGAGTCCTCCTTTTCGGGTGGCGCGTCCATAACGATGAAACTCTCGTCCGCACCCTGCAGTCGAAAGTATCGTCGGAAGCTGGCGTCGATGGACGCCGGGACCGGGTCGCTGCCGGCCACGCGGTCGATGTTTCGCGTCCAATCGCGGAGCGCGTCCAGGCGGACGTCGGACGAGGTCGTTGAACTTGCTATCGTGGCTCTCCGTAACGCGTTGAAGCAACTAGGAAACCAAGGGAAGGTATCAAATCCCAAAGGCTGATAACATCCCGTCTAATCAAGCCAGTCGAACTCTGACCCGACCATCGTTTTGTCTGCGAAACCCGTAATCCTCGCTTGCTCCCTGTTGGCCTTCGCTCAGGCACAGGCGGACGACCCGCTTAATTGCGGCACCTCGCTCGGCGAGCGCCTCGCCCAGGACTTCAGGCTTGCCGATGGCGCCCTCGACAACCCTGACACGGTCGTGCTCGAAGCTGGCTCTGTCGAGGCACAGCTGGGCGACAACCCAACCGCACGCATGAGCGGCGGCGTCCTGCTGCGTCGCGATGACAAGCTCGCGGGTGCCGATTCGGCCTATTACGATCCGGACCAGCGCGCGCTGTTTCTGGAAGGCGGCGTGCGCTATGAGGATCCCGGCACGCAGATCCGGAGCCGCTCCGCCGAGTTTGGCTACGATATGGGGCGCATCCGCTTCGAGGGGGCGGACTTCTCGCTTGGCAGCAGCAACGCGCGAGGCGCGGCAGATTCACTCGAGATCAACGAAGCCGGAACGCTGACGCTTACCGGCGTTGAGTACACAACCTGCCCGCCCGGATCAGAAGACTGGCTGCTGCAGGGCAAGTCGATCGAACTCGACACGCGCGAAGGCATTGGCACGGCCACGGGAATGCGGCTGCGTTTCTTCGACGTGCCGATTCTCTACCTGCCTTACATCTCGTTCCCGATCGGCGATGCGCGCAAGTCGGGCGTGCTGACACCGGAAATCGGCAGCTCCGGGCGCAGTGGCAATGAAATACGCGTGCCCTACTACTGGAACATCGCCCCCAACTATGACGCGACGATAACGCCGCGACTGTTAACGAGCCGCGGCCTGCAGATCGAATCGCAGTTCCGCTACCTGACGCTGCGCAACGAAGGCACGATTACGGCGGACTACCTGCCCGATGATGACAAGGTCAATCGCACGCGGCACCAGATGCGCTTTGTCCATCGCACGCTGTTCGATAACGGCTGGCGAAATCGCGTTAACTTCCGCGAAGTCTCGGACAGTCAGTACTTCGAAGATCTCGGCGGCAGCCTGAGCGTCTCGAGTATCACGCACCTTGATCGTCACGTGAGCTTCGACTACTACTCGGACCGCGTTTCGATGTTCGCCCAGGTTCAGGATTATCAGACCATCGACGACACGATCGCACCGAGCGATGAGCCATACCGTCGACTGCCACAGGTGCTCGTAAATGCGAACCTGCCGCTGGGCCCGATGCGCTTCGATATCGATACCGAGCTCGTCAATTTCGACCGGGATACGGGCGCAACGGGTTGGCGTTTCAACGCGGCGCCGTCGGTGGAATTGTCGCTCGGACGCCCGGGCCTGTTCTTCAAGCCGGCCGTTTCCGTCGACTACACGACCTACGAACTTGATGACACCGTTGCCGGACAGGACACGACGCCGGAACGCACGGTGCCGATCTCGAGTATCGACACTGGCCTCATTCTCGAGCGCACCATGGCGAACGCCGGTCGCATCCAGACGATCGAGCCGCGCCTGCTGTATGTGCACATTCCGTTTCGTGACCAGAACAGCTTCCCGGTCTTCGACACAATCACGCCCGACATCAACCTCGTGCAGCTGTATCGAAAGAACCGGTTTCTGGGTGTTGACCGCATAGGGGACGCCGACCAGCTGAGCGTGGGCGTGACGTCACGCGTTCTGGATATCGGCACGGGCCGAGAGCTCATGTCGGCGACGGTTGGGCAGACGCGTTACTTCAGCGATCGCATGGTGACCTTGCCGGGAACCTCAGCCGCGACCTTTGAGACGTCCGACTACATCGCCCAGGTACGCGTTCTGCTGCTCGAGAACATCAACTTTGACTTTGGCCACCAGTGGGGCACCGGCGACAACGGCACCACCAAATCCGAGGCGCGATTGCAGTACAGTCCGTCGCAGAACAAGATTCTCTACCTGGCGTATCGCTTTCGTCGCGACTCTCTCGAGCAGGGTGACCTCTCCTGGTCGTGGCCCGTCGCGAAACAATGGAACTTCGTTGGTCGTTACAACTTCTCGTTCCGCGATCAGGAGGTTCTCGAGCAGTTCTTCGGCCTCGAGTACGAAAGCTGCTGCTGGGGTTTGCGCCTCGTATCTCGCCGCCACATCTCGACACGCGACGGAACTCGCGATTCATCCTTCGGTCTGCAATTGGTATTGAAGGGAATGACGAGCGTCGGCACGGCTGCCGACAAGCTGCTTGAACGTGGTATTCTTGGCTATTCTGCAGATCTCCGGTAGTAAAAAGTGTTTAAGATCAGAAACTTATGCGCGGTTGCCGCGTTAGCGACCGCGCCTGTCGCCGTCGCTGACGAGCTCTCCGACACGGGCGAATTCCTCGATGGCGTGGCCGCTATCGTCAACGAAGGCGTCGTGTTGAAGAGCCAGCTTTACCGGCAAATCGACACCGTCACAAAAAACGCCGCGTCGCAAGGCATACCCCTGCCCCCCATGGACGTGCTCGAGGAACAGCTTCTCGAGCGCCTGATCCTGACGGAAATCCAGCTGCAACGCGCCGACCGCATCGGTCTGAGTGTCTCGGACCAGAACCTGAACCAGGCAATAGCGTCGATCGCCGCGCAGAACCAGGTGGCCTTCGAGGACATGCCCCGCATGCTCGCGCAGGACGGCGTCAACTACGCGCAGTTCCGCCAGCAGCTTCGTGAGGAAATCACGGTCGACCAGCTGCGGCGTATCGAAGTCGGCCAGAGCATCAATGTTTCGGAACGCGAGATCGAACAATGCGTTGCCGACCTCGAGGGCAACGTTGTTGCCAACTCTGAATACCAGCTGTCGCACATCCTGTTGACCTTTAACGAAGCCGCGAGCTCGGATGAGATTCGCGAAGTCGAGGCGATGGCCAACGAGATTTACCAGCAGATTCAGGACGGTGCCGACTTCCGCGAACTCGCCGTGCGCCACTCGAAAGGACCGACCGCACTCGAAGGCGGATCGCTCGGCTGGATGCAGGGTCAGCAGGTACCAACCGTATTCACTGACGTGTTGCAGGACATGGGCCGCGGCGACGTATCGGAACCGATCCGCGCTGCGAGCAGTTTCCATCTCGTGCGCGTCGACGACCTGCGCAGCGCCGTCGAGCGCAGCGAGGTCAAACAGGCCAATGTTCGCCATATCCTGATCATGCCCAACGAGATCATTGATGACGCGACGGCGAGGCAGCGGCTCGACGAGGCGCTCGGGAAGATCCGTGCCGGTGAAGACTTCGGCGAGCAGGCGAAACTTCTGTCCGACGACCCCGGTTCTGCGAACCTCGGCGGAGAGCTTGGCTGGGCCGGACCGAACACCTACGCGCCCGAGTTCGAAGCCACCATCACCGCTAGTGAAATAGGCGTCGTGTCTGAGCCGTTCCGCACACAGTTCGGCTGGCACATTCTCGAAGTTATGGACCGCCGCGTTTACGACAACACCGAAGAAATGAAAGAGCGCAACTGCGACCTTCGCATCCGCAATAGCAAATTGGAGGAAGAGTCGCAGCTCTGGATCCAGCGGTTGCGTGACGAGGCATTCGTGCAGTCCAAAATCTAGGCGTGACCGCGGCCAAGCCACTCGTCATCACAGCCGGCGACCCGGCGGGCGTCGGCCCTGAGCTGTGCAACGCCCTTGCGGACACTCGATTTGTCGACGACATCGTGATCGTCGGCGACAACCGCCAGTTCGACAATCGCCTGCGTGTCATCGACACGCCGTTTCCCGCACCGGTAACGCCAGGCCAACCCGATTCTGCCAATGCGGCAACCCTGCTTGAAGGGCTCGAGCTTGCCGTGCGCGGCTGCCTCGACGGCGAATTCGGCGCGCTGGTCACGGCCCCGCTTGCCAAGAGCGTCATCGCTGACAGCGGCGTGCCTTTTACGGGCCATACCGAATTCCTTGCGGAACTCTCGGGTGCGCCACTCCCTGTCATGATGCTCGTGGCCGGCGACCTTCGTGTAGCCCTGGCCAGCACGCATCTGCCGCTGCGCGACGTAGCCGACTACCTGACGGCCGACGGCATCGAGCAGGTGCTGCGCATTCTCGATACCGATCTGCGCAATAAATTTGGCATCGAGGCCCCGGAGATCGTCGTTTGTGGACTCAATCCCCATGCCGGTGAGCGTGGCCACCTTGGCGACGAGGAAGAGCGTTTCATCACGCCGGTCCTCGACCGCCTTCGTAGCGAAGGCTTGAATCTGCGCGGACCGCTGCCGGCCGATACGGCCTTTACGCCGTCTGCGGGCCACAAGGACGCCGTGCTTGCGATGTACCACGACCAGGGCCTGCCTGTGCTCAAGTACGCGGGTTTCGGCCACGCAGTCAACGTCACGCTCGGCCTGCCGATTATCCGAACCTCGGTCGATCATGGCACCGCCTTCGACATCGCCGGCGAGGGCAAGGCGGACGCCGGTAGTCTGCTTGCCGCCGTGACGCTCGCGGCCGAACTGGCAAGCCGCTAATGGGCAAACACCGCGCGCGCAAACGATTCGGCCAGCACTTCCTGTCGGATTGGGGCGTCATCGATGCAATCATTCGTGCCATTAGTCCGTCCGAAGACGACACCGTGGTCGAAATCGGACCGGGACAAGGTGCCATCACCGAGCCGCTTGCGGAGCGAGCCGGGCACCTGCACGTAGTCGAGCTGGATCGCGACCTCGTTGCCCAGCTGCGGGACCGGTACGGCAGTCGCGACAACGTCACGGTCCACGAGGCAGATGCTTTGCAGTTCGACTTCAGCTCGCTTGGCGAAGACCTGCGCGTCGTCGGCAATCTTCCCTACAACATCTCGACTCCATTGTTGTTTCACCTGCTGAAGTTTCGCGGCTCGATCATCGACATGCATTTCATGTTGCAGAAAGAAGTTGTCGAACGGATGGCGGCGGATCCGGGCACCAAGGCCTATGGCAGACTCGGGATAATGCTCGGTTGCCACTTGCGCATCGAGTCGCTGTTCGATGTTGGCCCCGACGCTTTTTCACCACCGCCGGCGGTCATGTCCGCTGTTGTCCGGCTCGATCCTCTGCCGCCCGGCACCTTCGAGATCGCTGACGAACAGCGGCTGTCCACCCTCGTCGCGACGGCCTTCATGCAGCGGCGCAAGACGCTGCGCAATTCTTTGCGCAACGAGGCCAGCATCCAGGATTTCGAAGCTGTCGGCATCGACCCTGGGCGACGGCCGGAGCAGATTTCGATCGCGGACTATGTTCGCCTGAGCAATCACCTCGCCGATAAATCACGCTAGAATGCCGCCATGGACGACAAGCACTGCGACATTCGCATCAAGGTAGCGACAAGCTACATGGACGACCAGTCCCAGCCCGACGCAGATCGCTACGTCTTCGCCTACACGATCACGATCTCCAACGATGGCGACGAACCGGCCACGCTGCGTAGCCGCCACTGGATCATTACGGATGCGAACGGCAAGGTGCAGGAAGTGAGTGGCGATGGCGTCGTTGGCGAGCAGCCGCACCTCAATCCGGGAGAGAACTTTCGCTATTCGAGCGGCGCCGTACTCGAAACGCCGGTTGGCGCCATGCAGGGCATGTACCGCATGGAAACCGATTCCGGCGACCATTTTGACGCGCCGATTGCGCCGTTCACGCTCGCGGTGCCCGGACTGCTTCACTAAGGGAGCCTGCACGTGGCTGTCTACGCTATCGGTGATCTACAGGGCTGCTACGATCCGTTCCGTCACCTGCTCGACGAACTCGATTTCGACCCCGGCAAGGACACCCTGTGGCTGACCGGCGATCTCGTTAACCGAGGGCCCAAGTCACTGAAAACGCTGCGCTTTGTCAAAAGCCTCGGCGATTCCGTAATCACTGTTCTCGGGAATCACGACCTGCACCTGCTGGCGCTGCACGCGGGCATGGTGCGTCGCGGCAAACGCTTCGATTCGCTGTCGTCGTTGCTCAAAGCCGACGATGTCGACGAGCTGTGCGACTGGCTCCGTTACCAGCCGCTCGCACACTACGACAAGGGCCTCAAGACCATGCTCGTGCATGCTGGCACGCATCCGAGCTGGAGCACGAAAAAGACGCTAAAGCGCGCCGCGGAAGTAGAGGCCGCGCTGCAAAGCGACGACTATCACAATGTACTCGGCAAGATGTACGGCAACACGCCGACAAAATGGTCTGGCAAGCTCACCGGCTACAAACGTCTGCGCTTCATCATTAACTGCCTCACGCGCATGCGCGTCTTGACGAGTGCTGGTCGGCTCGATCTCAACTTCAGCGGCTCACCGTTCCGCGCACGCCGCGGCCTGCAGCCCTGGTTCGAGGCAGAGGACCGTGCGTGGGCCGGCACGCGTATCGTCTTCGGTCACTGGTCTGCCCTCGGGCTGATCGTGTTGCCGGAGTACATCTCGATCGATACAGGCTGTATCTGGGGACGCCAGCTGACGGCCGTGCGTCTCGACAAGCGCCGGCCGCGTGTTGTCCAGGTGCACGGGCAGTACTGGTAGCGCTCAGCTCGAATTAACGACTCGTTCGAAGCGCTGAAATGAGTACGCGTGCTCGTTACGTTCGTCCGCGTCATGGTGTTCCGCTTCGGCGAGCCGCCACTCCGTCTCGCTAATCGCGGGAAAGAACGCGTCGCCTTCAATCTCGGCATGTACACGGGTCAGGTACAGCCGATCCGCACGAGGCAGGAACAGCGCATAAATCTCGCTGCCGCCGATCACCATGACCTCGGCAACGTCGCCCGCGGTGCTCAACGCCTCGTCGACAGAATCGGCGACATCGCAGCCCTCGGCGGCGAAACTCTCCTGCCGCGTGATCACGATATTCTGCCGGCCCGGCAGCGGCCGACCGATCGAATCCCAGGTCTTGCGGCCCATGATGATCGGCTTACCCATTGTGATGTCCTTGAAACGCCGTAGATCATCGGAAAGACGCCACGGCAGCTCGCCCTGAACGCCAATAACATTGTTCGCCGAGGCGGCGACGATGAGGCTGATCATGCCACGGGCTCAGACCGCGACCGCAGCCTTGATATGCGGGTGCGCTTCGTAATTGAGTATCTCGAAGTCGTCGTACTCGTAATCGAAAATGCTGGGCGGACGACGTTTGATCGCGAGCGTCGGCAACGGCAGCGGCTCGCGCGTCAGCTGCTCGTCCGCTTGCTCGAGATGGTTCAGGTACAGGTGGCAGTCGCCGCCCGTCCAGATGAATTCGCCGACGTTCAGGTCAGCCTGCTGAGCAAGCATGTGCGTCAGCAATGCGTAGGAGGCAATATTGAACGGTACGCCGAGAAAGATATCGCAGCTGCGCTGGTAGAGCTGGCACGACAGCTTGCCGTCGGCCACGTAAAACTGGAACAGGCAATGACACGGCGGCAGCGCCATATTGTCGATCTCTGCGACATTCCACGCCGACAGGATAATGCGCCGCGAGTCGGGGTTGTCACGGAGCTGGTCCATGATCTGCTGAATCTGATCGACCTTGCGGCCGTCCGGCGTCGGCCAGCTGCGCCACTGCACGCCGTAGACGGGCCCCAGATCGCCGTTCTCATCGGCCCACTCATCCCAGATCGATACGCCGTTTTCCTTGAGATAGCGAATGTTGCTGTCGCCCGACAGGAACCACAGCAGCTCGTGAATAATCGAGCGCAGGTGCAGCTTCTTGGTCGTGACGAGCGGGAAGCCCTGGCTCAGGTCAAAACGCATCTGGTGGCCGAATACGCTCAGCGTGCCGGTGCCTGTGCGGTCTTCCTTGCGCGCGCCCGTGTCCCGGACCAGGCGCATCATGTCCAGGTATTGCTGCATGAATCAGGCCGTCCTTTTGCGATAAGCAAGGGCGATCAGTAGCGCACCGCCGATGATCATTGGAAGCGACAGAATTTGTCCCATCGTCACCCAGTCGAGCGCAAGGTAGCCCAGGTGCGCATCCGGAACACGAACGAATTCGACCGCGAAGCGGAACACACCATAAAGCAGCAGAAACAAGCCCGTCGCCGACATGTACGGCCGCTCGCGACTGGTGAACAGCCAAATAATAACAAACAGCACCAACCCTTCGAGAACGGCCTCGTAGAGCATCGACGGATGCAGCACGATGCCGTCGACGTTGAATCCCCAGGGCAGGTCGGTCGGCTTGCCCCAGAGCTCGCCATTGATGAAGTTGCCGATGCGACCGAAAAACAGGCCGAGCGGCACCAGCGGCGCAACAAAATCGAGTACACCCCACGCCCTCACGCCGAGTTTGCGCGAGTACAGCCACATCGCGAGCATGACGCCGGCGAGACCGCCATGGAACGACATGCCACCCTCGGTGATCTTGAACAGGTACAGCGGATCCGAGAGCAGCTGGTCGGTACCGTAGAAAAGCGCGTAGCCGATGCGCCCGCCTAGAATAACGCCGAGCATCACGTAAAACGCCAGGTCGTCGACCTGGTCCGGCTTGATGATCGACCAGGGCTTGATGGACCGCCGCCTGGCGAGCCACCAGCCAAGCACGAAACCAACCACGTACATGAGGCCGTACCAGCGCACGGCCAGCGGTCCGATCGAGAAAATGATCGGATCTATGTCTGGGAATGTCAGCATGCGGGGTATGATAGAGGAATCTATGACGAATCGCCTCGCCCAGGAAAACAGCCCCTACCTTTTGCAGCACGTCGACAACCCCGTGGACTGGTACCCGTGGGGCGAGGAGGCTTTTGCGGAGGCACGCAGGACCGGCAAACCGATCCTGCTCTCGGTTGGGTACTCGGCCTGTCACTGGTGTCACGTCATGGCACACGAGTCATTTGAGGACCCCGACACCGGCAAGCTCATGAATGAGCTGTTCGTCAACATCAAGGTCGACCGGGAGGAGCGCCCCGACGTTGACAAGATCTACCAGACGGCGCACCAGCTCATCACGCAACGCCCCGGCGGCTGGCCGCTCACCATGTTCCTCGATGGTGAAGATCAGCGACCGTTCTTCGGCGGCACGTATTTCCCGAATGAGCCGCGTTACGGCATGCCCGCGTTCAGTGAGCTGCTGAAGAACATCGCATCGTATTACGACGAGAAGCGCGACGAGATTCGCGAGCAGAACAATCGCCTGCTCGACGTCTTCGATCGGCTCGAGCCGGCACCGGCCGGCGGCGACCAGTCCTTCACGCGGGCACCGCTGGATGCCGCGCGCGAAACCTTCGAACAGACTTTCGACCGCGAGTACGGTGGCTTCGGCTCCGCCCCGAAGTTTCCTCACCCGACGACTATTGATCGACTGCTGCGCCACTGGCGTAGCACCGCCAACGACACCGAGCCGGACGTTGAGGCGCTATTCATGGCGGCCCTGACGCTCACTCGCATGGCCGAAGGCGGCTTGTTCGATCATATCGGCGGCGGTTTCTATCGCTACTCGGTGGATCGCTACTGGCAAATCCCGCACTTCGAAAAGATGCTCTACGACAACGGACCACTGCTCGCGCTCTATGCACAGGCTGCGATCGCAAGTGGCGATGCCGCATTTGCCGAAGCAGCCAAGGCCACCGCACGCTGGATGCTCGCCGACATGCAGGACCAGAACGGTGGTTTCTATGCGACCCGGGACGCCGATTCCGAAGGGCATGAAGGGCTTTATTACCTGTGGGACCCCGACGAGGTCAGCGAACTGATCGGCGACCGCTTTGCGGTATTTGCGCGCCGCTTCGGCCTCGACCAGCCCGCCAACTTCGAGGGCCGCTGGCACCTCACCGTGCGGGAGGCGATCACATCTGACGAAGCCGAGACCATCGACGAGGCCCGCTCACTGCTTCTCGAACGACGCGACAAGCGCGTGGCACCCGGGCGGGACGAAAAGCAGCTCACAGCCTGGAACGCGCTGGCGATAAGGGGCCTGGCAATTGCCGGTCGCGCCCTGGAAGACCCCAATCTCATCGACGCGGCCGCGCGTGCCACAGAATTCATACGTCACCAGTTGTTCCACGGCGACCGCCTGCTCGCAAGCTTCAAGGACGGGGCCGCCCGCTTCCCTGCGTATCTCGACGATCATGCGTTCCTGCTCGATGCGCTGCTCGAATTGCTGCAAGCACGCTGGGACTCGGACCATCTTGCGCTCGCACAACAGCTGGCGGACATGCTGCTCGAACATTTCGAAGATGCGGACAACGGTGGCTTTTGGTTTACCGCCAACGATCACGAAAAGCTCATTCACCGCAGCAAACCTCTTGCCGACGAGGCCGTTCCGTCGGGCAACGGCATCGCTGCATTCGCGCTCCAGCGCCTCGGTTTCCTGCTTGGGGAAACGCGCTACCTCGATGCAGCGGAGCGCACGCTGCGGGCCGCATGGCGCGCAATCGAGGAGTATCCGCACGGCCACGTCAGCCTGCTGAATGCGCTCGAAGAATATCTCGACCATCCCGAAGTCATCGTTATTCGGGGCGCGGACGCGGAGATCGATCGCTGGCGCGAAGCGTCCGCCAAGCTCTACGCCCCGCGACGGCTGGTGTTTGCTATCCCGGCGAGCGCAGAGAACCTTCCCGGCGTGCTCGCCGACCGGAAGGCCATTGAGGGTGAGACCGTCGCGTACCGCTGCCTGGGCACGCACTGCGAGATGCCCGTCACGACCTGGGAAGCTCTGGCTACGCGAATAGCCGGCTAGGGATACGCCGTCAGCGTAGTGCCGGAGGTGGGCGCGATCCGCGACCCGTTCGGTCCACGGAAATCAATGCGCATCGAATCGACCCGCATGCCAACATTGCGCTGCACCGCGAAGTGCAGGTGCGGACCGCTCGTGAATCCGGTGTTGCCCGAATCCGCGATGTACTGGCCTGCGCGCACCCGATCGCCGGGCCTGACGCGAATTGAGTTCCAGTTGAGATGCGCGTACACGGCATAGGAGCCGTCGTTGTGGAGGATGCGGACGATATTGGCTAGCTCAGCGTATTCGCTTCTGTCTACGCCGCCCTTGAAGTTGTTGCTCGCGACGTCGAATACGATGCCGTCTCGGGCTGCGACGATGTCCGTGCCGACCGGCATTGCCAGGTCGATGGCGTACATGCTGTCGCGAGTGCGGTGAGTGATCGACTCGGGATAGGTCTGCGTAACCTCGAAGCTGCTACCCGCGGAGAACGGCGCGCGGTACAGGTGGTCGCGGTTCGGCTGCCGGGCCGGGTCCCCGGGCAGATAAATGTAGCGGTAGCGTACTGAGGGCGGCGCAACGCGCTCGAGCAGCGGGAGTTCCAGCACGACCTGCTCGCTGCGCGCGGGTAGGACCCAGTGCAACGGCATATCTGGATGCGGGTAATCGACGCCGGCAATACTGTCGAAATCGATTGCGACTTCCATCGGGGCATGGAATCGGTTCGTGGCCGTGAACGTCAGCCCGTTTTCGGTCAGTTCGTGAGAGACGACTACCTCGCCCTTGATAACGCGGCTGCGAATCGATCGGGTTTCGGTCTCGCTGCCGTCCTCCGGCGGGCGATCCGAGTAGATCCACTCGCCGTTTTCGCCGCGGTACTTGTAAAGGGTTTGCGCGCCCGCGATCCCGGAAATAACCAGGGTCGCCATGAGCAGAAGTGCGGTCAGTCTACGATGATGAGTCCGAGCCAAGGTCTGTACGCCTCCAGCCTTCTTCTGTACGACGTATCTCGTACGCGGGCCAGTATTGTGTGTCCAGCTTCAGTGTAATCACCTCGGCGGTACCATTCCAAGACTTGGTCTTTAGACGCACCGATTCGCGGTGGCCAATGTCCTTCACAGCATCAATGAACGCCTGCAGATTCGGTGTCGGCGTCTCGTTCACCTCGACGACGCGCCGCCCGGCCCAAAGCCCGTAGCGAGTTGCCGGTGAACCGTAGCTGAAGTAGGCGATATAGACGCCATCGGTCGATACGCCGCGCTGCGCCGCCATCGCCCGATGCGGGTCCTGGATCAGCGCGCCGGCCCAGGATATCGCGCGGTCAATGCCGTCGCCGTCGAGCGCAGCGGTCTGCAGCTCGATCTCGAGCGCTTCACCGTTCCGCCACACGGTCACGGTCACTTCGGGCTTCTGCACCGCGAGTTCGAGCTCGCGGAACGACGTGACGACTTCGCCATCGATGGCGAGAACCATGTCGCCGTTCTTCAGCAGCTCGGCCGCAGGTGTTCCAGCGACCAGGCGCGTGACGCTCAGCGCACGGCGCCGCACCGGGTTGTTTTCCTCGAGCCGCTTGACCCACTCCTCGTCGACACCCATCTTGCGCGCGGCAAACAGCGGCGCGTAGACGAATTCGGCCTCGAGCGAGAAGAACGGACGATCCTCACGCACCGTTTCAACGAACTGCCTGGCCAGATCGGACCCGACGCCGCGGTTCAACTGTGCCGAGTCGCCGCCGCTCTGCATGGCGAAGCTTGACCATGTTGCGAGCACCTCGCCACGCTTGTTGATCAGCACGCCGTCGAAGTCGCCGGGCCCGTTAACGAGCGAGATAGCCTCAATATTGGAGTCGCGGAACCGCAATGTGCGCGACAACGGCAGAATCAGCGGATCAACGGAGGCGACCGTGCTCTGCTGGTGCACGAGCTGGTGATCGCCTTTGATGCCGACAACCCAAACCTCGTCGCCGGGCTTCAGGGTTTACGTATTGAACGTCGCCGCCTCCACCGCCGTCGTGCCGATGCTGGCAGGATCGTAGGACACGATTGCGTAGTTATGCAGCGGGTGTAGCTGCTCGATCTTGCCTTTTACCTCGAGCGACCCGGCAAACGTGATGGTCACGTCACCGATCGCAATCGGCACGGTATTGCGATCGACAAGAACGTAGCCGCGCTCCGTGTCGACAATCAGCCCGGTACCGTAATAGTGACGATCAGCAACGCCTGACAACGTGTACGGCAGATCGAAGGTAACGACCACGAGAGACGGAGCAATCGACTGAACGATCGGGTCCTTGAACTTGGTCAGGCGCGTGCTGCCTGTTTCCGGCGGTTTCGGCGGCGGGCCATCGGCCAGTTCGCGGCACGGCCAGATACCCAGTTCGTCATCGCGCGCGCAGCGCCGCGACGGGAACCAGACGCGGTCCATCTCGAGCAGGCGCACGACGGAATTCTGCGGGTTCTCCATCGTGACGTACCTGACGAGCGCGCGTTCCCCGTCCGCCAGCTCGGCCAGCGCAGCTTCAAAGTCGTCGAGTGAATCGACGACCTCGCCGTCCATTTCGGTGATCACGGCCCCGCGCGGTATTGCCGCACGCGACAACAGGTAGCCCGGGTTTGCGACGTAGACGCCCTCTACCGCCCGGTTGTAATGCCGTGCCTGCTGGTAGGAAAGCGGATTGACAATCGCATCGCCGAACTCGAGGTACTCGTCCGGTGTAATCGCATGCAGGTCGTCGACGAGGACGGTTGCATCGATACGCTCCCCGCCTCGTTCAACCTGGATGGCGATTTCTTTGCCGACATGGTCGTCGAGAATTGCAGCCAATGGCACGAATTCGGTCACCAGCTCGCCATCGATACGGATCAGGATATCGCCCGGCGCCAGCACTGCCGAAGCCGGCGAACCGGGGATCACTTGGGCGACCGTCAGCATGCCGGTCTGTTCCGGGAA
>JAAUYE010142411.1_pt1 | contig 15675 bp, 11 predicted proteins | sample 7278081 | NCBI WGS metagenome assembly JAAUYE01 (sample SAMN14350131, study PRJNA611818) | marine sediment metagenome | isolation source: surface marine sediment (0.6m) | place: French Polynesia: Moorea | collected 2018-08
GCCACGATCGTGCCCTGCTCGGTCACGACATCCCAGCCGCCGTCGGCGCGCGGGCTGGTTTCGAGCACGCGGTTGCGCAGCACGATTTCGGCACCCTGCATCTGCGCCGCCCTGGCATAGGCATGGGTCGTGCCCGACGGATCGAGATGCCCGTCCAGCGGATCGTAGAGCGCGCCGAGCACACCGTCGGTATTCGTAATCGGGCTCAGCTTGCGGATTTCATCGGGTGCAATCAACTCGGTGTCGAGGCCCATGTGGCGGTGCATCGCGCGCGCCGATTTCAGAAAATCGAGGCGCTCGGGCGATTCGGCCAGGGTAATGCCGCCGACGTGGTGCAGGCTGCAGGACTGGCCGGTTATCTCCTCGAGCTCGCGGTACAGGCGGATCGTGTAACCCTGCAGCGCGGCCATGTTGGTATCGGCGTTGAGCGTGTGAAAGCCGCCGGCGGCATGCCAGGTGGAACCGGAGGTCAGCTCCGAGCGCTCGATCAGGACCACGTCGGTCATGCCGAGCCTGGTCAGGTGGTAAATGACGCTGCAGCCGACCACGCCGCCGCCGATGACGACGACCTGCGCATGGGACTTCATCGTCATCGCGCCAGCTCCAGTTCACGCCGGCGCTCATTGACGTATTCCTCGAGCGCGGCGCGCCTGCCGGCATCCATCTCGGGCGGCTCGTACTGATCCAGTTTTTGCCGGTACAGGCGGTTGGCCCGCTCGAACGCGGTCAGGGATCCGTTATCGCGCCAGGTTTCGAAATTACTCCAGTCGGATACCAGCGGCTCGTAAAAGGCGTCACGATAGCGCGCCCGGGTGTGCCGGGTACCGAAAAAATGCCCCCCGTGCCCGGCTTCGCGTACCGCGTCGAGCGCCAGGGTCGACTCGTCGACGGCCAGCGGGGTCAGGGTTTCACGCATCATCTGCAGCATGTCGACATCGATGATGAACTTTTCGAAGGATGCGCACAATCCGCCCTCGAGCCAGCCGGCGGCGTGCTTGATGATTTGCGCATGACCCATGACCGCGCCCCAGAGCGACATTTGCGACTCCCACGCGGCCTGGGCGTCGACGCAGTTGGCAGCATTGGTGTTCGACGAGCGGAACGGCAGGCCATAACGTCGCGCGAGCTGGCCGCTCGCCCAGGCCGCACGCGTGTACTCGGGGGTGCCGAAGGCCGGCGCCCCGCTGCGCATGTCCGCGTTCGAGGTAAAGCCGCCGTAAACCATGGGCGCGCCCGGGTTGATGATTTGCGACAGCGCGATCACACCCAGCGCCTCCGCGTTTTGCTGCGCCAGCGCGCCGGCGATCGTAATCGGGCACATCGCGCCCGAGAGCGTGAACGGGGTGACGATGACCGGCTGGCCATGCTCGGCCATCTCGATCAGGCCCTCGAGCATCGGCCCGTCGACGCGCAGCGGCGAATTGGTGTTGACCACGCTGTTGACGCTGGGTTCGGACTTCAGCGTTTCGACATCGACGCCGCGCGCGATCGCGGTCATCCGGATGCCGTCGCTGACACGGCCGCCGCCGAGACAATACAGCGAAAAGGCGCGATCGGTCAGCGTGTACGCGGCCAGGGTCGCGTCGAGGTGGCGCGTGTCGGGGGCGATATCGATCGGCTCCACCGGGTAACCGCTGAAAAAGTCGATCGCGTCGAAGCACTGGGTCAGGCGCAGAAAATTACAGTAATCGGCAAAGTTTCCGGTGCGCCGGCCGCCTTCGAGATCGGAACAGTTGGGCGCGCTGGCGACGGTGGTGAAATTGATCGCGTTGCGCCCGATCAAGCGGTTGCGCTCGGGATTCGGCGCGTGCAGGGTGAACTCCGCGGGCACGCTGGCGATGCGTCGCATCACCTGGTCGCGGTCGAGATACACGCGCTGCGCATCCCAGTCGACGCGCGCGCCATCCTGCTCGTACAGCGCCAGCGCGCTTTCACTGAGGATCTCGAGTCCGATTTCCTCGAGAATGCGCATCGAGGCATCGTGAATCGCGTCCAGGTCATCGGCGCCCAGCGCTTCGATCGGTCGATAGGGATTGAACAGCTGCCCTAGTTTCGGCGCTGCCTCGGGCGGGTTCGCGGCGCTGCGTTTGCGGGATCTTCTTCTGGCCACTGCTGACTCCTGACGCGGAACGCCCGATAGTATTTAACCCGGCGAAACTTGTCTATCTCCGGCGCGACCGATCAGGCCGGGAGCGCACGGCATCGGTCGCGGACAGGATTCATTCCGGGACCGGCGGCCGGATTGGCGTTTGCAACGCCGAAGGTTTACATTTGCCGCATGGGCAAGGCAAGGCTAATCCTCTGCGGCATGTATGCATTCAGCGAACGCCTGCGCGACGCCTGGCGAGAGGTTTTCGCGGATTTCACCCTCGGCTACGCCGCGGCGAACCCGATCGCCGCCGAACTCGGCTTCGGCCTGCTCGATTCGGTGGCGCGCGACGACCTGCTGTTCGGTCATACCTGCGGCTACCCGTTGCTGAAGAAACATGCCGGAGAATACAGCGCTTTTTGCGTTCCGGTTTTCGACGTCGACGGCACGGATGGCAAACTCTACTCGAGCCGTCTGATCGTGCCGGCCGGCTCGGGCATCGAGTCGCTCCGCGAATGCCGCGGCAGGGTGGCCGCGGTCAACGGTTACGATTCGAACAGCGGGATGAATTTACTGCGTTACGAGCTGGCACGGGCGGGCGCCGCGCCCGGCTACTTCAGCGCGGTCAGGATCACCGGCAGCCACCTGGGCAGTTTCGAGGCGGTTGCCGCCAACGAGGCCCAGCTCGCGGCGATCGACTGCGTCAGTTACCAGTTGATCGCCGACGAAAACCCGGCGCTCGCGGACGCGGTCGACTGCATCGGTTTCACCGCCCGCTGCTGCGGTCTGCCCTTCGTGCTGGCGCGCGGCCGTGATGAACCGGAGCTTCGGGCAGGCCTGCTCGACGGCTTGCGCGAGTCCCTCGCCAGGGCTTCGGACGAGGCCCGCGACCGTCTCCATCTGCGGGCTTTCGCGGCCGTCGACGATTCCGCTTACGCATCGATCCTGGACCTGGAAAACACAGCAATATCAATGGGTTACGCCGACCTCAATTAAACATTGCGGTGACCCCGAGGCTCCTCTAAAATCCGCCCGTTTGTCACGCGCGGACGGCGTTTAAAACCATGTGGAAAGACCTCGGCGCTTCCTGGGCGATTTTGCTCGGAATCGGTTTCATGATGCTGGCCAACGGGCTGCAGGGCACGCTGCTCGGCGTGCGCGCCGGTATCGAAGGTTTTTCCACCTTCGACACCGGCATCATGATGTCGGGTTATTTCATCGGCATGTTCATCGGCTCGATGTGGGTACCGCGGCTGATTAGCCGGGTCGGCCACATTCGCGTTTTTTCCGCGCTGGCATCGCTGGCGTCGATCTCGATCCTGTTTCACGGCGTCTATATCGATCCCTGGCTGTGGATGGCGATGCGCGTCGTCACCGGAGTCAGTTTTGCCGGCTTTTACGTCGTCACCGAGAGCTGGCTCAACGATCGCGCCAGCAACGAAACCCGCGGCAAGGTGCTGTCGGTTTACATGGTCATCGTTACCGGCAGCATGGGCGCCGGACAATTTCTCCTCAACCTGGCGGAACCGGGCACGATCAGCCTGTTCATCCTGATCTCGGTGGTCATCTCCTTCGGCCTGATTCCGATCCTGCTGACGGTCAAACCCGCGCCCAGTTTCAGCACCTCGAGCAAAATGTCGATCGCCGAGCTTTACCGCGCATCGCCGCTGGCGCTGATCGGCAACGGGCTCACCGGCATGGCGCACGGCACGATTTTCGGCCTCGGCGCGATTTACGCGGTCGAGGTGCTGGTCGATCTGCAGGCCATTGCCTGGTTCATGGCCTGCTTCCTGATCGGCAGCCTGCTGATGCAGTGGCCGGTGGGTTACATTTCGGACCTGGTCGGGCGCCGCGGCGTGATGGCGGGATTATCGGTCATATCGGTCGTATGCTGTTTACTGGCGCTCGCGATCCCGACCGATTCGCTGCTGTTCTACCTCGTCATCGTCGGCCTCGGCGGCGCGGCGATTCCGATGTATTCGATCTGCATCGCCTACGCCAACGATCGCCTCGAACCGCAGCAGATCGTGGCCGCGAGCGGCAGCCTGGTAATGGTCGCCGGCTTCGGCGCCATGGTCGGCCCGATCGTTATCGCCTTTTTCATGGACCTGTTGGGCGTGTCTTTCTATTTCTGGGGTATTGCCGGCGTGTTTGCGATTATTTTCTTTTTCACCCTGATTCGCATCGGTTCGCGCGCCGGGGTTGCGCTGGAAGAGCAGTCCTGGCTGGTGGCGGGACCCATCGGCACGCCGATCGCCGAATACATTGCCCCCGACTCGGTCGAATATGCCGAAGCGGTCGCCAGGCACGAGGTCGAGCAGCTGGACCTGCGCGAGGACGTGACCGAGAGACAATTGTAGAAACCGGCGCGGCCGGGCCGGCTTCGCGCCGGCGCAATAACCGGCGATCTTTCACAGCAGCCAGCGAAGATCGAGGTAATAAATGTCCTTGTCGCCGATGTCGTCGCCGATTTGCTTGAGCGGATGGCCCCAGGAAAAAGTGCCGCTGAAATTCGCATCCCATACCTGGACCGCGATACCGGCGCCGTAGATGTCGCCGCAGCTGTCGGGATTGTCGACCTCGCATTTGACCTCGCCATAGTCGATCCCGGCCGACAGCGCGATCGACTTGGCCAGACCGCGGTCGCCTGAAGAATCTTGCCGGGATTGCAGCAGCCTGACGACGTCGCTGCGCAGGTAACCGGCGTTGCTGCCGCTCAACGCCGACGAGTAACCGCGCACCGTGTAGGGACTGCCGAGACTTAGCTTGTCATTGTCGAACAGGATGTCGTCGCTGTGCTGCAAATGCAGGTTCAGGTCGATACGCCAGCCAGGCGGCGGCAGAAAATAAACCAGCTGCCCGCCCAGGCTCGATTTTTCGAACTGCAGTTTTGCCAGGCTCTCGCCGCCGTCCTCGCGTTCGAAATAATCGTCGTCCCTGGCGCCGAACGAATCGAGGCCGCGATGCAGGATAAAGTAGCTGCTCAGCTGCCCCCAGGGCCGCAGCCAGAGGTGGTTGAGTTCGAGCTGCAGCTGGCTGGTGACGTAACTGGAAACATCGATTAACTCGTCGTCGAAAAAATTCTTACTGTCCTTGCGCTCCAGCGTCAGCGCGAATCCCCAGCGGCCGCTTTGGCTGCGGCCGAAACCCTTGTCGAGCCTGATGCTTTCGTTGACGGTTTCGCCTTCGGAAACGAAGCTGCCGCTGTTGCCCTGGATCCGCTGCTCGAACTCGATGTCGCTGCGGGACAGCCTGACGAGGAAGTCACCGAGCGCAAACGCATAGCTGATTTCCTCGCTGCTGTTGGTCTGATAGGTTTCCAGAATATCGCCGTCATTGATGCGAAGCTCGAGCTGGTCGTTGATATCGAAGGGATTGTCCAGCGCGATATACAGGCTCAACTGGTCGTCCAGCTCGGTTTGCGCATTGGCGCCGAGTTCGAGCCTGAAACGATCCCGTTCACGGCTGTCGACGCTGACCACGCTGGCGCCCGGGCTCGAGCCGGGTATGATCTCGAGACTGGCTTCGATCGACGGCAGCCGCTGCATGACCTCGAGCGCGGCCTCTAGCTCACGCAGGTTGAGCGCTTCTCCGCTGAGCAAAAAAGCGGCGCCGAGACGGCTATTGCCGGTGCCGCTGGCGGCGTCTACCACCTTTTCCAGCCTGCCGACGAGGATGCGGATTTCGATCTGGCCATCGCTGATGTCCTGCGCGCTCAGGTAGGGCCGCGAGGTAATATAACCGCGCTCGATCAGGTCGTCGGAAATTACCGCCAGCAATTCGCGGGTCAGCGGCGCATCGATGCAGCGCCCGATAAAGCCCGCTACCAGCGATTGCGCCCGCCTCGCTGACAGGATTTCGCTGGCTTCCACGTCGACGCGCTCGAGCGGCGTGCAGTCCTGCGCGGCCGCCAGGGTCGCGCTCCATAACCACAGCAGGCAGGGAAAGGTTTTAAAACCAGATTGTCGCGAAGAAACGCGTAACCGTGGCATCGAAGCTGTAGGCGGGTTCTTCACCAACCGGAGCGCCCGAGGTCAAATCGGTAAAATTTTCGTAATCGAACTCGATCCAGTCGACCTGCAGGGTAAGCGCGCCGCGCTCGACCTTGGTCCAGCCGCGGCCGAATTCCCAGCTGGCGCCCAGCCCCAGCGTGGTGCTGGTAAATTCACTCAATTCCTTGTCGCGGGCAAGAAAGTTTTGCGCATCCTCGAACGGAAACAAATCGCTGTAAAAATCGGCCTGGCCCTGGTCGTGAAATCTGAAGGTGGCTTCGAGGGTAAGCGCATCGGTGAACGGAAAGGTATAGCCCAGTTCGTAAGTGACCGCCTCGATACCCCAGTTGTCATCGAACAGCCTGACGCCGCCGTGCACCGCGGCCCGCTGCGGCAAAAAATAATTGGCGCGCGCCGCGATCGCGTTGCTGGTGCGGGTCTCGGGATAAACCTCGGGCTGAAAACTGTAACCGACCGGGCTGCCGGGATCGCGATAGCGCACCGAACGGTAGGGGTTGTTCAGGTAGCCCTCGTCGGTAATGGTTTCGAAGGTAAACGCCATGATCAGGTTCTTGGTAAAGATCTGCGATACCCCGAACCGATAGCTGCGCACTTTCGCCTCTTCCTCGAAGTCATCGTCTCCGTTTTGCCCAATCTCGTTGTCGCCGTAGGCGAAACTCATGCTGACCGTGGTCAGGTCTCCGAACATGTCCTGGGATATACCGAGCGACAGCGTCGTGGCGTCGAAGTCGCTTTCCTCGCTCTTGGTATAGCTGAAGCTCGTCGTGGTTTTTTGCCGCAGGTAATCGATGGCGATCGAGTTTTCCTCGCGCTCCTCGGTATACTCGCTGGCGTTGACCACCACGTCGATCGACGCGCTGGTGACGTTGTCGACATAGTGATTGAGGCCCACCGAAACGCTGTCGCCGACATTCTTGCGCACGAGCACCGACGGCCCGTCGATCTCGGCGCCGCCGCCGTCGTATTTGTGGTAGAGCAGGTCCACGCGCTCTTCCGGCAGCACCGCGGCGATGGCATCCCGCGCCAGCAGCAGCAGCAACAGTGCGGCCAGCCGTTTCACGCGGCGGTATTCCGGCCGTGTCCCGCTTCGGCAAACCGGGCCGCGCTGGCGAGCGCAGGACGCCCACGCGAGCGGGCTGAATCGGGCATAAACATCTTGCTCGATTACCGGTTTTTCTAGTTACAGCCGCAGCCGCCGCCGGTGGCGATTCCCGCGCCGCGCGCGCCTTCGCGCGAATCGTAGACGTGGTGCAGGTAGCTGGCCGAGATCGGATCCCGGTTGAAACTCATGATCGGATCGGCCAGGTTGGCGCGCTCGTAGGGTTTGACCCAGGGTTCGGAAGCGCAACCGCCGAGCAGGGCCAGCATCAAGGCTGAGAACAAGATTTTCATCGCGTTATTCCCTTACCAGTTTTTTCACGATTTTACGATACTTTTGCTCGTCACCCGCCTTGTAACCCTTGTGCAGGTAACGTACGTTGCCGTCGCGGTCGACGACCACGGTGGTCGGCATCGCGATCACGTTGTACTGTTTGCTTACCGTGTTTTTATTGTCGAGCAGGACCGGGAAGTCGACCGGAAAATTTTTCAGGAATCCCCTGGCGTTTTTCGCGTCTTCCTCGACGTTGACGCCGAGCACGGTAAAGCCCAGCGGTTCGTACTTGTTGTGCAAATCGTTGAGCAGCGGCATCTCCTCGCGGCAGGGACCGCACCAGGATGCCCAGAAGTTGATCAAAACGACGTTGCCCGTCATCTCGCTGAGCTTGAGATTTTTACCGCTCAATTCCTTTAGCGTGAAATTGGGCGCCGGTCCCTTGAGTGACGACGCCTGCGCGCCACCGGCGATAGTCAGGGCAACGAAACAGGCCAGCATCGTGCCAAGCCACTTTCCTATAAATGCATTTTGCATAGTCTTTCTCCTTAAAAAAACAGGTTGAGCGCAATCGTAAACTCGAGATTATTGGTCGATTCGTCCTCGCCGAAGATATCCTGGTCGAAGAGCAGGTTGCGCATTTCGATGTCCACGCTGAAGTTATCGGCGAAAACGGTGCGATGCCCGGCCGCGTAAGCGATGGTGAATCGATCGTCGCCGGCAAACTCGGTCGAACCGACGCCGCCCGAAATATAGAACACCGTATTGAATGTAGTCGAATCGGTGAAAAATGCCTCCCCCGGGAACAGGTTGAAAGCAAGCGCCACGATGTAGTACTCGATGTCTCGTTCGCTGCTCGACAGCAGCGGCGGACCGCCGCTGAGCTTTTCGAAACTGGTTTCACCGGTATCGCTGCGGCCGAGCGAGCCCTGGATGAAAAAATCCTCGGAAACCTGGTAGCCGATTTTGATCCCGGTGACCAGGTTGGTATCGAAATTCTCGGGGGCCAGGTAACCGGCGTAGAACGCGATTTCGAAATCGGCGGTATCGATAAGCGACTCGTCGAACTCGGTGCGCTCGATCTGCGGTTCGATCAGCGGCGTTTGCTCGTCGTCGTCGCTTTGCGCGGCCGCCCGGGTTGCCGGCAAGGCTGCGGCCAAAAAGACGCAGGCTAGAAAAATACTGCGAAACCGAATTTCCACTCTTCTACTTCCTCGTTGTCATCGCTGGTCGTGCTGGCCGAAAAAATAACGTATTCGTTGAGTTCGACGCGAAAAAGAAAACTGCGGCTGATGTAGCGCTGCAGGCCGATGCCGAACTGGGCGAAAGTGTCGCTGTCGGTCTCGGGTGAAATGAATGTCGCGTTGGGGTCTACATCGATGGTGCCCACGCCCAGGGTCAGGTACGGCGAATATTTCAGATCGGGCATCGGCTGCATGATCGCATTGGCCTTGTAGAACGTGCTGCTCGACTTATCGCCCGTGGCCTCGCCGTAGTGCAATTCTGCGGCGAAATTCTCGGTAAACAGGTAGGAACCGAAAAAGGTAAACACCGGCGAATTTTCGAACTCCCCGCCGGTGAATCCGACCACCCACTTGCGCTCGGTGAAATCCTCGAGACCGCGGTCCACCACCGGGAACTGCTCGCCGGTGGGGGTCAGGGTTTGCCGCATCTGCTCGCGGCTGGCCCACCCGGTGCGACCGTCGTCGGTCTCGATGCGAAACCAGTCGGTCCGCTTGAGCACGATGCGCACCTCGGTCCCGCGGTCGACGACCTGGACAATCGGATAGCCGGTGGCGGGGCCGGTACGCAGCTCCAGGAAAGGCTCGGCGATGGTCACTCGGTATTGCGGCTTTTCGTCGCTCAGCCTTTCCACCGCTAGCGACGGGTCCTCCTTGGCAGCCAGAACGACGTCCGTCTTCCAGGCAGTGGCTAGCAATAGAAAAAGGCTGGGCAAAAGAATCCCCTTGAACTGGCTCAAGCGTTTTATTTCCGTGTTAGTGCAACACCTAATTTAGTTTTGTGGCGCCGCCGGGTCAAATAGATCGTTAAAATTTTGTGCGCCCATATCGAGCCACTCGCTAATCAGCTTGAGTTCCGCCGGTTCCAGCAGGCCGGAGTGATCGAAAGTTCCGCTGATCGCGCGGCCCGCGTCGAGCTCTTGACCGGTCATTTTTTCGATAAAGTAACTGCTGCGAGCGCCCGCCTGCGTCATGCTGCGCGGCACGGTGATATTCGCATCCTCGACCACGTTGGCGCCCATGTTGGCAAGGACGAAGGCATTATCGTTCTGCAGCAGCTCGACATAGGCCCGGAAGCGGTCATTCGGATCCTGGTTGGGATCGTCGGTCAGATCGAGCTGGCCGTAGGGAATGGCGGCCACGTTATCGATTATTGCATTGTGGCAGCTGGTGCAGGTACCGTCGGGTATGCCGTCGCCGTTATTGAGATCGCCGTCGTCATTCATGACCACCAGCGGCGTGCTCGGATCGCCATCGGCCGGATTGGTGGGCAGGATAATAAAATCGTCTTCGCCTCTCGGCGCGCTCCAGATCGGGTGGATATGGCGCGGGTAACTGATCGCGACGCGGCAGGTCGATTCCCAGGGTTTGACCGCCGGCGTGGTCGTATTACAGCCGTTGTTGCGCAACGGTCGATTCAGGAATGGCGGCAAAACACCGTTCAGCGAGTTCGCGGGCACACCGACCGGATCGTTCGGATCGGCCAGATCGTCCGGATCGTCATAGATGTAGGCAGCCGACGGATCCGGCCCCACCGGGTTATTCAGATCGGGGCGCGCCACGCCGGCGGCAGTCCAGTAATCCCGGTATACCATATCGGCGCTAAGCTCCGGTTCCGGCGCCGGGGGCAATTCCGAGCCGACGCGCTCGAAGCGTATTTCCGCGAGCGTCTGCCCCGAGCTGAAAGTAAAGTAGCCAAGCCCGGTGCCGGGAATCTCGGTGTTCGGCAAAGGCGAAACCTGTTGCCCGCCGTTGATCGACGGCGCGCTCGCGGAAACGCGGCCGTGAACCGGGGGAGTTCCGCCCGCGGTGTTCGGGTCGTGGCATCCCTTGCAGGTCAGCGTGTCGCCTGGCAGAACCTGGAACCAGTTATCGTGGCGGGGCCCGATGCGGCGGCCGCCGGCGTCGAGCACTTCCAGCGCGAGCGGCACGTTGGCCGGCACCTTGACCATGACCGAACCGTCGGGTTCGACCGGCGCGTAGCCGACGATTTCGCGCATGCCGAGATTGCGCTGCAGCCCGAACGCGGCATTGTCGAGATCCGGATTCACCGGGTCGTCATCCTGCGGAAAGACCACCGCCTTGAGAAAACGCACGAAGCGCGCCGGCCGATGCTTGGCGCTGGCGTTGGCGGGGTCGGCAAAATCCTCGACCGAAGTGACGTTGACCGTTTCACCGGGCTCGACGAGGTCGCTGACGCAGAGGTTGAAGAAACAGCCGTTAAAGGAGCCGGTGCCGAGATCGTAGACGCTCTTGATGTTCACCACGCCGACATTGTCGTCTCTCCAGGTACCGTTCAGTTCCGGGCCCTTGTCGAAAATCACGTTGGGGCGCAAGCCTGCCTGCACCGTGATCGCCTCGGTAATAACCTGGCCCCGCTGCGCAAGCACGATCGGGCGCGCGGTTTGCTCGGTCAAATCGTAGAGCCAGATCGAATACGCGGGCGACGCTTCCTCGACATTGGGGTCGCCGACGTCGTCGTTATCGCAGGGCCTGAGTTCGTTGTTTTCCCTGACCTGGCACACCGAGCGGCTGACGAGCACCCGGTCGGTGCCGTCCTGCAGCGGAAACGCCGAGCTGAAGCGGCCCGACAGCGACAGCGAGCCGTCGGTTACCACGGTCGAGCTGGTAGCGGATCTTTGACCGGTCCCGCCAAGACCCCTCAACGCCCACACGGGCTGGTCGATTTCGACGAATCGTTCGCTGTCGATAACCACGATATCACCGCCGCCAAAGGTGCCGGTGTAGGGCATCGCGATAGCAATCAGGTCGCCGTTCGGCATTTCCCGAAGATTGGTGAATTGCAGGTCGGCGCCATTGGTGCCAATGGCGTGACTATGCCGACCATAGAGCAGTTCCGTGTTGCTGCCGTCGGGATTGCTCTTGTAAATATGCATACCCTTGTCGCCAACCGTATGATCCCAGCGGCTGTAAATGATCTGACCCGCGTTGCTGCGCGTCAGAACCTGCGGGTAGAGGTCATGACTGAGGCTGGACGAAATCTGGTGGATGTCGGAGCCATCCGGGTTCATCACGTGCAGCACCATCGCGACGGTATCCTCGCCCTGGTCCTCGACCACGGCGGCAAACGAAGGTTTACCCTCGTTGATCAGGTTTCCCTCGACCTGCTCCTGGCGGCTCGAGGTGAATACGATGCGGTCATCGGGCAGGTAGGCCGGAAAAAGATCGTCGCCGTCTTCCGAAATGGCCGGCGGAATCACCTGGCGCAGGGTAGCGGTTTCGATCTCGTACTCGTAAATATTCCAGCTCGGCACGATATCGTCATCGGGGTCCGGATCGAACAGGCGCAGGGAAAATATCAGTTTGCTGCCGTCGTAAGAGGCATTCAGTCCCTTGACGTCGCCCCGCCCCCCGGTCACCGAGCTAGTGATATTGATAACGTCGCTGCCTACCGCCGAGTTTGCGCGCAGGTAAACGTCGCCGCCCTGGCCGAAAAACCGGGGATCGCGCAAATCCAGCATGATTTCCTCGTCGAGACCGTCGTCGTCGAGATCGTCCATCGGGATCGGGCGCTGGATATAGGCGACCGGCACCTCGATAAGCCCCGGATCGATTCCGTCACCGTCGCCGGAACCGCAGGCACCGAGCGCCAATAACGACAGGCAAAGTCCTGCCAGGCCAAAAATTCGCAATATTGGCCGGTATCCCTGTTGACAAAGCATTAATGCCTGGCTTCGCATGATGACTAATAGCCTCGTTTATCCTTGAGTTAAGGGCACCTTATTAAAGGTATTTACAGGTTAGCTAGTTTATCTTCGAGTCGAACCGCCGATCTCCCGATTTCTGACAAACTGTGCAATTTTCGGTATGAACGGTATACGTTTACCCAGATTTACCCCGTAAACTTGATTGCAGGGTTTTTAGAAAACGGAACGCGAAACGATATACATAGCTCTAGCTTATCAGCAATCTCTTGACGGTCATCGGTATATCGCGGTTTTGTGAATTATTACCGGGCCGAATCGTATTTGAGCGCTAATCCGTGTGCTAGATTACAGTCCATTGCCAGGCCTTCGGGGCCGAGGGCGGCTAGGGAGAAAGACGGGAAGAACCTATGGTAACGAAAAACAGACTACTGCTGGCAGTGCTGGGCGTAACACTGGCCGCGAGCCAGACGCTATCCGCCGACGCCCAGGATCGCCGCCAGGCGAAACGCATTTTTGACCGGCTCACCGGCGTCAATCCCACCACCGCCACCATCGATCAGATGGAATTATTGCTGGGCTCCGATCCAACCGGTAAAAGCGCTGCGGAATACGCGATCACGGTTACGCCGAGCAATCCCGAGGGCGCCGCGTTTTACAACGTTACCCTGAAGAACTTCGCCGCGCCCTGGACCAACGAGGCGCAAACCGTGTTTACCGATCTCAACGACTACACCGCGACCATCATCGGCGTGGTGCGCGACGGGCATGATTTTCGCCGCATCCTGTACGACGATATCGTCTATGTCGGCAATAACTCGCCGGCCTACAGCATGAGCAGCAACGCGCACTACGTAGCGCTCGAGGCGCTCGATCCGCAGGGCGCGGGTAACCTGTCCAACCCGTCGATCCTGCAGCAGTCAACGCAAAGCGCGGTCACATCCAACGCGATTCCGACCACCGGCGCCGCGGGCGTCATGACCACGCGCGCCGGCGCGCGGGCCTTTTTCCCGGACGGCACCAACCGCGCGATGTTTCGTTTCACCCTGATGAACCACCTGTGCACCGACCTGGAGCCGCTCAAGGACGTGTCGCGCACGCCGGACCGGGTACGCCAGGACGTGTCGCGCAGCCCCGGCGGCGACAGCCGCATTTTCCTCAATTCCTGTGTCGGCTGCCACGCCGGCATGGACGGCATGGCCGGCGCCTACGCCTACTACGACTGGGTTTACCCGCCCAACAACATCGAGGCCGGTCAGCTGGTTTACACCCCCGGATCGGTTACCCCCAAGCACCTGATCAACGAAAATACTTTCGAGGATGGTTACGTCACCATCGACGACAGCTGGGTCAACTACTGGCGTAACGGCCAGAACGCGCTGCTGGGCTGGACCGACGACCGTACCGCGACTCCCCTGCTCAAGGACGACAAGGGTAACACTATCGGAACCGGCGCCAAGTCCATGGGCGAGGAACTCGCCAACAGTCATGCCTTCGCCCAGTGCCAGGTGGACAAGGTGTTCAAGGCAGTTTGCCTGCGCGGTCCGACCGAGTTCATCGACCAGGGCCCCGGCGGTATCCAGGACCGCATCGAGCGTGACGCCATCGTGAACCGGTTCAAGACCACCTATAACTACAACCTGCGTGAAGTCTTCACCGATGTGGCCGCGCACTGCAAAGGGAACTAAGACCATGGCTACTCTACGAACTCTATTCCAGTATAACCTGCTGGCTGGTCTGGCGGTGATGCTGGTTGCCTGCGGCGACGGCGCAAGTACGGTTGCCAACCCCAACCTGGGTGATAACTCGGGTGGATACCAGGGGCCGCCGGCCCGTACCGCGGATATCCGCTCCTTCCAGATCAACTTCTGGCAATTCCTGCAGGAAGACAACCGCTGCGGCCAGTGCCACGGCGTCAGCCAGGCACCGACCTTTGTCGACAAGACGGACGTCAACAGCGCTTATTCGGTCGCGATTCAATACGTCTCGCTGATCGACCCGGCGAGCTCGACCATCGTCTCCAAGGCCGCCAGCGGTCACCACTGCTGGCTCGGGCAGGGCGCCGGTCAGGCCTGTGCCGATAATATCGAGCAAATGATTGTCAACTGGGCCTCCGATTCCAACGTCACCTCGGGACGCCAGATCCAGCTGGCGGCGCCGACTATCGCGGCACCCGGAGACGCCAAGTCGTTCCCGGATACCGCTTTCGATCCGCCGACTTCGGTGACGAATCCCAACGGTTTCAACTTTGCCAACACCGTGCACCCGATCCTGGTGGCGAATTGCCAGGGATGCCATACCGAAACCGCGACGCCGCTGCCGATCGCGCCGTTCTTCGCCAACGACGATCCGAACTCGTCCTACGAGGCGGCCAAGCCGAAAATGGACATCGATACCCCGGCCAATTCACGCTTCGTCGTGCGCCTGCGCCAGGAATCGCACAACTGCTGGACCGATTGCGCCACCGACGCGCAGACCATGCAGGACGCGATCGCCGACTATGCCGGCGCGATCCAGCCCACCCAGATCTCGGACGATCTCGAAACCAGCTCGGCGCTGACCCTCGCCGACGGTATTATCGCTTCCGGCGGCAACCGCCACGAGGCCAACCTGATCGCGCTTTGGGAATTCCGCGAAGGCTCCGGCACCCAGGCCTTCGACACCAGCGGTATCGATCCGACGATTACGCTGGACCTGATCAACGCCCCTCAGTGGCTCGGTGGCTACGGCCTCGACCTGACCAACAGCTACGGTATCGCCAATAACAACGACAGCGACAAGCTGAAAAACTTCATCGAGTCGACCGGCGAATACGCGATCGAGGCCTGGGTCATCCCGGCCAACGTAACCCAGCAGAACGCGAATATCATCGCCTATTCCGGCGGTTTGAACCGTAACTTCGGCCTCGACCAGGAAATGTACGATTACCGCTTCCGCAACCGGATCGATCCGGGCGCGCCGATGTCCGCGCTGGAGGCGATAGGCGAACCCTTCCTGACTACCGGCGACAGCGGCGATGAAATCGCGCAATCCAGCCTGCAGCACGTGGTCGCCAATTACGATCCGATCAACGGCCGCAGCGTCTACGTCAACGGCCAGCTGGTCAATGCCGCGGATCCGATAACGGGCGCAACCACGATCGGCAACGTCGCCTGGGATCAAAACTTCGGTTTCGTCGTCGGCGCAGATATCGGCGGTATCAACGACTGGGCCGGACAGCTGCGCCTGGTCGCGATTCACAACCGCGCGCTAACCCCGGCCCAAATCCAGCAAAACTTCGAGGTCGGCGTGGGCC
>JAAUYE010012353.1_pt1 | contig 15666 bp, 13 predicted proteins | sample 7278081 | NCBI WGS metagenome assembly JAAUYE01 (sample SAMN14350131, study PRJNA611818) | marine sediment metagenome | isolation source: surface marine sediment (0.6m) | place: French Polynesia: Moorea | collected 2018-08
GTGTTCGGTGCGGTATTTGTTGCTGGTCATTTCTCGGGTACTCCGTGCTATATCCTGCGCATCCGGTGGCGTGTATCATTCGCGCTGTCGCGCGCAAGTCTACACTGGTTTTTACGACATGAAAGTCTCGACGCTGAGAGCTCTCTCGCCTGCCGATGGCCGCTACGCTGACAAGGTCAACGGGCTGCGGGACATCTTCAGCGAATATGGCCTGATCCGGTTCCGCGTGCTCGCCGAAGTACGCTGGTTGCAGTGCCTCGCCGACGAACCGTCGGTTCCCGAACTCGACCCGCTGTCGCCCGTCATGAAAGACGTCCTCAACAAGCTCGTGGACGACTTCTCACTGGACGACGCTGAACGGGTCAAGTCCATCGAGGCAACGACGAACCATGATGTCAAAGCCGTCGAGTACTTCATCCGTGAACGTCTCGGAGATGGGCCCGAAACCGGCCCTCTCAAGGACTTCTTGCACTTCGGTTGCACCTCCGAGGACATCAACAACATTGCCTACGCCCTGATGCTGCGAGCCGCGCGCAGCGAGGTCGTCAAGCCGCAGATGCGCGAGGTGCGCACGTTCCTGCAGTCCATGGCCCGCGACTACGCCGACCTGCCGATGCTGTCGCGCACGCACGGACAGACAGCCAGCCCGACCACGCTCGGCAAAGAGCTGGCCAATGTCGTGGCGCGGCTGGAACGCGCCCAGCAGCGGTTCGATGATGTCGAGATACTGGGCAAGTTCAACGGCGCCGTTGGCAACTTCAATGCCCATGCCGTGACCTACCCCGACGCCGACTGGCCGGCGATCAGCACGCGTTTCGTCGAGTCTCTCGGACTGGCTGTGAACCCGTACACGACCCAGATCGAACCGCACGACTGGACTGCCGAGTACGCCCACGCATTGATTCGCTACAACACGATCCTGATTGACCTGTGCCGGGACGTCTGGGGCTACGTATCGCTGGGCTACTTCCGGCAGAAAGTGGCAAAGGACGAGGTGGGATCGTCAACGATGCCGCACAAGGTCAATCCGATCGACTTCGAGAATGCCGAGGGCAATCTCGGCATGGCAAACGCGCTGTTGTCGCACTTCGCCGAAAAACTGCCGATTTCACGCTGGCAGCGAGATCTCACTGACTCGACCGTACAGCGTAATCTCGGCGTGGCGATCGGCTACATCGTCATCGCGATGCAATCGGCGCGCAAGGGTCTCGGCAAGCTGCAGGTCGACGAGGAAACGATCCGGGCCGATGTATCCGGCGCCTGGGAAGTGCTCGCCGAGGCCGTGCAGTCGGTCATGCGGCGCTATGGCATTCCGGAGCCGTACGAGAAGCTCAAGGCGCTGACACGCGGCCAGGCGGTCACTCAGGACCTCTTGCAGCAGTTCATCACGACGCTCGAGATCCCGGAGGACGAAAAGCAGCGTCTGCTCGCCCTCACTCCGGACGCCTACACAGGCCTCGCCGCAGACCTGGCGGACAAAATCGGGTCAACCTGAGTCTTCGTGACCATATGTGAAATTGCGCCGCGCCGATCGGCAATTCCGTGATTCGCCTGAAAGGCGCACCCTGCTTGGGATGCGAACAATTCTCGATAGACCGGCCTGCCGCGAAAACGTGACGCAGTTGGCACTGCATTCAACACGCGGCCGGTAATATGAGTTCCATGGAGCAGGTTCGCGAAAAAGGCCGTCGCTGGGTTATTTCCACGCGCGAAGAGATGCGCCAGGCCGTCATCGAAGTCGCCCGCGAAGCGAAGCGCAAGGTTTCGATCTTCACGCACGACCTCGAGCCTGGCATTTACGACGACCCCGAATTTCTCGAGATCATCAAGCGCCTGATTCTTTCGCAGACCTACTCACGTATTCGCGTGCTGATCGCCGACCCGACCCGGGCCGTAAAGACCGGCAATAACTTCGTACACCTGGGCCGACGTCTCAATACCTACATCGAATTTCGCCATGTCCGCGAGGACCTGCGCACTCACGCCGAGTCATTTTGCATTGCCGACGAAACCGCGCTTGTGTATCGCCTGCAGGCGAACCGGTGGGAGGGCATCGCCGACACGTACGAACCGGCAGTCGCAAAGCTCTATGGCAAGATGTTTGACGAGATCTGGCTAGCGAGCGAAGTCGAAACGGAATTTCGCCAACTCGGAATATAAGAACAAACGGAATGTATCCAACGGACCTGACGGTATCGGCCGTCATTGAAGACAATGGACGTTACCTGCTGATCGAGGAGTTCTCGATGGGCGACGTCGTCATCAACCAGCCCGGCGGCCACATCGAGGCCGGCGAGTCGCCCGAAGAAGCCGTCATTCGCGAGGTCCGCGAGGAAACCGGCTGCGACGTAGGCTGCGGCGAACTGATCGGCGTCTACCTGTGGATTCATCCACAAACCCGTCAGCAGTTCCTGCGGCTGGTGTTCGTTGCCGAGTACCTGGGCTGCGATGAAAGCCGGTCCCTCGATCACAATATCGTGCGCAGGCGCTGGATGGCGCGCGCGGATATCGAGGGGCGCCGTAACGACCTGCGGACGCCCGTCGTCCTGCGCTGCATCAGAGACTATGAGGCGGGCAAGCGTCAGTCTGACGCAATGCTGACCGGCATGCTCCCGTTACAGAACAATGTCGACGCGGTGCTCGCCAACGCCGACCTGGTCTGAATGCTAAAATTTGCCGGCTATGACGCCGGACCCCGCCAATCGCAGAGTCATCCTGGGCCTTTCGGGAGGCGTTGACTCGGCCGTCGCAGCCGTGCAACTCATCGAGGCCGGCGCCGACGTGCATGCGCTGCACATGACCAACTGGGAAGACGAGGACGGCTATTGCACGGCCGCCGAAGATCTTCAGGATGCGCGCAATGTCTGCGAGCAGCTCGGCATCCCGCTGCACCACGTCAACTTCGCCAAGCAGTACCGCGACCGGGTCTTCCAGTATTTCCTCGACGAGTATGCGGCCGGCCGAACGCCGAATCCCGACGTGCTGTGCAACCGCGAGATCAAGTTCGGCGTATTTCGCGAGCATGCCAGGCGCCTTGGCGGCGAACTGCTGGCAACCGGCCACTATGCGCGCACGGCCCTCGTCGACGGCCGGACGCGCCTGCTCAAGGGCGCCGACAAGAACAAGGACCAGAGCTACTTCCTGCACGCGGTCAGCGAGGAGGCGCTGGCCGAGACCGTGTTCCCCCTCGGTGACCTCACCAAGGACGAAGTGCGCCGCATTGCCAGGGATCACGGGCTTGCCGTGCACGCAAAGCGCGACAGCACCGGCATCTGCTTTATCGGCGAACGGCCGTTTCGCGAGTTCCTGAGTACTTACCTGCCGGCTAACCCCGGCCCGATCCGCACGCCCGACGGCGCCGAGATCGGCCAGCATCATGGGCTGATGTATTACACCCTGGGTCAGCGCCAGGGCCTCGGCATCGGCGGCCGCGCCGGCGCCAGCGACGCGCCCTGGTATGTCGTCGACAAGGACGCCACCGACAACGCGCTGATCGTCGCCCAGGGCGACACGGATCTGCTGCTGAGCGATGCGCTGACTGCCGTGGAGCCCGGCTGGATCAACGGCCCGCCAGACGGCCTCGAGGCGGGCCTGCAGTGCATGGCCAAGGTCCGCTACCGCCAGCCGGACCAGGCATGCGAAGTCCGGCCCGGCCCTGGCGGCAGTCTCGCGGTCAGCTTCGATGAGGCCCAGCGCGCCGTGGCGCCGGGCCAGTACGTGGTGTTTTACGACGGCGACGTGTGCCTGGGAGGCGCTGTCATCGACGAAATCCACAGGATCACGGACGCCGGTTCCGCTATAATGCGCGCGCCCGGCGACCTGGCCGGCCACGGTTGATACTCACAATCCCGGAGAAAACACGATGAAGGACAGCTTCGGCGCGCGTTCGACGCTTGCTGTTGGTGGCGAAAACCTCGAAATCTACCGCCTCGACGCGGTCACCGAGGGCCACGCGGCAAAACTGCCCTACTCACTCAAGATTCTGCTCGAGAACCTGCTGCGCCATGAGGACGGCCGGGACGTTACCCGTGACGATATTCTCGCGCTGGCCAACTGGGACCCGAAAGCGGATCCGAGCACCGAGATTTCGTTCACCCCGAGCCGAGTCATCCTGCAGGACTTTACGGGCGTGCCCGCCGTGGTCGACCTGGCCGCGATGCGCGACGCGGTCGTCAAGCTGGGTGGATCGGCGGACAAGATCAACCCGCTGTCCCCTGCCGAGCTCGTCATCGACCACTCGGTGCAAATCGATCACTACGGCGCGGCCAACGCGCTCGATCTCAATAACAAGATCGAGTTCATGCGCAACAAGGAGCGTTACTCGTTCCTCAAGTGGGGCCAGTCGGCGTTCGAAAATTTCCGCGTCGTGCCGCCCAACACGGGCATCGTGCACCAGGTCAATCTGGAGTATTTATCTCGGGTTATCTTCGATGTTGAAAAGGACGGCGGCAGGAGCGCCTATCCGGATACCGTCGTTGGAACAGACAGTCACACGACGATGATCAACGGCCTCGGCGTGCTCGGCTGGGGCGTCGGCGGCATCGAGGCAGAAGCCGCGATGCTCGGCCAGCCCATCACGATGCTGATCCCGCACGTCATCGGCTTCAAGCTGACGGGCGCGCTCAAGGAAGGCGCCACGGCGACCGACCTCGTGCTCACGGTCACCGAGATGCTGCGCGAGAAAGGCGTGGTCGGCAAATTCGTCGAGTTCTACGGCGACGGCCTCGCACAGTTGCCGCTCGCGGACCGCGCGACGCTGGGCAACATGTCGCCCGAATTCGGCTCGACCTGCGCCATCTTCCCGATTGACGGCGAGACGATTCGTTACCTCGAACTCTCGGGCCGGGATGCAGCACATATCGAGATGATCGAGGCCTACGCGAAGGAACAGGGCCTGTGGCGCCACGACGGCCAGCCTGATGCGCTCTACACCGACACGCTGGAACTCGACATGGGCGCCGTCGAACCAAGCATCGCGGGCCCCAAACGGCCGCAGGATCGCATCGCGCTGAGCGTCGCCGACTCGACCTACGAGAAGCACCTGCAAACGGCCGTCGCCAATCGCGAGGCCGGCGGCTCGGCCACGGCATCGATCGATGGCGAGGACGTCGAGATTCGCGACGGGGCCGTACTGATCGCCGCCATTACGAGTTGCACGAACACGTCCAATCCGGCCGTCATGGTCGGCGCGGCGCTGCTCGCTCGCAACGCGAACGAGAAGGGCCTCAAGGTGAAGCCCTGGGTAAAGACCAGCCTCGCGCCCGGCTCCAAGGTCGTCACCGATTACCTGGAGAAGGCCGAGCTTGACGACGATCTCGAAGCGCTGGGCTTCTACACGGTCGGCTATGGCTGCACGACGTGCATCGGCAACTCAGGCCCGCTGCTGCCGGAGATTGAAGCCGCGGTTAAGGAAGGCAATCTCATCGGGACCAGCGTGCTGTCGGGTAACCGCAATTTCGAGGGCCGCATTCACCCGCTCGTGCGGATGAACTTCCTCGCTTCGCCGCCGCTCGTGGTCGCGTATGCGCTGGCTGGCAACCTCGACGTCAACCTGTTCGAGGATCCGCTTGGTGAAGACCAGGACGGCAACCCGGTATTCCTCAAGGACATCTGGCCGAGCGGGCAGGAGATTCACGAGGTCATCGGCTCGACGATTGACTCGGAGATGTTCTCCTCCAGCTATGACAGCGTGTTTGCCGGCGACGCCAACTGGACCGGTATCGATTCGCCCACGGGTGACATTTACACCTGGGACGAGGCGTCAACCTACGTCAAGAACCCACCGTATTTCGAGGGCATGACCATGGACACGGCGCCCGTGACCAACATCGAGGGCGCGCGCGTACTGGCGCTGCTCGGCGACTCCGTCACGACCGACCATATCTCTCCGGCCGGCGCGATCGCTGCGGACAGCCCGGCCGCGAAATACCTCGAAGCCAATGGCGTAAAGCCGGTTGACTTCAACTCCTACGGTTCGCGCCGCGGCAACCATGAAGTCATGATGCGCGGCACGTTCGCCAATATCCGCCTGCGCAATCAGCTGGCGCCGGGCACCGAAGGCGGCTGGACGAAGCACCAGCCCAGCGGCGAGCAGATGTCGATCTATGACGCGTCGCTGAAGTACAAGGAAGAAGGCACCCCGCTCGTCATTCTCGCGGGCAGCGAATACGGCACGGGCAGTTCCCGCGACTGGGCCGCCAAGGGCACGTTGCTGCTGGGCGTCAAGGCCGTCATCGCCAGCAGTTATGAACGCATCCACCGCTCGAACCTGATTGGCATGGGCGTGCTGCCGCTGCAATTCAAGGCCGGTGAAGACGCCGCGTCACTGGGCCTCGACGGCACCGAGACGTTCAGCATCTCCGGGCATACCGACCCGACTGCCGAGACGGTGCAGGTGACGGCCACCCCGGAAAGCGGCGATCCGATCACCTTCGATGCCGACATCCGGATCGACACGCCGAAGGAACGCGACTACTACGAGCACGGCGGCATCCTGCATTACGTGCTGCGGCAGCTTGCTGCCTGAATCGCTGATCGCGGCCCTGCGTGACGCGCAACACGTTTGCGTGCTCACCGGGGCCGGCATCTCGGCCGAGAGTGGTATCCCCACGTTCCGCGAGGCCCAGACAGGCCTCTGGGAAAACTATGACCCGATGGACCTGGCCACGCCCGACGCGTTCCTGCGCGATCCCGAGCTGGTCTGGCGCTGGTACCGCTGGCGCCGCGATCTCGTCGCCGAGGCGCAGCCCAACCCGGGCCACCGTGCTCTGGCCGATCTCGAAAGCCTCGTACCGAACCTGACACTCGTCACCCAGAACGTCGACGGGCTGCACGCCCGGGCAGGCAGTTCCGCCGTCATCGAATTCCACGGCAACCTGTTCGAAACACGCTGCTTTGTCGAAGAATGCGTTGTCGAGGTGAGCGCCGATGAAGGCGTGCCCCGTTGCCCGGCGTGCGGGGGCCACGTCCGGCCAGGCGTGGTCTGGTTCGGTGAAGCCATACCGCCACAAGCGCTGGAACAGTCGTTTGCGGCCGCGCAGGACTGCGATGTCTTCCTGTCCGTCGGCACCTCATCGCTGGTCTATCCCGCGGCCGGACTGGCCGAGCTGGCAAAAACCCGCGGCGCCGTGGTCGCCGAGATCAACCCGAACCCGACAGGACTGGCGGCGCACTTCGACCACGCCATCGCCGGTAACGCCGGCGACGTGTTGCCGAAGCTCGTATCCAGCCTGCGCGACAGCCCTTAGCGCCGGTTGAAAGGCCGATTTCGAGAACCATATCGTTATAGACTTTTCCAAAGATCAGGACCCGCCTCCTGACGAGGGCTACCGTGACAGAAAAAACCGCTGCAAAGATCCTCCGCAGGCCGCGCTGGCTGGCCGTCACCGGCGTCGTTCTGGTCGTTCTCATCCTGATAAACGTGGTGCTCGGCATCTGGTGGTCCCGACAGCCTGACGTGTTCTGGGTGAACCGAAACGTCGACGATAGCCGTATCGTGGTCGGCTACGCGACGACCGACACGCTGATCCGCGTAGCCGAGACCATGCTGGACAAGCCCGGCGGCTATCTGAGCAACGACGTGATGCCCCCGGGGGTGTTTCTGGACAACACGCCCAACTGGGAACTCGGTGTGCTGCAGCAGGTGCGCGACCTGGCGCGCGTCATCCGCAACGACTACAGCCGCAGCCAGTCGCAATCCAAGGAAGACCCGGACGTGCGTGACGCCGAGCAGGCCTTCTTTATCGACAATACGTCCTGGATATTTCCCAAGGCGGAATCCGAATACCGGCAGGCCATCGAGGGATTCGAGCGCTATCGCGACCGGTTGTCCGATGATGACGACCTGGATGCGCAGTTCTACGCCCGCGCCGACAACCTGCGCGAATGGCTCGCGCAGGTCGAGAAACGCCTGGGCAGCCTGACGCGGCGACTTGGCGACAGCGTCGCAACGACACGCATTAACGAGAACCTGGCAATGGATCCGTCGGCCGAGGCCTCCAACCCACAGCAGGACGTGGTTATCGTCAAGACTTCATGGTTCGAGGTCGACGACGTGTTCTTCGAGGCCCGCGGCACGGCCTGGGCGCTCGTGCATTTCTTCCGCGCAGCCGAGTTCGACTTCGCGCAGGTGCTCGACGACAAGAATGCGAACGCCAGCGTGCGGCAGATCATCCGCGAACTCGAGTCCAGCCTGCAGCCACTACGATCGCCGATCATCCTGAATGGCAGTGGCTACGGCTTCTTCGCCAATCACTCGCTCGTCATGGCGAATTACCTCGCCAGGGCCAATGCGGCCGTGATCAACCTGCGAGAGTTACTCGATCAAGGCTAATAAATTAAATTAAGTATCGATTTTAAATATTTGATATTTAATAGATTCCCAGCCAAGCCGGAATCGCCTTCCAGGACTCGCCGAGCGCCTTGTCCAGGCGTTCGTACTCGGGCTCGAAGCGCCCTACCCGCTGCCAGAACCGGCGCGAGTGGTTCATGTGCCGCGCGTGACACAGCTCGTGAATCATCAGGTAGCGCAGCAGCGCCGGCTCCAGGAACAGCAAACAGTAGTTGACGCTGATCGTCCCGGTGCTCGAGTGGCTGCCCCAGCAGGTCTTCTGGCAGCGCACATGCATGCGCCGAAACGGGTTGTCGGTAAGCTCGGACAGCGCCTGCAATCGCGGCAGGAACTCCTTTTTTGCCACTGACGACAGCCAGCGCCGGAGCGCCGCGACGCACTGCGCATCATCGCCCGTGCGCCCCTGCAGGGTGACTACCCCATTCCCGTTGCGGTACTTGACCGTTCTGGCGCCGGAGCGCCGCTCATAGCGAACGCGAACTGACTGCCCGATCGCCGGGAGCTCAATCCGGTTGGGCAGTACAAAGGGCTCGGGCGGTAACTCGTTGGCAAACGAGGCGCGTGACCGCTCTATCCATTCCCGGTTCGATTCGATGAACGCCTGTACGTCACCGGGGCGCGTGCGTTTCGGCACCACGACCTCGACGCGGCCGCGTGGAAAGACCTTGATGGACAGGCGTTTCGCGCGCTTGCTCTCGCGCACGGAAAAGCCCGGCTTTGCGCCGGGCTCTTCGGTATCTGAAAACAGTCGGAGTTGTCTCGCCGCGCTCTGCACGGCGTTATTTTACGGACTGTCGCCGGAGAAGCGAATCGCGTCATCCATGGACATGACACCCTCGACGCCGCCGACCTCGGCAGAATCGCTGATGTAGAGCTCCACCTCGCGCTCGACGATGATCTTGCCTTCGACGACGGATCCGGGGCCGATGAGGATCTTCGGCGTGCTGGTCTTCTGGTTGAAGCTCCAGAAACTCGGCTTCTCGATGACGATATCGCCTTTCACGACCGAGCCGTCGCGGACATAGAGATTGCCGTTGACCGACTCGATATTGCCGCCGATCTCGGCACCCGTGACGTCGATGTGGCCGTTGACGTTGGCCACGTTGCCGCCAACCGACGTGCCACTGTCGAGCTCGATGCTGCCGTTGACAGCGCCGACCATGCGGGCAATCTCGCCATCCTTGCCGACGGTAACTGCGCCATTGACCGTTTCCAGGCTGTCTGCCGTGACGTTGTCACCGACCGTGACTGCGCCATTGACCGTGCTCGCGTCGCCGACGCGCGCATTGTCCCGGATGCGGACTTTGCCGTTGACCGTGCTGACTTCGCCAGTGACGACAGCCCCTTCCTCGACCGTGACGCTGCCGTTGACACTGCTGGCGCCATCGGATTCACTGCCAGCTTCAATGGTCACGCTCTTGTTGACGCTGGCGCTGGCGGCCGGCACGGCCATCAACAGGGCCAGCAGGCTAACGGTGAATATGCTCTTGACGATTGCTTTGCTCATTCTCGAACCCCCAGGGTGTTGGTACTCATTAGATACCCCTCAAACGCAATCGGTTGCAACCGGAGATGAAAAAAATGCCGCATGATTTGATCGATATCGGGGCCAACCTGACCCACGACAGCTTCGATTCCGACCGCGACGCCGTGATGCAGCGGGCCCGCGACGCCGGTGTAGCGCGCATGATCATCACCGGGAGCAGCAACCAGGGCAGCCTGGACGCCGCCAAACTCGCGGAATCAGAGCCCGGCAGGCTCTACGCCACGGCCGGCGTGCATCCGCACCATGCGGCCGATTATGACGACAGCAGCACGGCCCTGATCACCGAACTGGTCCGGAAGGACGCCGTCGTCGCCGTCGGCGAGTGCGGCCTCGACTATTTCCGCAATTTCTCGCCTCGCGAAGCCCAGCTGCATGCGTTTCAGGCGCAGTTGGAGGTCGCCGCCGAGACGGCGATGCCGGTGTTCCTGCACCAGCGCGACGCCCACGACGACTTCGTCGAGGTGCTGGAACCCATGCTGCCAAAGATCCCGCGCGCCGTGGCCCACTGTTTCACGGGGGAACACGAGTCACTGCGTGAATACCTCGCCATGGGCCTGTGGATCGGTATCACGGGGTGGATCTGCGACGAACGCCGCGGCAAGCATCTGCACGACATCGTGGCGGATGTGCCTGACGACCGGCTGATGATCGAGACCGACGCTCCGTACCTGCTGCCGAGGACCATCAAGCCCAAACCGCAGACGCGCCGCAACGAACCGGCCTACCTGACCGAGGTGCTGAGAGTAGTTGCCGAGGCCCGCGGCCAGAGCGAGGAACACGTGGCCCGTATTACGACGGAGAACGCGGTCCGCTTCTTTGGTCTGAACTGAACATCTGGTCCACCTGGGTGCCGAGCGCAGCCTTGCGCACGAGGTCCCAGTGGGGCTTGAACGCCTCGATCTTGAACTTGGCGGCTGCTTTGTCCGGCTCGCCGAACTCCGCCAGCAGCTCGTCGAGATTGGTGACCAGGCTCGGGACGCCCTTGGTGAACTCGGCGCCATCGAGAAACAGGATCCGGCCCGCCACAGGCACCTGCCTGACGATGTGGCCAACGGCGGCAATCCGGTCGTACAGCGCCTCCTGCGGATTGGAGAACGTGTAGCGGCGATCCTCGCTGATCACGGTCCATTCTTTCATCTTGTCGCTGCCGAACACGGTGCCAGCCGCATCCTTGATGTCGACAATCAGCAGCCCCTGGGACGTCAGTAGCAGGTGATCGATCTGGATCTCGCCGTCGTCGCCGTTGGGAATGACCAGTCCGTCAATACGGTCATGACTGATCTCGCCCAGGATCCTCTTGAGCCGGCTGCCGTCCCGGGTGCGCCGGTACAGCCACCAGATCAGCAGCATGACAACGATGAGCCCGCCACCGATCAACGGCAAATTCTGCGATGCCAGCAAGGTCTCCATCAGCAAAAGTGCTCATCCATGGCCGCCGCGACGGCTGCAAGGTCCGGCCCGATCGAAACCGCCCTGCTCGGCCGCGCCAGGATGTCTGCCAGTTCCGCAGGCAGGGGCACAGTTTCTCCGATCAAGGGTTCGACGATCGTCTCGAACTTGGCCGGATGCGCCGTAGCGACGAGCATCCAGTCGTGTGCCGACCGCAGCTCCCGATCGAGCTGCCGCCAGGTGTGCGTGGCCGTCGCGGTGTGCGGGCAGGTCGCAAACCCGAAGTCGGCGAAGTCCTGCCGGATGCTCGCGCGGATCGCGTCGTCATCGACCGACAACACGCCCAGGCAGTCCCGCAACACTTCGGCGTCGCCGATGATGTTGCGCAGGCGCTCCATGTTGCTCGGGTCGCCCACGTCCATGGCTGACGCAAGCGTCTGCACGCTGGCGCGCGGAATCCACTCGAGCGTCTCGAAATACTCGGGAATGGTGCGATTAGCGTTGGTCGCCAGCACTATCGGTCCAATCGGCAGTCCCATCTCACGCGCCATGATACAGGCAAGCGCATTGCCCAGGTTGCCCGTGGGAATTATGAAGCCGGGCTTGTTACCGGTCTCACGGAAATGACGCAGGCTCGCATCGGCATAGTACGTGCTCTGCGGCAGCAGCCTGCCGATGTTGATGCTGTTGGCCGAGCTGAACCGGAAACGGGCCGCGAGCGCCTGATCGGCCATCGCCGCCTTGACCAGCGCCTGGCAGTCATCGAACGCCCCGGCAACCGACAAAGACAGTACGTTGTCGCTCCAGCAGGTCAGCTGGTGGGCCTGCCGCGCCGAGACCCGGCCTTCCGGGAATAGCACCACGACTCGCATACCGGGACGCTCATTGAACGCCGCCGCCACGGCGCCTCCGGTATCTCCCGACGTCGCAACAAGAATCGTCAGCGGCGCCGCTTCGTCGCCTTCGAGACGCGTCAGGCACGCAGCCAGGAACGCCGCACCCACGTCTTTGAACGCAGCGGTCGGACCGTGGTAGAGCTCCAGCAAACTCGCGTGACCGTCCGCGTCGGGCAGCGCAGTCGCCGGGATCGGGAAATTGAAAGTCTCCGCCAGCACCGGCTCGAGGTCGTCGCGCAATGCCGAGTCGGTGAAGAACGGGCGCAACAGCACCCGCGCCACCTCGGGGATCGTGCCCGAGTGCTCGAAATCGCCGGTATCGAACGCCGGCAGCTCCACGGGCACGTACAGGCCGCCGTCCGGGGCGATGCCGTTGATCAGCGCCTGGTCCAGGCTGACGGTGTCACCGCCTCGAGTGCTGACGAAACGCACGATTAGTCCACCAGGTGTGCGCCCGGGGCATCGAGGGGACTGACCCAGGACTGGCAACCAATGCCGAGTGCGCGACAGGCCTGCTCCATCGACGTCGCGAGGTTGCTGGCGCGCGAGGTCTCGACCAGCGCAAACATGCTGGGCCCACTGCCCGACAGACTGCAGCCGATTGCTCCACCGCGCTCGGCCGCCGCCTTGACGGCATCAAAACAGGACACGGCCGACTTGCGCTGTGGCTCGATGATGACGTCCTTCAGCGTCTTGCGCATCAGGTCGGTGTCGCCGGCCGCACAGGCGGCAACGAAGCCGCCGAAGTACGCCTGCTGTTCCAGCCACTGCTCCATCGTGTAGGCCTTGGCGAGTTTGCGCCGGGCCTGGGCCGTATTGACCTGCAGTTCCGGGTGCACGAGCACGGCGCTGACGCCCTCGGGAACTGGCAGGCGCACCGTTTCCGGCAACAGGCTGCTCGGGCAGAAGATCATGCCGCCCAGCAGGCTCGGGGCGACGTTGTCGGCGTGTAACCCGCCGCTCGCATACTGTTCGCCCACAAGGGCAAACGGCAACAGGTCCTCGGTGGCCAAGGGCGTGCCCAGGAGTTGATTGACGGCGAACGTAGCGGCGACGGCTGACGCGGCCGAACTGCCCATGCCCGACTGCAGCGGGACGCCCTTGTAAACCTTGATCTCGACGCCGTGCCGGTCGCCGTAATCGTTCCACAGGGCCCTGGCGGCGATCGACGCCGTATTGTGTTCCGGGTCGGTCGACAGGTAGGGGTGCAACTCGCCGTCGAGGCCCCTTACCTCGGCCACCCTCACGCCCGGCTCATCGATGCGCCTCGCCGCCACACGGTCGCCGACACCAGCCAACGCGACGCCGAGCATGTCAAACCCGACGGCGACATTACCGATGGAAGCTGGCGCAAACGCCGTTACGGTTTCACTCATCTCAGTCGCCTTCACTCACGTATTTTGCCAGTCGCAGGAGGTCGCCGAACACACCGCCGGCCGTGACTTCCGGACCGGCGCCCGGCCCCTGCACAACGAGCGGGTTGGCCGAGTAGCGGTCGGTCTCGAACTGGACGATATTGTCGGTCAGCGCGATGTGGCTGAACGGGTGTTCGCTACCCACCGACTCGAGACCCACGGCCGCGTTGCCGTCCTCGTCGAGTCGCCCGACGTAGCGCAGGCGCTTGCCGTTGGCCTGCGCCTCCTCGTACATCGCCTGCATGTCGCCATCGTGATCCGGCAGCCGGTCGAGGAATTCGTCGATGCTGCAGTCGCGCAAAGACTCGGGCACCAGGCTCTGCACCGGAAAGTCGCCCAACTCGAGCTTGTGGCCAAGTTCACGCGACAGGATCGTGAGCTTGCGCGCCACGTCCATGCCCGACAGGTCATCGCGCGGATCCGGCTCGGTGTAACCGCTGTCACGGGCCGTGCGCACGATCTCGGAGAACGGCGTGCTGCCGTCATAGACGTTGAACAGGTAGGCCAGCGTGCCCGAAAAAATACCCTGGACCGAGTGGACGCGGTCGCCGGTATCGATGAGGTCCTGCAGCGTCGAGATGATGGGCAGCGCAGCGCCAACCGTCGTTTCGTAAAAGAAATGCGAACTGCCGTGCTTGCCCAGCGACCGCAACACCTCGAAGCCGGCCAGCGGCCCGCTGCCCGCCTTCTTGTTCGGCGTGATCACGTGAATGCCGCGCTCCAGCCAGCCGGCATACCGGTCGGCAATCGACTGCTCGGCCGTGCAGTCGATCATGACAGCATGCGGCAGGTGATCGGCGTTGATGTGTTCTTCGAAGGCCTCGAGGTCGAGGTCGACCGAATGCTGTTCGTATTCCTTTTGCCAGTTGGCGAGGTCGACACGGCGATCACCCAGCAGCATTGACTGCGATCGGGCGATCCCGCGCACGCGCAGATCAAGGTTGAAGTCATCGACGAGCCGCTGCGACTGCTTTTCGAGTTGCTGCAACAATGCCGCACCGACATGGCCCGACCCGATCAGGCCGATCGAAATCGTCTTCGATGACAGGTAGAAACCCGAGTGTGCGGCCCGCAGCGCGCGCGTCGACTCGTCGGAATCGACCACAGCCGAGATATTGCGCTCGGAAGAACCCTGCGCAATTGCCCGGATATTGATGCCGGCGCGGCCCAGGGTCCCGAAGAAGCGCCCCGCCACGCCCGGCGTGCCGGCCATGCCGTCGCCAACCACCGCGACAATGCTCTGCGCGTCGGTGATGTCGACACTCTGGATCTGGCCGCTGACGAGTTCGACCGCGAACGCGTCACGAATCACGTCGCGTGCGCGCTGGGCCACCTCCTGCGGCACGGCAATACAGATCGAGTGCTCGGAACTGGCCTGCGAGATCAGGGTCACCGATACGCCTGCCTCCTTGAGCGCCGCGAAGAGGCGATCAGCCGTGCCCGGGACGCCGATCATGCCCGAGCCCTCGAGATTGACGAGCGCCATGCCGCTGATCGCCGTAATGCCCTTGATGTCGTCAGCGGTGGCAGGCGCCGCCTCGATGCGGCTGCCGGCGTGATCCGGGTTAAACGTGTTGCGGATGACGACGGGGATGTCGTTGTCGACAGCCGGGCCCAGCGTCTGCGGGTGGATGACCTTGGCCCCGAAGTACGCGAGTTCCATGGCCTCGTTGTAAGTGAGCTGATCGATAACACGCGCTTCGGGCACCCGGTTCGGGTCCGCGCTCATAACGCCGTCGACGTCGGTCCAGATGCTGAGTTCGTCAGCCTTGCTCAGCGCCGCAAAAATCGCGGCCGAGTAATCGCTGCCGTTGCGGCCCAACGTGGTCTGCAGGCCGTCTTCGTCCGACGCGATGAATCCCGTGATCGCGGCGACGCCCTCGAAGTCCGCTGCCACGAGTCCGTCGAAATTCGCCTGCGACCGCGACCATTGCACGGTCGGACCGAGTTCGGTCTCCGACACCGTGATGACCTCTCGGGCGTCGATCCAGGTGCCGCCGCGCTCGCTCGACTGCTGCCCCAGCAGCGCTGCAAGGAGTCGTGCGGACCAGATCTCACCGTAACCCGCCA
>JAAUYE010014327.1_pt1 | contig 15653 bp, 8 predicted proteins | sample 7278081 | NCBI WGS metagenome assembly JAAUYE01 (sample SAMN14350131, study PRJNA611818) | marine sediment metagenome | isolation source: surface marine sediment (0.6m) | place: French Polynesia: Moorea | collected 2018-08
CCGACGTACTTGTAGCCGGCGCGGGACAGGCTGGCGAGAATGCCGTACTTGACCTCTCTGGCCCCGGATTGCGAAAAGGTCGGGATCTTGTGCTGGTTGGCGATCTCGACCAGGGTCGGAATGCTGCGCTTGTTGACGCCGCCCTGCTGGGTCACGTATATCGCGTCGGCTTCCTCGACCAGTTTGTTGAAACAGTTGATCACGCCCTGTTCGGCGAGGTCGGTGTCGCTGGTGTCGCTTTGCGTGTGACAGCGAACGATCTCGAAGTCATGGCTTTCAGACAGGGCCTCGATGGTGTCGATAGCGGCGTAGCTGCGCCCGGCGATGCTGTCTTCGTAGATGACCCCGAGCTTGCGGAAGCCGATCATTTCGTGGAACACGAGCAGCTGGCGCTCGTTCCGCTTCGGGTCGACCCGCACGTGCACGTGATCGAAACCCGAATCTTCGACGCTCTTGATGATGCCCGACGAAATCGGGTTACTGGTCGAAAATACCAGGGTGTTGACCCGGTGACGGTAGTTGGCGAGGCCCTTGCCGGCCCAGGTGCCCATCGCGATCATCAGGTCGATATCTTTCTGGTGATTGAGGCGAGCAACGATTTCGTCCTCGACCTTGGAGCGTTTGTCGTTTTCCCAGAACGCGCTGTAGTGCGCATCGCCGACGAATTCGATGTAGTCGCTTTTGGCCTCGGTGCTAAGCCACTTCCACAGCGTATCGGTGGCCTCGCCGCTTTGCTCCGGCAGTTCGGCGGTTTCCAGCCAGCCGAGCTGCATCAGGCCTTTTACCGTTTCGGTCAGCTGTTTCTGGTAATTGATGTAAGCGCCACCCTCGTAGTAACCCACGCGCCATTTCTTGCCATCGTTGGTTACGGGATTGACGTCGAATTTCTGCTCGCCGCCGATGCCCGCGCCGGGCCAGATCAGAACAAGGCTCATGCAAAGCAGTAATTTCAGTTTTGATTTTACCTTCATTGGGTAACCCTTAATGTAAACCGGTTTGGTACTGTTAATGCCCGCATCGAATCACGTAAAACGCGCCTGCGGGTGACTGATCTGAGTATAGGCAACTCGCTTGATTTATCTGGTTTTTTTTCGATTTTCGCGAGCCAATTCTCAGTTATGCGCCGCAATGCATTGCCGCGGAAGCGGGGGCTATCGGCGGAGGCTTCGGCTTCAACCCCGAGCACGATCGCAATCCATTGAAATGGTTACAATTTTGTTGCCGACCCTGTCGTGAACCAGCCGCGAAAGGTCACGATTGACCTGTTCCGGATCGTGACTGCGGGGAGCCACGTCCATAACGAAATCGAACATCGAAGCGAAATGCGAATGCAGTACGGTGACCTCCCCGATTCGCTCGTACTGGTCGTCATCGAAGCCGCCACTGGCGATTATTTCCACCGGACCGGCCGGCAGCAGCCGATCGTCGGCGCGGATACCCACCGCCTGCATGCCGGACAGGTACAAATCCGGGCCGGCGCCGCCATGGCCGACCGTGTCCGTCTCCGCCTGGCCGCCGCGCAGGGTTTCGACGATCGCGTTGCGCATGATCGGCAAATAGTCCGCCTGGTAATAACCCCCGATACAGCTGACGCCCCGGGCCACGGCAATCAGCAGGTAGGAAGTAAATATCGACGGCAGCAGGCGGCGATCGCGCAACTCGCGGGCAATCGCGTCCGGGGTAAACGGGATCGACCAGTCATTGCCGCCATCGTCGACGCCGACGAGTTCGGATGCCGAGCCGTCTGGGCGATCGACGACACAAAGCGGCACCTGCCTGCCCTTGGCATCGACCCCCCAGAAGAACATCGTTCCCATCGCCGAATCCGCACCGCCCGCGGCCGCCGGATCCTGGCCGCGGCACAATATTTTCTCCTGCTGCCAGCAGCCGCGCTGGCCATCGAGCTTTTCGATCAGCTGCCGACGCAAACCGGGATCGAACAGCAGCTGGTGGCAAATCGTCGAGCGGTCGAACAGGTCGAACTGCAGCAGCCGCGATGCAATGTTTTCGAGTTCGATGTAAACCAGCTCCGAGCGGCAGGCCGATCCTCGAAACAGGCGCCGCCAGAGGCGGTTATTGACGACGGTCGCCTGGCTGGCGTAGCCGGGGAAGTCCTGGCCGACCTGGCCGAAGTCATCGAATACCTGGCCGAGGGCCGACTCGACCGTGCGCCGCAGCTTCTCGTCGGCGGCCATTTTTCTTACCCGGCCGCGGGCGCGCTCCAGCATGGCCGAGTCGAACGGCGCCGCGGCACTGACCAGTTTGCGCTTGTGGCTGTCCGGGAATACGGGCAGTTTGCAGATACCGTCCGCCCCGGCCGCGCCGTTGCAGGCATAGACGAGTAAACCGCGAGGATAGGTCAGGTTGTTCAACGGCACACTGCCGCAGGCAAGCACCGGGATCGTTTTCACGGCCGCGCCGTTGGCCCGCTTGCGCAGCGAGAACAGCAGGTTCGACTGGGTGGACTGCGCAAAGGTGTCGATACCATGATGATTCGCGGTCAGAACCTGCGGATTCTCCTGCAGTTCCTCGCCAATCGCGGATCCCAACGCAGGACCGAGGATTTCCTGCGTATAGCTGGATACTTCGGCCACGAAATCATGATTACTCTGCCAGGGCGTCGCCCGGGTTTCGGCCAGCGCCTCGACGTAGGCGCGCAGCGGCATCGTTTCATGGCGCAATATCAGCGCGTCCACGGCCGGCAGCAGTTCCCTGATTCCGGAAAAATAAGCGTCGAGCGAGTCGGGTCGGTTAGTTCTGGAGCGCAAGTTTCTGGTCTCCGATTTTTCCGGGGTGATTGATAACGAATACGGCGAGCACGAGCATTGCACCGATATAGCAGTAGCCGAACAGATTAATGACTTCGGTCAGGTTGCCCGACAATAAAATCCAGCCGAAAATTATCGGTCCGACAACCTGTCCGATACGGCTGATCGATCTGAAAATTCCCAGCGCGGTGCCCTCGCCCAGTTCGCGCGACTGCCTCAACTCGAGCACGATGGTGCTTTGCGAGGACAGCACGAAGCTGCTCGACAGGCCGAGCAGAAATACCGAGACAATCACCGAGGCGATGCCGAAATCCGTGTTGAAGGTCGCGAACGACAGGCCGCCGAGCACGCCGCCGACCAGCATGTAGTATTTCTTGTTGTCGGTGCGGTCGATCAGCCGGCCGATCAGCGGGCCGAAATAGATCAGGCAGATTCCGTAGAGAATCAGCACCTGGCCGATGGTCGAATCGCGGATCCCGATTTGATCCAGGTAAACCGGGGTGAAGAAGTGCAGGAACCCGGCTACCGCGATCGCGGCGGGCAGGCTGCTCAGCAGGTTGAGCGCAACGAAAACCGGGTTGCCGAGAAACTTAAGCAACGGCAAAAGTTCGACCTTCTTGCGGGGTTGCCGCGCCGCCGGCTTCGCCGCGCTCGCGTGCAGATCGATGACCGTACGCAGGAATTTCCACGAAAACGCAACCAGCAGCATTACGATCACCGCGCCGATCAGGAATACCGTGTGATAGCCCAGCCTTTCGGCAAGAATCGCGCCCGCGGCGGCGCCGCAGATGCTGCCGGAATACAAACCGGCGAACAGGGCGGCGAATCCCGCCGCACGCCCGTTCTCGCCGCCGTATCGGATCACCAGGCCCTGCGCCGACATCAGGGTCAGGCCGTATCCCGCACCCACCAGCGCCCGCGACAGGATGAAGACCAGGGCGCTGTCGGTCACCCACGAACACAGGCTGCCGAGACCGACCACGAACAAGCCGACGAAAAAAGGTTCGTGCCAGCCGCGACGATCCATCCACACGCCCGCGACCAGCAGGAATATCCCCACCGCCAGGAACTCGGCCGAAATCGGCAGCCCCGCGACGATGTCCCTGGACATGCCGAACAATTCCGCGTCGAACAGCTGCATGTGCAGCGGCAGGAACGACATCGACAGGTCGATTGCGAACAGGAACACGAACATCGCCGGGCGCACGAATCCGAGTTCGTATCGCGGAGCCTGCCGGCTGACGCGCTTTCTCCTCGACAGCAGGTGCAGGTACAGCAGCAGGCCCTCGACCATGACCAGCGCGGTCAAAAAAAGTACGGTGATGCCTTCGATCAGCATCGACACGGAATTGCGGTAGATATCGTCCCGGGAAATCCGAATAACCGCGGTTACGTCCGATCCGTTACGCAGGCTTAAACCGTGCAGGCGCTCGGCAATCGAAAACTGCTCATCGGGCAGATGCCCGATGACGAGGGCCTGCAGCAGGGTTTCGACCGCCGAAGTCGCGGCACGCTCGGGCTGGTGCCTGAACAGGGTCTGGCCGAGATCGTCGGTTAGCCTGATTGCTTCGAAGTTGTCGAAGCGGCCGAAAAACTCGCTCAGGGCCGGCTGCCGATCGGCGGACACGGATCCGTTTTTCCGCAGCGACAGGCGCTTGCTGAATCCGTCAGAAATCCGGGCCGCGGTCTCGCGCGCGTTGTCCGCCGTCGCCTCGAGTATATTGCGCTCGAAAATCACCGCGTTGGTCAGCAGCGACAGGGCCAGCGAAACCAGCATGATCAAAACGAAGTCGACGACGATGTCCTTGCGGCGAATCGAGCGGCATTCCAGTATCAGTTTCAAATTGAGCCAGAAGATTCCTATCGCACTGAAAATTCCGATGATGACCGTGGGCAGGACATGCGCGTCCAGTCGCGGAGACACGGAATAGCGCAGGGCCTCTTTTTCGAACTGGAATACCAGGCTGCCGAACCAGCGCGCCTGGTTGTCGAACAGCATGTAGGGCAGGTAGTAACTGCTGTTATCCTCGACGAAACCGAGCCCGGCCGGGGACCGGCTGCTCGAAATTTCGACAATCTGTTCGACCAGCTCTTCGGGGGGCGGTTTATCGGCATCCCGGCTCGCGGTGGTTACCAGTTTGGAGCCGCTTTTCAGCAGGATCGAAATATTGACCAGGTCGCGGTCACGCAGGATGCCGGCGCCCGGGTCCGCGTTGACGTCTCTTCGCCACTGCCGCTCTATTTCCTGCCGTTGTCGCTCGAGCACGGCGCGCATGTCGGATACCGACAATCGCGTGTTGTTGCCGAGTGTCTTTTCGATCGAGTGCCTGGCCTCTTCCGTCGATCGCAGGTAGCGCTTGATTTCGGACACCTGGTAACCGTCGGACAGGGCCGCGTGCAGAAACGCGGTGTTGACCAGGAACGCAATCGTCAGCAACACCGCCGAACCTATGACCAGCCTGGATTTCATCTCGGAACGCCGAATTCGGTCGCGTGATCGCGGCCTTACCGCGGGTTAGCCTGCAGCCGCGGCAGGTACTCGGAATCGGCGAGCGGTTGTTCGAACCTGAAATCGATTGCCGCGACTATGTTCGGCTGCCCTTCGAGAATCCAGCCGTCGGGCCGGCTGTTGACCGCCATGATCGCCTGCGGCTTATACCAGCGGCAGCGGTGCGGCAGAATTTTGATACCGTCCGGCGCATAGCCATGGAAATGGCGAGCGACAAAGGCGACGGCGACGGCCCCGGTACCGCAGGCCAGCGTTTCCTTGTAAACGCCCCGCTCGTAACAGCGAAACTCGATCGCCTCGCCATGCTGACCCTTGCGCGCGAAATTGACGTTGACGCCCACCGGAAACCGGTCCCGGTAATGGGTGTTGAGATAATGCCCGATGTGGTCCACCAGCCAGGTGCCGAAACCGCTGCGGCGCTGCAATATCGGTCCCGCCGCGCGGTCTTCGTTGCTGCAGGCGAAAATGGCATCGGCGAACTCGCTGAGCGGCGAGTCTTCGTCGTCGAGCAGGAACACCAGGTGCGGCTCCCCGGTAAAGATCAAATGCCCGGACAGGACCAGCTCGTTATCGCCGGAGAAGGGATGCAGGTCATGGTGCCTGAACCGGATGCGCAGATCAGTGATGGTCTGTATCTCGCCGAGACATACATCGGACGCTCCCTGCGTGCGAATTTCCTCGGGCAGCTTGCGTGGATGACCGAGGTTGACCCATCCGTAGGACTTACGCTGGGTATAGCCGATAGTCGTTTCGTTGGCCCTGGCGAGGGGGATCTCGGTCAGGATACTCGCCTGTTCCACCCGATGCTGCTCGGCCAGGTAGTTGGCGATACACATCAACCCGTTACCGCAACTCAGCGCTTCCTGGCCGTCGGGCTCGAACATCCTGAACACGTAGTCAGCCCCGGATTGCGGAACTTTCTTCCAGTAGCCGTGCAGGTCGTTGATCGCGTGCAGCACCTGCGGGGAACAGTCCTGGATCACGAGAAAGTTGTCGGCGCCGATGCCGAACTGCATGTCGGTGACCTGGCGCGCGAATTCGGGCAGGTGGTCTTCTTCGAGCAGCGCTTCATCGGTTGCGTCGTAGATCAGAAAGTTATTGCCGAAGCAGCTTGCCTTCACGACCTTGACGTCCAGCGTGTTGCGCAGGGCACGTAAATTGGTGATAGTCATCTAGCCGCTCGCTCCAGTGTTCATCAGGCTCGGGAGATTTACGCCGCCGGGCGTTGAATCTCACGTTCGAGCAGTTCGCAGGTTATGGGATACAGCTGTTCGATTTCCTCGAGTATCCCTTCCGCGCCGTCGATGGCCCCGTCGCGGCCCATGTCCTCGAGCCTGGCGCTGAGCTCGCGGATCAAACGCGCGCCGATATTGCCGCTGGAGGATTTCAGGCTGTGGGCCTGCTCGCGGACCGATTCGCAGCATCCCTCCTGAATCGAGTTGCGCAGCTGCCGCATCAGCTCCGGCGCATTATCGACATAGATTTCCAGCAGTTGGCCGAGAATATCCGGCGCCTGCGGGTTTTGCAGCGCGCGAATGCCGTTGAGCGTCTGCAGGTCCAGCAGCGAATCGTCACCGGGCACGGCGGCGGCATTCATATCGTCTGGCGGCGCTGCGGTCGCGTCATCGGCGTTGTCGTCCGAAACCTCGGCCTCGTCGCGCCATTTGAACAGGATGTTACGCAGCTGCACCATGGTAAAAGGTTTGCTGAGATAGTCGTTCATGCCGCAGGCGAGGCAACGGTCGCGGTCTTCGGTGCGTGCATTCGCGGTCAACGCGACGATAGTCACAGCCCGCGCCGCACTCCTGTCCTTTTCCAGCGCGCGGATTTTCCTGGTTGCCTCGAAGCCGTCCATTTCGGGCATCTGGCAGTCCATCAGGATCATGTCATATTCATTTTTCTCGTACATCGAAACGGCTTCGCTGCCGTTTTCGACGAGCGTCCAGTCGCAGCCGAAAATTCGCAGTACTTCGGTAATCAGTTTCTGGTTGACCGGATTATCCTCGGCAACGAGAATCCTGGCGCCGGTCATGCTGCCGGCGAGGTTGTCTTCGCCGAGGTGATCGTCGCTGCGGTCGAGCCAGAACTGTCCGTCACCCAGCAGCATCCTCTGGATCGCCACGCGCGGCACCGGCTTGGCGATCGCGAAGTCCACGCCGCTCAGGGCCAGAATGCCGTCGGCGAACTTTTCCCTGAGCAGCACCAGCAGGCCGCAACGCACCGATTCGCTGCCTGAATGTTCACGCAGCTCGTCAATGGGATCCTGCAGCGAGGACAGCTTCCGCCCCGGACCCGCATCGCACAGGATGAGGTCGAAATCTTTCGCCGACGCACGCCGCTGGCGCGTAAAACTCGCAACCTCGTCGTAGGTAATCACCGTTGGCGCCATGCCCTGCTCCGCGGTTATGCGCTGCTCGAGGCTGGCGCCGAGCACGGTGGAATCGGTGACCAGGAGCAGTTTTTGCGGCTCGATGGCCGTCGTTTCCGACTCCCCTGACGGCATGCCCTCGGCCAGTTTCAGCGGCACGGTGAACCAGAAGGTCGAACCCTTGCCCTGCTTGCTGCTGACGCCGATCTCACCGCCCATGAGTTCTACCAGGTGCTTGCAAATGGACAGCCCCAGGCCGGTCCCGCCATAGCGCCGTGTGGTCGAACTGTCCGCCTGGGAGAACGAGTTGAAGATCTGCTCCTGAACCTCGGCGTCGAGCCCGATACCGGTATCCCGAATGAGCACCTTGAGTTCGACCTCGTCAGCTTTTCTGCCAACGATCTCCGCCGACATCTCGATGTGTCCCCGCTCGGTAAACTTGATCGCGTTGCCGCAAAGATTGGTGACGATTTGTTGAATCCGGGACGGATCCCCGGTGTAGCTCTCGAACAGTTCCAGATCCGTGGAGCAGACCAGCTCCAGCCCCTTGTTCTGCGCCATTTCCGCGAACATCGCGCTGGCGTTTTCGAGAACTTCACCAGGGCAGAACAGGGTCGCCTCGAGTTCCATTTTCGAAGCCTCGATCTTGGAAAAATCGAGAATGTTATTAATGATCGACAACAGCGTGTTGCCGGACTCGCGCAGGGTTACGACAAAGTCTTTCTGCCGGCTGTTGAGCTCGGTATGCGTGAGCAGCTCCATCATGCCGAGCATGCCGTTGATCGGCGTTCTGATTTCATGGCTCATGTTGGCGAGAAAGGCGCCTTTCGCGCGGCTTGCCTCTTCCGCGGCTTCCCGCTCGAGACGTTCCCTGGCGGCGGTCGATTCGATCGCGGCGGCAATATTCTTTTTCAGCTCCCGCTCCATGAACACGAATGACTCGGCCAGTCGGCCTACTTCGTCGTTATATTTCGAAGGCAGCCGGGCAATCTGATCCGACGATTTCGACTCCCTGGTGAAATCCACTTTCGGCAATTGCTTGGCGTAGTCGCTGAGCTCTTTCAGCGGTTTCGAGATTTTCGAAACGAAGACGAAAGTGAACACCGTGCTGACGAGGAATATGAGGCCGATGACGATCATTTGCCGCTCCAGCATGGCCTTGCCGGGGGCCTCGATTTCGACCACCGGCACCGCAACCGCGAAGTACCAGTCGAAGGCCTTGAAATAACTCACGTGCGCTTCGACCATTTCCGAATTTTCGCTGTAGGGGTCCGGGTAGCGAATGGACTCGACCTCATTCATGTAGGCACTCTTGAGATCGTCGACGATCAGGTTTCCGGTATTGGCGTTGAGCACACTGCTGAATTCAACCGCATCCACGCCCGGCGGCGCGATCAGAATTTCGCCTTCTCCGGAGAACAGGAAGGCGTAACCCGTGCTTGCAATCTTGATCTTGCCGAAGGTTTTTTCGAGCAGCTTGATGATGTTCTCGAGCACCAGCTCGCTCTCGGCCTCGATGTTGTCGAAGTCGATCGCGACCGCGATGGTCCAGCCCCATTCCGCCACCGGAATAAAGTAGGCCAGTTTCTTGACCGACTGCTCCGCTCCCGACTGCCACTGGAACACCGCCATGTCGCCGTCCTCGCCCAGCTGGGTGCTGTTCATGACCTCGACCAGGCGCCGGCTTTTAATGTCGTAAACGGAGCCGAAATCCTCGAAGGTATTATTGGCGTTGGAAAAACCGACGATCTTGCCCCTGGTATCGAACACGAACACGTCCACTTGCTCGTAACTGCCGTTGGATAGCCAGCTGATCGCCCTCTCCTTGGCGAGCGCGTCGCCGGCGCCCTGCTGGCTGGCCAGCAGCTGAAACTCCTGGATCACGGAATGATTGATATGGCCGATGTATTTCAGGTCGGCCTTCATTCGGTTGAGGATGCCGATCTTGTCCGCGATCAGCCGGTTGTAGCCGCCGCGGATATTCAGGCGGACGAGCTCGAGCACGTTACGCGCCGATTTCTGCTGCGCATCGAACATGGTCTTGCCGACGTCACGCTGGGTGAAATACATGATGCTGGTCGCGGTAACGACAAGCACCAGGCTGATCAGGAGAACAATCCTGGAACTGATAGAGTTGTATAGTTTTAGCGCCATCGATCGCTCCAGCCTTTACTCGTTAACAGCGGATTCCGCGCAGGAGCTCCGCTCATGCCAGGCGCGCAACCAGTCGTCGAATTCGCACGGCGGCATCGGCAGCCCGGCCAGGCTGCCCTGAATCTGATCGCACTGTTCTCTCGACAGGAATGCCTTCTGCAAATCGGTTTCGACACCTTCGGCAACCACGGTCAAACCCAGACTGTGCGCCAGCTTGATAACGCCGCCGACGATTGCCGCGTACTGGCTATTCGACTCGACCAGGTGAACGAACGATTTATCGATCTTGAGGGTGCTGGCCGGCAATTTTCCCAGGTAAGACAGGGCCGAGTATCCCGTGCCGAAATCGTCGATGGCGAGACTGCAGCCCATGTCGGTTAATCGGTTGAGGGTGAACAGGCTGGCATCGAAGTTCTCGAGCAGGGTGCTTTCGGTCAACTCGAACTCGATAAGCCGGTTATCGATCGGGCAGTTCGCAATAAAATCGACGATGCGCTGCATCGCCTCGTCATCGTGCAGCTGTGCGGCCGAAACATTGACACTGACCCCGAATTCGAAATCGAATTCCGTCCTCCACGCGGCCAGCTGGGCGCAGGCGGTTTCCAGCACCCGGTAACCCAGCTCGCCGATCAGGCCTTCGTCTTCGGCGATCTGGATGAATTCCATCGGCGATACCGATCCCAGGGAGGGATGCTGCCAGCGGCAAAGGGCTTCCACGCCAACCAGCGCCCGGTCGGACAGCCTGATCTTGGGCTGGTAATGAACCTCGAGCCTGTTGTCCTTCAGCGCCTTCCTGAGATCGTCGGCGAGCGCGAATTTGCGCCTTATCTGATCGTCGAGCTCCTGCCTGAAGTAATGAAAGCTGCCGGCACCCTCCTCGCTGGCAACGCCCCTTGCGATCTCGGCATACCTGATCAGCATGTTGGGCGAGTTGCCGTCGATCGGGGCCAGGCTGATGCCGGCCGAGGTCGTAACGAAGACCTTTCTGCCATCGATCTCGAACGCGTTTCTGAACCGCTCCATCAGGCGCTGCAGAAACACCGAGGCCGCCCGGAGGCTGTCGACCGCCGACAGCACGATGACGTACTCGTCGTTGCGCAACTTGGCGGTAAGCTGTTGCAAGCCCGCTTCTTCATCAGTATCGACGCTTACTTCGGGATCACCCGTTACCTCGGGATCTGCCGGCGGCTGGCGCGACAGTAAATCACATTCGCGGCAGGTACTTTTTATGCGCTCCGCGATCAGTTTGATCAGGTTTTCCACGGCATGGTGATCGAGGCTTTCAACCACCTTGTCGAAGCGGTCGACGCCGAACACGATGACGGCGGTTTTGTGTTCGTAGCGCTGGGCGCCCTTGAGCAATTGATCGAGATGCTGAATCAGCAGCCGCCGATTCGGCAACCCGGTCAGGTCGTCGTAGTAAGCCAGGGCGTGCATTCGCTTTTCGGTGTCGATGCGGTCGGTGATATCCTGCAGCGTGACCACCATGCGGCTTGTCGACACGGGATTCGGCCTCGCTTCCGTAATTTGCAGCACGAAGCGAACGCTGCCGTCCGGGCGGACGATGCGATGCTCGAGATCGAGCACTTCACCGTTTGCCAGGGCATGGCTGATCGAGGTTTCTACCCGGCCCCGGTCTTCCGGATGAACGAATTCGATAAAGTCGTCGAGACTGGAGAAAGCCGCCTGCCCGGACAGCCCGAGAATCTCGCTGACGCCATCCGAGCAATGCACGATTTCGAGCGCCGGGCTCCATTCTATGTGGCCCAGGTTGGCAATGCGTTGCGCGTGCAGGGAGCGCTGCTGCGACTTTCTGAGTTCTTCCGATATACCCGTCGCGCGCAGGATATAGTCGATACGATATCCCATCAGAACGTAGTTGATCGGCTTGGCGACAAAATCGGTGGCGCCCGCATCGAAAGCCATTTCGATCGACTCGGCATCGTCCTGCCCGGTAAGCATCAGGATCGGCAGATTCCTGCCGTTTTCCAGTTCGCGGATGGATTTGCAGGCCTCGAACCCGTCCATCTGCGGCATCCTGATATCCAGCAGGGCGATATCGAATTCATTGCTGCGCACGGCCTCGAGGGCTTCGATGCCGTTATCGACCGCGGTAACGGCGAATCCCTTCTGCTCCAGCAGCGCGCTCAGCGTCAGCCGGATGCCGGCATCGTCATCGGCAACCAGGGCCCTCGGGTCTTCGCGCTGAGCGGCTTGAGAATGCTTCATCCGAAGTCCACCTTGCGGGCCTGTTCCAGGGCGTATCCGGTAATATTGGTGCGATCGACATCGTCCGCCACCGTGCGCGCAATGTCGCTCGCCCGTTTCGGCTCCATGATCGCAAAGCCCTGCGCGTACTCGCAGGCGGCATCGCGAAGATTCTCGTAAATGGCCGTAGACGCGCTGCCCTCGGCGACCACCTTCATTCCGAGGTTATGCGCCAGGGCAACGATGGCATGTACGATGTTGCGTTTGTCCGGATGCTTATCCAGCTCGCCGATAAAGCTGCGATCGATTTTCAGCTCGTCGAAAGGAAACTGGTGCAGGTAACTGAACGAGGAATAGCCGGTGCCGAAATCGTCGATCGACAGTCGAATGCCGCGCTCGCGCAGGGCATTCATCGTCTTCAGCGCGTGGCTGCTGTTGGTAATCAGCGAGGATTCGGTGATTTCGAGTTTCAGGTATTGCGGATCCAGGCCGCAGCCTTCGACGATCGAGAACACGGCCGTGATCAGGTCCGGCTGCGCCAGCTCCGGCGCCGACAGGTTGACACTGATCGTCCAGTCGGCGGCCTCTTTCCATTCTTCCTTCCAGTGCTGCATCTGCATGCAGGCCTGCGCCAGCACCCAGCGGCCAAGGGGTACGATCAGCCGGGATTCGACCGCGATTTCGAGAAAATCTTCCGGAAAGAGCAATCCCAGCGTCGGGTGGTTCCATCGGACCAGCGCCTCGAAACCGGATACGGCCTCCTCGTCGATTCTGACGATCGGCTGATAGTGAACCTCGAATTGCTCCGACTCCAGCGCCAGCCTGAGGTCCGATTCGATCTGCAGCGCGCTCATCGCCCGTTCGTGCATGGTCGCATCGAAAATTTCGTACGGAGAGCCGGCGCTGGCCTTGGCCCGGTACATCGCGGTATCCGCGTCCCGCAGCATATCCTCGGGGGATTGATAGCCGAAGCTGCTCTCGGTAATGCCGATGCTGCAACCGATGGTGACACTTTGACCGCCCAGTTTTATCGGCCGCGAGAGTTCGTTGTGAATCCGTTCGGCCAGGTGGGTGACGACGGTGATGTCCTCGGTCTCTTCACAGAGAATCGCGAACTCGTCGCCGCCCAGCCTCGACAGGGTGTCGCCCTTGCGCACGACCCGATCGATGCGGGTACCGATTTCCATCAGCAGCTGATCGCCGAGCAGATGACCCAGGCTGTCGTTTACGACCTTGAACCGGTCCAGGTCGAGGTAGAGCACCGCAAACCTGAAATCCTCGCGCCGGCTAGACAGGTCGATACAGTGATTGAGCCGATCGAGAAACAGGATCCGATTGGGCAAACCGGTTAGCGCGTCGTGCAGCGCATCGAACACGAGCTTTTCTTCGGCCTCCTTGCGCTCGGTGGTATCGGTTTGCGAACCGATCATTCGGTAGGCGACGCCGTCTTCGTCCCTGACCGCAAGCCCCCGGCATACCATCCAGCGGTCCCTGCCCTCGGCATTTTTAATCCGGTACTCGCTTTCGAAATGCGAGGTCTCCGCGTTTTTGTGCGCGTGGAGTTCGCCGATGACGCGGTTTTTGTCATCGGGATGGATTCGATCGATCCATTCCATCGGGTCGCTGCCGATGGCTTCTTCGCTGAAACCGAGGATGGATTTCCACCGGGGTGAAAAATAAATCCGGTCTTCCCTGAAATCCCAGTCCCAGAGCCCGTCGTTGGCGCCGTGCGCGGCAAGGCTGTAGCGCTCCTCGCTGACCTGCAGCTCGTTGAAGGTCGAGGAGGCGCGCATGATGAAGTCGAGCTTGTAGGGAAGCAATTCCCAGTTCACCGGCTTTTCGCAGTAATCGGTGGCACCGATTGCGTAGGCCTGCCTGATAGAGCGGGCATCGTTGAGCCCCGTCAACACGACGATGGGTACCTGTTCCCCGGACTTCATCGCCCGAATCGCCGAACACAATTCGAACCCGTCGAGCACCGGCATCATCACGTCACACAGGACCAGGTCGGGCGACCTGGCCTTGAACAGCTCGAGTGCTTCCTCTCCGTTCTCCGCCTGCAGGACCTCGAATGACTTGCTGGTGAGCGTTTGTACCGCCAGCAGGCGGATCATGGGATCGTCGTCCGCCACCAGGATCACCTGGCGGGGCCGCTCTGAGGCGTGCCGATGACCGGTTAAACTATTCCGGTTTCCTTGTGATAAGCTGTCCGACATTGGTCCGAATAAACTTTCTCGATTCTTCTCGATTCTTATTGTCTATGCCCGGCAACGAAACGGAGGAAATCGAGTCGGCGTAATACGTTAATTTCACCGGATCCGATTATTACCATTTGAACCTACCTCGACTGCCTGCCCGTATCCGTCGAATCGAGGTAATCCCGGCACCGCGGCAGCACCGTTGCTGACCCGGATCCCGGACGCGCACAATCCTCGCTCAACAGGCACTGGAAAAAATCGTTTACCTTTGGCAACGAAGGAGTATAGGTCAGCATTTTTACTCCGCCGGCGGTAGTTCGCTAATATCGGCAGGACGTCACATTTCTGGAGTAAATTTTTCCTGTTTTGGACCCTGGCGGTTTCGCTGGAACAGGCTGGAAATGCTGTCACGGCCCGGTGCGCGCGGGGTAAAGGTGTCGAAATCTCAACAGGCTCGCAATGAAGCGATTTTGACCAAAGAAAATTGCGGCTTCAGCGAGGGCATTAAAAATAGTGCCAGAGTGTCATACCGAAAAGCGCGAGGATCAATTACTTTCAGTTCGTTATGTCAGAATGACCGTTCTGACAACCAGAATACTTTAGTGGCTGCCTCGATAATTCAGCTCTCGATCCAGCCAACCTGACAAAACTTGACATGTCACTCTTCTTTAACGATAGTTGTCGGTATGCAAAACATCAAAATCAGCTCAAAAGTTGACGAAGCCGTATGGAACGAGCTCAAGGCACTCGCCAGGGAGCGTCATCAAAACGTTTCCGGGCTCTTGACCGAGGCCATCAGCGAATACGTCAGGCGCAAACGGGTCAGGCCGGAAGTGTTGAACCATCTCGAGGCCTCGATGGACCAGAACGAAGAACTGGGAAAACTGCTTGCCCAATGACTCGGTACAGTTCCTGACCCATGATGAATTGCTCGAGATTCACGCCAGGCTGATCGAGCGATTCGGCGGCCCGGCCGGCATTCGCGATCCGGGGCTGCTGGATAGCGCGCTCTACAGACCTCAAACCGGATACTATAAAGATCTCGCCGAAATGGGCTCAGCCCTGTTCGAATCCCTGATCATGAACCATCCTTTCGTCGACGGGAACAAGCGAATTGCATTTTTCGCTACGGATATCTTCCTTCGATTGAACGGTTACAAATTCGAGGTAGCCGCCAGCGAGGCCCACCCGTTCTTAATCGGCCTGCTCGACGAAGGGGTATGTAACTACGAAAACCTGCTGCCATGGATCAGGCGCTCGATCGTCAGGCTATAAACGAGGGATAGAACAGTTGTCCCCGCGAAAGCGCGGCACGGGATCTTGTCAAACAGACCAGCGCTGCCTGGCTTCCCGCCAACGCGGCTCGACCTGCCGCCAGTTTCTCTGCTTCACGTGCCCGAAGCCCTTCACCTCGAGTACCAGGCTAAGGTCTTGCATTGCCGCTTCGC
>JAAUYE010086556.1_pt1 | contig 15653 bp, 13 predicted proteins | sample 7278081 | NCBI WGS metagenome assembly JAAUYE01 (sample SAMN14350131, study PRJNA611818) | marine sediment metagenome | isolation source: surface marine sediment (0.6m) | place: French Polynesia: Moorea | collected 2018-08
CGCTGCTGAAAACATCGAGCATGCGGATGCCGTCGTCGTCTCCAGCGCGGTCGATGAAACCAATCCCGAAGTCGCAGCGGCCCGCGAGCGCCTGATGCCCGTGGTGCCACGTGCCGAGATGCTGGCTGAGCTGATGCGGTTTCGTTACTCGATCGCAGTGGCCGGAACGCACGGCAAGACCACGACCACGAGCCTGGTCGCCAGCGTGCTGGCCGAGGGAGGGTTGGATCCCACGTTCGTCATCGGCGGGCGATTAAAAAGTGCCGATGCGAACGCGCGACTGGGGCAGGGCGACTACCTGGTCGCCGAGGCTGACGAGAGCGATGCGTCGTTCGTTCACCTGAAGCCGATGCTGGCCATCGTGACGAATATCGATGCCGATCACATGTCGACCTACGATGGCGACATCGAGAAGCTGCGCAGCGGCTTCGTCGAGTTCCTGCACAACCTGCCGTTCTATGGCCTCGCGGTCGTGTGCAAGGACGACCCGGGAGTCAACGACATCCTCGGCAGCATCGGCCGCTCGGTCGTGACTTATGGCACCGACCCAGAAGCGGATATCCGCGCCGAGAACATCGAGTTCTGTGAGGGCCACACGCACTTCGACGTCGTGCGTCCGGGTGAGCGTGAGCCGATGCGCGTCGAACTGCACCTGCCGGGCATGCATAACGTGCGCAACGCGCTCGCGACGATCGCCGTGGCCGACGAACTGCAGATTAGCGACAAGGCCGTTGTCGAGGCGCTGTCCAGTTTCCAGGGCATCGATCGCCGTTTCACGAACCTGGGCGAAGTCGAGACCGCGGCCGGCAAGGTCATGCTCGTGGACGATTACGGTCACCATCCCACGGAGATTGCAGCAACGCTTGCCGCCGCGCGCGCCGGCTGGCCCGATCGCCGCGTGGTGCTCGTCTTCCAGCCACACCGCTACACGCGTACGCGCGACCTGATGGATGACTTCGCGACCGTACTGTCGGAAGCGGACGTCGCCATCGTGCTCGAGGTCTACGCGGCGGGCGAGGACCCGATTGCCGGCGCGGACGGCCGCGCTATCGCGCGCGCAACCCGCACGCGCGGCTCGATTGAGCCGGTCTTTGTCGAAACCCTCGACGAGCTCAAGCCCGTGTTCGAGAGCGTGCTCGCAGACGGTGACCTGGTGCTGCTGATGGGGGCTGGCGACATCGGCGCCTATGCGGCGGGCCTGCCCGACCTGCTGGCGAAAAAGCCGAAACTCAAGGTGCACTCATGATGGCGGCTGAAGCACAGGCGACGCACGGCGAGATTCGGCTCAACGAGCCGATGAGCAAGCACACGTCCTGGCGCGTGGGCGGCCCGGCCGAGACCTTTTTTGTCCCCGCCAGCCTCGAGGATCTGTCGGAGTTCCTGCACAAGCTGCATCGCGACATTCCCGTGTTCTGGTTCGGCGTCGGCAGCAACCTGCTCGTGCGCGATGGCGGCATTCCGGGTGTCGTGATCTCGGCATCGAAGATCCTGCGCACCGTGGAACGCGTTGACCACTACGTGGTCCGCGCCGGCGCCGGCCTGCCCTGCACGCAGCTGGCGCGTGAATGCCTGCGCTGGGGAATTGGTCCCTCCGAATTCTTCGCCGGTATTCCGGGTTCGGTCGGTGGCGCGCTGGCCATGAATGCCGGGGCGCACGGTGGCGAAACCTGGGAGCGCGTTGAATCCGTGCGCACGATCGATCGCAGCGGCGTGGTCAATCAGCGGGCGCCGGGCGAGTACACCGTGGGTTACCGCAGTGTCCAGGGGCCGAGTAACGAGTGGTTCATCGAGGGCACGTTCCGCTTCGATCCTGAGTCGACGCCAAGCAAGCAGGTCATGGACGAGATGCTCGAGCGCCGCAAGCGAACCCAGCCGCTCGGCCTGCCAAGCTGCGGTTCGGTGTTCCGCAACCCACCGAACGATCATGCGGCAAGGCTCATCGAGGCCGCGGGCCTCAAGGGATTCTCGATCGGCGGCGCAGAGGTGTCCGAGAAGCACGCAAATTTCATCATCAACCGCGGCGAAGCCACGGCCACGGATATCGAAGAGTTGATCGAGCACGTTCGGCAAACCGTGATCGAGCAGCACGGCGTCGAACTCGTGCACGAAGTGCGCATCGTCGGGGAGGTGGCCGCATGAGCCGCGTTGCAACCCTGCGCGAGGAACGCAAGGTGGTGCACAGTGCTGCCGACTTCGGCCGCGTCGCCGTGATGCTGGGCGGTACGTCGGCCGAGCGCGAGGTGTCGCTCAACACGGGCGCGGCGGTACTTGCGGCACTGCAGGCCCGCGGCGTCGACGCCCACGCGTGGGATCCTGGCGAGAAGTCTATGGCTGAGTTTGCCGCGGCAGGGTTCGACCGCGTCTGGATCGCCCTGCACGGCACCGGCGGCGAAGACGGCGCGCTGCAGGGCGCACTGCAATGGCTGGACGTTCCCTACACGGGCAGCGGCGTGATGGCGTCCGCGCTGGCCATGGACAAGATTCGCAGCAAACACCTGTTCGAGGCGGCCGGCATCCCGACACCCGAGTACGCGGTGATCCGCCACGAGGCCGACGCGGTCCTCGCCGCCGAGGAACTCGGCTTCCCGATGATCCTGAAACCGGCGGGACAGGGGTCCAGCGTCGGCATGAGCAAGGTCTTCGAGCAGGAAGACCTGGCTGAGGCCGTCACGCTGGCGCTGCACTACAGCGACATAGCGCTCGCGGAGCGTTGCATTGTCGGCGACGAGTTCACTGTTGCGGTGCTGCAGGGTGAAGCCTTGCCGACGATCCGCATCGAGACGCCGAGAGTCTTTTATGACTACCGGGCCAAGTACGAGTCTGACCGGACCGAGTACCACTGCCCCGGTACGAGCGATGCCGACACCGAAGCACTGTATGCCGGCATTGCGATCGCCGCCTTCAACGAAATCGGCTGCGCCGGTTGGGGGCGGGTCGATTTCATGACCGGTGAAGACGGCCAGCCCAAGGTGCTGGAGATCAACACGATCCCCGGCATGACCAGCCATAGCCTCGTGCCGATGGCGGCGCAGCAGGCGGGCATCGATTTCGCAGAACTCTGCTGGCGCATCCTGGAAACCAGCGTCAGCGACGACCTACAAACGAACGCGATCGAGGTGGCGGCCAATGACGCGTAAACAGGCACGACGCAGGAAGCAAAAGAAGGCGCAGCGGTTCAAGTTCCCGAAGATCCGGCTGTCGCACATCGTGGCGCCGATGCTCGCCGTCGCCGCCGTCGTGGCAACGTACTTCGCGAGTGCGAGCATGCTGGACCGGCCGATCCGCTCCATCGAAATCAGCGGGCCGTTCCAGCGTGTCACGGCGCTGCAGATCGAAGAAGCCATTGCCGATGAGCTCGAAGACGGCTTCGTCAGCGCCGATCTCGGCCACATCCAGCAGCGCATTGTCGCGCTGGAGTGGATCGACGAGGCAACCGTCGCAAGGCGCTGGCCCAGCCGGCTGCGCATTACCGTGACCGAGCAGGTGCCGGCGGCGATCTGGGGTGAGCGCGGTCTGCTCAACGTGCGCGGCGAGTTGTTCGTGACCGAGGCGCGCCATATCCCGGCTGAACTGCCGCGCCTCAGCGGTCCTTCGAGCCGTGCGCCGGAAGTGGCGCAGCGCTACCTCGAGGTTCGCGACCGCCTGATTCCGGTGGGTCTCGATTTGCGCCGGGTGCATCTCGACGAGCGCGGGTCCTGGGACATGACGCTGCACAACGGCGTCGAGGTTCGGCTCGGCCGCCGCGACGTTGATGCGCGCACCAGCCTGTTCCTGGACGTCGTCGCCGACATCATCACGGGTCGCGCCGCGGACATTGAATACGTCGACATGCGCTACAGCAACGGCTTCACGATCGGCTGGAACAACGGGTCGCGTACCCCGGTCGATGACCCCGACGAGCAGGTCGACGGAATGCTGGCGCTGCGGGGTGAAGGCTGAATGTCGAAGCGCGGGGACAAAAACCTGATTGTCGGGCTGGATATCGGCACCTCGAAGGTGGTCGCTATCGTCGGCGAGATCAACGACGACGGCGTCATCGAAGTGGTCGGTATCGGTTCCCACCCGTCCCGCGGGCTCAAGAAAGGCGTCGTCGTCAACATCGAGTCGACGGTGCACTCGATCCAGCGCGCCGTGGAAGAGGCCGAGCTGATGGCGGGCTGCGACATCCATTCCGTTTACACCGGCATCGCCGGCAGTCATGTGCGCAGCCTCAACTCACACGGCATCGTGGGTATCCGCGACAAGGAAGTCAGCGCCGGTGACGTGGATCGCGTGATCGACGCAGCGCGCGCCGTGGCGATCCCGGCCGACCAGAAAATTCTGCACATCCTGCCCCAGGAGTTCCTGATCGACGGGCAGGAAGGCATTCGCGAGCCCATTGGAATGTCGGGTGTGAGGCTCGAGGCCAAGGTGCACATGGTGACCGGCGCCGAGAGCGCGGCGCAGAACATCGTCAAGTGCGTCCAGCGCTGCGGGCTCGAAGTCGACGACATCGTGCTCGAGCAGCTCGCGTCGAGCTACTCGGTATTGACCGAGGACGAGAAAGAGCTCGGTTCGTGCATCGTCGATGTCGGTGGTGGCACGACCGACCTCGCGGTGTTCCTCGGCGGCGCCATACAGCACACGGCCGTGATCCCGATTGCAGGCGACCAGGTCACCAACGACATCGCCGTGTCGATGCGCACGCCGACGCAGTACGCCGAAGAGATCAAGATCAAGTACGCCTGCGCGCTGTCGCAGCTTGCGAATCCGGACGAGACGATCGAGGTTCCGAGCGTCGGCGAAAGGCCGCCCCGCAGGCTGGCTCGCCAGACGCTGGCGGAAATCGTCGAGCCGCGTTACGAGGAGTTGTTCGGCCTGATTCGCGATGAGCTCAGGCGCAGCGGCTTCGAGGAGCTGATTGCGGCAGGCATCGTGATCACGGGCGGCAGCGCCAAGATGGAAGGGGCCGTCGAACTGGCGGAAGAGGTATTCCATATGCCGGTGCGCCTCGGCGCGCCGCAGCATGTCGAAGGGCTGATGGACGTCGTGCGTAACCCGATTCATGCGACGGGCGTCGGCCTCTTGTTGTACGGCTACGAGAACCTGACACGGCGCAGCACGCGCTCCACACCGATCAGCAGCAACCTCGGTGACGTATGGGGCCGGATGAAGGCGTGGTTCAGCGGACAGTTTTAAAGGATCTGCAGGAGACCTGCAGGGGTTAGGAGAACGGTAACGAGTTGTTGCCGAAAGAGCGAGAAAAGCGGAGGAAACACTAATGTTCGAACTAATGGATGCACACAGCCAGAGCGCTGTCATCAAGGTCATCGGCGTCGGTGGCGGCGGTGGCAACGCCGTGGCACACATGGTCGATACCGGTATCGAGGGCGTCGACTTCATTTGCGCCAACACGGACGCGCAGGCACTCAAGACCTCGCGCGTGCGCACGGCGCTGCAGATTGGCTGCAATATCACCAAGGGGCTTGGCGCCGGCTCCAACCCGGATATCGGTCGCCAGGCAGCGATGGAAGATCGCGACCGGATTCACGAAGTCATCGAAGGCGCCGACATGCTGTTCATCACGGCCGGCATGGGTGGTGGCACCGGCACGGGCGCGACCCCCGTCGTCGCACAGGTTGCCAAGGAACTCGGCATCCTGACAGTTGCTGTCGTCACGAAGCCGTTCATCATGGAAGGCGGCAAGCGCATGTCCATCGCTGACCAGGGCATCGCGGAGCTGGCAAAGCACGTCGATTCGCTGATCACAATTCCGAACGAGAAACTGCTGACGGTACTCGGTGGAGAGACGACGCTGCTCGACGCGTTCCGCTCGGCCAACCAGGTGCTGCAGGGTGCGGTGCAGGGCATTGCCGAGCTGATTACACGGCCGGGTCTCATCAACGTCGACTTTGCCGATGTCCGTACGGTCATGGCCGAGATGGGGATGGCCATGATGGGCTCGGGCGTGTCGTCGGGCGAAGACCGCGCCCGCGAGGCAGCCGAGGCCGCCATTTCGAGCCCGCTGCTCGAGGACATCAACCTGGCCGGCGCCAACGGCATCCTGGCCAACGTCACGGCGGGCATGGACCTGGCCATTGGCGAGTTCCAGGAGGTCGGTAACACGATCAAGGAATTCGCGTCCGAGAACGCAACGGTGGTCGTTGGTACCGTCATCGATCCGGACATGACCGACCAGATTCGCGTCACGGTGGTCGCGACGGGACTTGGGCATGCCGCGGCCAATGCCGATTCGCCGATGCGCATCGTACGGCGTCCGGCTGCGGCACGCGAAGAACCGAATTACCACGGGCTCGACAAACCGACCGTGCAGAGAAAGCGCGCTGTCGGCGATGGTCTCGAGGACGCGGGCCTGCAGGAAGAGTTGCTGGATATCCCGGCATTCCTGCGGCGCCAGGCCGACTGACAAGGGACTGTCGACGTAACACCTCCGCTCGCCGGCCCGGGATTCTCCCGGGCCGGCAATCTCCTACCCGCCAGCACCAGCACCTCTGATAAAGCCTGACTCAATCTTCCTAAACGATTGAAATCTTGAAGTTTTTCAACTTTGTGCTAATCTTGCGCCAGATCTGCGTAAGGTGTTCCTGCCTGTATGCCCAAACAACGCACTATCAAGACCACGATCCGGGCCACCGGCGTCGGGCTGCATAATGGTGAAAAGGTCTACATGACCCTGCGACCTGCATCCGAGAACGCGGGAATTACGTTCCGTCGTGTCGATCTCGAGCACCCGGTCGACGTCAAAGTCGACCCGCGCCTCGTGGGCGAGACCATGCTCGGTACGACCCTGATCAAGGACGGTGTGAAGGTGGCGACCGTGGAGCACCTGATGTCTGCGCTCGCGGGACTGGGCATCGACAACATCACGATCGACCTGTCCGCGCCCGAAGTGCCGATCATGGACGGCAGCGCAGGACCATTCGTGTTCCTGTTGCAGTCGGCCGGCATCGAAGAGCAACAGGCCGAGAAGAAGTTCATCCGCATCAAGCGCAAGATCCGCGTGGAGGATGGCGACAAGTGGGCCGAGTTCCACCCGTTTAACGGCTTCAAGGTCAACTTCGAGGTGTATTTCAATCACCCCGTGTTCAACAAGATCAAGCAGGACGCGACGATCGACTTTTCGTCGACATCGTTCCTCAAGGAAGTGAGCCGAGCGCGGACGTTTTGCTTCCTGCGCGACGTCGAAGCGCTGCGGGAACGAAACCTGACGCTCGGCGGCAGCATGGACAACGCGATCGTGCTCGACGACTACCGCATCCTCAACGAGGATGGCCTGCGCTATGCCAACGAGTTCGTGATCCACAAGATTCTCGACGCGATCGGCGACATCTACCTGCTCGGCCACCCGGTCATCGGCGAGTTCCGCGCCTACAAGTCCGGCCATGACCTCAACAACAAGTTGCTCCGGGCCATGCTCGACGAAAAGACCTCCTATGACGAGGTCTCCTTCAAGGACGCCAGGAAAGCGCCAATCTCCTACGCCACACCGTCCTACGCCTAGCTCGTCCTTGCGAGGAGCGTAGCGACGACGCAATCTCATGACTGACGAACTCTTTCGCGAAGACTCCTACCTGAAGGAATGTGACGCGACGGTCACGGAAATCCGCGACAACGGCGTCGTACTGGATCGCACGGTCTTCTATCCGCTCGGTGGCGGCCAGCCTGGCGACACCGGCGCGCTTAGCTGGGATGGTGGCGAGGCCGCCGTCGTCGATACCCGTTACGGCGAGGGCGGCGCGATCGTGCATATCCTCGAAGAGGGAGCGCCGATGCCGGCAACCGGAACCGCCGTGCACGGCATGCTCGACTGGGATCGTCGCTACCGGCACATGCGCATGCACACGGCCATGCACCTGCTCGGTTCCGTGCTGCAGTACGGGGTGACGGGCGGCAATATCTCTGCCGAGAAAAGTCGTCTCGATTTCGACATGGAAGACACGGTCGACAAGGAAGCCGTCGGCACGGCGCTTGCCAAGCTCGTCGCTGAAAACCATCCGGTCAGCTGCCGCTGGATTACCGAGGAGGAGCTGGATGCCCAGCCCGAACTCGTGCGCACGATGTCGGTGCAGCCACCACGCGGCAAAGGCAGTATTCGCCTGCTGGAAATTGCGGGCGTCGACCTGCAGCCCTGCGGCGGCACCCACCTGAAGTCGACCGGTGAGGTTGGCGCGGTGCGCATTGGCAAGGTCGAGAAGAAGGGCAAGCGCAACCGCCGGGTCAACATTCATCTCGACGACTGACCGGCCCTGATTCAGGCCCGCAAAATGGCCTTACACCCATACTGATTTGTGCGTATGGAATAGCCCCGTACGGCCAACCAGAATCTCGACTACCCCCTCCCGCTCGAGAACTGGACATGACTTTTCGACACCGTTTCGTCGGCCTGCTGGCGCTGGGCGCGCTCATGCCGATCACTGCACTCCACGCGGCTACCGATCCCGAGACCTACGAGCAGCGAATTAGCGAACTCGAGGCCAAGGTGCAGCGACTGGAGGCGCTGATCGAGCAGCAGACCCAGGCGTTCGACGCGTCATGTGCACGCGTTGACGAAGTTGAGGCGGCCGTGGCCTCGTGTGCACGCGTCGACGACGTCGAAGAGGCGCTGGCCGAGGTGGTGGACTACCCGACGATCTACGAGGACACCGATATCCAGGTCGGCGGATACGTCAAGACCGACGCCATACTCAGCGACTACAGCAATGCGCCAACGCGGGGAGCGGGTGAGGATTTCTTTATTCCCTCGACCATCCGTACATCGGGCGAGTCGGCCGGCCCGCAACTCAATCTGCACGCCAAGGAGACGCGTTTCTGGCTGAAGTCGTATACCCCGACCGGACAGGGCGATATCAGCACCCACTTCGAGATCGACTTCCTCGCGGGCCAGCAAGGCGACGAGCGTGTCGGCAATTCATTCTCGGCACGCATCCGGCATGCTTCGATCAACTGGGGTCGCTGGACCGCAGGGCAGACCTGGACCAACTTCTTCAACGTGGCGACCTTGCCGGACTACCTGGACTTCATCGGTCCGGTCGGCACCACGTTCGCTCGCCAGGCGCAGATTCGATACACGGCACCGGCTGCCAACGGCGAATGGGCATTCTCGCTGGAGAATCCACAGACGACGCTGACACCGTTTGGCGGAGGTCCCCGAATTGACGCGGACGACAGCCGGTATCCGGATATCGTGCTGCGGCGCGACTGGTCGGGTGAATGGGGTCGCCTCAGCGTGGCAGCGATGGTCCGCGAACTCCGGGTTGGCCGGGACGGGGCGGATGACGCTGCGTTTGGCGGAGCTGTCGGCTTGGCGGGTCGGCATCCGGTCGGTGACGGCGACATCCGCTGGCAATTCAATGCCGGAAATGCGCTCGGCCGCTACCTGGGACTGAATGCTTTCAACGTCGGCGCGCTCAACGCTGACAACGAGATCGAGTTAACGCCGCAATACGGTATTTTCGCGGCATACAGACACCGCTGGAATGACCGGCTGCACTCGTCGTTCGGTCTGTCATTCGCCGAGGCCGACAACGATACGGCGATCAGCGGGTTCGATGTTCCCAGGGCGTACCAGAGCGCGCATGCCAACATCGTCTGGATTCCGATCAGGCGCATGAGCATCGGTGCCGAGTACATCTGGGGTCGGCGCGAGGATGAAAGCGGCGCCGACGGCGTACTCAATCGGCTGCAGCTGTCCGCCAAATACGTCTACTGAGTTATTATCGTGGCGCAGCACCACCTGACTTCGCGGGGAGGATACACGCATGAAAATCCGGGCACTATTACTGATTGCAATCGCATTTGTTGTTAGCGGCTGCGCCACGTCGAAGATGATCGACGCACCTGAGCAACAGGTCGTCACACCATCGGCAGACAAAGCGCAGGTCATATTTTTCCGTTCGTCGTTCGTCGGCAGCGCCATCCAGGCCTCCCTGTTTGACGCGACGGACGGTGGAGCCGAGTTCATCGGCATCCTGTCGAATGAGAAGAAGCTGGCTTACGAGGTCGACCCTGGCGAATACACGTTCATGGTGGTATCGGAAGCAGCCGACTTCATGCATGCCGAGCTTCTCGGCGGCAAGACTTACTATGCGATTGTGACGCCGCGCGTGGGCGCCTGGCGCGCGCGCTTCAGTCTGCACCCGGTGCGCAACGGCGGGCCCGGCGAGTTCCAGATCGACTCACAGGATTTCCGCGACTGGATGAGTGAGACCGTGTTCACACAGAACACGCCGGAATCGTATGCGTGGGCTGAGGAAAGCGCGGCCAGCGTGGCCGAAAAGCAACGCAGGTACTGGGAAGTCTGGCAGCAGAAGTCACCCAGCGACCTGGCCGAGCGGACGCTGAATCCGGACGACGGTACCTGATCATTGTTGCCCCCGGTTCACGGGGGCAGATTTACCGCGCGTCTCGCCGGTCGGCGAGTTCAGCCCGAATGGCTGCGGTGATCTTGCGCGTTTCTTCCGGGCCGATGCGGTCGATCGCTTTGCCCAGCGAGTCGTAGGTCGCCATCAGCAACTTGCGCAGCTTCTCGAAGCCGATCTCGTTTCTGCGGCCGCAGACGGTGTCGTCGCCCTTAAATACGCGCTCGATCACGCCGGGGTCGCGAAGCTCCACATCGCAGGCGACGGCAAGGTGAAGCAGTTCGTCAGCGATACCTTGCAGGTGGCGCGACCACTGGGGATTGGTTTCCTGGCCCATGTTCAACCGCCGCGGCTCACGCGCACCGTGCACGAATCGACGTCAGCGCCGGTCTTGCGGGCAGCGTCGAGCAGGGCGTCCGCCTCGAACCGCAATTTGGCCGCCCAGGCCGGCGAACTGGTCAGGACGACGAGCTCGCCGGTGTCGCGAATATTGGCGGCCAGGACCTGTTGGCCAATTTCGTCCGGAAGCGCCTTCTGCAGCTGGCTGACCAGCTCGCCCATGTCCCGGGCGTGGCGGACGATTTCGCCTAAGCCCCCGTTATCATTGGGATTTAACAGATTTTCGAGGCTCTTAATGGACATAAAAATGTGACGCAGTTGGCGATTTTGGCCGTTTTCCGGGGACTTAGGTCACCCTTCGGAAGTCCGTATCTTGTATTAAAAACCGACATTATGCATATTGTCGCTTCCGACAAGGGCAAACCCGTCGAAAGACGGGGTCGCAAAACCACCGGTCTACGGGCTTTCGGGCCTAGGACAGCGGGGCTACCGAAGTGGAAGCGGAAGTCAGGCAGGCAAGCAACAACAATGGCCGGGATCGGCCAAAAGACTGCCGTTTAGTACTGAGGGGCTCTGCGAAACCGATACCGACCCAGGTCATATTGGGGCGTTTGTAATGAATGTAGTCATCTTTGGCAAAGGCCTGGGTAAGGCCCGACAGATCAACCTCGCCGGTGCGTCGGTGTGGGTTGCTGCTGTTGCCGTTGCGGGCCTGGTGTCCGTCCTCGGTTTTGCGGGTGGCTACTGGTACTCCACGTACACGGGTTCCGGCGTCAGCCTGAACGAAGTCGCCAGGCTCAACGATGAACTGCGTGAGCAGCGCGACAGCATCGAATCCATTCGCCAGGGCAACGAGGACACGCTCGACGCGCTGGCGATTCGCATTGCCCAGATGAACGCCCGCATCATTCGCCTCGATGCCCTGGGCCGTCGCCTGACCGACATGGCGGACCTCGAGGAAGGCGAATTCGACTTCAACACCGAGCCCGCCCTTGGTGGTCCGGAAGAGCCGATGCCCACGGGCTCCAACGTCGCCGTTCCCGTTCTCGTCGAGTCGATGGCCACGCTGGACGAGCAGCTCTACGATCGCGAAGCGCAACTGGGCGTACTCGAAGACGTGCTCATGGGACAGAATCTCAACGAACGCGTCTACCCGCAGGGCCGTCCGGTAGGCTCGGGCTGGATATCTTCTTATTTCGGCAAGCGCACCGACCCGTTCACGGGCAAACCTGCGAATCACACCGGCATCGATTTCGCCGGCAAGTTCGGCGACCCCATCGAAGCGGTTGCAGACGGTGTGGTCACCTGGTCAGCCGATCGCTACGGCTACGGCGTCATGGTCGAGATCAACCACGGCAATGGTTACTCGACGCGTTATGCGCACAATTCCGAGAACCTCGTCGACGTCGGTGACGAGGTGAAGAAAGGCCAGGTCGTTGCCCTCATGGGCGAGACCGGTCGCGCGACGGGACCCAACCTGCATTTCGAAGTGCTCAAGAACGGGCGCCGCGTAAACCCCGTCAATTTCATCCGCGACTCCGGCAAGTAAGCCCGCCACGTCCCAAAGCTCATTTCCCCTGGGTTGATTTCCCGGAAATCGCCTTTATTTCGCGAGTTTAGATACAATAGCGGGCTTTGCGTGCCCGTAGAATCGCAGGAGCCCCCGTGGCTAATTTCTTAACCAGTATTTTCGGCAGCCGTAACCAGCGGCTGCTGCGCCAGTACGGCAGAATCGTCAAGAAGATCAATGCTCAGGAAGAGGGCCTCAAGGCCCTCGACGACGAAGCCCTGCGCGCCAAGACCGACGAATTCCGTCAGCGCTACCAGGAAGGCGCCAGTCTCGACGCGCTGCTACCTGAGGCCTTTGCGGTGGCTCGCGAGTCCGCACGGCGCACACTCGGGCTCAGGCCGTTTGACGTCCAGTTGATCGGCGGCATGGTGCTGCACGACGGCAACATCGCGGAGATGCGTACCGGTGAGGGCAAGACGCTGGTCGCCACCCTGCCGGCCTATCTCAACGCCCTGAGCGGCAACAGCGTGCACATCGTCACGGTCAACGAATACCTGGCACAGCGCGACGCCGACTGGATGCGGCCGGTCTACGAGTTCCTCGGCCTGACGGTTGGAGTGTCGAAGAGCGGCCAGACTCAGGAAGAAAAGCGCGCGGCTTACAACAGCGATATCACCTACGCCACGAACAACGAGCTCGGTTTCGATTACCTGCGCGACAATCTCGCGTTCGCGCTCGAGGACAAGGTCCAGCGGGACCTGACGTTCGCGATTGTCGACGAAGTCGACTCGATCCTGATCGACGAGGCGCGCACGCCGCTGATCATCTCGGGTTCGGCCGAGGCCAGTACCGACCTGTACACGCAGATCAACAAGCTCGTTCCCAAGCTGACGAAGCACAATGAATCCGAGGAACCGGCCAACTACGAAATACTCGCGAAGAACGTCTCGCTCAAGGGCATCAACGGCCTGCCGGTGTCGGTCAACGACGAGAACGGTGTGGCAACCGAGGTGCTGTCGCTCGAGCAGGCCGTGGATCTTGGCGATGAGCAGCAGGCGGACGTCGTCCTGGTCGACGACAGCGTCAAGCCGGTCGCCTGCAAGCTCGTCACGCGTGGCGATTTCACGACGGACGAGAAGGCCAAACAGGCGTACCTGACCGAGGACGGCCACCAGAAGGTCGAGGCGCTGATGACCAGGGCCGGGCTGTTGCAGGAGGGCGAGAGCCTCTACGACGCGGGTAACATCCGCCTCTTGCACCACCTGAATGCCGCGTTGCGCGCCCACGCCATCTTCAAGAAGGACGTCGAGTACGTCGTCGCCAATGGCGAAGTCGTCATCGTTGACGAGTTTACGGGTCGTACAATGCCGGGCCGGCGCTGGTCCGACGGTCTGCACCAGGCTATCGAGGCCAAGGAAGGGGTACAGATCAAGCAGGAGAACCAGACGGTTGCCTCGATCACTTTCCAGAACTTCTTCCGCCTCTACAGCAACCTGTCGGGCATGACGGGCACCGCCGACACCGAAGCCTTCGAGTTCCAGCAGATTTACGGGCTCGAAGTCGTGGTCATCCCGACCAACGTGCCGATGATCCGTGACGATGCGGCCGATCTTGTCTACCTCACCGAAAAGGACAAGTTCGAGGCCATTGTCGAGGACATCGCGGACTGCCGCGACCGCGGCCAACCCGTGCTCGTCGGCACGACGTCGATCGAGACCTCGGAACTCCTGTCGAAATTCCTGCGCCAGAAGAAGATCGATCACGAGGTGCTGAACGCCAAGCAGCACGAGCGCGAAGCCGTCATCGTGCAGCAGGCGGGTCGCCCCGGCGCGATCACGATTGCGACCAACATGGCCGGTCGTGGTACCGATATCGTGCTGGGCGGCAATCTCGATGCGGAACTGGCCGCCGCGGGCGAGGGCGCTGACGAAGACAAGGTCCGCGCCGACTGGCAGGAGCGCCACAATGCGGTACTGGAGGCTGGCGGCCTGCATATCGTCGGTACCGAGCGCCACGAGTCACGACGCATCGACAACCAGCTCAGGGGCCGCAGCGGCCGCCAGGGCGACCCGGGATCGTCGCGTTTCTACCTCTCCATGGAAGATACGCTGATGCGCATTTTCGGCGATCCGGAACGCACCAAGAATCTGCTGTCGCGGGCGGGCATGCGGCCGGGCGAGGCGATCGAGAGCAAGCTGCTGTCGCGGCAAATCGAACGCGCCCAACGCAAAGTCGAGGCTCACAACTTCGACATTCGCAAGAACCTGCTCGAGTATGACGATGTCGCCAACGACCAGCGCAAGGTCGTCTATCACCAGCGCTCGGAGCTCATGGAGGCGGACGAGATCGAAGAATCGGTCGCGGCCATCCGCGAGGAAGTGGTTGCCGTCACGGTGGAGGATCACATCCCGCCGGGCAGCCTGGAAGAACAATGGGACATCGAAGGCCTGGTACAGGCGCTCGACGCCGACTTCGGCATGCGCCTCGACATTGCCCAGTGGCTGCGAGACGAGCCCACGCTGAACGACGAGGGCATCCTTGAGCGTTGCGTCGACGCCAGCGCTGCCGCCTACAAGTTCCGGGAAGAGAAGATCGGTTCCGAACTCATGCGCACGGTCGAGAAGCAGGTCATGCTGCGCCAGCTCGACCTGCACTGGAAGGAGCACCTCGCAGGCATGGACCACCTGCGCCAGGGTATCGGCCTGCGCTCCTACGCGCAGAAGAACCCCAAGCAGGAGTACAAGCGCGAGGCGTTCGAAATGTTCGGCGCGATGCTCGAGCGGGTGAAGCACGACACGATCAGCATCCTGACGCGAATCCGCATCCAGGGCGAACAGGACCTCGATGACGAGGAGGAGCGCAAGCGTGCAGCTGCGGCCATGCGCTTCCAGCATGCCCAGGCGTCGGCGCTGTCGAGCCCGCCGCAGGGCCAGCAACCTGCGCAAGGGCAGGGACAGGCACGTCCCATGAGTGGAGCGCCGGCGCCTGCCGCGGCGCCGCGGCCCGAGACCTTCAAGCGTGACGGCCGCAAGGTTGGCCGTAACGAGCCGTGTCCTTGCGGCTCGGGCAAGAAGTACAAGCAGTGCCACGGCAAGCTGGCCTGAACCACTTCCACGTCGCGGCAGGGATCCTGCACGACGACGGCGGCCGGGTGCTGATTACCGAACGACTCTGCGACGGGCCGTTCGACGGTCTCTGGGAATTCCCTGGCGGCAAGATTGGCGGTGACGAGTCACCTGGCGCCGCGCTCAAACGTGAGCTGGCGGAAGAACTCGGTATCGAGGTAACCGACCTGCGCCCCTTCATGGAGCTACATCACGAATACCCGGATCGCATCGTCGATCTCGAGTTCTTCCTCGTTAGCGGATGGAACGGCGAGCCCGCGGGTCTCGAAGGCCAGGGACTTCGCTGGGTATCGATCGACGAACTGGATGAGGCTGAGTTAC
>JAAUYE010113415.1_pt1 | contig 15625 bp, 11 predicted proteins | sample 7278081 | NCBI WGS metagenome assembly JAAUYE01 (sample SAMN14350131, study PRJNA611818) | marine sediment metagenome | isolation source: surface marine sediment (0.6m) | place: French Polynesia: Moorea | collected 2018-08
ATGGTTCGGAGCCTGCCCACGCACGGGCAGTTTCTTCGCGACCGGTTCGGTGCAATCTGAGCCGATACCGCACGCTCGACGACACACGGCACAGTCGAAAGCAACCCGTCCTCGACTATTCGAGCCGCTAGCGTTACCCCAATAAAAAAGGGCGGCCCCTTTAAAGGAGCCGCCCCGATTTACTGCCTGTAGCGTTTCTATTCGAAGTCGAGCTTCGCGCCCAGCCGGAAGTAACGACCCATGATGTTCGGGCCGGCCCATGCCGGGTTGAACGCGTAGATGTGATACGCCGCTGACACGTCCAGCTCGGGTTCGATGTCGAACACGTTCATGATGTCGACGAACAGCCTCACGTTATCGTTCAGCTGGTGCTGAACGGTCAGGTCAGCGTTCCACTGGTCGTCAGACTCGCAAGCCGTCGGCGTTCCGTCGACGTAAGTCAACACCGATGCACCGATGTTGTTCTCACAGTCGCCTTTGACGCCGCCGAAGTCGACCGAGGCATTATCAACACCCTGCGTCATGTACGCGGTCAGCGTCGCGGTCGTACGGTCGCCGAAATCGAAGGTATTCGACCAGCTCATACGCCACTCGGGAGCACCCGAGCAGGAAGTGACGTTACAGGGACTCAGCGTACCGGCGAATTCGAGCTTGTCACCGCCATCGGTCGTCAACGTGTACTCGTTGAGGAACGATGCATCGAACCTGCTGGTCCAGTCCGCCGGACCGACCTCAATCCCGGACAGCGTGACGCTGAAGTCCCAGCCGTTCACTTCCTGCTTGTCCTGGTTCTGGTACGAGGACTCGATGAAGCCGAGAAGCGGCAGCGCATTCGGGAACGCAGCATCGGGCGGCCCCGGCACCACATTGATGCCCGGAATATCCACGACGCCGTTGTTGAGGTAGTACTGATCCTCAGCTTCCGACGTGTCGGTGACGCCCGTGATCAGATTCTCAACCTCGATGTTCCAGTAGTCGACCGTGATCATCAGGTTGTCGGTCGCGTTCCAGATGACGCCTGCCGTGAACGACGTTGACTCCTCCGGATCGAGGGTCGGATCGCCGGTCTGTGTCAGGCCGAGGCTGTACTGCCCTTCCGCATACGCATTGTTGTTATGCGCGGCACAGAAGTCAGCGTACTCGACATTGTTCGTGCAGTCGATCGTGCGCGTAACGTAGCCGGTGGTCGGCAGACCGAAGGCTTCGTTGAAGCTAGGAATGCGGAAGCCTTCCGACCAGGACCCGCGGAAAGACAGTGTGTCGAGCGGCGAGAACTTGAGCCCGACCTTCGGCGAGAAGTTATCCTGGCCGGTCGAGTAGTCATCGTAGCGGCCCGAAACGATCGCCTCGAAGGTCTCGGTAAACGGCGCCAGGGCCTCGAAATACACCGAGTCTACGGTGCGTTTACCGGCGGTACCGACCGAGTTGTATCCCGTGAAGCGCTCGTACGGTGCCGAGTCGTTGGCCGGGTTGGCGCTCGGCGCGTCGATGCTTTCATAGCGGTGCGACACACCGATCGCGGCCTGTAACGCGCCGCCACCCAGTTCCATGAATTCCCTGCCGATGTTGGCATCGAGCTGCCAGAGCCGCGATACGGAGACAACTTCGTTCTCCGGCATGATGTAACTCCAGACTTCGTCTGGCGTGTCGAGGGGCTCAAACAGGTTGAACGTACCCTGGGCGAGAACATCCGCGATGTGCTGCGGGATCATGCCGCCGTTCTGGATGCGCGTCAGGTTGACCTCCGAGTACGTGGCGCTCGCGTTGTAGTTCCATACGTCCTGGAAGGCGCCGGACAGCCCCAGTGCTATGCGCGTCACGCGCGATTCCGTATCGGTCGTGCGCGTACGCTCCATCGGCGCGCGGAACTCAACCTCCGCCCGCTGGCCTAGCGCCGCGTACGGGTTGTACGGGTTCAGCTGGCCGTTGGTGGCGTCACAGCCGGTATTCAGGCCGTCCAGCGTGCCGACGCCCGTCGAGCAAACGTAGACCGGCGCGTACGCCTGGTAGGTCCCCTGGTAGTTCGCGCCCTGCGGCGGCGTTGTCCCACGGTCAAACTGAACCGGCAGGAAGAACGTTGACGTGTCGGTCCGGTAGTAGTTGGCCATGGCATAGAACTCGGCGTCCTCTCCGACATCCGTCGTGAAGCGCATCGACAGTCCCATGCGGTCGATCTCGGGCCGAAGCTGGTGCACGCCCCAGTAGTCAAACTCACAGGAAATGTCCGGGAGAACCCCCGGGCCTGCATCCGCCGGAACCGGTACCGAGGGCCAGTTACGGCAGCCTGCGGCCGGATTGAGGAACTCGTACTGGCCTGCCGCAGCGCCCGTATCATCGATTGGGCGGACGTAGACGATACCGGGAATGTCGGAGACCCAGCCGTTCCAGGACCCGTCTTCTTGCGTTATACCGTTCCAGTTGTAGTTTGGCATGCAGCTGCCCGACGGACCGCAGATGTTCTGCCAGTTGGCCGTGTTGAACGGATCCTGGCGGTCGCTACGATTGAGCTTCTCCTCGCCCATGACTTCGGCGGCGATGTAGAAGTTGTAGCCATCGTTGCCAAGGTCGCCGGTACCCCAGCTGATGTCGAAACGCTGTTCCTCACCGCCGCTGTCCTGCGCGAACCCGGTCGAGAGCCCGATGTGCAGGCCCTGTATTTCCTTCTTGGTGATCACGTTGACCACGCCGGCGATAGCGTCAGCGCCGTAGGTCGAGGACGCGCCGTCACGCAGGACTTCAACGCGGTCGACGATGGCGTTGGGGATGGTGTTCAGGTCAACGAAGTTGCGCTGGCCGTCGTCTGCCAGCGGGTACGGCGCCATGCGCAGCCCGTCAGCGACGGAGAGCGTCGACTGTACCGTCAGACCGCGCAGCGCCGGCGCGGTGGCGCCCGTGGCGAAGTTGAAGCCGACGTTCCAGTTGTTCACGATGGTGCCGGCGTTGTTCTGCGGCAGGCGCAGAGCCACGTCGGAAATCGTGTTGAGGCCGCGGATTTCCATTTCCTCGGAGTCCATGATGCTGACCGGCAGGGCTTCCGTGTCGGCTCGCTTGAGGATCGTCCCCGTCGTTATAATCTCATCAATGACTTCTTCCGAATCGTCCTGGTCGTCCGTCTGCGCGAGTGCCGGCAGGCACGTGCCGACCGCGGCCGCGCCCAGGGCGGCTACGACAGCACGACGAACAGAAGTGTATTTAGGCGTCTTGTATGGCGCTGACATGTTGTCTTTCCCCTATGCTTTTGAAAGATGGTTTAGCAGCCGCGCTGCAATTTTGGCCGCTTTTGCTCCCGTTAGCGGGCATCAAAGATTCGGGAGTCTAATTCAAGTCTCCGACAAAAAAAACCCCTTTCTGGTAAGAATCCAACAACGTAAATTGTGGTAACTCAGGGCTGACCGGGCATTCAGGCCGTTTTTGTAGCACAAAAACAACATTTCACCGGGTCCTGATCCCGGTTACGGGACGGCCGCTGCGCGTCAGTTGCGGCTGACGGCATCAGAGGACGGCACCCCGGGATAGGCGTCGAGCGCCGGGCCGAGCGCCTGCTTGAGCGGGTCGAGCCAGGGTTCGAAATGCCGCCAGTAATCCATGCCGCCGCGGTAGATGGGCTGGCGCACCTGCTCCGAACTCGCCGTCCGTACGGCCCGGTCCGTCTCGTGAAAGCGCAGGCAGCGCTCCTCAAAGGGCAGGCCGCAGTAATCGAGCAGGCCGCGAATTTCGGTTTCCGTGTCATCGACAAGGCGCTCATAGAATACGCGGTGGATCCTGCCCGGCAGCACATCGTCGAAATGCGCCATCAGCTCGACGTAGTCGCGGTAGAAGCGCCCGAGGTCGTCGAGGCTGTAGGCAAACTGCTGGCCGCGTGCGAACAGCTGCTTGAATATCGAAAAGCAGCTGGCGAGCGGATGCCGGCGGGCGTCGACGATGCGCGCGTTCGGCAATATCAGCTGTATGAGCCCGATGTTCGTGAAGTTGTTCGGCATCTTGTCGATGAACATCGGCCGGTCGGTTTTTCGATAGACCCGGGTTGAGGCCAGGTAGCGCTCGCCGAGCGCGCGAAACTCGTCCTGCTCTAGTCGTGCAAGGACCTCGGGGTACTGCCAGTCCCCCGCCTCGGCGCCACGGTCGCCCAGCTCGTGCACGATCGCAAGCATATCCGGCAGCTCCATCGTTCCCTCGACGGCAGAGTGGCTCGCCAGTATCTGCTCGAGCAGCGTCGAGCCTGAGCGCGGCAGACCGACTATGAAGATCGGGTCGCGCGCCGTGCTGCCGCAATCGGCACGGTCGGCGAAAAAGGCGGGCGTCAACAGCGCTTTCGTACGCTGCACCCCGGCTGTTAACGACGCCGCGTCGTAAGGTGCCGCCTGGCGGCGAAGGCGATTTCCTTCCGCGTAATGCTCGAAGGAGCGACGGTAGTCGCCGGCGTCCTCGAGCGCCTTGCCGAGCGTGAACTCGAAGTGCAGGCGGTCCTCGTCAGAGAGATCGCCGCGGTCGAGCTGCCGCCGCATCGCGTCTTTCTCCTCGGCTGAGAACTCGAATGTCTTGAAGTCGGCGAGGCTCCACCAGGCTTCGCCCGCGTCCGGGCGGTACTCAATCGCCTTTTGATAGGCGGCAATGCTGTCCTTCTCGCGGCCGGCGGCCCGGAGCGTATGGCCGTAGCTCGTCCAGACCTCTGGCTGTTCCGGTTTCTCGTCCAGCAAGCCCGCGTAGACTTCGATGGCACGTTCGTACTCGCCGGTCCGATCGAGGAGCACGGCCTGCAGCTGGCGATAGCTCGGCTTGCCGGGGTCAGCCTCGAGCGCCCGCTCGATCTCCCGCAGCGCGTCCCCCCGCCGCATCTGTCTGTCGAGTACCAGCGCATAGTCGTGGCGGGCCGCAGCGTAGTTTGGCGCAAGCTCCAGGCATCGCGCCAACAGGTTGCCGGCGTCGACAAACTGGTCGAGGCGCAGACCCACGATCGCAAGCAAGTGCATTGCAACAACGTCGGTCGGGTCCTCCTGCAGGTGCTGGCGCAGCATTGTGTTGGCTTCGGCGAACCGGTTCTGGCGCAGCGCCGCATCCGCCCCCTGCAGGCGGGGATCGCGGCTTGCCAGCTCAATGCGCTGCGCCCGGACGGCTTCGGCCCCGGCCTCGTCGCCCGCCCTAAGCAACTCGTCTGCGAGCGAGTTCCAGGCACCGGGCATCGTCGGCTGCATTTCCATTGCCCGCCGCAAAGCGGCGATCGCCTCCTCGCCGCGCCCCGCGGCGCCGCAGGAGCGGCCGAACTCGTAATGAACGGCTGCCCAGTTCGGCTGGGACCGTGTCAGCGGCTCGAGAGCCTCGATGGAACCGGCCGTATCCCCCGTGAGACGTCGCGCAATACCCAGGAGGAGGGTGGCAACGGGATGCCCCGGGGCGAGCCCGAGAATCCGGTCGGCCTGTTTCGCGGCTTGCGCGGGGTCGGTGGCGAGAAGGCGCTGGACCTGCGCGAGCTCGACGTCCAGCGTCCCGGCCGGGTTCGGGATGTCACTCATGATGCTTGATCTTTCCTTTGCGGTGTTGGCCTGCCGCGCTCAGCGACACTGGCTCCGAAGTGAGGGCTTATACTCATTATGTTCAAGAGCGTGAGACGCGCGATAGCGAGCATACATGATTGCAAGCGATGGACGGACGATTAATCGGAAGGGTCGGGTCAGGCGGGCGGAACTTGTGCCGCACTCTTTCATCAAAAAGTAGTGACCAGCAATTTTCTTACGGACGGGGAGCGCTGTACAACACCTGCGCGCTGGGGTCGCTTTGTCAGGTATTCTGTTGTAGGTTGATGATGCCGGCAACGCTAACCGTCATAAGAATACAGATGATCCGGGAGGTCAGCGATGAATCAATTCTTGCTAGGTGCAATCTTGTTCACGGTCGCCGCGTGTGCGACGCCCAGCCTGGAGACGGAACAGTCTGAATCCGTTCAAGCCGCTGACACCGCTCAAGCTACCGAAGCCGTTCAATCTTCCGAGGCCGTGCAGATTTCCAAGACCGTTCAGATTTCCAAAACCGTTCAGACGACGGATTCGGGCGGCGACGATATGCTGGCGAGCAACAAACAGGCGGAAGAATTCGAAGGCATCGAAGCGATTGAACCGCCGCCTGTCGATGAGGTTCCGGCGGACATGATTCCTGGACGACCCGCGGCTGAGCCGGCGATAGTCTGTGAACGGGTCGTTCCTACCGGCTCCATCCTGCCGACGGAAGTTTGCCGCCACCAGGCAGATATCGAGCGAAAGGGAGAGGCTGACCGGGAGATATTCGACGATATCAAGCGCAACACCGCCATTGGCACTTCTCGCCTGTAGGCGCGCAACAAAAACCTCGGATCAACACGGCGCTATAGCCGCTTTGGCCTCCATCCGCGAGGCCGCCTGGTCTATTCGTAACGCAGTGCGTCTATGGGGTGCAGCCGCGACGCCTTGATCGCCGGCACCATGCCGAAAATCACCCCGACCACGGTGCAGAACAACAGGCCGACGATTGCCCATTCCACCGGCACGACGGTCTCGAACGACGATGACATTCCCATCTTTATCATCGCGTTGCCGATGCCGAAGCCGACCAGCACACCGATGATGCCGCCGACGTTGCAGAGCACGATCGCCTCGAGCAGAAACTGGCGCAATATGAATTGCGGCTTTGCGCCCAGCGATTTGCGGATACCGATTTCCCGGGTTCGCTCGGTGACCGAGACGAGCATGATGTTCATGATGCCGATGCCGGCAACCAGCAGCGCGATAGTGCCGATGACGAAAGCACCGATTTTCACGCCGACCGTCATCTGATTGAACTCGCGAATCGTGCTCTCGGAGTTGAAGTACTCGAAGTTGTCTTCTTCCCCGCGCTTGACGCCACGGACGCGCCGCAGCACGGCGCGCGTTTCGGCAATCGCATCGTCGATCAGCTCCGGAGTGCGCGCGTGCACGGTGATATTGACGGATCGCCGCCAGCCGTCACGATTGGTATCGCCGTACGTATTCAGGAACGTGGTCACTGGCATCAGAACGTAGCTGTCGAACGCCGAGCCGAACGCCGATTTCTTCTCATCGAACACGCCAATGACCTTGTATTCGCGGCCGTCCACACGAATATCGCGCCCGATCGGATCAACGAAGGGATACAGCTGCTGTGCGATTGCGTGGCCGATAACGACAACCTTGCGGCCCGCATGCACGTCCATCTGCGAGATGTTTCGGCCCCGGCCGACGAAGTGCGTATTGTTCTGCGGGTATTCGGGCGTTCCGCCGACGATTGGAAGATTGTCATTGGTTTCCTCCCCCCGGTACTCGGCCTTGAAACCGAACTCCCAGATCTCCGCGCCGACGATATCGACGGTCCTGACGTGGTCCCGGATTGCCTGTGCATCCTCGAGGGTCAGCGGCGGCCGGCGCATCGCTTTGCGGCGCTCTTCCTCCGTGGAAAATCCGGACGGCCATTTCTGCACCTGGAAAGTCTGTGCGCCGAGGACACTCATCTCCTTTTCCATCGTGCCCTGGATGACCGAGATACCGGTCATTACGGCGATGATCGAGGCGACGCCCAGGACGATGCCGACGAGCGTCAGCGATGATCGCAGTTTGTTGGTGCGGATTGCCTGCAGCGACATCCCGATCATGTCTGTCATTTGCATCGTCGTACTCCGTCGCTCACTCGTACCGCAGGGCTTCGATGGGGTCGAGCCGGGCACCCTTGATCGCCGGCACCATGCCCGCGAAAACGCCGACGATAATCGCCACGATCACCGATGTGAGCATGATGCCCGGCGACAGGCTGGCGGGCATAATCCCGCTCGCATTGATCGCGGCCGCAATAACAGCGGCGATTGCGATCCCGATCAACCCGCCCATCAGGCAGATCGCGGCCGATTCGAACAGGAACTGCATCAGGATGCTGCGCCGCTTGGCGCCGATTGCCTTGCGAATGCCGATCTCGCGGGTTCGCTCCGTCACCGAAACGAACATGATGTTCATGACCCCGATTCCGCCCACGAACAGCGAAATGCTCGTTACGAGCAAGCCGATGCCGAGCACCGCGCCCACAATGCTGTTGAACGCGCCGAGCAGCGAATCCAGCTTGTTTATCGAAAAATTGTCGTCCTCCGACGGTCGCAGGCCCCGGATCGTGCGCATCTCGCCGATGACTTCGTACTCGAGATCGCTGAGGGACGCTATTGCGGGCGCCTTGACGGCAATGTCGACATCCTGGAAACGCCGGCCGCCGAACGACTTCACGAACGACGTTACCGGGATGATGACCTGCCGATCGAAGTTCGGCCCACCCATCGTGCTGCCGCCCTGCTCCTCGAGTACGCCGGCCACCCGGTACCGGTGCCGCCCGATATTGATCTCCTTGTTGATCGGGCTGACATCTCCAAACAGATCTTCGGCCACTTCGGAGCCGAGAATTACGGTGTTCTTGCGATAGCGGACATCGAATTCCATCAGGAACCGGCCGATTTCGGGCATGCGATTGGTGACCATCAGCATCTTCTCGGTCGTGCCAATGACGTCGACGCCCGACACGGTCGTGGACCTGAACCGCAGGTCGCGCCGCGTGTGCATCGTCGGGTTGACGATCGCACGACCCCGGAGGGCTTCTTCCAGCTCGTACGCCTCGCCCAACCTCAGGTTTGGTCGATTCCGGTAGTCGAACCAGTCGCCCATCTGGATCCACGGCATCCTCGAGACGTAAACGGCATCGGCCCCGATGGCGCCCGCGCCCTGCATGAAGGCCAGCTTCATGCCGTTGAACGCCGTCATGGTTGTCGTCACGGCGACGATTCCGATGATGATGCCGAGCGTAGTCAGCGCGCCGCGCGCTTTATTGGCGATGATCGCGTGCCAGGCGATTTTCAGAGCCTCGATCGTGTCGAGTGCCAGCTTCATGCGGCAACCACGTCGCTACCGCGGACGTCGCTTTCAATTTTGCCGTCGCGCAGGCGAATCGTTCGCAGTGCATGCCGGGCGATATGATCTTCGTGTGTCACGAGGATGATGGTCTGGCCGGCGTCGTGCAGTTCGTCGAACATACCCATGATCTCTTCGCCGGTTTTACTGTCGAGGTTACCGGTTGGTTCGTCGGCCAGGATGATCGACGGGTTGAATACCAGCGCCCGTGCGATAGCGACGCGCTGTCGCTGGCCGCCGGATAGCTCATTGGGCTTGTGCGTCATGCGGTCGAGCAGGCCGACCCTTTCGATGGCGCGCTCGGTCCGCTCGCGGCGTTCCGACTTGTTGATGCCGCCGTACACCAACGGCAGCTCGACGTTGTGAAAGATGTTGGCGCGCGGAATCAGGTTGAACGTCTGAAACACGAACCCAATCATGCGATTCCGAATCTCGGCGAGATCGCCGTCAGACTTCGTCGCGACCATCTGGCCGTCCAGCGAATACGTGCCGCTCGTCGGAACATCGAGACAGCCGATGATGTTCATCAGCGTCGATTTGCCCGAGCCGGACGGTCCCATGATCGCGACATATTCATTCTTGTCGACGTCGAGCGACACGCCGTTCAACGCATGCACCTGCTCGGTGCCGATCTCGTATGTCTTCACGACGTCGCGCAGGCGAAGCATCGGGCGTTGATCAGCTGAGCTCATGATGCAGCCTCCGTTCAGGCGCTGTCGGAGTCACCGTTGGTTTCGTTATTGATGACGACCTGCTCACCGTTTTGCAGATCCGTCGAGATTGCCCGGTAGCTGCCCGTTACGACAACCTCATCCGCATCGATTCCCGACACGATTTCAATCATGTCGTTACTCTGGATGCCGGTTTCGACCTGCCGTGCGGACACGGTGCCGTCGTCCTCGACACAGAACACGATCTCGACAAAGCCGTCTTCGTCCACCTTGAAGCGCTGTTCGGCATCGGCAACCTCTTCGCCGTCAAGGGTAAGCTGGTCGATGGTTCGTACGGCGACGCTCTGGATCGGAATACCGACAACGTCGGTCCTGGTCTCGGTGGTGATGTCCGCGGTCGCCGTCATGCCGGGTCGCAAACGGCCTGTTTCGCCGCTGACGGCAATCTTGACTTCGAATTCGGTCTTCTGGCTCTGGCCACTCTGTATATCCACGTTGGCAGTGTTGGCGATCTCGTACACCGTACCCTGAAGAATCTCGCCATAGAGCGCGTCGACCTCGATGTCGGCCTCCTGCCCCAGCTGCACGTTGACGATATCGTTCTCATCCACGTTGACCAGCGCTTCCATCTCGGTCAGGTCGGCGACGACGAGGATCACGTCCTCCTGGAACTGCGAACCGATCGCGATTTCGCCCTGCTCCTTGTTGAGATCCGAGATCGTGCCCGCCATCGGCGAGTAGATTGTCGTTTTGGACAGGCTGTCCCTGGCCTGCTTGAGCGTTCCCCGGGCCTGTTCGACCTGGTCCAGCGCCGACTCGTAGCGGGCAACTTCGACCTGGTAAGCGGCGCTGTTCGCATCGAGCACCGATTGCGATTCAAGCTTGCGCTCGACAACGTCGCGCGCGCGGTCGTAGTCCTTCTCTGCCTTGAGCATGTTCTGTCGAACGAGCTTCGCATTGGCCTGTGCCGAACGTACGTTGGCTTCCGCGCTCTCTACGGCAGCCTCGTAACGCTCGCGGTCGAGCTCGACGAGCAGCTGGCCCTCTTCCACCCACTGCCCTTCCTCGACGTGCAAGGTCATGATCTTGGCGCTGACGTCGGCGCTGATGCGCACCTGCGTCTTGGGCTGAATGCGGCCCGTCGCGTTTACTTTCTGAACAATGGTCTCGAGACCGACTGTTGCGGTCTGGACCTCGGTCAACTTCTCGTCGCCCTTGAAAAGGACGACTGCGCCCACCGCGGCAACGGCGACTACGCCGGCGGCTATCCAAACGACCTTTTTCTTCATGCCTTGTCCCGAATGAAATAGCGAACTGGTGTTGTAGTGTACTATAACACTATATATTACAATTGCAACCAGTCGGTGCCATGGCCCTGTTCGTTGCTGTCGGCGGCGGGTTCCCTGTCGCGTGCGTTTCTTCTTGTTTCGTTGTTGCCGCCGCGGCCAAAGTTCTACAGTATTTTCTTAGACGCAGAGAACCGCCAAAGTTCTCGACCGCCATGTCGAGAGTACGCTACAGTCGAGCCTCGCTGCGAGGTCCGCGATCTGCAGGTTTCGGATCCCGGGCTCAAACGTTTCCCGTAAACTTAACTGAACTGCTGATCGGAGCTCTTGATCGTGACGCCTGATCGTCCCATAAAGTCTGTCGTCATCGTCGGCGGCGGCACGGCCGGTTGGCTGACCGCCGGCACGCTGGCCTCGGCCCTGCAAGCGCGCGTCAAAAGCGGCGAGCTTTCGATCACGCTGTGTGAGTCTCCCGATATTCCGATTGTCGGCGTCGGCGAAGGCACCTGGCCGACAATGCGGGAAACACTGCAGAGTTTTGGCGTCTCGGAAACCGATTTCTTTCGTGAATGCGAGGCATCCTTCAAGCAGGGGTCCAAGTTTGTCAGGTGGAGAAGCGATGAGGAAGGCGTCTCCTACCATCACCCGTTTGCCAGCCCACAGAATGCGGCTACCGGACAGCTGGCGGAGTACTGGCTCTCGCATCGCGATGCCGAACCCTATGCGCGAATGTTCGGCTGGCAGGAAGCCCTGGGCGAGGCCGGTTTGGCGCCGAAGGCGATCACCACACCCGAGTATTCCTTCGTTCTCGCTTACGGCTACCACTTGAATGCCGGCGCGTTTTCGGCGTTTTTGCAGAAGCACTGTGTCTCGGCACTCGGCGTCAGGCACGTGCTGGCAAACGTCGAGCAGGTCGAGCAGGATGAATCGGGCTATATCACTGCCATCACGACCGACGCACACGGGTCGATATCCGGGGATCTGTTCGTTGACTGCACGGGATTCCGATCGCTGTTGCTCGGCGATACGCTCGGTGTCGGGTTCGAAGACAAGAGCGACATCCTCTTCGCGGACACGGCGCTCGCGCTGCAGGTACCGTACAGGAACGATGATGATCCGATCGCTTCCTTCACAATCGCTACCGCGCAGGAAGCGGGCTGGATCTGGGATATCGGTCTGCCGACGAGGCGGGGCGTTGGCCACGTGTTTTCCTCGCGCTACATGTCGGTCGATAAAGCCACAGCGCTGTTGCTCGACTACGTGAAGCAATCGGGTGGCGATACCCGTGACCTGAGCCCGAGGGAGATCAACTTCAAGACGGGCCACCGCACCAGGCTCTGGGAGAAGAACTGCGTCGGTGTAGGGCTGTCGGCCGGCTTTCTGGAGCCGCTCGAAGCGTCGGCGCTGGTTCTGGTCGAGTTATCGGCGCGGGTTATCGCGAGGCACTTCCCGCGAACCTGGCACAGCCTGCCCATCGTCGGCCGCCGCTTCAACGAGTTGTTTCTGTATCGGTGGTCGCGGATTATCGATTTCCTGAAACTGCACTACGTACTGAATGCGCGGCACGGCCAGGGGTTCTGGGACGACAATCGATCCGCGGAGAGTATCCCCGAGCAACTGGCCGAGCTGATGAGCTTGTGGCAACACTCCGTGCCCGTTACTGACGACTTCTTTCATGCGAGGGAGGTCTTCCAGGCGACAAGTTACCACTACATCATGTACGGCAGCGGCTTTGAGACCGATCCGATCTTCGCTCAGCCTCGTGCTATCCAGGAAATCGCGGAGAGAACGCGCGCCGCGAGCAAGACTGAAACCGCCCAGCTGATGTCACAACTACCGACGAATCGTCAGCTGCTGAACAACATCGTCAACTACGGGATGCCCAAAGCCTAGCGCGATCAACTTTACGCCTGTGTCCCACGGCCCGCGAAAATAAATTGGGGTCAGACCGAGGTTTTGAAAAACCTCGGTCTGACCCCATTTTATTTATGACCTGCCCGACAATGAATCGACCCGGTGCAGGCCTTCAGGCCATAATATGCATTCCACGTGCGACAAACCGGTGATCAAACATCCGAACAGACTCACTGCGCTTTCGTCCCAATTTTCAGAGCCAGGTTAGTGTGGAGGATTTCATATGCTGATAACTTTCAAAACTCGAGCTTATTCCGACATTACGATGTTTGGAGACGTTGCTCTGCAGTTGATCGAGCTTATGGGGCGACGCGACACGGTGCCGAGCGCGATGGAACCGGAAGACATCCCGCAGGCACTGGAGAATCTGCGAGCGGGGACCCTGGCACATTCGACCACGCATAATCTGGAAGAGGCCCACGAGGACGCGGAAAGCTCCAAGGAGAGCGTCAGTCTTCACAAACGGGCGGTGCCGCTCATCGAGCTTCTCGAGGCCGCGCACGAGCAGAACCTGCCTGTAATGTGGGAACAAGAGAAGAAACGATACTAATGCCTGCTGGTCGACTGCGTCCCGCCAAACCGCAAGATCGCGTATCCGGCAATTCCTGAGAGTAACGATCCAGCGACAATCGCCAGTCGATCAGCTCTCGCGTAACCGGCGCCACCTTCAGCGAATGCGAGCGACCCGATAAACAGGCTCATCGTGAAGCCAATACCGCATAGCGCCGCAACGCCGTACAGCTGTAGCCAGGTTGATCCGGCTGGCAGCTTTGCCAGTCCCGCGCGAATTGTGGCCCAGGAGAATACGAACACGCCGGCCTGCTTCCCGAGAAACAATCCTACGCCAATACCGAGAGGAACCGGTCCCAGCGCCCTCTCCCAACGGAGTTCGCCGAAATCGATGCCGGCATTTACAAACGCAAACGCCGGCAGAATCGCGAATGCTACCCAGGGGTGTAGCGCGTGAATCAGGTGGCGCAACGGAGGCTGGTCTTCCGGTTTTCTGCTTTTGGCGGGTATCGCCATAGCAAGTGCTACGCCTGCAAGCGTCGCATGGACTCCTGATTTCAGCACGAACACCCATAGCGCAATGCCTATCACCACGTATGCCGCAATTCGGGTGACCCCGGTCCGGTTCAGAACGACAAGGCTGATCAGAGCCATACCAGCCAGCGTCAGAGAAGCACCAGACAGGTTTTCCGTATAGAAAATAGCGATCAGCACGATTGCGGCGAGATCGTCGAGGACAGCCAGGGTCATCAGGAACACCTTCAATCCGACAGGGACCCTCGAACCGAGTAACGCCAGGACACCCAGTGCGAACGCGATGTCCGTTGCCGTCGGTATGGCCCAACCTTTCATTGCCGATGAATCGCCCCAGTTGAACGCCGCATAGATGGCGCCGGGCACGACGATTCCTCCAAGCGCGGCGATCGTCGGCAGCACCAGCTGCGACCGGTCGGCAAGGTAGCCCTCCATCCATTCGCGTTTGATCTCCATTCCCACGAGGAAAAAGAAGATCGCCATCCAGAAGTCGTTGACCCAGAGCAGCAGCGGCTTGGCGATGCTGAGGCTGCCGAGGCGAACCTCGCCCTCGAGTAGCAAGAGTGCCTGGTAAGCCGGCGATAGAGGAGAATTCTTGACGATCATTGCAAGAACCATGGCGGCCATCAGGACCAGGCCGGCCGAAGCTTCCAGCTTCATGAACTTTCGGATGTTGTCGCCGAATCGACTCTTGCCGTCGGGCGCAGGCTGGTTCATGTCAGGTCTCCGTCTTCGATTCCCGCCTACTCGGACCGCACGAGCTGGAGGCTCTTCTCGATCAGGTCAAGCCGGGGTGATCTCACGGGATACGTTGCATAGGCCAGACGGCTGAATACAGGCGCGTCCGTTACCTCGTGCAGCAATCCGAGCTCGATATCCTTGGCGACCATGCGCCGCGGCAGGTACGCGCTGCCGCCGATCAGGCTGATGTATTCCAGGGCCATCTTGGCATGAGAGACCCTGGTCATTGCTTCAGGCGCATCCGGAAACGCTCGCCGGTGATCCAGCCCGAAAGTCAGACCCCAGTCGACGAATACGTAGTTCTCGTCGAACGCCTGCTCCACGTCCTGACCGCCCTCGCTGGAAACGAGAATGAACTCGACGGTCGCGATTTCCCGGACATGCATGATGTCGAGCTGGGCGGGTTCGAGAAGAATCGCGACATCGAGAGTGCCGTCGATCAGTTTCCGGGTCAGGAAGTCTGGTGACTGCGACTCTGCAATGATTGCCAGCGTCGGGTATGCGCGGCGCAGGTCGTGCAGCCAGCGCTGCAGCAATACATCCCAAAGGCGCAGGCTGCCGCCAATGACCAGTTGTTCGCTGGCCTCGGCCAGCGAAACGTCCTGTCGGGCAGCACGCCAGGACGCGATGAGCTTCTCGGAATGGCGGACAAGCCGACCGCCTTCGGGCGTCAGCCGCATCTCTCGCTTGCTGCGCTCGAAGAGCACCACTCCCAGCTCCTCTTCCAGCGACTTTAGACGTGAGCTCACCGCGGCCTGCGTCACGAAAAGCGCCTCGGCCGCCCGGCCGAAGTGACGCGTGCGATTCAGTTCCAGGAAGGTTCGGAGGAGTTCGAGATCCATGCCTTCTTATAAATTTCTTTTATCAAATTAGCAAGTTTTTTTAGTTGGACTTATTAAACTCTCGTTCCTAGGCTGTGCGCCACGCTGCGGTGAAAGGCCGTCAGCAATTATTGATGCACTGACTGAGGAGGCTCGAATGAGCATGTTATTCCGACGACCCGGCCGCTGGGCCGTATTGCTTTTCTTAACCGCAATTCTCGGTA
>JAAUYE010052779.1_pt1 | contig 15624 bp, 9 predicted proteins | sample 7278081 | NCBI WGS metagenome assembly JAAUYE01 (sample SAMN14350131, study PRJNA611818) | marine sediment metagenome | isolation source: surface marine sediment (0.6m) | place: French Polynesia: Moorea | collected 2018-08
CCGTCTCGTCGTTGACCGCGATCCAGTGGCCGTAAGCGCCACCGACCATTTTGCCCTCGCGGATCACGTAGACCAGCGTTTCGTCGGGACCGGGCGGCTCGACAACGATCTCGTCGTCGGCAACAGCGACCGTGGTACCAAGCACCAGGAGAACAAGGAATAGCAGGCGATAGACTTTCGACATGGCGCACCTCCTTGAATGCGCCATTATTGCAGGAGCGAGAGCTTCCTCACAGCCGTATCCCCCCTCAGATTGCTACACTACGGGCCGGCAAGTGGGGAGTACGACATCAGGCATGGCCGACGACGTCATCCTGGGTATCGACCTGGGAACAACCAATAGCGCCTGCGCCGTCTGGGAGGACGACAAGGCGCGCATCATTCCTAACGCGCACGGCGACCTGCTGACGCCGTCGGTCGTCGCCGTGGACGACGATGGCTCGATCCTGGTCGGCAAAGCGGCGAAGCAACGGCTCGTCACTCATCCCAAATCCACGGTCGCCTATTTCAAGCGCTTCATGGGCGTTGACCACCAGGTGCAGATTGGCCGCCGCAAGAAATTCTCGGCGACCGAGCTCTCTGCGATGGTGTTACGCACCCTGAAGGCCGACGCCGAGGCCGAGCTCGGCCACAGGATCAAGCACGCCGTCATCAGCGTACCCGCCTACTTCAACGACGCGCAGCGGCAGGCGACTCGAGACGCCGGCGAGCTGGCGGGCCTCACCGTGAACCGGCTGATCAACGAGCCGACGGCCGCGGCGCTCGCGCACGGCCTCAATGACGAACAGGAGCAACGTTTCATTGTCCTCGACCTCGGTGGCGGCACGTTCGACGTCAGCATCCTCGAGTATTACGAGAACATACTGGAGGTGCACGCCACGGCCGGCGACAGCGCTCTCGGCGGCGAGGACTTCAACGACAACCTCCTGCGCGCGTTCCTCGAGGAAATCGGTGTGGAAGAAGCCTCTCTTGACCCGGAAACGCGGCAACAGCTCTACACGCGCGTCGAAACCGTCAAGCGCCAGGTCAGCAAGAACAAGGAGGTGGTGTTGTCATTCGATCTCGACGGCACTACCCACGAATGGCCGATCAGCCAGAAGACTTTCACGGAAGCCACCGCGAAACTGCTGATGCGTATTCGCTCGCCAATGGAACGCGCGTTGCGCGACGCCGGACTCGACCCGAAGGAGATCCACGATGTCGTCCTGGTCGGCGGCGCCACGCGTATGTCGGTGTTCCGCTCGATGGTCTCGAAACTCTTCGGCCGCATTCCGAGAACCGACACCGATCCCGACCTGACCGTGGTCATGGGCGCGGCGCTGCAGGGCGCGCTCGTGGCTCGCAACGAGTCACTGGAAGACGTTGTGCTCACTGACGTGTGCTCGTTCAGCATGGGCATCGCCATCGTCAGCGACACCGACCCCAAGAACCGGTCGGAGGTGTTCGCGCCAATCATCGATCGCAACAACGTCGTGCCCGTCAGCCGCGTGGAGCCGTTCTACACGGTTGCCAACGACCAGACGGCTATCGATGTGCGTATCTACCAGGGCGAGAGTCGCCGGCCACAAAACAACCTGTACCTCGGCAACGTGCACGTAGCCGTGCCCAAAGGGCCCGCGGGCAAGGAATCGATCCAGGTGCGCTTCAGCTACGACGTCAACGGCCTCCTTGAAGTCGAGGTCACCGTGGATTCAACCGGTCAGAAGTACAGCAAGCTCATCGAAAACCGGCCGGGACACCTCAATGACAAGGAAAAAGCCGCCTCACTGAAACGGCTGGACGGCCTCAAGGTGCTGCCGCGCGATCGCGAAGAAGTCCGGGCGTTGACGGCGCGTGCCGAGCGGCTTTACAGCTCGCTGCTTGGCGCCGAGCGCGACCAGCTGGGCCGGGCGATGGACGACTTCGAGCGCGTGCTCGACCGCCAGGACCCGCAGGAGATCAAGCGCGCCGGCGAGCAGTTCAGCGAAATCCTCGACATGTTCGACCGTGACATCTGGCAGTGACCAACGGCGTCTGGGACATCCTCGGGATCGAGCAAACGGACTCCGAGCGCGAGATCAAGCGAGCTTATGCGAAGAAACTCAAGGTCACGCGGCCAGAAGACGATCCGGCGGGCTTCCAGGAACTGCACGGCGCTTACAAAACGGCGCTAATGATGGCGAAGGGCGGGCCCTACGTGCCGCCGCAGCCAGCCGTGCCCCCTCCCGGCCGTGTCGAGATCACCTACGACGACGGCCAGACGGTTACCCTCGACAACGTCGACGAGATGGCGCCACCCGCACCGCCGGAGCCGCCCGAAGAATCCTTGTCCAAGGAAGACCTGGCGCTCATCGACGAATTGATGACGTGGGTCGACCGGATGCTTGCCGGGCCGCTCGTCAACGTGCAGGTCGTCAACCGCTGGCGCTTCCTGACCGAGCCCGTCCAGTTACTTGACGACGACTTTCGCGTCGAACTCGGACGGCGCGTCATCGGCGCCATTGTCGCGTTCAACGACAAGCCGAAATCACAGCACAACCGCAATTACCAGACGATCGGCCCGCACATCATCACGATGCTCGACGACACGTTCTTCTGGAGTTCGGCGCCGATGCTGTTTGTCGATCCCGCCGAGTTCCACGAGATTCTGACGGTAGTCGCCGAAGTGGATCACGGCCTGCGGCAGGTCACGACCAAACCCGTCGGCGGCCAGATTATCGAGTCGAAGAACAACAAGTTGCGGGAGCCGAAGAAGGAAACCGCCGGTTACCAGTTTTCCTGGTGGCATGTCTTCTTCGCGGTCTATCTTATCCCGGGTCTGCTGAGGGCCTGCACTTCATAGTGTCACGGCCTCGATACGCTGACCGAGGAGGTACGCCGGCTGCGCGAGCAACAGTCCCGTTGATAGCAGGCATAATTGGGGCTCGATCGCACCTGGAGCCCCCGATGGGACGCTGGCGCCCACCCGCCCCGAAATCGTCGCCGTACATCACGCCCGCCGGGTTCGAGGCCCTGCAGCAGGAGCTGGACGGCATCTGGGTGCGGCGCCGCGACGTGGTCAGGGCGCTGGCCGCGGCGGCGGCCGAAGGAGACCGTTCCGAAAACGCCGAGTACATCTACCGCAAGAAAGAACTCGCGGGCCTGGACCGGCGTATTCGTTACCTGCAGAAGCGCTTACCGGAATTGACGGTGGTGCGGGAAACGCATAACGGTGACAAGATTTTCTTCGGCGCGACGGTAGAAGTCTGCAACGACGATGGCGAGACCAGGACCTACCGTATCGTGGGCGCCGACGAGGCCGATGCGAAGTCATCGGCGATCAGTATTGATTCTCCCCTGGCCAAGGCGCTGCTTGGCAAGCAGGTGGACGACGAGGTGACGATTACCGTGGGGGATACCACCAGTACCGCCTGTATCGTGTCCATCTGTTATCAGGCGTGACAAGCGGTCTTGCTGCTGCCTAGACGGCAAACACGATCAGCCCGATGACTACCGTAGTGAAGAGAACACCAAAGTAATGCATGTAGAACGGATGTTTGTTCACTCTCTCTCTCCTCTCTCCGTTGTCTATCTGGCAATCGCCAGCCGCGATTCAAGTCAGGATATGCACTAATTGATATTTACAAATCAGTGAGTTAGCTTAGAAACTGTCTAGTCTCGAGATACCTCCCCAATGAAGCAAGACTACCTGCAGATGCGGGTGCTCGAACTGGCACCCCAGGTCTTCGTGACCGGCCAGCTCTACGAGCACGACGTGCGCCTGGCCGCCAAGCAGGGTGTACGCACGATCATGAACAACCGCCCCGACGGCGAGGCGCCGGGACAGCCCCTGTCGGCCGACCTTGCCAAGGTCGCCGAGGAACTGGGCATAACCTACGTCGATCACCCGTTCGTCATGCCCTCGGTCACTCGTGAAGACGTGGAGGAGTTCGGCAGGGTCTGCGAGCAGCTCGACCGGCCGCTGCTGATCTTCTGCCGCTCTGGCGCGCGTTCGACGCGCATGTGGGAGATGGCGGAGGACCTGTAAGGGGATTCCGCAAGGAAAACCGCCCGTTTTGGGCGTATGCTGGGGTCGTCGGGCGGGTGTCCCGGCCTGTCCGGCAAGGTATCTCAAATTGTTGAGGGGATGCCTAAGGAGAGACCCATGCCCGAAACCAGACTCATTGACTTCCTCGATAAAGAACACGTCAAGTACGTAACGATCGGCCACTCGCCCGCGTACACGGCGCAAGAGATCGCCGCCCGCGCCCACATCCCTGGCAAGGAGCTCGCCAAGACCGTCATCGTCAAGGTCGACGGCGAACTCGCCATGGTCGTGTTGCCGGCCTCTGATATGGTCCGACTGGACCACTTGCGGCAAACGCTGGGGACAGAATTCGTCGAACTGGCTGAAGAAGACGAATTCAAGGGGGCGTTCCCGGATTGCGAAACCGGCGCCATGCCGCCGTTCGGCAATCTCTACGGAATGAAGGTGTTCGTCGACCAGTCGCTGCGCGAAGACGAAGAGATCGCGTTCAATGCCGGCTCACATGACGAGTTGATTCGTCTGCCGTACGCCGACTACGAACGGCTCGTTCACCCGACGCCGCTGATCAACTAATGACAAAGCCCCGGCGCCCGCCAGGGCGCCAGGGCTCTGCAGCATGCGGATGCTCAGTTCGACGTGTGCTCGTCGTCGTTCAGGCTCGGGTTGAGGCCCCAGAGATCGTACAGCGACATGGCCCGCAGGCCACCGCCGTCGGTCCACAGGTAGCCGTTGGCGTCGACGCCACCGCCGTCGGTCCAGAGATAGCCGTTGGCGTTAACGCCACCGTCGGTCCAGAGGTAACCGAAAGCCGCCACGCCGCCGTCGGTCCACAGGTAGCCGTTGGCCCACAGGCCGCCATCGGTCCAGAGATAACCGCTGGCCGAGATGCCGCTGCCGTCGGTCCAGAGATAACCGTTGGCCGTGATGCCGTCGGTCCACAGGTAGCCGGCACCCCAGATGTCGCCGCCCCAGAGCTGGGCCGTGTCCTGGATCAGCGTTCCACCGGTCGTGCTCTCGTAGCTCACGAGCGGCGACAGCGCCTGTCCGGATACGATGCCGGTTTCGTTCAATGCCGCCTCGATATCGAGCAACCCGGCGCCGACGACGACCGGCGAGTCGTCGATCTTGCGGGCCGAACGCATCAGCCGCGCCTTGATCGTCGCGGGGGATAGCCAACCTTGCTTGTCCAGCATCCTGGCCGCTGCCGCCGAGACCATTGCGGTCGACATGCTCGTGCCGGAAAGCTCGAGATAGCGCCGCTTTTTGCAGTCATCAGCCACCGTGCACTCGATGACATTGCCAGGCAGCAGGTTGGCGAGCGTAGATTTCTCTGCCGACGCCGCTACGAGTCGATTGCCGGGTGCGACGAGGTCGGGTTTCACGACATGGTCTTCCGCCGTGGGGCCCCTGGAGGAATACGTTGATACATAGTCGTCACTGAAATCTGCGCCCGTGCCGTTGTCCGTCAACGAACCAACTGTGATGACTTTGCGCGAGTTACCGGGGCTCGTGACCGAGAAGTAGCCTTCGCGGCCCCAGTTACCGGCGGCGACAACGACGACGATGCCGCTGTCCCAGACCGCTTCGACGGCGGCCACCAGCGGGTCCGTCGTATTGGACTCGGTGATCGGCTTGCCGAGCGACAGGTTGGCGACGCTGACATCGAATGCGTCGCCGTACTGCAACAACCAGTCCAGCGCCGCCATGACGTCCGACATCTGCCCCTGGCCGTTTGCATCAAGTACCTGCAAGGACAGGATATTCACCTGCGGGGCCAGCCCACGGTACGCGCCCGACGAGCTGTAGCCGCTGCCAGAGACGATGCCCGCAACATGCGTACCGTGGCCGTAGGCGTCCACGGGCGAACTCGAATGGTATTTATCGATTTCGCCTTCTTCGACATCAGGCTGCGGAAAGGCGCCGTTCAGGAAGCTGTATTGCCGGATATGGCTTGAAAGGTCGTCATGGACAGCAACGCCGGTATCGAGGACCGCGACGGTTTCGCGAAAGCCGTCAAAGTTGACGTTGCTCGACGGGAACACCGGATCGTTTGCCGCGAGAAGCGATGCCGTGGAACTCGCGACGACCGTGTCGTCAAGCGACAGGCGCGCCACGTCTTCTTCGACGGCCAGATCGATCAGCGACTCGGCCGGAATGCGAATAGCCAGCAACTTGAGCACTTCGTACTGGCGCAGCACTTCACCGCCTAACGCTTCTACACGGTCCTCCTCGAATAGCTCGGGGTGATCGTCGTAGCTCACGATGATGTCGGTCAGACCCGGACCGCCGGCCATGGCCAGGGCGGCAACCGGGCCGCTCATCTTGGCCCGCGCCGTCTGCAGCCTGTCTTCGCGCTCCTTCTGCTCTTCACGCAGCCGCTGGCTGGCGGTCACATAAGCGACTTGTTCCACAGACTCTGCAAAGGCAGTCTCGCTATGGACCTGGGCGAGGCTGTCGGTTGGCGCCGTGGCGTCGCCAATTGACGAGTTCCTGTCTGCCGAGCGGTCGGACGAAGTAATCCTGACCTCGTCAATCGCGGTCAGAGAAACCGAGCCTCGATCGCCGGCCTGCAGGAATAAAACTGCGGCGCCGAGAATGGCGACAGTGGTTAACGATCTGGTGAGTGTCTTCATGCCTGAATCCGCCTTGATGCGACTCGTTGGTTGGGACTCTCGTCCGCCTGTGAATAGTGGGTTATCAGTTTTCCGGCGCGCTTGGCCCGGAACAGCATTGAGGTGGGCTCCAGTTCGCCTTCGGCGATCTCGAAGCTCGTCGACGCTTCGCTCGGGTTGAACATGCCTGCCCAGGCGTCGCGCTTCTTCTTGGCCTCGTACATCAGGTTGTCGGCGAGGCCGATGATCTGGTCCAGGCTGGACTCGTCCAACGCGGCCTTGAACAGCGGGTAAGCGGCAAAGCCGATCGAACACGTGGTCCGTGCGGTCTGGCCGTCACCCAGCGTGAACGTGTTTTCGGCAATGGTCCTGCGAATGCGCTCGGCCAACGCCTCCGACTCGGCCTGCCTGGCCTGCTTGGAGATCACGAGGAACTCGTCGCCACCCCAGCGAATCACGAAGTCTGAGCGACGGCAGGTCTTCAGCAGCAGGTCGCGAACCTGCAGCAACATCTCGTCGCCTGCCGCGTGACCGTAGGTGTCGTTGATCGGCTTGAAGTTGTCGAGGTCGATCATCATGAACATCAGGTCGATCGCGTCGTTCTGGTCGAGGCCCTGCTGCTGGTCGTCGATGCGACGGCGCGCGACGTCGAGATCTCTTGACACCTCTTCGAAGACGAAGCGGCGGTTGCGCAGGCCCGTCAGCGGATCGCTCAGGCTGCTTTCCTGCAATGCCTGGTTGAGCAGCTTGAGCTGCTGGTTGCGATCCGAGAGCTGCTCGGTGCGCGCCTGGACTTCCTGCTCGAGGCGGTGGCTGTAATCCTCCTCGCGTTGAATCTTGCGCTTGTGCGCCAGCCACAGGAAGACAGCGCCCTGTATGGCGAGAGCCACGTAGCCCAGGTAGGCCCACCACGTGGCCCACGGCGCGGCGCCAACGCGGATCGGCATCGCAAAACCAGTCTCGTTCCAGACGCCCTCACTGTTGGCGGCCCGGACGCGCAGCAGGTAGTTGCCGGCGTGGAGATGCGTGTAGGTCACACGGCGCTCATTGCCGAGCATGACCCAGTCCTCGTCGAAGCCTTCGAGCTTGTACGCAAACTGGTTCATGGTCGGAGCCGCATAGTCTGCCGCCGCAAACTCGAGCGCGATGCTGTCGTCGCGGTAGGTCAGATCGACGCCCTCGCCCTCATCCGGAAGACCGGACTTGGTCGGGTCGTTCAGGTTGTGGAAGGCGGTCAGGATGATCGCCGGTGCGGCGGAGCTCAGCTTGATGTCATCGGGCGTGAACGCGTTGTAGCCGCTCGCGCCACCGAAGAAGAGCTCGCCGGAATCACTGCGGTAGTGGGCGCCGAAGTTGAACTCTTCCGACTGCAGGCCGTCTTTGCGGTGCAGGTTGCTGAACGCACCCGTCGCCGGGTTGTAGCGGCTGACGCCATAGTTGGTGCTCATCCAGGCCGTGCCCGCCGCGTCGAACTGGATGCCGTAGACCACGTTATTGGCGAGGCCATCGGCGACCGTGATGTTTTCGAAACGGACCGTTTCGGGACGCGTTGCGTCGCCGACCACACGATTCAGGCCCCCGCCGCGTGTGCCCACCCAGACCGCGCCGTCGCTATCGACGTTGAGCGAGTACACCGTGTCGTCGCCAAGCGTCGCAGCGTCGCTGGGGTCATGCCTGAAATGGGTGAATTGACCGTTCTCGGGATTTAACAGGTTGAGGCCGCCGGCGTCGGTACCGACCCACATCCGCCCGCTGGCGTCCTCGACAAAGCTCGTGACACGATTGCTGCTCAGGCTCGTCGCCGACTTGGGGTCATTGACGAAACGCTTGAAGACGCGCGTCTCGGCGTCGAACAGGCTGATGCCGCCGCCGAAGGTGCCGACCCAGACCTGGCCGGCCGAGTCCTCATACATGGTCATGATACCGTTGGCGCCGAGGCTGCCCTCGTCGTCGGCATTGAAGCGGAACCGCTCGATGTCCCCGGTTGCGGGATCGAGACGGTCGATGCCGCTCGTCATCGTGCCAATCCAGATGCTGCCGTTGCTGTCGCGCATCAGGCTCATGACGCGGTTGTCGCTGATCGAGTCGCTGACCGCGGGGTCACTCAGGTAGCGGGTCACCTCGTCGGTCTTGCGGTCTATGGCGCTGACGCCATCGCCGAAGGTGCCGATCCAGAGCCGGCCTTCCAGGTCCTCGGTAAACGACGTGACAACCGGCTTGGCGTCCGCCTTGGCCGTAATTTCGGTGCCCGACTCGTAGCCGTAAGCCCAGGTGCGTGAATTCCACTTGCTGAGGCCACGCGTCTTGGTGCCGACCCAGAGGACGCTGCCACGATCCTCGTAGATGGTCGTGATCGAATTGTCGGGCAGGCTCGTGACGTCCGCGTCGTCCTTCACGTAGCGCACGAACTCGCCGGCCGCGCGGTTCATGAGGTTGAGACCGTTTGTTGTACCAACCCAGAACCGGTCACCGCTGTCTTCGTAAATGACCGTGACCTGGTCGCCCGAGATCGACGCGGCATTCTCGGCATCGTGCGTAAAGGTCTCGAAAGACTCGTTCTCGGCGTTGAAGCGCTGCAGACCGCTGCCCAATGTCCCGGCCCAGACCTGGCCGTCGCTGTCCTCGAAGACCGCGCGCACGCTGTGCTGGCCGAGGTTAAACGTCGTGATCTCGCCCGAGCGGCGGTCAATGCGGCTCAGGCCGTGGTCGCCGCCCGCCCAGATCGAACCGTTCGAGTCCTGCATGAGCGAGTAGATGTTATCGGCGCCGACGTCACTCGGGAATCGGTAGTGGGAGAACTTGCCCGAGCCCACATCGAGGCGGCTCAGGCCGCCGTTGCGCATGCCGGCCCACACGGTGCCGTCGGTATCGACAAGCACGCGGCGTACCACGTTGCTGCCGATCGAACTCGCGTCTTCCACATCGTGGCGATAGCTGGAGAAGTCGCCGCTTGTCGCATCCCGGAACGCAAGACCGCCACCGTTGGTGGCGATCCACAGGTTGCCGCTGCGATCTTCGGCGGCGTCGAACACGAAATCGCTGCTCAGCGCGTTCGCGTTGCCACGCTCGCGGTAATAGGTCTGGAACTGGTAGCCGTCGTAGCTGTTCAGGCCGTTCTCGGTCCCGAACCACATGCGGCCTTTCGAATCCTGGAGAATGCTCAGGACGTTGCTCTGCGACAGGCCGTCGTCCAGCGTGAGATGCTCGAAGCGCATCGGGTGCGCGTCAAACTTCCCGTTAGCCGCGGCAGGCGCTGCCGCTACCAGTAACGCAGCTGCAACAAGCCCAGTCAGGAATACGGTTTTGGTGACGGACGTCATCGGCACGGCCGCTCCTCCCTTTCGTTATGGGAGTATTTGGCCTCACAGGGCGTTTTTATGCGGTGATCGTGCTCCGGCAGGTCTGCCGGCAGAGTGTGACGCAGTTCAAATAACGTGGGTGTTAAATGATTACTTCTGCAACAAACCGAGGAAGTCTGCGCCTGGCAGGGGTTGCGAAATCAGGTAGCCCTGGAAGGCGTCGCACTTGAGATCCTGCAGTGCGACCAGCTGTTCCGGCGTCTCCACGCCTTCGGCAACGACCATCAGGTCCAGGCGCTGGCCGATAGCGACCATCGCCGACACCAACGCTGCGTCCCTGTCGTTATCGGTCAATCCCGCGATATAAGAGCGATCGATCTTCAGGACGTCGACGGGCAGCTCACGCAGGTAGGCGATGGCCGAGTCGCCGGTACCGAAATCGTCGATCGACAGGCGCACGCCGAGCTCTTTGAGTTCTTCCAGCTGTTTGACGACGTCGAAGTCGCCGGACAAGACGCCGCGTTCGCTGAGTTCCAGTTCGAGCGAGGCCGGCTCCACGTCGTGCAGATTCAGGATGCGCTTGACGGTCGGCACGAAGTCGCCGCTCATCAGCTGTGACTTCGCGACGTTAATGCACATGTGCGGCAACTTGATACCGGCAGCGTGCCATTCCCTGAGTTGCTGGCAGGCCCGATCCAGCACGCATTCTCCAATGCGATTCATCAGCCCGCTCTCCTCGGCGATGGGCACGAATTCGCTTGGCGAGATAAAGCTGCCGTCCGGCTGTTTCCAGCGCAGCAACGCCTCGGCGGCGATTACGACGCCCTTGTCCACGCGCGTGATCGGCTGGAACGCCAGGCTCAGCTCCTCGCGGTCGAGGGCCTCGTGCAGCATGTGCTCGACTTTGAGCTTGCGTGCCGCGGCCGCGTCGGTTTCGGCGCAGTAGTACTGGAAACCGCCGCCGCGACTCTGTGCGTCGCGCATCGCATTGTCGGCACGCTGCAGCAGGCTGTCGACGTCGTCGGCGTCCTGCGGATAGAAGGCAACGCCCTGGCACGACGACAACGACACGGTCTGGCCGGCGACCCGGATCGGCTTTGCCAGGCGCTCCTGCAAAACCTGCTGCAGCTCGGTGAGATCGTCGCTGCCGCGCGGTGTGGTCAGCATGATAGCGAAGCGGAAGTGGTCGAGGGTTGCCACCACGGTGGTACGCAGTCGTTGCGTGTCGGTCGCCGGCGGGACGAAGTCGCCCATGCAATCGGTCAGCGTCTTGCCGAGTTCGGCCAGAATCAGGTCGGCATGCTCCTGCCCCATGGCTTCGATGACGAGGCGGAACCGGTTGAAGCCGACCACGATGACGGCCAGCGACGAGTCGGTATTGTCGACGGATCGCATGCTGCGCGCGATCAGGTCGGCGAGCTTTCGCTTGTTGGGAAGACCCGTAACTTCGTCGATGGACTCGCCGCGCCGGAGGCGCTGCCGCGCCATGTCGGCGACAGCCAGCGCCTTGTCGAGCGACTCCTGGCGCTCGGAAAGCAGGGCTTCAAACCGCCGGGCATCGATGGCATGGCGAATGCGATCCCCGGCCAGTTTCCACTCGAAGGGCTTGCGAAGAATGTCGTAGGGTTCGAGTTTGAGCGCGGTGCCGAGTTCGCGCGCGCTATTGCACATCACGAAGACCGGCATCTCCAGGTCTGCCGCATCGATCAGATCCTGGTATAGCGGGTTGCCCGAGCGCCCCACAAACGCCGCGTCGACAACAATCGCTTGCGGCAGCGTCGACCTGGCCTTTTCGACTCCATCGACCGGGTCGCTGACGATGCTCGTCCGGATATCATGCTGTAGCAGCCAGCGCGGTATCCACTTCGCGGCATCGGCGTTGGCGCTGAACAGCAGGACGGTCGACATTACTTCGCCGGCCGCATCAACCTGTACCTCGTCGCCGATGGACAGTTTGCGAATCGTCCGCGTCAGGTCGAGTCCGTCATGGATACCGAGAGCGCGCAGGCGTGATGTATCACCCATCGGTCCGGCCTCCATGGTTGGCTTCGACAAAGGCCTTCACGGCGTCTGCCGCCAGCGGTTTGCAGAAAAAGAAGCCTTGCAGCATGTCACACCCGGCGGCGCGCAGCGCATCCGCCTGGCTCGTCGTTTCGACACCCTCGGCAATCACGCGGAGGCCGAGCGCATGGGCGCTCGCTATCGAGGCCTGGCAAGCTGCCTGGTCCTTGTCACAAGTCTCGAGACCTGCGACGAGCGAGTTGTCCAGCTTGATGCCATCGATCGGGCTGTGTGCGAGTTGGGCCATCGAACAGGCCGTCGTGCCGAAGTCGTCGATGTGCAGGTTGATGCCGAGCGCTTTCAGCGCGTCCATCGCCTGGAAGCCGTTCAACGCATCGCGGGCAAGCATCTTCTCGGTGACTTCGAGATCGACGTCGCCGGGCTGGATGCCGGCTTCCAGCATCAGGGCTGCCATGCGCGGAGCAATGTCGGGCCGCGAGAACTCCTGCATCGAAAAGTTGACCGCAAGCCGCAGCTCGGGGAGCCCCGCATCCTGCCACGCGCGCAATCGGGTGAAGCTCTCGCGCAGTACGAACTCACCGATCGGCACGATCAGGCCGGTGCGCTCGGCGAGCCCGATGATCTTGCTGGTCGAATGGGCAGCCATAACCGAATCGGGCCAGCGCAGCAGGGCTTCGACGGAATGCACTTCGCCACTCGTCGCATCGACAATCGGCAGGAAGTTGAGGGCGAACGAGCCGCGCTCGAGTGCGGCTTTGATCTCCACCTCGAGGTCCTGGCGTTGCAAAGTCTGTAACTGCAGCGTGCCGCTGTGGAATGAAACATTGCCCGGCTCGCCAGCACGCGCCTCGTCCAGCGCGGCGTTGCTGTTAGCGGCAAGGGTTCCCGCATCGGCCCCATCCTGTGGAAACAGGCCGATACCGGCGTACACGGACGTGGAGAGACTCTTGCCCTTAATTTCCACGGGCTCCTGCAGCAAGTGCACCAGGCGCTCGGTAACCGACTCGGCATCGCTGCCGATTTCGATCGACGGCAGGATGATGCCGATACGATGAAAGTCAACTCGGGCGATGATTGTGCGACGTTCAAAATCGCTGTCGTCCAGCGAGTTTACCCCGCGCAGTTCGCGCACAAGCCGTTGACACAGCTCCTGGAGAACATCGCTGTAGCGGTTGGCGCTGATTGAACCGTGCTGGCTGTCGAAGTCCTCGATGTGAACGCTGATGACGGCAGCCCGGCCTTCGCGCAACCGCTGCTGTTCACAGACTTTCTTTAACTCGTCGTAGAAAAACTCGCGGTTCGGCAGACCGGTGACGTGGTCGACGAAAGCCAGTCGCTGCAGCCGTGACATGACCTGGTGGCGGTGCGTCGTGTCGCGCATGATGAGGAGAACGCGATCGCGGCCCTGGGCCACGTAGATGTGCTCGGTGCTTTTGCCGCTGTCGCCGTGCTGAACTTCTTCGGTGAAGAATTCGCGGCTGCGCAGTACGCGGCGGACGTTGTTGCGAACCCGGTCGCCGGTTTCGTTCGGCCACATCTCGTCGATCGAACCCGGGACCTCGCTGCCTTCCGGCGCTTGCAGTGTTGCGCAGATTGCGCCGTCATCACTGATGACGACGGCCATATCGCCGTCCACCGCCGGCAGATCCTGCGTCTTGATCGGGCTTGATGATGTAGCGGCGTCGCTCATCCCTGAACCTTACGATTGGTCCATCACGGAAATTTTCCGGTCGCTTAGTTTCGAATCGCATTATGTGTCCGCCGCTACCGAAATGGCATAAGTAGCGGGCAAAACTGAGACCTGGGTCATATTAAAATCCCGGTACGCGGGACCGGCGGCGGATTGGCAGCATCCCGTAACTGCATCAACACGTTACAATCGCGCCATGAATGCGGCGCGACCCCTCTTCGACTACGACAAATACTGGGCGGAATGCTACGGCACCGCCCCGTTCCTGCCGATGTCGCGTGCCGAAATGGACGAACTCGGGTGGGACTCCTGCGACATCATCATCGTGACCGGGGATGCCTACGTCGACCATCCGTCGTTCGGGATGGCGATCATTGGCCGCCTGCTCGAGGCTCAGGGGTTCCGCGTTGGCATCATCGCGCAACCCGACTGGCACTCGAAGCTGCCGTTCGAAGCGCTCGGCAAGCCGAACCTGTTCTTCGGCGTTGCCGCCGGCAACATGGACTCGATGATCAACCGCTACACGGCCGATCGCAAAGTCCGCAACGACGACGCGTACACGCCCAACGGCATCGGCGGCAAGCGCCCCGACCGTTGCTCCCTCGTCTACTCACAGCGCTGCAAGGAAGCGTATGGCGATGTACCCATCGTGCTCGGCGGCATCGAGGCGTCGCTACGGCGCATCGCGCACTACGACTACTGGCAGGACAAGGTGCGGCGCTCGATCCTCGTCGATGCCCATGCCGACATCCTGCTGTACGGCAATGCCGAGCGAGCGATCGCCGAACTGGCGCATCGTCTCGCACGTGGCGAGCCCATCGGCGACATCAAAGACATCCGCGGCACGGCGTTCCTCAGAAAAGACACGCCGAAGGACTGGTGGGAGATCGACTCCACTCGCATCGACCGCCCAGGGCGTATCGACGCGATCGTGAGCCCGTACGTGAACACGCAGGACACCGAGGCTTGCGCGACGAAGCAGGCAGAGGCCGACGCGAACCCGGAAGGCAACGTGCTGCGCTTCGTGCCCGATGCGAAGAAGAACCGCAGTCGCTCTGTTATCCGCCTGCCGTCGTACGAGAAGGTTCGCAACGACAAGGCGCTGTACGCGCACGCGAACCGGGTGCTGCATCTCGAGACCAACCCGGGCAACGCGCGCGCACTCGTGCAGGCGCACGGGCAGCAGGAGTTGTGGCTCAACCCGCCGGCCAAACCGCTGACGACGGCCGAGATGGATTACGTGTTCGGGCTGCCGTATGCGCGCGTGCCGCACCCGGCGTATGGCGACGCCAACATCCCCGCGTACGAGATGATCCGATTCTCGGTCAACATCATGCGCGGCTGTTTCGGCGGCTGCACGTTCTGCTCGATCACTGAGCACGAGGGACGGATCATCCAGAGTCGTTCCGAGGAGTCGATCCTCGAGGAAGTGGAAAAAATCCGCGACACGACGCCGGGCTTCACGGGCGTTATTTCGGACCTCGGCGGCCCAACGGCGAACATGTACCGGCTCGCCTGCAAGAGCAAGAAAATCGAAGCCGCGTGCCGCCGGCCGAGCTGCGTGTACCCCGGCATCTGCAGCAACCTGAACACCGATCACTCGGCGCTGACCCAGCTGTACCGCAAGACGCGTGCGCTGCCGGGTATCAAGAAGGTGCTGATCGCATCCGGCCTGCGCTACGACCTCGCGATCGAGGATCCCGAGTACGTGAAGGAACTGGTCACGCACCACGTTGGTGGGTATCTCAAGATTGCGCCCGAGCATACCGAGCGCGGCCCGCTCGACAAGATGATGAAGCCCGGCATCGGCAGCTACGACCGGTTCAAGGAACTGTTCGAGCAGTTCAGCAAGGAAGCCGGCAAGGAGCAGTACCTGATCCCCTACTTCATCGCGGCGCACCCGGGCACGACCGACCTCGACATGGTCAACCTGGCGCTGTGGCTCAAGAAGTACAACTTCCGCGCGGACCAGGTGCAGGCGTTCTACCCGTCACC
>JAAUYE010158810.1_pt1 | contig 15564 bp, 9 predicted proteins | sample 7278081 | NCBI WGS metagenome assembly JAAUYE01 (sample SAMN14350131, study PRJNA611818) | marine sediment metagenome | isolation source: surface marine sediment (0.6m) | place: French Polynesia: Moorea | collected 2018-08
GCGATTTCTTCGTCTGCGACGTGCTGGCGGGGTTGCCGAAGGATGATCTGGCGACAATGGAGCATCCCGTGTTCTCATTGTCCACGCGGCCTGATCGCAAGGTGCTGAGCTACACCCATAACGGGGTGACGCTCGAGATCACGCCCAGCGTCAAGGGCCGGGCGACGATCCACGACAAGGACATCCTGATCTATTGCATCAGCCAGCTGGTGGCCGCGCTGAATGCCGGGCGCGAGGTGAGCCGCACGCTGCAGCTACGCGCCCATGACCTCCTGGTGGCCACCAACCGCGAGACCTCGGGCGACAGCTACCGCCGCCTGCGCGAGGCGTTCGAGCGCCTGGCGGGCACGCGCATCACCACCAATATCGTCACCGGCGAGGATGAGGTGACTACCGGTTTCGGGCTGATCGAGGCTTGGGAAATCGTGCGCAAGACTCGGGGCGGGCGCATGGTCAGCGTCGCCGTCACGCTCAGCGACTGGCTCTACCAGGCGGTGCTCAACCGGTCGGTTTTGACCTTGAGCAGAGACTATTTCCGCCTGCGCAAACCGCTGGAACGGCGGATCTACGAGCTCGCGCGCAAGCATTGCGGGCGCCAGCCGGCCTGGCGGATCTCGGTCGAGACCCTGCACAAGAAATCCGGCTCGGGCAGCCCGCGCCGGGTGTTCCGGGCGATGCTGCGCGAGATGATCGCCGCCGACCCGCTGCCGGGCTACCGCCTGACGGAAGAGCCGGGCGACATCCTGCTGGTGCGTCCGCGCGCCCGCACCGTCACTGGCGCCCCGGTGCTGAGCGCGGACATATTGCAGGCCGCCCGGGCGACAGCACCAGGCTGGGACGTGCATGCGCTCGAGGCTGAATGGAAGGCCTATTGGGACCGCTCGGGGCGTCCCAGGCTGCGTGCGCCGGAACGGGCATTTCTCGCTTGGGTTGAAAAACGCATTGGCCCCCCGGAATCGGACAGGAATCTTTGAAATGTGAACGGAAATCAGTAGACTGGCCACGTCACCAGTCGTGGCGGGCGCTCCGGGGTTCTGCTCTGGTGTTCGTCGATCATTTCACACCATGGGCAAATGGCGGCCCAAAACAATTTAAACGCCCAACAGCGAGGAGCGGGTCATGATCCCCAAGACATTCAAATTTTCCACCGCCGGTGCCGTGCTGACCGCGGGTGCGTTGTCGCTTGCCGGCACGGCCAACGCGGACCAGCAGATCCTTGACGACCTGATCGTCGACGGTTCGGCCTGTATCGGCCAGGACTGCGTGAACGGCGAAAGCTTCGGCTTCGACACGATCCGGATCAAGGAAAACAACCTGCGCATCAAGGCCCAGGACACCTCGACATCCGCGAGCTTCCCGACCCAGGACTGGGAGTTGACCTTCAACGATTCGTCCAATGGCGGCCAAAACTACTTCGCGGTGCAGTGCGTTTCACCCGGCTCCTCGAGGCCGTTCACCGTCGAGGGCTGCGCGCCCAGCCATTCGCTTTATGTCGACGATGGCGGCCGGATCGGCTTTGGCACCTCGACCCCGGTCGCGGACCTGCACGTGAAATCGGGCAACACGCCGACCCTGCGGCTCGAGCAGGACGGCAGCTCGGGCTTTTCCGCGCAGACCTGGGATCTGGCGGGCAACGAGGCGAACCTCTTCCTGCGCGACGCCACCAACGGCTCGACCCTGCCGTTCCGGCTCTTCCCGGGCGCGCCTTCGAACGCGCTGACCATCGAGGCCACGACTGGCGATATCGGCATCGGCACGACCAGCCCGACGGGGGATCTGACGGTTGTGCGGAGCTCGGCGGTCAACATCACCCTCGACGACACCTCCGATCCGGGCCCGGAATTCCGCATGCAGCTTGACCAAGGCTCGGCGCGGCTCTCGTTTGCCGGCACCGGCAGCCCGGAGTTCGAGATCGAGGCCGACGGCGATCTGTCGACGCGCGGCACCTGCATCGAATTCAACAACGCCACACCGGGCACACAGTTCGCCTGCACCTTCGCGGCCGGCGCGGCGCCGAGCTGCGGGGCGGCCGGATCGACCTGCTAGGACGCAACGAGATACGAGTTGGAATGGCCCCCGCGCAGGGGCCATTTCTTTTTGCCGAAGACACGTGCCCGGCGACCAGGCGCGGGGTCCGGAAACCCGGAATTTCCCTTGCCGCGAAGATTTGGCTATACTGACGCCATAACGCTTTTTTCCGCGCCCCCGCCGGGGTGTGTGCAACGTCTTAGCAAAGAGGGGTACGTCCATGACCTGTAAAACCATCCTGAAAACCACAGCCCTCGCCACGGTGATGGCCACGGCCTCGGTGTCTTCCGCCTTTGCCGCCGGCCCGAACTTCGTCACCGACGTCGTGATCGAGAACAGCCTTTGCGTCGGCTTCGACTGTCCGGCCGCACCGGCTTACGGCTTCGACACGATCCGGCTGCAGGAGAACAACCTGCGGATCCATTTCGACGACACCTCTGTCGCGGCCGCGTTCCCGCCGAACGACTGGCGGCTTTACGCCAATGACAGCGCCAATGGCGGGTCGAGCTATTTCGGCGTCGAGGACGCCACCGCGGGCCGCTTCGTGTTCCGCGTCTTTGCCGGCGCGCGCTCGAACGCGCTGACCGTCGACAGCCAGGGCGATGTGGGGCTTGGCACCACCACGCCGGCCACCGATATCGACATCAAGATCGGCGACACCCCCACGGTGCGCCTGCAGCAGGACGGCACCAGCGGGTTCACCCCGCAGACCTGGGACATGGCCGGTAACGAGACCAACTTCTTCATCCGTGACGCCACCAGCGGCTCGACCCTGCCGTTCCGCATCCGGCCCGGCGCGCCCTCGGATTCGCTCGTGATTGCCGGGAACGTCGGGTCCGGGGATCCGGGCGATGTCGGCATCGGCACCTCCAGCCCCACCGGGGATCTGTCGATTCAGCGCGCCTCGGCGGTGAACATCACGCTCAACGATACTTCCGATCCGGGTCCGGAATTCCGGCTGCAGCTCGACCAGGGCTCGGCGCGGCTCTCGTTCGTCGGCACCGGCGGTCCCGAGCTTGAGATCCAGGAGAACGGCAATACCAACCAGCGCGGCACCTGCGTCCGGTTCGGCACTGGCGCGGCCCGGTTCGCCTGCACGTTTTCCGCAGGCGCGGCGCCGTCCTGCGCGGCAGCCCCGTCGGACTGCCCGTAAGGCCCGGCGGCATGAACAGGGGCCCGTCCGCGGACGGGCCCGTCTGCCCGGACCTCATCGTCCCGGCGCGAAATCCCGGCTCGATGGCCACCGGCTGCAGTCGAGCCCGGTGAGCCGCTCCAGAAGCCGGATGTCGTTCTGAAAGAGCGGCGCCAGGCACGCCCGTGTCTCGTCGGGCAGCGGGTCATAGCTGCGGGAATGCACGACATCCTGTTTCGGCGGATCAACGCTGTCGACGCCGAGGAACCGGTAGACCCGCCGCATGGTCGCCGCATGATCGCCGCGCAGGTCCTCATTGCATAAGATCAGGCACTGATCCCGCGGGAAATGGCGGTAGAGCCGCAGGATCTGGCGGCCGTAGAGGCCGCGCTGAACATAGGAATAGACCGGGTGCTCGCCGTTGCGCGTGTAATGAAAAAGCTCGTGGCTGAGCGCGGGCAGGAAGGCGCGGTGCTCGCGCTTGGTCTGGTATTCCATGACCCATTGCGAATAGGCGCGGTCGACCGGGTCGCGCAGCAGAACGATGATCTTCATCCGAGGATTGTAGCGGCGGATGCGCTCCAGACAGCCGGTCTGGTAGATATAGATCGGCGTGACGTCACCGGTCACCTTGCCGAGCGCCTCGGCGCTGAACATGGCGTGATAGCCGTCATAGGAGGCCGAGCGGTCCCGCGGGGCCTTGCGGTCGAAATAATGCGTCTCGGAATGTTTCGGAAGAGACAGCCCGATCTGCGGATGCGCTTGCAGGAATCGGCGCAACGCCCGGGTGCCGCATTTCTGCGCTCCGGCTATGACAAAATCGATCAGCGCCAATTCTCGTCCCATCCTGCCGGCGCCATATCAGATGGCCGAAAGAATTTTGTCCAGACCTTTCGCGTCATGGGCGATTACCCTGCAGCCCGGCCAGTAGCTGGTCCCACAGATCCGGGGGCCGGGGGGCGCCGCGCTCGTCCTTGCGATTCCAATAGCTGTCAGAGCTCTTATAGGCGGCCGGGTTGTGGGTCGCGATCTCGCCGGCGAGCGCCGGCCAGTCCAGGATGGTGATCTGGCGGCGGGCGACATCGGGGTCGGCCTTGGCCAGAAACAGGCCCACCGCCCGGGTCAGAAGCCCCGGGCCGGTCTTGAACCAGGCCAGATCCGAGGAGCGCGCGGTCAGCGCCTCGACCGCGACCTGCGCGGCATAGGCCAGCACCGGGTGCGCTGGGGGGGCGGCCAGAAAATTGTTGCCGAGCGCGCCACCCTGGGGTTCGCGGTAGACGATCAGCCCCGGCCCGGACGCCAGGAGACGGTCCAGATCGCCATAAAGCACGTCATCGGCATCGGCCCAGATCCCGCCGGTCTTGGTCAAAAGGGCGAGCCGCAGCAGGTCGGCCTCCTGCGCGGCGTTGTTGGCCATGTCGAACGCCCTGACCCAGGATTTGCCGAAGGTCTCGGCCAGAAAGATCCGCGCCTCCCGCCGGTCGAAGAGCCGGTGCTCGAACCCCGGGGCCGCGGCCCAATGAGCGGTCATCTCGGTGATCGCCGCGGGCGGCGCGCTGTCCCAATACTGGTAGATCCGCCGCGGTATGGGCCTGGTTTCGGATTTGGACGCGCCGGCGGGCGGGCAGGGGGGTGTGGTGCGCCACGCGTCGATCAGCCGGATCGCGGCGGCCGAGGATTCCGGGCGCGCCAGGGTCCAGTCCTTCAGCGAGATGTCCTTGGGCAGACGCGCCAGTTCGGCGCGTTCAAGCTCGAACTCCATCGCCATCGATCCCGGCAGGCCGACCCGGTGCAGCGGCTTGCTTTCGGCCGCCACCGCGGGTCCGAACCGGTCATAGAACGCGGCGGCTTCGTCGGGTCCGGCCAGGTTGAACAGCATCTTGTGCAGCAGCCAGCGCTGCGGCGGGCGGGCCGCGCCCTGGGCGTGGAGCTCGGCAAAACAGGCGATCGCCCCCTCGAGGTCGTCGCGGTAGCCGCTGAGCGTCAGCCGAAATTCGGTGACCCGGCGCGCGGGCAGTTGCGCGGCCGCGTCGTCAAGCGCGTCCGACACCGCCTCGGCCCGGCCCAGCCGGCCGCCCTGATGCACCAGCATGCCCCAGAATCCCTGATTTTCCGGCCAGCGGCGCAGGCAGGCGCGCAGGTAACGCCATCCCAGCCGGTAGTGATGCGCCCCGAAGAGGGCCGAGGCCAGGCTTTGCGCCTCCGCCGCGCTGCGCCGGGATTGCCGCGTGGCGCGAATCGCCCTGAGCGCGGCGGTGAAGTCCAGCTGCTGCAGGCGCATGGGCACCTCGAGCGCATCGGCCAGATCGGTGCCCTGCTTGCGCCGCACCAGGTCCAGCACTGCCTCGAGCACGGCCGGATCCGCTTCCTTGGCGCGGGTCGAAAAGAGATGCCGCAAGAGCGGCGGGTACTGCGGATTCAGGCGTAACAGGGTCGACAGGGTCTCGATCTCGCGCGCGTCCTGCCGGCTCTGCCGGAAGGCGCCGGCCAGTTTCATCATGATCTGCGGCTGCGGTCCGTGCCGCGCGCGCAGGGTTTCGAGCCGGGCGATGGCGGCGTTGGGTCTGCCGGTCTCGAGCGACAGGCGCACCAGGTCGAACTGCAGCGGCATCCGCGAGGGGTCGATCTTGACGGCGGCCTCGAGCGCCTGGTGCGCCGCGGCAAGGTCGTCGCGGGCTTCGGCCAGGGCGGCCAGGCGTAGATACGCGGCGAGGGTTCGCGGATGCTTGTCCACCACGGCGCGCAGCAGCGCCTCGGCCGCCTCCGGCTGGCCGGTATCCTCCAAAAGCTCGGCCTCCAGCAGGTCGAGCGAGATCGGGTTCTCGGCCGCATTGGCCCGCGCCGCGCCGAGATGCGCCCAGGCCGCGGGCAGATCCTTGCGCTGCCGGGCCAGCCGGGCGCGGTGGTAGAGCGGCCAGAAATCGCCGGGATGCTCGGCCTGCACCCGGGCCAGCACGGTGTCGGTGGCTGCGAACTGCCCGGTCTGGCGCAGAACCTCGGCCTGCAAGAGCCCGATGTCGGCGAGGGCCGCGGCGAGATCCTCTGCCCGCGCCTTTTGCAGATGCGCCAGGGCCGCGGAGTCGTCCCTATGCGCCCAGGCGGCTTGCGCGGCCTTCAGGGCGGCGGCGGCGGCCTCTGCTGACATCTTGGCGTCGTCCCCCTGGTGGATCGTCCAGTACTGTTCATGATTTCAGCGGCTTGTACAGTCTCCGGGCGGGCGCGATCGTCCCGATCCGTGGCGAAAACCGTCTCTAACGCTGCGGAGTTTCGCCGGTGACGAAGTCCATCAGTTTCGGCAGGCACACGGTCTGCAGATCGTAGGTGTCGATGATGTGCTGGCGCGCGGCGGCGCGGATCGGGGCCTGCGCGGCAGGGTCCGCGAGCACCTCGATCAGTTTCTCGGCCCAGGCGTCGATGTCGAAGAAATCCACCAGATGGCCGGTCACGCCATCCTCGATCACCTCGGCGACGGGCGGCGTGTTGGACCCGACGACGAGGCAGCCGAGGCTCATCGCCTCGAGCATCGACCAGCTCAGCACGAAGGGATAGGTGAGATAGGCATGCGCGCGGCCGACGCGCAGGACGTTCAAGAGATCGGGGTAGGGGATGCGGCCGGTGTAATGCAGGCGGCTTTCATCGATCCGGTCCCGGACCTCATCCAGGAAGATGTCCTTCCAGCTGCCTTTCGAGGGGCTCGGCCCGTAGCCCGAGCCATGGGCGCCGACCATCACCACCTGCAGGCTCGGCCGCGCCGCCATGACCTTGGGCAGGGCGCGCATCAGGATGTGATAGCCGCGATAGGGTTCGAGGTTGCGGTTGACGAAGGTCAGCACCTCGTCGCCCATCTTCAGCAGAGGCCCGCCCGGTACCTGGTATTGCGCGCCCGGATCCGGGGCGATGCGCGTGGTGTCGACCCCGTCATGGATCACGCTGATCTTGGGCCGGATCTCGGGCGGGAAGGTCGAGGCCTGCCACGCGGTGGGGCTCAGCAGCGCATCGGCGCGCGTGGCGGCCAGCACCAGGTGCCCGGTGCGCGAAATGGTGCGGATATCAGTCTCTATTCCGGGCCGGCTGAACTCTGGATCGAAGCCGGTATCATGGCCGCGGGTGCCATAGAGGAACTCGGCATAGCCCAAATGCCGCGCCTCGGGCCAGACTTCTTTCAGAAACAGCGTCTCGCCCCAGTTGATCGAGCCAAAGACCACGTCCGGCGCGTCGCCCTTCTGCTTGATCCCCCAGGCCGCGCGGGCGGCGGCGGCGCCATTCTCGATGTGATCGGTGTAAAAGCCCGCCAGTCCCTTGGTCCGGCCCATCTCGTGGCGGTAGAGCGCCGTGGGCAGGACGCGGGGGTTCTGGTTCTGCTCCCAGGTCAGCACGCCGACCTTGTGGCCCGCCTTGACCAGCGCGGGGCCGAGATAGCGGAACTGTCTGGGAAAATTGCGGTGCACGAGAAGAATACGCATGCCCGGTTCATGGGCCAGGAGAGGGGCGCGGCGCAAGCCGGGATGTGGCAGCCCGGCCGGACTGTGCCCGGGCGGCACGTCTCGTCCCTATAATCGATGTTATGTTAAGTGGCGTTTGCGCGGAATAATCCCTGAGGCCCGTGCCAGCCGGTCTGTCCGTCCTCAGAGCTTCTGCAGCGAGGCCGGGTCTTGCGGGTAGCCTTCGACCCAGCGGGCGATCACGGCGCGGGCGGCGGCGTCGTCGGCGGTGGCGACGGCCTCGCGCAAGGTGCGCAGCACGCTGGCGACCTCGATCTCGCTCAGCGCCGCCTCGCGGGCGGTGAAGATCTTTTCATGCGCCGTGGTCAGGTGCCCCTCGCCGATCAGAAGCTCTTCATGCAGCTTCTCGCCGGGGCGCAGTCCGGTCACCACGATCTCGATATCGCCCTCGGGGTTGGCCTCGTCGCGCACGGTGTAGCCCGAGGCCTCGATCACTTGCCGCGCGAGTTTGCGGATCGGCACCGGCTCGCCCATGTCGAGCACGAAGACCTCGCCGCCCTTGGCGAAATGCCCCGCGCGCAGCACCAGCCGCACGGCCTCCTGCACGGTCATGAAATAGCGGGTGACGTCCTGGTGGGTCAGCGTCACGGGCCCGCCGCGGGCGATCTGGTCCTGAAAGAGCGGGATGACCGAGCCGCTTGATCCCAGCACGTTGCCGAAGCGGACCATGGCAAAGACCGTGTCCTGGCTGCGGGCCGCGAGATCCTGGACCACCAGTTCGGCCAGCCGCTTGCTGGCCCCCATCACATTGGTGGGCCGCACGGCCTTGTCCGAGGAGACCAGGATGAAGCGTTCGACGCCCGCAAGGCCCGCCGCGCGCGCCAGCGTCGCGGTGCCGAGCACGTTGTTGGCCAGCCCCGCCAGCGGGTTTTCCTCGACCAGCGGCACGTGTTTGTAGGCGGCCGCGTGCAGAACCACGTCGACATCGTGGTCGGCCAGCACCTTGCGCACAAGGCGCGCGTCGGTGACCGAGCCCAGGATGGGCACGATCTCGGTCGCGGCATCCTCGACAAGCGCCTTCAGTTCCATGTCGATGGTGTAGAGCGCGAGTTCCGAAAGCTCGTAGAGCACCAGCCGCGTCGGGCGGCAGGCCAGCACCTGGCGGCAGAGCTCGGCCCCGATCGAGCCCCCTGCCCCCGAGACCAGCACCGAACGGCCGGTATAATGATCGTCCTCGGCCCAGATGTCGCGGTCGAGCGGGGCGCGGCCCAGGACCTGGCCGGGCAGAATCGGGGCGAGTTTGTCAATGAGTTCCTCTTCGCCGATCAACTGGGCGAAGCTCGGCAGCGCCTGCACCTCGAGCCCCATCTTCTCGAGCCGGTGCACGATCTGGGTCTGTTTCGGCAGGCTGACCGAGGGCATCGCCAGAAGCACCCGGTCGATCTGGCGGTCGGTGACGATGTCCTGGATCCGGCTGGGCTTGTAGACCGGCAGGCCCGAGACGGTCAGGCCCTGCAGGGCGCTGTTGTCGTCGGCAAAGGCCACCGGCACGATCGTCTCATGGGTCTTGAGCGCCTGCGCAAGCTGCATGCCCGTGTTCCCGGCGCCGTAGATCAGCACCCGGCGGCGCGGCGCCATGCGGCGGCAGAGCATCAGCAAGAGCTGCAGCATCGCCACCCGGGCCGTGGCGGAGAGGAGGAAGAACAGGATGCCGAAGACCACATAGGTGCCCGCGGGGTAGTCCAGCGCCGCAATGGTGCCCAGGGCATAGGCCGCCGCCGCGAGAAGGGCGGCAAAGATCCCGGTCCGGCCGGTGCCGCTCATGTCATAGGCGTTGAGCCGCGTGTTGGGGATGCCCAGCACCGTCGAAAGCGCCGCCGCCAGCACGATCAGGAGCCCGACCACCGGGGTGATCTCGAGCAGGTGCGCCACCGGATGGGTATCCTGCATCTGGATCGCGAAGGTCAGGATCAGCGCGAGCGGCACCAGGGTTAGATCCACCGCCAGCAGCACAAGCTGCTTTTGCGTTCGGGTCATGGATTGGACGAAATGCAGCATAACGATGAAACGCCCACTATTTTGGCACAGGCACGCGAAATTGGATCTGTCTATCGAGTGCCGGACGAGCCCCCTGATCCGGCAATGCAGGCACCGGTTAACGCTTATCCTTGTTATTCATAGAGTTGCGGGCTGTCTACAGCAGACACCGCCCGAGGCCGCAAGCGGCCCCGGATCGGCGGATTTGATCTCATTTTCCGCCCAAAAGCTTTGCTTTAGGGTGGAACGGCCGCACAATGTTACAGCCTGTGGGAGGTGTCCGGCAGAATCAGAGTGGTTGTCATGGGGAATGGGTTTGGTAGTCGAGGCAGGATTGCGGGCCGGGTTTCGGCGGTCGTTGCGGCGCTTTTGTGGGGACAGGCCGTGAGCGCCGCGCCCCTGGTTCTGGTCTGCCAGGCCGCGGACGGGGTGCCGGGCGCGCAGGCCAAGGCGCTCTGCGAGGCGGTGATTTCGGTTCTCTCGGAGGCCGATCCCGCGCGTGAGGTCGTGCAAGGGGCGCCGGGCGCGGATGAGGCGGTCGAGGTGACGGTGCTGGCAGCCGGCAAGCGCAGCGTGACGGCAGGGTTGCTCTGGCGCGCGCGGGGCGTCTCGGGCGAGAGCCCGCCCCTGTCGGTGACGGTCTCTGACGCCATATTGGCGCCGCATATCTATCGTCAGTTGGCGGCGGCGCTGCTCAACGAATCAGATTGGCCGACATAGCCAACGGCCGGACCCTGCCCTATGGACAGAGCGGGGGCCGGAAGGGTGACGGGTTTTACGAGGTGAATCGGGAAGAGAAGGTTCAGGCTCCATGTGTACAATCTGCCAAAGCTTCACCCCCTATAAGGACGACTGCGACTACGAAACGCTGCCGCCGGTAGAGGCGTCGCTTCTGGAGGATTCCGGGGATGCCGCGAACGGGATCACCACCACCTACACGATGTCGGTGGGCGACACGTTCGACGGCAACCTGACGGCGAATGATATCGACTGGATCGCGCTCAACGTGGTCGAGGGGCAGACCTATGACATCGCGGTGAACGGCGTCGGCGGTTCTGCCCTGCCCGATCCCTACACCCAGTTCTACGACGGCTCGGGCAATTTTTTGGCCGTCAACGACGATGGCGGGCCCGGGGTGAATTCTTTCGTGACCTACACCGCGACCTATACCGGCACGCTTTTCATCGCGGTCGAGGAATACGACTACAACCCCGGCGACTACCAGATCTCGGTCAGCACCGGCGCGCCGCGCATCGAGTACACGCTCGATCAGATCGCCCAGCAGCTCACCGACACCTACTGGACCGATGACGGCGTGCAGCCGCGGTCCTTCAACGCCGTGGCGGGCGATACGCTGACGGTCAACATCACCACGCTCACGCCGGACGGCCAGCAGTTGGCCCGCTGGGCGCTCGAGGCCTGGACGGCGATGAGCGGTCTGAACTTCCAGGAAGTCACCGGGGCCGCGCAGATCACCTTCGATGACAACGACAGCGGCGCCTATAACAGCTCGGTCACCAGCGGGACCGAGATCCTGTCCTCGTCGATCAATGTCTCGACGCAATGGCTGGTCACCAACGGCACGACGATCGACAGCTATTCGCTGCAGACCTACATCCACGAGATCGGCCACGCGCTGGGTCTGGGCCATGCCGGCAATTACAACGGCGCGGCGTATTACAATTTCGACAACAACTATTCCAACGACAGCTGGCAGGCGACAGTGATGTCGTATTTCAGCCAGACCGAGAACGATACGATCGACGCCAGCTACGCCTTCACCGTGACACCGATGATCGCCGACATCATCGCGATCCAGAATCTTTATGGCAGCAACGTCACCAACAATGCCGGCAACACGGTCTATGGCGCGAATTCGACCCTGACGAACTATATCGGCGATCTGACCGGCCAGGCGTTTGGCGAGGATCCCGCCAACCCGTCGATCTATAACGGCAATGCCTTTACCGGCACGGTCTTTGACACCGGCGGGATCGACACGCTGGATTATTCAACCTCGGCCTTCAACCAGAAGATCAACCTCTGGGCCGAGGCGATCTCGGATGTCGCCGGCCGTGTCGGCAACCTCACCATCGCCCGCGGCACGGTGATCGAGAACGCCAGCACCGGGTCCGGCAATGACGAGATCATCGGCAACCAGGTGGGCAATGTCCTGAAGGGCGGCGCCGGCAACGACACGCTCACGGGCAATGCCGGGTCGGACGTGCTGTGGGGCGAAGGTGGCAACGACCAGCTCTTTGGCGGGTTTCAGGCCGATATCCTGCGCGGCGGCAGTTTTCAGGACAGTCTCTTTGGCGGCGCCGGCAACGACAGCCTTTTCGGCGACGCGGGCTTTGACCTGCTGATCGGAGGGGCCGGGAACGACACCATGCGCGGCGGCTTCCAGCATGACCGGCTCTTCGGCCGCGAGGACAACGACGTGATGTTCGGCGACGGCGGCAACGACACGCTCGACGGCGAGACCGGCAACGATTCGATGCTGGGCGGAGAAGGCACCGATTCGATGCTGGGCGGCGCCGGCAACGACACGCTGATCGGCGGCGGCCAGAACGACACGCTGATCGGCGGCGTGGGCAACGACCTCTTGCGCGGCGCCTGGCAGAACGACCTGCTTTTGGGCGGCAATGGCAACGACCGGCTCTTCGGCGACGATCACAACGACATTCTCAATGGTGGGGTCGGGTTCGACACGCTCGAGGGCGGGTCGGGCAATGACACGCTTCTGGGTAATCTCGGGATCGACCGGCTCGACGGCGGCGGCGGCAATGACGTGCTGACCGGCGGGCTGGGCAGCGACCGTTTCGTCTTTGCCGGCGCCTTCGGCAACGATGTGATCACGGATTTCGACGCCTTCGACAATCTCGAGCGGATCGATCTGACCGGCGTCGCGTCGATCACCAGTTTCGCCGACCTCACCAACCCAGGGAACCCGCATATGACCCAGGTCGGCGGCGACGTGGTGATCGATGATTTCGCCGGCAACACGATCACCCTCACCGGCGTGTCGATCGGCAACATGAACCTCCTGGACTTCATCTTCTAGGGGCCCCGCGGGTCGGTTGAATTTTCCGCAACGGCCACGCTCTCGCCACGTTCCAATCAGCGGTCCTTAACCCCGCTGCCGCACTCTCGCACTCGCGTGGGGGCGCAGTTTTGCGGGGGCCGGGGTGGTCGCTTTTCAATTCGAGACGGTGCTCGACAGTGGTCCGGGCGGCTATCTCACGGGGATCACGGATCTGGACATCGTCCTGCGCCCCGGCGGACCGGTGCTGTATGCCGCAAGCGGCCCTTCGGGAGGCGTTAGTGCCTATCGGCTCACCGCATCCGGCCCCCAGTTCCTCGACCGCGACCCGTTTTCGCCCGGCCAGATCCAGGCCACCCCGGGCAAACTGGAAGAGTTTGAACTCAACGGCGCCACCGTCCTGGTGACCCTGGGCCGGCACGACACCACGCCGGAATGCTTCGATCTGAACGCAAACGGCCAGTTCGTGGGCACCGATCAGCTGACCGCCCAGGGCGGGTTTCCCTCGGCGATCGTGACGATGACATGCGTGGAGGTCGGCGGCAAAACCTATGCCTATGTCAGCCATTTCGACGTCAAGGGGCTCAGCGTCTACGAGGTCGCGCCCAGCGGGCAGCTGATCCCTGTCGGCACGCCGAACCCGCCGGGCAGCGGCGTGCAGGGCATCGATCTCGCCGCGATCGAAAGCGTCGAGATGGGTGGCGAGACCTTCCTGTTGACGGTCTCGGCGGCGAAACACACCATCACCAGCTACCGGATCGGCGGCGATGGCCTGCCGCAGCAGGTGTCGGTCTATGACGATGATGGCGGGCTGGGGATCAACGCGCCCTCGGGCCTGGTGCCGGTCAGCGTGGCCGGGGCGCAGTACCTGGTGGTCGCGGCCGCCGGCAGCGGGTCGCTGAGCGTGCTCGAGCTGCTGCCCTCGGGCCAGCTGCGCGCCACCGACCATGTCATCGACGAGCTCGGCACACGGTTCCAGGCGGTCAGCGCGCTCGAGGCGGTGACCGTGGACGGCCAGGTCTATCTGGTGGCCGGCGGCGCCGATGACGGGCTGTCGCTGTTCCAGCTTCTGCCAGGCGGGCGGCTGGTGCATCTGGCCTCGCTGGCCGACAGCGATGAGACCGCGCTCAGCAACGTCACCGCGCTCGCGCTGCGGGTCGAGGGCGGCGTGCTCGATGTCTTTGCCAGCGGCGAGGGTGAGCTGGGCATCACCCATCTGACGGTCGATCTCGGCCCGCTGGGCGAGACCAGGATCGGGACGTCCGGGAACAACACGATCAACGGCACTGCCGGGCGCGACGTGATCAGCGGCGAGGACGGCAATGACACGCTGCGCGGCCAGGTTGGCGACGACGTGCTGATCGACGGTGCGGGCCTGGACACGCTCGCCGGCGGCAACGGGGCCGACACCTTCGTCTTTCTGGCCGACGGCGTGCGGGACACGGTCGAGGATTTCGAGCTTGGCGTGGACCGGCTCGATCTGTCGGGCCTGGGCCTTCTCCGGTCGCTGACCCAGCTGACGATCGACAGCACCAGCTGGGGCGCCAGGATCTTTTACGGCACCGAGGAGATCCGGCTTTACAGCGCGGATGGCATGCCGCTCGAGGCTTCGGATTTCACGCTGAACGATTTCACCGATCTTTCGCATTACCCGGTGGCCGCCTTCACCGCCGGCGGCCTGATCGAGGGCAGCGCGGGCAATGACATTCTGGACGGGGGCAGTTCCGGGGACACCGTCATTGGCCTGGGCGGCGACGATTGGCTCGATGGCAAATCCGGCAATGACACCCTGCGCGGCAATGACGGCAACGACACGCTCTGGGGCGAGACCGGCAACGACCTTCTGGAGGGCGGCAACGGCAACGACCTGCTGCGCGGCGGCGCGTTCCAGGACCTTCTCTGGGGCGAGAACGGCCATGACGAGATCCACGGCGATGCCGGCTTTGACATTCTGCGCGGCGGCGCGGGCAATGACACGGCCTATGGCGGGTTCCAGCATGACACGCTTTGGGGCGGAACAGGCAATGACCGGCTCTATGCCGATGGCGGCAACGACGTGGCCTATGGCGAGGCCGGCAATGACATGCTGCGCGGCGGCGAGGGCCATGACCAGCTTTACGGTGGCGCGGGCCACGACACGCTGATCGGCGGGGGGCAGAACGACACGCTGGTGGGCGGCGGCGGCGACGACATCCTTCGGGGGGCCTGGCAGAACGATGACCTTTACGGCCGCGACGGTGACGACCAGCTTTTCGGCGGCAGCGATGCGGACCGGCTTTATGGCGACGAAGGGGCCGACACGCTTTGGGGCGAGAACGGCAACGACACGCTGACCGGCGGCGCGGGAGCGGATGTCTTCGTCTTCACCGACGGGTTCGGCCGGGACGTGATCACCGATTTCGACGTCACCGCCGCGGCGGAAAAGATCGACCTTTCGGGCCTGTCCGCGATCACCAATTTCGCCGATCTCGCGGCCAACCATCTCAGCCAGGCGGGGGGCAATGCCGTCATCGAGACGCCGGGCGGCCACCGGATCACGCTTTTGGGCGTCGGCACCGGCGAACTTGGGGCGGATGACTTCATCTTCTGAGCTTGACAGCGCGTCGCAGGCGTCCCGTGCGGCGTCCCGGGGCAAGGATGATTGTTTCTCCTGCATCACTTGGTTAAGACGAGCGGAATCCTCCTTTCTGGCGCCGTCCCGGCCCAGTCTCAGGCAACAGGAAAACCATGTCTTTTACCAAGAACACCCTCGCGGAGGCGGTTCGCCTCTTTGTCAATTCGGACGACGCGAGCAAAGGCCGAAATCTTTTCAAAATGTTCGTCGCCGAAGCCTGCCGGAACCCGACCGGGTTCGACGATCTCTACGACCAGCTTGCCGATCA